>Ga0315900_10002523_pt1 | contig 27821 bp, 15 predicted proteins | sample LakEriMetagenome_FD_203521 | JGI IMG/M metagenome (GOLD analysis project Ga0315900, IMG submission 203521) | Freshwater fungal communities from buoy surface, Lake Erie, Ohio, United States - Buoy 12 MA114 | ecosystem: Environmental > Aquatic > Freshwater > Lake > Lake biofilm | place: USA: Lake...
TTATTAGCTGAACTAATTGGAGTTCTGTGTCGGTTAGCTTTCCCATAACAATTGTTATTATAAATATGTAAAATGGCCCTCTAATAAAAGAGAGCCATTGTTGTTTATATTAAAAACAAAAAGTCAACTTACTGAATCAGTTTATAGAATTGAGTATAATTGAACTCGGTATAAAACCCTTCTAGATCTTCTTTGGTAAAAGGCTCGAACTCGAACTCTTTCTCCTCTTGCAAGTATTGTTGAAACTCTTGCTGATACTCTAAGAACTTAGGGTTATCTTCTCTAGAAACAACTTCACCTTCTTCGTTAGTCTGAACATTGATAAAAGGAGATAGTACAGATGTACCGTCTTCTTGCTTATCACCATGCTTTTCAACTAGCTCGTTTCTCTTAGCATTAAGAGCCTCTACTTCTACATTAACTTTTTTGAGTAGCTCGGCTACTTTCATCTTTGTAGTAAGCTTAGTAGTCTCGTTAATAAGACCTCTTATGATAAGCTGGTTAGCTTGTTGATTAAAAGCACCGTTGATCTCGGTTTGTAGACTGTAGAAGTCTATCAGTTTAAATGTAACTGTTGCCATATTATTTTATTATTCTTTAGTTGCTTTCTTCTTAGTGGCAGTCTTCTTAGCCTTCTTTACTACCTCTTTAACTTCTTTAGCTGCGTCTTCTAGAGCATCTGGAATGTTATTACCATCAGCATCTTTGATCTTACCTTTCTTCATTAGGATGAAAGTAGCTACTAGAGCAATTGCAACAACGATAAGTAAAATTTTCATGTCTATAGGTTTATATATAAATATATAAGAATTGAGCAAAAACGCTTACTTGTCCTTTAGACCGTACTTGATCCATTTATACCAGACCCTTTCATGAAGGTAGTACTGGATTGGCTTATAGACTAGTTCTGCTATACCGAAAGCGGCTCCTATTTTAACAGATCCTGTGGCAGCCCACATAATTAGGAAGCCTATCAAGGTACTGACTATACGGTAGCTGATCGTTTTGGCAATATGCCTTTTCTTTTCTACTATCATCTTACTATTACTACGTCTCCTCTCCATATTACTTCGTTTGCTGTGGCACTGATGTGGTGTTTGTCTACGTCTTGGTTTCTTCCTGGGTCCCAGACAGTATCACGAGTAGTGTGAGTAGGTATTAAAAATATAACGTTAGAACAAATCTGCTCTTCACCATTTACAAGTATTCTCCAGAATAGGTGATTATCTTGACATGTTGTATTATATCTGACTTTTACGTCTATCACAGCTTGCCCTCCTGTTTCATTTGCTCTCTGATCTTAGTAGCTGATATATCGTGAATCTCTTGAGGTGGCACATGCTCGATTACATCGTAGCCAACACCTCGGCCAATATTAATAGACTCAATATCAGGTATCTTCATAATATGGACACGACCTTCTTTAATAAGATCTTTTAGTGCCTCAGCCAAGTTTAGTAGTATTTGATCTGCTGTCCATGGATTAGATTCACTTGTAGGAACATCACGAACACACAACAATACATTCTTGTCTTCATTTAGTGCTTGGTCAATTAACCAACGATGGCCATCATGCCAAGGTTGCCAACGGCCAATAAACATTGCGTACTTGCCTGACTTACTCTGAGCTTTTGCTAATATGTTCTTCATTGATATATACTTTTATTGCTTCTAGACATTGATTAATACTAAGGTCTGTTGTATTTAAATGTAAGACTTTTTCTGGATCTTGAGGTGTTTCAAAATCAAGTACGTGATAATTTTCACGGCCTCTAGTATCATTGTAACTAAGGTAGATCCACTTTACATCATCACAAAGACTGTTTAAATAGTCTCTTGCTTCTTTATATGGATAGATAAGTGATAGTACAATGTCTGTACCTAGGCTATTCATATAGTGTGCAATGTCACTTGCTCTGTTTAAGTTCTGTATACGACCTTCTCTTGTGAAGTTCTTGTTCTTAAACAGCTCTCTTAAAGCATCACCATCAATATTCCAGCATTGATCACCTTGTAGTTTACGAGCTAAAGTAGTTTTACCACAATGAGGCTGGCCAAATAATACTATAATCATATGTTCTTAAAGATTGTGTTTATGTCAAACATCTCTTCAAAGGTATTGTAAGGACATTCGTGCACAATACCATCGAAAGAAAAGTCAAATATATAAGAGTCGATCATCTTGCTTGATCCTGTAGGCTGCTTCGCTATTAGATTCTTGTGGAACTTATAGCCAAAGTTTGTTGGTGATGTTCCAATCCATAGTACTGTAGAAGGTAGACCCATTGCGGCTGCGGCGTGTTGAAGAGAAGAATCAATTAAGACTCTCTTTTCAGATACAGCTAATACCGAGAATAGTTCAAAGTTACTAAGCTGTTGAGTTACGTGCTCTACATTAGGTATTAATGGAGCAGATGGCCTAGCTACTTGTATAATATGATATTGATTTCGATACTTGTCTGCTATCTTTAGTGCAATTTCATAAGGCATGTCTCTAGTCCATGCATAAGATAGTTCGTTAGTATATGGTCCACCATTTGTATGTATGACCATAATAGGCCTTTCTCTTTGCCAGCCATTCATAACCATCTTTTGCACTACGTTAGGATAGATCTGTGGCGTTTGCTCACTATACTTTATCCCTAATAGATCACACCAGTTCTCAATCAGGTGTTTCTTACGCATGATATGATCTGACTGGAAGTAAGGTTCGTGTCTAAACACAATGGTATCTTTGCCATTAATATAGTCATCATAGAAATAAGACGTCATACCTACTCTATATACTCTATAGATGTCAGGGTTATTAAGAAAGACTTCAGGATAAGAAACCACCATGACAAGCTTCCTATCCTTGTATCTTTCTCTTACGTCTTTTACTAATGCTGTTGCGGCAATGTTTTTTCCTAGACCGCCTTCAATATGCCAAACGACATACTTGGTGCTGTTGTTTGTTTTATCTGCCAAAACTGTAAATTTTTCTTGCTTTTGTAAATCTGATTCTGTTTGGTATCCAACATTCATAACTTATATTTTGTAGCCAAAATCGTTGAAGAACCAACGATAGTTGTCTTCTAGTATTCTGCATGCATTAGGTCCTAACACCTCTCTAAAGTCTTCTTTGACTGGTCTGAGTTCACCTCTAATGATATGATCTCCGAATATACCATACCATTTATCGTCTTCATGAGTTACTTGATCTATGTTCTTGAAGTCATGCTTGAAATAAGGCAACTCTAGATACTCGTAGATTCTCTTCATCTGCGCATCTGGGTTCAAGCAAAGCTCTTCAAACTTAACGAATAGTATATGTTGATGTGTTCCTGCTACAAGTACTTGATACAGTCTATCCATAGCAGGCCCAATTGGTGGATTGTTAGACCACACAATCATGCGTTTGTCGGTAGTTGTTCCGGTTAAATCTCCCCAGTTAGCAATATTAGTCTCAACTAATGGATTGTTACGATACTTCTTCTCGAGTGATGAGTAAATAGCTCTAATGTCTCTGATCATGCAAATGATCTTAGGGTTAGGATCATAGGCGTTAATGAATTCACGCTCCATGCCCCAGCCTCTAGACTTCTCTACTACATAAGGCTTGTCTGTAATGTTGTTGTAAAAGCCGTAAAGACCATCTTTCAAGAAGCCTTTAAAACCCTCTTCCATTACCTTAGAGTCTTGAGCTTTCCACTCAATACCATTTGAGAACATAGTACGACACGTCGTCATCATCTCGAACATTCCAGATGTAGGTGTCGTATGTATATCAGGGTTTTGCCCTAATATGTTTTGAATTAGTGTAGATCCAGCTCTAGGGAGAGAGCTGTTGTAGAATATTTTCTTAGGCATAACATTATTTTACGAAAACAGATTACTTAGTAGAGGTTCAGATTAGAATCCGAACATACCAGCACTACCAGATACAACTTGAGTAACAGTAGTACCTTGCTCATCAGCAATAGCATCTAGGATAACAGAATCGTCTTCTCCCCATGTAGTGATAGTAGAGCCAGAAAGTATTACGTTGTCAGAGTGAACAACATCAAACTTTACTACGCTACCACTCTCAAAAGTACAGTTACCGTAAGATACACGGAAGTTAACTTGGTTAGCTCCTAAAGGATAGTTATTAGCAACCGCAGTCATGTAAGAACCTGTGATAAACTCAGGAGATGGGTTGAATAAAGTGTCTTGAGTAGCAATGCTAAGTACTGGGCTAATTTTACCGAAGATCATGGTGATTATGTTTTCTTTATTAATAAATATCAGAACTTTTTGAAGAGCACATCTATTTGAAAGATTGCTCCGCCATATAAATGAGCAAAACTGTGATACTCTAAAATATTGACCATGTAAAACCCGTAGTCGATCATTTGGTCAATGACTTGGCTTATAAGTGGAGCCCCTAAATTGTATTCAGCCAAGGACAGTTCTATAAGCGCATAAGAGGTTCGTTTCATGGTCTCAGGGCCTCCTTTAAGAATATCTAGTTCTGAGCCTTGGACGTCGATCTTGATTAGATCTATTGGCCTGGTATCGAAATAGGCACGGCTGTCTAACGTAGCTGTTTTTACCTGAACAGTTTCGTAGGCTCCTTCACTATACCACTCTGTGTTTTCTTTGTAGAGTGACGCACCTGTTGCTATAGGGTTTATCTTCTCTATATAAAGCTCGGCTGTGCCTTCTTTATCAGACAAAGCAATAATGTCATAAGACTTACCTAATAGTCTAAGTGCTGGCTCACAGTTCTTGTTAGCCTCAACCATCATGATCTCACACTCTGGCACTTCATAGTACATCTCTTTAGAGAAGTTGCCTACGTGAGCTCCAATGTCGATTAAGGTTTTGGGCTTAATGTGTCTAAATAGTTTGTCCATTCTGTTATTCTTTGGTCCCAGCTCCATCTTGGAGCATAAATCTGTTTCTGTAGTTCTAGGTCTAGTGTGTTAATCAGGCTAATCTCTTCAGCTAATATCTTGGAGAAGACCTCTGCATGCTTGTCCTTGTTCATCAAGTAAGGGTACATTCTAGCCCAGCCTTCTGTAGTCTCAGGAAGGGCTCCTAGGTTAGACGTAACTACTCTTAAACCTGCTGATAGTGCTTCTATGACAGCGATACAAGACGTTTCTTCGAACGTATTAGGGTATGCTAGTATGTCAAATGTATGAAGTTCTTTACGAAGTTCATCGTTAGGAATTGATCCTCTATAGACTACGCCTGGTAGTTCATTACACTTGTCGTATAGTTGTTGATACTGCCCTTCTGTTGAGTTAGCAAAGTCTGGTCCATATATCTTACAGCTAGAGAAGACGTGTAGTTCTGCATTTTGTGGTTTAAGTAGTTCCCAAGCCTGTAGAAGTACATCTAGACCTCTCCAAGGGGTCGAAGTATAACATAGTCTAACCTTGTCTCTAGTCCGAGCCTGTCTTTGTTGTACACCTAAGCATGCATTCTTGATTACATGAGTCTTATAGCCAGGTATATTGAAGATCTGTCTGTACTTTTCAGCCTGCCAATGGCTAATAAAGACAAAATGATCAATCATCTCTACATCGTTTGGATTAGCTAGCCACTGTACACCTTGTTGATCATAGCTTAGCTGATTCCAATAGACTGTAGTCTTGTTAAAGTCAGCTTGACCAATATAGTTGAATATAGATAGATGGTCGTATTTAGTACCGACTCTCGACATCAACTCATTGTACATTAACTCAGTCCCACCTAGAGGTTTATCAAACATAGCCATGCTTTTTTATGAAGGTGTTAAAGTCACCTTTGAACTTCTTTGTGCCAATATGGTTTAATGTTATTGTAGGGTCTACCCAACATTTGTAGCCAAGACTCTTCCACTTGTTACATAGTATATAGTCTTCTGAGATAAGGTCACCATTCTCGACTTTAATGTCACAGATCATTCTGTGCTTTTCACCTTCACTCATATATTCATCACTCATCTGCCATAGTTTCTCTAGAGCGAACCTACTTATCTTCAAGAAGCCTGTACCAACACCATCTACTTGTATCAGCTTCTTGTCTTCAGAGTACTTGAGCTGTTTGTCCATTAGCTTGATAGTATAGCCTTCGTTCTTGTCACTCTTTTTAACTAGAGCTCCTCCTACAAAAGGCTCTGGCCTTTCTAGTAGTCTGAAGAACCATTCTGGCTCCCACTCTGCATCAGAGTCTATAAAGAACAGGTCGTCATACTTGCCGTCTATAGCTAGTTTAAACAAGCTATTTCTTGCACGTTGAATCAGTGAATCGTAAGAAGTGTATATGGCGTGGACAAAAATGTCTTTTTGGTACGACATCTTCACAGTTCCAAGTAGACTATTTGCAAACCAAACGTCTATTCTGCCGTCGTAGGATGGGGTCCCGATCAAAACTCTTCTCATAACCTTCAATATACTACTTTACATGATTAGTCTAAAATCTTTTTCTCTAGTGCCTCAACTCTCTTGTCTAGCTCTTGGACTGCTGAGATTAAAGGTGCTATCAACTCTTCGTATGTTAGACGGTAAGCGTCTTTCTCTTTATCATGGCCTAATGCATCAAACTCAACGTTTAATTCTTGAAGTGCTTGTTTTAACTCTTGGGCAATCAAACCATAGCTCTTCTTGATGCTGGCAAGTGTACCATCTTTCTGGCCATACTCATACTTACATTCTCTTACGTATGTTTCACGGTTATCCCAGTTAAACGATACTGGTCTCAACTTCTTGATCAGATTCAAACCTAAGTTGTCTGGAAGTGACTCGATGTTGGTTTTATCACGACAGTCAGAAACGTTAGACCAAGCAACATATACGCAGTTACAAACGTTGTTTGAGCTATTACCCCATACAGTGTGGTTGCTGTTTCCACCAGAAGTTACAGCACAGAAACCAACAGCAATTGTGTTTTGTTCTGTTGTAATATATGGATTAGCACAGAATCCAAGAGCGTTATTATTTTTGCCTGTAGCAGATGCTAATGCATTGAAACCAACACCTACACTACAGTTACCTGTCATTGAATACAAGGCTCTTGCACCCAGTGCTACGTTATATTTTCCTATTGCATTAGTTCTCAAAGCACCCTTACCAACAGCTGTGTTATAAGTACCTGTGGTATTAAGAAGCATTGATTCGTAACCCATAGAGGTATTGAAGTTACCTGTTGAGTTACATAGTAATGCATTATGACCTAAAGCACTTAAACCAAGTCCAGTGGTATTAGCGTTAAGTGCATTAAATCCTAAAGCAGAATTTGATACGCCTGTAGTGTTATTTCTTAAAGTACAGAAACCTACTGCTGTGTTGCTTGATGCTGTATTAGCAAGAAGTGCATAATGCCCTACAGCTACGTTACATCCTCCAGTAGTATTAGATTCTAGAGAAGCATTACCAACTGCTGTATTTTTAATTCCAGTTGTATTGTTAATTAAAGCATTACGACCAATAGCGGTATTATGTACACCTACAGTGTTAGCACAAAGTGCGTTGTTTCCTACAGCTACATTACATGCGCCAGTAGTGTTATTACCCATCGCACCTGTTCCAATAGCTACATTACAGAATCCTATTGTATTACTAACTAAGGCATTTTGACCCACTGCTGTATTAAAGTTACCAGTGGTATTGTTATACATAGCAGATCTACCAAGAGCTGTGTTAGCACAGCCTATAGTATTAAGTCTAAGAGCACTAAATCCAACTGCTGTATTCTCTATACCTGAGGTGTTACACAACATAGCAACTCTACCAATAGCTGTGTTACTAACACCAGTAGTGTTCTTGTGTAGTGCAAATGATCCTAAAGCAGTGTTGTCTGATGCTGTATTGAAGTAACCAGCTGCTCTACCAATTATGGTGTTGTTGTCTGCAGCTGTTGCGCAGAACGCAGCTAGGTCACCCATAACTGTGTTGTACTTACCAGTTGTATTATTACGTAAAGCTGATGTACCAACAGCAACGTTACAACCTCCTGTAGTATTAGCTAAGAGTGCTGATATACCTAGAGCGGTATTACTTACACCTATAGTGTTACACAATAAAGAAGATACACCAACTGCAGTGTTATTAATACCTGTTGTGTTTGCTCTTAAAGCCCCGTCTCCTATAGCTGTATTCCAACAAGCTGTATTGTTTAATAATGCACAAATACCAATTGCTGTGTTTCCTCTAGCTGTTGTAGCTGTACAAAGTGCATAAGCTCCTAAAACTGTATTTTCTTGACCTGTTGTTAATAAACGACCAGCATAAACACCAACAGCAGTATTACGAATACCTGTTGTGTTACAACGTAAAGCGTCAGTTCCTAATGCTGTATTTTTACAACCAGTTGTATTTGCTAACAAACTAGCAAGACCTACAGCAGTATTTTGGATGCCTATTGTATTTGCTCTTAAAGTATAAGCACCAATAGCAACATTTTCAATACCAGTAGTATTACTTCTTAATGCACAAAATCCTACTGCTGTATTATTTGATGTTAAGTTATATCGTAATGCTTGTTCACCGATTGCAACATTATTATTTCCACTAACATTACAAAATAAAGCATCTACACCCATACCTACATTGCAAACACCGATTGTATTACTATATAAAGTATCTACCCCTACTGCTATGTTACGTCTTCCTGTTGTGTTACAAGCTAACACTTTTCTACCAATAGCTGTGTTAATACATCCTATGGTGTTAGCTCTCAATGCACAGAATCCAACTGCTGTGTTTAGAACGCCAGTTGTATTACATCTTAATGCATCATAACCTACAGCAACGTTTGAACTTACAGTGCTTGTACATAAAGCATATTTACCTATCGCTACGTTTTGATTACCAACAGTGTTTGAACACAAAGCACTACGTCCGATGACTACATTACTACTACCTGCAGTATTATTGTGTAATGCATCTATACCAACAGCAATATTATCAGTGCCTGTTATGTTGTTTCTAAGAGAGAAAGCACCAACAGCCGTATTTAGTGTTCCAGTTGTATTATTACGTAAGGCACATAATCCTACTGCGGTGTTATTTGATGCTGTGTTACAACAAAGTGCTTGATAACCCATTGCTGTATTATTAGCACCTACAACATTAGATTGAAGAGCGCTTTTTCCAACCGCAGTATTACAAGCTCCTGTTGTATTAAATCTAAGTGTTTCTCCTCCTACTCCTACATTACCAGTGCCAATTGTATTAGCTTGAAGTGAACAAAATCCTATAGCAGTATTTGATATCCCTGTTGTATTAGAGGCTAATGCACAAAAACCTAATGATGCTAATTCTACACCAGTAGTATTACTTCTCAACGCACAAAAACCTACTGCAGTGTTGTTTGATGCTGTGTTTTCACGAAGTGAATAACTTCCTAACGCAGTATTATTTATACCAACTGTATTTTGATACAAAGAATCTACTCCAATAGCTATATTTCTATTTCCTGTTGTATTACGATAAAGAGCATTTAAACCAACTCCTATATTTTGAAGACCTATGGTATTTGCTTTTAAAGCAGATGCTCCTATAGCTAAATTTTGGATTCCACTAGTATTATTTAATAAGGCATTAAATCCTACTGCTGTACTATTTGAACCTGTTGTATTATTTCTAAGTGCTCCTATACCTATTGCAGTGTTAGCTGTTCCTGTTGTATTTACACACATTGCACAACCACCAATTGCAATATTATTATCTGCTGTATTGTTTAATAAGGTGTTACTTCCAATTGCTGTGTTATTTGAACCAACAGTGTTAAAAAAGAGGGCTTGGAATCCTACTCCAATATTATTAGCCCCTGTCGTATTGTCTCTTAATGTATCATATCCTAGTGCCGTATTACAGTTAGCTGTTGTATTACTTCTTAATGCTCTAAATCCAAGAGCCACATTAGCTGCGCCTGTAGTGTTAGATCTCATTGCACAGAAGCCTACTGCTGTGTTGTTTGCTGCCGTGTTACAGAATAGAGCATCAGACCCAACAGCTGTATTACTAGCACCTGTATTACATCTTAAAGCATTATGTCCAACAGCAGTATTATCAGAAGCAGTACCGTTTCCTCTTAATGTACTATTTCCTAATGCAGTATTTCTACAACCTGTTGTATTAGCAACTAAAGCACTATCTCCAAAAGCAGAATTACTTAATCCTGTAGTGTTATATCTTAAAGCTATGAATCCAAATGCATTATTATATTGTCCTGTTGTATTACAAGCTAATGCACATCTACCTACAGATGTATTATTAATTCCTGTTGTATTTTGTTCAAGAGCAGCTCTACCCATTGCTGTATTACCTGTACCAGTTGTATTCTTGTACAACGCACCAGCACCAAATGCTGAGTTACCTGAGGCTGTATTTACTTTTAAAGCAGCATCACCAAAAGCAGAGTTATCTGTACCTGATACGTTTGAAGAAAGCGCATTACTACCTACTGCTGTGTTGTTAGGAGCGTTAGTGTTTAACGCAGCGTTAGCTCCTACGGCGGTATTACCACCTCCTGTTAATGTTTCTTGAAGTGCTCCGCAACCTAATGCTGTATTAGATGTACCTGTTCTATTGTTAAGTAAAGCGTAAGTACCAACAGCTGTATTACCATCTGCTGTATTACAGCATAGTGCTCTATAACCAATTGCTACATTTTTACTTCCTATAATATTAGTTGAAAGAGAAATACCTCCAATAGCTACGTTTTTAGTACCAGTAGTATTAACTATTAAAGCATCTTTACCAACGGCTGTATTATTTGATGCAGTATTACATCTTAAAGCATTATACCCCAAACCTACATTAGAGTTTCCTGATACGTTTCCAAATAAAGCTGTTCTACCAACAGCTACATTGTATTTACCTACTGTATTACATCTAAGCGCATAGTTACCAATAGCTACGTTACAAATACCTGTTGTGTTTGATTGTAGAGAGTCTTTACCTATAGCTACGTTACCATCACCAAAAGTATTTGATGTTAAAGCGTTTGCACCTATTGCTGTGTTTACTGTACCAGTAGTATTGCACCTCAATGCACTAGTACCAATTGCTGTATTATTTGAGGCTGTATTTGCACATAAAGCATAAAAACCAATACCAACATTACTACCACCAGCAGTGTTACAATATAATGAGTTTACACCAATTGCTATGTTTGCACCTCCTGTTTGGTTTGCTCTACCTGCATTTACACCTAAACCTACGTTTTGATTTCCTGTGGTATTATCTCTCAAGGCATTCATACCAACAGCTGTATTGTTAATACCTGCTGTATTTAGGCACAAAGCACCTCCTCCAACAGCAGTGTTATCTGTACCTGTTGTATTAGAAGTTAGTGCTAATCTACCTAATGCTGTATTGGTTGCACCAGTAGTATTACTCCTCAATGCACAAAAACCTACTGCAGTGTTGTTTGAGACTGTGTTACAGAATAAACTATAATTTCCTATTGCTATATTATTACTACCAGTCTGATTATTATAGTTTGCAGATACACCTAACGCAACGTTTTGATTACCTGTAGTATTTTTTCTTAGAGCATCTCTACCAACCCCAACTAAGCTTATACCTCCTGTATTAGAATACACAGCTCCACTACCAACAGCTGTATTATTAACACCTGTTGTGTTTTTACACATTGAAAAATGTCCTACAGCCACATTATCTCTACCTGTATTGTTTGCAGATAGTGCCCAGCTACCCAGAGCAGTGTTCTTATAACCTGTGGTATTATTAAATAAAGCATCTCTACCTACTGCAACATTAGATCCACCTATTGTATTTTTGTACAATGCACCTTGACCTACTGCTACAAGACCATATCCTGTAGTATTATTACCTAATGCATTACCACCAATAGCAACATTATAAGAAGTGGTATTACATCTAAGTGTACAGAATCCTATAGCTACGTTTCTATTACCAGATATATTATCAAGAAGAGCAGATCTACCTATTGCTACGTTTTGATTTCCTGATCCATTAGAAAGTAAAGCGTGTCTACCTATAGCAACATTACAAGTACCTACATTATTTGAATACAAGGCTGCTTGTCCAACAGCAGTGTTATCAATACCAGTTGTATTACAAGCTAGTGCTTTAAATCCTAAAGCTGAGTTCCAGCATCCTGTAGTATTTGTTGCTAAAGCACAAACTCCAATACCTGTATTTTCACATCCTGCGGTATTACTTCTTAATGCACAGAATCCAACTGCTGTGTTGCTTGAAGCTGTATTGGAATACAAAGCTAAATGGCCTATACCTACGTTATTCTGTCCAACACTATTAGCTCGTAATGCACTATCACCAACTGCCACATTAAACCTACCTGTAGTGTTAGCAATTAATGCTGCCCATCCTATACCTATATTACTGTAGCCTGTAGTGTTAGATTGTAGTGTGTAAGCACCAACACCTATATTATTGTTACTAGCATTAGCTCTCAGTGATCTATATCCTATAGCTACGCTTGAGTTACCACCTGCACCATACTGCATAGCACAGTTACCAACCACTGTATTTCTTTGACCTCCTATATTGCTTTGTGAAGCAAGAAATCCTATGGCTATGTTTTGAGTACCAGTAGTATTATTTCTTAATGCGCAGAATCCTACTGCTGTGTTGTTTGATGCTGTATTGCACTGCAAAGCAGAAATACCTACAGCTACGTTATTTTGTCCTACTATGTTTCCATACAAAGAGGCACCACCTACAGCTACGTTACTTTGACCTGTAGTGTTATTACGAAGCGCTTCTGAACCTATAGCTATGTTTCCTGCGCCTATGGTATTTTGTTTAAGTGAGGATACACCAATACCAACATTACTATTACCTGTTGTATTCTGTTCAACTGCACTTGTACCAATTGCTATGTTATTAACACCTGTTGTATTACAAACCAAAGCAATTCTACCAACAGCTACGTTATCACTACCAATAGTATTAGCAGTCATAGCGTTTTGTCCTATTGCTACGTTACAATTACCTGTTGTATTATTTACAAGAGCGCTAGTACCTATAGCTACGTTTCTAGTACCATAGGTGTTACTTGCCATTGCAGACGTACCAATTGCTGTGTTGTTAATACCTGTAGTATTAGCTGCTAATGCTTTGTAACCTAGAGCTGTAACAGAGGTACCAGTAGTATTACTTCTTAAGGCACAAAATCCAACTGCAGTATTGTTGGATGCTGTGTTACAGAATAAAGCATTTGTACCTAAAGCTGTATTGTTACAGCCTGTTGTATTATAGCGAAGAGAACTTACTCCTAATGCAATATTATAACAACCAGTTGTGTTAGAAATAGCTGCAGCAACACCTAATGCCACATTATCATTACCAGTTGTATTACTAGAAAGAGCGTATCTGTTTATAGCTGTGTTATTAACACCTCCAGTATTTACTCTAAGTGCGCAAGTTCCAATTGCAACATTTGATGATCCTGTTGTGTTATTTACTAATGAGCATATTCCAAGAGCTACGTTATTAGTACCAGTAGTATTACTTCTTAACGCACAGAAACCAACTGCTGTGTTGTTTGATGCTAAATTACAGAATAATGAACAAAATCCAACACTAACATTATTATTACCTCCTGTATTGCTTCTTAAGGCACAAGACCCTACAGCTGTATTATAGGCGCCTGTAACATTAGCTCTAAGTGTACTATTACCAAGAGCAACGTTCATGTTTGCTGTAGTGTTATTGGCAAGAGCACGTTCACCTAAAGCCGTATTTTGACAACCTGTTGTATTAGATAATAGCGCATCACTACCTACTGATGTATTGAATCTACCTGTAGTATTGTATCTAAGAGAGCAAGAACCAATAGCTGTATTTTGATATCCTATTGTATTATTTCTAAGTGCATAATGACCAAGTCCTGTATTTCTATCTCCTGATGTATTGTAGAGTAGTACTCTAGATCCAACACCTACGTTGTAGCTAGCTGTATTACTTTCTAATGTACCACACCCTAAAGCTACGTTATTATTTCCTGTTGTATTAACTCTTAGTGAATTAACTCCTAGGGATACATTATTAGCTCCTGTTGTATTATTTCTTGAAGAGCAAAATCCAACTGCTGTATTTCCAGATGCATTGTTACATCTTAAAGCATCCTTACCTACTGCTACATTGTTTGATCCTCCTGAATTAAAAGCTAAAGCAGCTGAACCCACTGCTGTGTTACAGGTTCCAGTAGTAGTACAGAATAGAGTATATGCACCTAAAGCTGTGTTTTCAAGTGCTGTAGTGGCTACTTGCAAAGCAAGATGTCCTACTGCTGTATTAGCTATACCTGTTGTATTAGATGATAAGGTATTGAATCCAACAGCGGTATTGTTCTGACCTGTTGTATTATTTAATAAAGCACTTCTACCAACTGCTACGTTATTAGTACCAGTAGTATTACAAAGTAAAGCATATGCACCAACACCAGTATTATTATTTGCTGTATTCTTATATAATGCTCCTTCGCCTATAGCAGTGTTACAATTGCCTATAGTCATATTTTGAAGCGCATTAGATCCCACAGCTACGTTTCTAATACCGCTGATGTTACATCTCATAGATGACACACCAACAGCTACGTTGTTAAGACCTACTGTATTGGCAACTAGCGAGCATGTTCCTAATCCTACGTTTTGGAAACCTGTCGTATTATTTAAAAGCGTATATCTACCTATTGCACTGTTACTATTTCCTGTTGTATTATTTGTTAGAGCACCAAATCCTACAGCTACGTTATCTACACCTATTGTGTTATTTCTTAATGCCTCTGTACCTACAGCTGTATTTCTAGTACCTGTTGTATTACTCCTCAATGCACAAAAACCAACAGCTGTGTTGTTTGATGCTATATTACAATATAAAGCATTACGGCCTAAAGCGGTATTACTGCTACCTACAGTATTACAATATAAAGCGTGATCTCCTACTGCTGTATTATCATTACCTGTGGTATTGTACTGGAGTGCTTGGTGTCCTATAGACGTATTCCTACATCCTATAGTGTTAAAAAAGAGAGCATTCCTACCTATTGCTATACTATTTACTCCTGTAGTATTACTTCTTAGAGCATAAGGACCTAAAGCTACATTATTACATCCTGTAGTATTATTTCTCAATGCACAGAAACCTACAGCTGTGTTGTTTGATGCTGTATTACAAAGTAGGGCTAGATGTCCTATACCTACATTATAATTGCCTCCCGCATTAGAACCTAGTGCATTATCACCAATAGCTATATTCCTAATACCGGTTGTATTACCCTGTAAGGCACTAACACCTATACCAACATTACTACATCCTATTGTATTGCCTCTTAAAGCATAAAAACCTATACCAACGTTACGACCACCAGTAGTGGTTAACTGAAGAGCTTGTCCTATGGCTATATTATATACAGCTGTTGTATTATTTCTTAATGCACAAACTCCTACTGCGGTATTGTTGGATGCTGTATTTCCAAGTAAAGATTGAAAGCCTACGGCTACGTTATTTATGCCAACAGTATTAGCGCATAAAGCATGAAACCCTACTGCTGTATTGTAAATACCTGTAGTGTTACAATGTAACGCTCTTGTACCAATAGCAGTGTTATTACATCCTATTGTATTATAGAATAATGTTTGAAATCCTAAAGAGACATTACAAGAACCTGTTGTAGTACGGCATCCAGCACCATATCCTACTCCCGTATTACGTATACCTGTAGTATTTCCTGTCAAAGCAAAATTACCTACAGCAGTATTTTCTGTTCCTATTGTATTATTCCTTAAAGCACTAGTACCAACAGCTATGTTATCTGCACCAGTAGTATTACTCCTCAATGCACAGAAACCTACTGCTGTATTGTTTGATGCTGTGTTACAAAGTAATGCTAACTGTCCAACAGCAACGTTATTAGATCCTACGATATTACACTCTAGTGCACTTCTACCAATAGCAACGTTACATGTACCTGTTGAGTTTTGATACAAGGCATTAAGTCCTACAGCTACGTTATTTGTACCAGTAGTGTTATTTCTCAGAGCACTTACACCTAATGCAGTATTGTATGGTCCAGTAGTATTACATCTTAAAGCACTAAAACCTACGGCTGTATTATTAGAAGCAGTACTAGCATACAATGCATTTCTACCAATAGCAACGTTATTAGTACCTACGGTGTTAGCATTCATGGCATAGTGTCCTACAGCCACGTTATCTGAACCTGTGCTATTAGATTCCATAGTGGCTCTACCAATAGCAACGTTTCTATTACCTAGTGTGTTAAGACGTAGTGCTGAGTGGCCTAATGCTACGTTACAACCTCCAGTTGTATTAGTTGTTAAGGCAACATGTCCTACTGCTACGTTGTTATTACCAGCAGTATTATAAAATAATGCACTTGTACCAACAGCAATGTTTGATGCTCCAGTAGTATTAACTCTTAGAGAGTTAACTCCCATTGACACATTATAGTTACCTGTAGTAGTATTAAGTTGTGAGTAGCTACCAATAGCAATGTTATTAATACCTCCTGTATTACTTGATAGGGCATCTCTACCTATTGCGGTATTGTTCTGGCCTGTTGTATTATTTCTTAATGCTACTAAACCAATAGCTACGTTATTGGTACCAGTAGTATTATTTCTCAAAGCACAAAAGCCAACAGCTGTGTTGTTTGATGCTGTGTTTTGGCGAAGTGATTCAAAACCTAAAGCGGTATTATTATTTCCTGTTTGGTTTGAATATAAAGTAGCATCACCTACAGAAACATTATTGTTCCCAACACTAAAAACTTGAGAGTATACACCAATGGCAATATTACACTGACCTGTAGCACTACGTAATGCTCCTATTCCAATTCCAACATTTCTTGCGCTTCCTGCACCATCTTTTAAAGCATCTTTTCCTACAGCAACATTAAATGTACCAGTTGTATTACTAGATAATGCACTACTACCTACAGCTGTATTGTTAGAGGCTATGTTACTTTGAAGTGCACTTCTACCAACAGCAGTGTTATTACCTGTTGTTGTGTTTGATGATAATGCGTTCAAGCCCAAAGCCACATTACTTCCACCAGTAGTATTAGCTGCTAAAGCAGAAGTACCTAATGCTGTATTATATTGTCCTGTACTATTAGATGTTAAAGCACTTCTACCAATAGCGGTGTTAAAGTTACCAGTAGTGTTAGCTCCTAAAGCACCCTCTCCCACTCTAGTATTGGTAGATATACTACCTCCACCTTCACCAATATTAACCCCGTTTACAGTAATATCACGATCAAACGTACTAGCCCCAAACACACTAAGTGACCCAGTCATACTGACTGACCCTGTGAACTGTTGGGTATTAGACAAACTACAGCCAAAGATATTGGACCCAGAACTATAGATAACAGAACTGGATATTATGCTGACGTTTAACGATTGTGCCGTAATTTGGCCCGTAACTATCAGTGAACCTGTGACCGAGGTGGATTGTAATTGAGCCATTCTACTCTGTTAGTTTTTTGATCTGTTCTTTCAATAACTCGATTTCTCTTTGCTGATCTTTCAACATATTAATAAATATTATTGAGAGCTTACTGTAGTTGATACCGGTAGGGTAGCCTGCATGATCTTTTGACACAAATTCTGGGAATAATTTGTCCACATCCTCGGCTATCAAACCTACGTCTGGTGAGCCCGATTCCTTCCAAGTAAACTTAACAGGGTTCAGCTCCATAAATGTAACCAATTCTGTTGTATATGGCTCAATATTTTCCTTGAGTCTCTCGGTAGATGTCTCGATAATAGCCGTGAAACGGCCAGTACCGTTAACGTCTAGACTATAACTAGGAGAAGTAGTAGCAATACCTACACTAGACTGTGAAACAAATAGTCCGTAGTTACCGTACTTACCAATATAGACAGTATTGTCTGAGAAGGCTTCTATGACAGGAAGCCCTGCTGCAGTGTTGACTGAGAATAAAGAGCCTGATAAAGTATCGTCTATCTGGAATAAACGGCCTGATGCACCATCCACTGCTACCAAGGTAGTGTTAGAGGTGCTTCCTGAGCCTTGGATCCCTAGCACATTCGAGGTGCCAGAAACAAATAAAGTAGAAGTAGGAGCTGTAGTATTTACACCAACACTACCGTTAGATCCAGTTGCAAAGATCCTGATGTTACCAGCACCATCTGATATGATAATATTGTTGTTCTGAGTAGCAAAGTTAGCTGCTGTAGATGAACCTAAGATTACGTTACAAGCACCTGTAGTGATGGCGCAGCCTGCGTTTGTACCTAAAGCAACGTTATTTGCTCCTGTAGTATTACTAGCTAATGTACAAGCACCTACAGCAGTATTTTGATTACCTGTAGTATTAGCAATCATTGAATTAATACCTATAGCTACATTACAATTACCTATAGTATTGACAAGTAAAGCAGATCTACCTATAGCTGTATTGCAAACACCTGTTGTATTATCTCTTAATGAATTACTACCAACAGACGTGTTGAAAAGACCAGTAGAATTAGAATTTAAAGAACAAACACCTACTGCTGTGTTATTTTGGCCTGTTGTATTATTAGCTAGTGAAAATTTACCTACTGCTGTATTTCCTCCTCCTGTAGTATTTGATGCTAAAGAACTTTGTCCAAAGGCAGCATTATCTGTACCAGTAGTATTAGATCTTAGTGCACAATAACCTACAGCAGTGTTGTTGCTTGCAGTATTAGAAAACAAAGCATCTCTACCAATTGCTATATTAGCATTACCTCCCTGATTTGAAACAAGACTATTAACACCTACTGCTATATTATTTCCACCTGTAACATTACTTTGAAGAGTACCTACACCTAATGCTGTATTATTACCACCTGTGGTATTTGATACTAATGCGTTACCTCCAAGTGCAGTATTTAATCCACCTCCAGTGTTACTAGTTAATGCTGATCTACCAACAGCTGTGTTGTAAGTACCAGTTAAGTTAGCCGCTAAAGCATTTATACCAACAGCTACGTTTTGGTTACCAGTAGTATTACATCTTAATGCATAGAAACCTACTGCTGTATTATCACAAGCTGTATTTGATCTTAAAGCAGAAGTACCAACTGATGTATTACGACATCCAGATACGTTAGAAAATTGTGAGTTTTTACCAAGAGCTGTATTAAAATTACCTGTAGTATTTGAATATAAAGCAGAATCTCCTATAGCAGTATTACATGTTCCTGTTGTATTACATAGTAAAGCACTTGTACCTAAAGCAGTATTACTATATCCTATAGTATTAGCTCTTAGAGCTGCTGAACCTACTGCTGTATTAGAAACACCAGTAGTGTTAGTTCTTAATGCACAAGCACCAACAGCAGTATTATTAGATGCTGTATTGTAAAATAATGACTGAAATCCTACTGATACATTACATGAACCTGCGGTTCCAAGTTGTAATGCACTTGTTCCAACAGCTACGTTTCCTGCACCATTAGTATTAGCACATAAAGCAGCACCTCCTACAGCAGTATTATAATTACCAGTATTTGCTCTTAATGTCTTTGATCCAAGAGCTGTGTTGTAGTTATTTGATACAGCACATAATAACGAATCTCTACCTACAGAAACGTTATTTGATCCACCTTGGTTTTTATATAGAGCATTTACACCAACAGCTACGTTATCAATACCAGTTGTAGTATTGAAGGAGGATTGTAAACCTACTGATGTGTTATTAGCACCTGTAGTATTATTAAGTAAAGAACTAACTCCTAAAGCAGTATTGTTACATCCAGTAGTATTGTTTCTTAATGTACAGAAACCTACTGCTGTATTGTTGGATGCTGTATTACAAAGTAGTGCTCTAAATCCTATAGCAGTGTTATTTGAACCTGTACAGTTACCATAGGATGTTTCTTCTCCCACAGCTGTGTTATTGTTACCTGTGGTGTTATTAAATAAAGCATATCTACCAATACCTGTATTACAGCTACCAATACTATTTTGACGAAGTGCATTTTGTCCAACAGCGGTATTAAAGTTACCTCCATTATTAGTACACATAGCACCTCTACCAATAGCTGTATTTTGAACACCTGTTGTGTTTGAGCAGAGAGTATAAATTCCTACTGCTGTGTTCTGATTTCCTGTAGTATTAAGTTTAAGAGAACCATATCCTACAGCTACATTTGCTGTACCAGTAGTATTACTCCTTAGTGCACAGAAACCAACGGCTGTATTATTTGATACTGTATTACAATATAAAGCACTAAAACCAAGACCAGTATTATTAGTTCCTACTACATTATATCGTAAAGCATTTATACCTACTGCTATATTGCTTGTACCTGTAGTATTAAGTAGTAAAGCATTAGTACCAACAGCAACATTATTAGTTCCTGTAGTGTTTGCTCTTAGTGTATTCACACCAAGAGCTACGTTTGATGTACCGGTAGTATTTGCTCTTAAAGCACACAATCCTATAGCTGTATTATTAACGCCAGTTGTATTACAGACTAGTGTAGCAGCACCTACAGCTGTGTTACCAGATCCAAGGTTATACAATAAAGAGTTAGTACCTACAGCTGTATTATCAATACCAACAACATTCTGTTGAAGTGCTGAATATCCGACTGCTGTATTGCTTGCACCAGTAGTGTTAGCAAATAAAGCTGTTCTACCAAATGCTGTGTTTGCAATTCCTGAACTATTATTATATAATGCTCTATCACCTACAGCTGTTAAGTATCTACCTGTACTTACTCTCAAAGCACCTCTACCTACAGCAACATTTGAACAACCAGTAGTATTACTACACAATGCTCTAAATCCAACAGCAGTGTTATCTGACGCTACGTTCAAACGTAATGAACCGTATCCTACAGCAGTGTTATTGTTTGCTGTAGTATTATACTGTAATGCGTTTCTACCAAGAGCTGTATTGTTTGATCCAGCATTATTAAGCAATAAAGCAGAAGTACCAACAGCTACGTTACTACCTCCTGTTGTATTGTCTCTTAATGAGTTTACACCTAGTGCTGCGTTGTCTGTACCTGTGCTGTTAGTTCTTAACGCACAGAATCCTACTGCTGTGTTGTTTGATGCAGTATTACAATAAAGAGATTGATATCCAACAGATACGTTACTGTTTCCTGTAGTATTAAATTTAAGAGCATTAACACCTAAAGCTGTATTACAACCACCAGTAGTATTACAAGCTGAAGAAACAGCTCCAAAAGCTGCGTTACTAATTCCTGTTGTGTTTTTAGCCAAAGCAAAAGAACCTACACCAGTATTGTATGTTCCAGATGTATTGCTAGCTAAAGCACATATACCTACTGCAACACTACTTATACCAGTAGTATTACTTCTTAAAGCACAGAAACCTACTGATGTATTATTAGATGCTGTGTTAGAGAATAAAGATTGATGTCCAATAGCAACGTTACTGTTTCCTTGAACGTTAGAATAGAGTGCACAAACACCCACTGCTGTATTAAGTGTACCAGTGGCGTTAGCACACATAGAATAGAAGCCTAAAGCAACGTTCTTTTCACCTGTAGTATTGTTTCTTAAACTGTTAAAGCCTAGTCCACTGTTTTGACACCCGGTAGTATTTGAATACAAGCTCTGAACACCTACTGCTGTGTTTGAAACACCAGTAGTGTTACTTCTTAATGCATATAAACCAACAGCTGTATTGTTTGTTCCAATTGTGTTTGCACACAATGCATTAAGACCAACTGCAGTGTTATTTACTCCAGTAGTATTAAGTAGAAGCGACTGCATACCTAATGCAGTGTTTCTAACACCTATTGTATTAGAATAAAGAGCACTAAGACCTACTGCTACATTATTAGAACCTGTTGTATTGTTTCTTAAAGAGCTAGTACCAATAGCAGTATTGTTAGTACCAATTGTATTATTTCTTAATGCACTGCATCCTACTGCTACATTATTAGCACCTGTAGTATTAGTTCTTAAACTATAGTATCCTACTGCTGTACTACCATTTCCAATTGTATTACATTTTAGAGATGATAAACCAATAGCAGTATTGTTAATACCAACTGTATTACCATATAATGCTGTTGAACCAACAGCTACGTTATTAAGACCAGTAGTATTATTAGATAGAGAATAAGCTCCTATTGCTGTATTTTCTGCACCTGTAGTGTTACATCTCATTGAGATGAAACCTAAAGCAGTATTGTTGTTTGATGTAGTGTTACTTTGTAGTGCATTAGTACCTACAGCTAAATTTCTTGCTCCTGTTGTATTACTAAGTAATGTACATAATCCTATAGCTGTATTACTTGTACCAGTAGTATTATATCTTAATGCACAGAAACCAACTGCAGTATTATTTGATGCAGTATTTGTAGATAAGGCACTTCTACCAATAGCAGTGTTATTATTACCTTCTGTATTTGTACTTAAAGCTGATGTACCAATTGCAGTATTAGCACATCCTGATGTATTATATCTTAAAGCATTTACACCTATTGCAATGTTTACTGTACCAGTAGTGTTGCTACGTAATGCACAATGTCCTACTGCAGTATTGTTTGAGGCAATATTACAAAGTAAAGCTCTATCTCCAATAGCTGTGTTATTAATGCCTACTAAATTATATAATAAAGCACCAACGCCTATAGCTGTATTACAAGCTCCTGTTGTATTGCAATATAATGCACTATCACCTACTGCTACATTTCGTATACCAGTTGTATTACAAACTAAGGCTCTACCAACGGCTGAGTTTTGGGTACCTATTGTATTTTCTCTTAAAGCACCACAACCAACAGCTACGTTATTTACTCCAGTGGTATTTTTATATAAAGCACAAGTACCTACTGCTGTATTACTACTTGCTATGTTGTTTAATAATGTATAATGTCCAACAGCTACGTTAAAACATTGAGTAGTATTAGCAACTAGAGATTCATTACCTAGTGCTGTATTTCTATTTCCTGTAGTGTTATTAGCTAAGGCATTTCTACCTACTGCTGTATTTTTAAAGCCAGTAGTATTGGTTAATAAAGCACCGCAACCAATTCCTGTATTACATCCACCAGTAGTATTATCTCTTAATGATAAATGACCTATAGCTGTGTTGTATACACCTGTAGTATTATTTCTTAATGCACAGAATCCTACTGCAGTATTATAAGACGCTGTATTTAGTTGTAAAGCGGCTCTTCCTATAGCTACGTTAGCACAACCTGCTGTATTTGTATACAAAGCTTCTACACCCATAGCAACGTTGTTGCCACCAGTTGTGTTAGCGCATAATGCTCTAAACCCTATAGCTATATTGTTAACACCTGAGGTATTGGCTTGTAGAGCTACATTTCCTAAAGCCGTGTTTGCTGTACCTACTGTATTTTGTCTTAGTGAATTATAACCTACAGAAGTGTTGTTTGTACCTGTTGTATTGCTTCTTAGTGCACAGAAACCTACTGCTGTATTGTTTGATGCTGTATTGCAATAAAGAGCAAGTCTACCAACTGCTGTGTTAGAGTTTCCTACTGAATTAAATAATAACGCGTCTCTACCTACGGCCGTATTATTATTTCCAGCCGTATTGCAATACATTGCAGATAGTCCAATCGCTGTATTATTACCACCAGTAGTGTTTTTATTTAATGAATCTACACCAAATGCAGAGTTTGCTGTTCCTGAAGTATTGTTCCTTAATGCGTTCGTTCCTACTCCTGTGTTAAAATTACCATCAGTGTTTACACAGAGTGCATTTACTCCAAAGGCAGCATTAGTACAACCTGTAGTATTACTTCTTAACGCATTTACACCAGTAGCTGTATTATTAGATGCTGTATTAGAGAATAAAGAATATCTACCTACGGCAGTATTATTTATACCAACTAAATTACTTTCCATACTACGATAACCTACAGCAGTATTACCAACACCAGTTGTGTTTAATAAAAGTGTACGACTACCGAGTGCTGTATTATAATTACCTATAGTGTTACATCTGAGGGAACTATAACCTACAGCTGTATTACGAGTACCTGTAGTATTTAACTCCATTGATGTTCTACCAACAGCAGTATTGTAAATACCTGTGGTATTGTTTCTAAGAGAGCAAAATCCTACAGCTGTATTATTTGATGCTGTATTATTACGTAATGATTGATGTCCAATTGCAGTGTTACTTGTTCCTACTGTATTACACAAAATAGATTGAAACCCTATTGCGATATTAGTAGCACCTGTTGTATTATATTGTAAACTACCAACACCCATACCAATATTACAAGTACCAATTGTATTAGCAATCAAACTTAAATTACCTATTGCAATATTACTGTCTCCTACAGTATTTGCTCTTAATGCGCAAGAACCTACTGCTGTATTAAGTGTACCAGTAGTGTTACTTCTTAACGCACATAAACCTACTGCTGTATTGTTATCTGCTGTATTAAAAAGTAAAGCAAGTCTACCTAAAGCAGTATTTCCTGATCCTGAAGCATTAGAATATAATGCTGCCGCACCAACAGCTGTATTGTTAATACCTGTTACATTACATTCAAGAGCATTTGCACCCGCTGCCGTATTATACCTACCTGTAGTATTTAGTCTAAGAGCATTTTTACCTAAAGATGCATTGTAACAACCTGTAGTATTACTCCTTAATGCACAGAAACCTACTGCTGTATTGTTACCGCCTGAGGTATTACTTATCAAAGCTTCAAAGCCAAACGCACTGTTGTTACTTCCTGATACATTAGCACAAAGTGCATTGGTGCCCATTGCAGTATTGAAAGATCCAGATTGTGCCAGTCTTAAAGCATTGTATCCTACAGCAGTGTTACAAGAAGCTGTTATGTTAGAATATAATGCATTTGATCCTAACGCTGTATTATAGTTTCCTGATGTATTTCTGCAAAGGGCTTTATAGCCTGCTGCTACGTTTAATGATCCTACAGTATTACTGAATAGTGATGTATTTCCTACGGCAGTGTTTCTTATACCTGTAGTGTTACAGAACAAAGCATAAGTACCTAATCCAGCATTGTCTGTACCGATTGTATTTGATCGAAGAGCTCTATCACCTACTGCTACGTTTCTAACACCTGTGGTATTTAAGCACAAGGTTCCGTATCCTAATCCTGTATTTCTACAGCCTGTAGTATTATATCTTAATGCACAAGAACCTACAGCTGTATTATTGGATGCTGTATTGCAAAATAAAGCAAGACTACCAATCGCCACATTAGCGTTTCCAGCGGCATTAGATCCTAGAGCAAAGTTTCCTAATGCAACATTACGGATACCTGTTGTGTTGTCTCTAGATGCAAACCTACCAATAGCTACATTATATCCTCCAGTAGTGTTTGCTCTTAATGCACTGAAACCTAAGGCAGTATTATAGGCTCCTGTAGTATTAGCTCTTAATGCACAGAAACCTACTGCAGTGTTATTTGAGGCTGTGTTATATCTTAAAGAACAGAAACCAACAGCAGTGTTATTACTACCTTGTACGTTTGATCCTAATGCTCTATGACCAACAGCAGTATTGTTATTACCTGTACTATTAAGACAAAGTGAGAAAGATCCTAAGGCTGTATTATATCCTGCAGTGGTGTTATTAAACATTGAATAGTAACCCACAGCAGTGTTTTGTATACCTGTAGTGTTACACTGCATTGATGAACCACCTATAGCAATATTTCTTGTACCAGTAGTATTTGCAAATAATGAAGATACACCTAGTGAAGTATTACAACCACCAGTGGTGTTCTTATACATTGAATTAACACCAATAGCCGTATTATTTAATCCACTAGTATTACAATATAAAGCTTTGCTACCTACACCCGTGTTATTTGCACCAGTAGTGTTAGAGCATAGTGAATTGTATCCAAATGCCGAATTTCTTGCTCCAGTTGTGTTGGATCTTAAAGTGTTTAGACCTAAAGCAGCATTACAAGCACCAGTAGTATTGCTAATCAAAGCACCAGAACCTACTCTGGTATTAGTAGATATGTTTCCCCCACCTTCACCTACGCAGACCCCATTGAATATGGAATCACAGGTTGTTGATAGTGAGCCAGTGACTTGCGAATTCTCGAGCGCTATGAGGCCATTCCTGGCTACAAATTCATTTGGCATTTTACTCTACCTTAGTTCACTTTCCCTAAGGTGGGGGTTTGAATATAAATATCAATCAATAGCGCTTCCTGACACAGGAATTGACCATTCTGGTATGTATAAATTGAGGTTTTTGAGTACTATGGACCAAACCTGGACTTTTGTGCGTTATAGTTTTGGGCTATTTCTGTTGCTGACAGGTTACGATTATAAAATTTGGCTGAGGATATCGATCCTTGAAAATTATATTGTGTGCCTCCGGATGAATATCCACCGGCTATTCTACTAACGTAAAACAAAGTTGTTGTTACAACAATTGTCTCCCTAAATACACCATTTACATACAAGCTAAGGTTTCTGCTAGTATCAGCTGTCATAGTGATATTAGTCCAGCTTTGTATATTAGTATCGGTAATAGTTGAAAAGTTATTATATACTGCCGCACTATCTCTAAACCTTAAATACCAGTTAAAACCGGTAGTTGTTCCTGTATATATAGGTAACCAGGGGTTTGTTGATCCTCTACCTAATAAACTATGAGCCGTTACTTGAGCACTAGGTCTCATTTTCACCCAAAAATCAAAAGTATAAGAAGACGCGTCTGCAAATGTTATTTGAGAAGCCGGTGTTAGATACCCAATATCTGTAATTGTGCTACAGTTAGTGTTAAATGCATTGGGTCCTGTGGTAAAAGAAGCGGACCCTATTAAGCTTCCTCCCCAACCATTTCCACTTACATCAGTCCATGTAGTACTCCCACTCACATAGCTATTCCTATCAGAGGCATCTAACGCTAGAATAAGTCCTGATGTAACTATCTTACCATTTGCATACTGTAGTGCCATATTACAGTCCGAATCTTGTTTTAATTGAGTTATAGTTTTGAGCTATTTCTGCGGTACTAAGAGGGCGGTTGTATATTTTAAAAGACGGTATTCTACCGTTGAAATAATAACTACCAGCTCCAGAAAATTGAGCTATAAATAAAGTTCCTGTTCCTGTTATATTATATCCTGTACTTGTTCCACTTAAAGTTTGAGATACTCCATTATAATACATAGCTATAGTACCACTACTATAGGTTACAAGAACATGTAAGTATTGATTTAAAGGAGGTTGAGCATTAGTACCTATAGCACCTCCATGCATATATATTCCTCCAGTTACTGCATCTAAATAAGCATCTAGATTAGAAGAGTTATTAGTTACACACCAAAGCCTATGGTTTGCTGTAACAGAAGCTGCTCTATATATAACCATTTCTAGAGTACCATTTGTTCCTATAGCCCAAGATGGACTACTTGGTATAGTTGAATAATCATTAGTTCCATCAAAAACTATAACTCCTCCATTTATGTTACTAAAAGTAGGTCCATTAATTAAAGTAGCATTATTGCCCCTTCCGCTTACATCAGTCCAAGTAGTACTACCGCTAACATAACTATTCCTGTCAGCCGCATCTAAACATAATATTAGTCCTGATGTAACTATTGATGGTCCATTTTCTATTGCCATAATTAGCTTATTTCTTGTGCACGATATTGACGACCTGTTGGGTCTTGAGACTGTAGTTCTGTAGCCTTAGCTTGGCACTCAGGCTCATTGTCGTATTCGTAGATTGGATCTCCTGGTTGAAGTTGCGCTACCCATATCATAGGGTTTCCAGGTATGAACTCCATTTGTACTTGCCAGATCATAGATTGTTGTTTTATATAAATATTACATGAATGTACCGATTGACTTGATTCTCCAACCACT
>Ga0315900_10002524_pt1 | contig 27804 bp, 26 predicted proteins | sample LakEriMetagenome_FD_203521 | JGI IMG/M metagenome (GOLD analysis project Ga0315900, IMG submission 203521) | Freshwater fungal communities from buoy surface, Lake Erie, Ohio, United States - Buoy 12 MA114 | ecosystem: Environmental > Aquatic > Freshwater > Lake > Lake biofilm | place: USA: Lake...
AAGGTGGTCGCCGGCGGTGGCCATCACGGTGGCGCCTGGAAGGTCGCCTACGCCGACTTCGTGACGGCCATGATGGCCTTCTTCCTGCTCATGTGGCTTCTGAACGCCACGACCGAGAACCAGCGCAAGGGCATCGCGGACTATTTCAAGACGACGATCCCGCTCGTACGGATCTCGGGCGGTGGTGACGGCTCGTTGCAGGGTGACAACGTCATGGCCGAGGACGTCATGGCCCAGAGCGGCGAGGGCGCCCTTGCCCCCGAAGCCGACCCCGCACTGACCGGCGCGCTGCCGGGGGGCGCGACGTCGGGCGATGCGGCCGGCGAGCAGCGCAGGCTCGAAGAGGTCGCCGAGAAACTGCGCGCCTTCACCGGTGACAGCATGAAGCTTGAGCAACTCATGCGCCATGTCTCGACCCGGATCACGGAGGAGGGGTTGGTGGTCGAACTCTTCGATCTTGAGGGCGCACCGCTGTTTGCGGCTGATTCCGCCCTGCCGGAGCCGATCCTGCGTGACCTCATCGGCATGGTTGGAGAGGTATTTTCTATCGTTGCCAATCAGGTGGCCATCAATGCTCATGTGAAGGCTTATCCGATCACGATGATCGACAACCCCGCCTGGCAACTATCGGCCGACCGCGCGGACGCAATCCGCGACGCTTTCGGCGCTACGGCATTGCCCGCGGCGCGCATCGAACGGCTGAGTGGCTTTGCCGACCGCCGCCCAGCCGTCGCCGACCCGATGGCCGTGCGCAACAACCGCGTGGAGATCGTGCTTTTGCGCAAGCGATCCTGAGGGCGTTAGGCGCGCGTTAAGTCCAACGGGTCATGTTTCGGCCCGATCGTGCAGTCAGAATTGGAAAGGCAGAACGGATGACGATTTCCTCCTCGCTCAACGCAGGGATCGCGGCGCTGGTCGTCAACGGCACCAAGCTTGGCGCCATCGCCGACAACATCGCCAACGCCTCGACCAACGGCTACAAGCGTGTGGACGTCGACTTCAAGACGCTCGTCGCCCCGGCCGCCGGGGGCTCGGTCTATTCCGCGGGCAGCGTGCGGGCGATCGCAACGCGTGCAATCACCCGGCCGGGCCCGATCGAGGGGTCGACGAACGCGACCGACATCGCCGTGATCGGGCGCGGATTCCTGCCTGTGAGCACGGTCGACGAAGTGACCGGGGCCGGAGAGTTCGGATCGGTCCGCCTGATGACCTCGGGATCCTTCGCACCCGACAAGGACGGCATCTTGCGCACGGCGACAGGGCAGGTCCTGCTCGGCTGGCCCGCCCTTCCCGACGGCAGCATGCCCAGTTTCCGGCGCGAGGTCGTCGATGATCTCGTGCCCGTGCGCGTGGACATGAACCAGTTCGTCGCCAACCCCACGACCGAGGTCGATCTCGGCGTCAACCTGCCCGCCACCGCGACGATCGCCGGTGCCCCGGGCGATCCGCTCGATATGACGGTGACCTATTATGGCAATGTCGGCACGGCCGAGGTGCTGACCATGACTTTCACGCCCGACGTTCCGGCGACGGGCGCCTCAAACACATGGACGCTCGAGATCTCCGACAGCGCCTCGGGCGGCGCCACGATCGCGAGCTACACGGTCGTCTTCAATGCCACGCAACAAAACGGCGGCACGCTTGCTTCGGTCACCCCAATCGGCGCATCGCCGGCCTACGATCCCGTGACAGGGCAGGTTCCGCTTGCGGTGGGGGGCGGCGCCATCTCGCTTGATCTCGGGCCTGTCGGAAGTTCGTCGGGCCTTGTGCAACTCTCGGACAGTTTCGTGCCGGTGTCGGTGCGACGCAATGGCTCTCCGGTGGGCAACATGGTCGGGGTCGAAATCGACAATTCCGGCATGCTCTATTCGGTCTCGAGCGAAGGCTTCGCGCGGCTCATCTACCAGGTCCCGCTCATCGATGTGCCGAACGCCAACGCGCTCGTGGCCAACAGCGATCAGACCTATCAGTTCTCCTTCGCGGCCGGGAACTTCCAGCTCTGGGATGCCGGAACGGGCCCGACCGGGTCGATCGCAGGCTTTTCGCGCGAGCTTTCGACTGCTGAACTCGGGCTCGAGTTGACCGACCTCATCCGCACGCAGCGCGCCTATTCCTCGGGCGTGAAGGTCGTCCAGACGGCCGACGAACTTCTACAGGAGACCAACAACCTCAAGCGCTGACCCGCGACAGGAAGACCTGAATGAGCCTCAATAGCGCCATCTATCGTGCCGCCTCGGGCCTCGGCATCGCGTCTCGCTCTGCCGAGGTGATCGCGGGCAACGTCGCGAACGCCCGGACCGAAGGTTATGTCCGGCGCGAACTCGTGCCCACGGCAACGCCGGGTTCGGGAGGCTATGGCGTGCGCCGGCAGGTCGATCAGGGGCTCTTGGCTGAGCGGCGCGTGAGTGATGCCTCCGCCGCGGGGGCGGAGGTGCGCGCGACCTTCGATCTTCGGTTCGAGCAGGCCATCGGCCTGCCGGGCGATCCGGGCAGCATCGGCGGGCGCATCACGGCCTTCGAGACGGCCCTGACCGAGGCCGCCGCCACCCCCGACAGCGCGGCGGCGCTCGGCTCCGTCGCGGCGCGCGCGCGTGACCTCGTCGAAGGTCTGCGTGCCGCGACCGCCGCGGTGCAGGAGGGGCGCCTTGGCGCCGAGACGACGATCGCGCGCGACGTATCGCTTCTGAACGAGACGCTCGCGCGCATTGAACGCAGCAACGCCCAGATTCGCACCGCCCTTGCGCACGGGCGCGACACGGCCGCGCTCGAGGATCAGCGTCAGACGATGATCGACCAGATCGCCGAGATCGTTCCGCTGCGCGAGATCGCGCGCGAACAGGGTGAGGTCGCGCTCTATTCCACGGGCGGGGCGGTGCTGCTGGACGGGCGCGCCTCGGTCATCACCTTCGACCCCGCAGCCGACATCGACGCATCCGTGACCCGGGATGGCGGGCAACTCGGCGGGATCAAGATCAACGGTTGGGAGGTTTCGACGCAAGAGCCCAACGGCCTTCTGCGCGGCGGGCGGCTCGAGGCCGCCTTTGCGGTGCGCGATGCCGTTGGCGAGGCCGCGCAGGGCCGCCTCGATGCTCTCGCGCGCGGGCTGATCGAGCGCTTCTCGGATCCGGCGATCGACCCCACGCTTGCGCCAGGTGACGATGGCGCCTTCGTCGACACCACCGCAAACCCCTTCGATCCCGCGGCAACTCAGGGCATAGCGGGGCGGATCGGCGTTTCGACCGAAGTGGGGGGAGATATGGTCTGGCGCTGGCGCGCCGGGATCGGGGCCACCTCTCCGGGTGAGCCGGGCGCGCCTCACATCCTTCTGGCCATGCGCGAGGCTCTGGTCGAGCGCCGGCCCGAGCCAGGTGCGGCACCGGGGGCGGCGCATCTGTCGCTTGGCGGGCACGCGGCCGAGATGCTCTCGGTCGCCGGCATGGCGCGTCTCGATGCCGAGGGGCGGGCCGATTTCACGCGCGCCCAGCAAGTCCATCTGCGCCAGCTCGAACGCGAGGGTGGCATCGACACGGACCGCGAGTTGCAGATGCTGCTGCTCGTCGAGCAGCACTACGGCGCCAATGCCCGCGTCGTGCAGGCGGTGGATGGCATGCTGCAACGCCTGATGGAGATCTGACGATGGATTCACTCGGTCTTGGCGATCTCGCATCGAGCGGTCTGCGCGTGCGCCAGACTGCGGCGCTGAAGCGCCTCTTGGCTCGCCACGCCGAAGAGGTGACGACGCGCACGGTCGCCGATCCGGTGCGCCATCGCGGCGGCAACATGTGGCCGCTTGCCGATGTCGAGGGTGCGATCACGCGGATCACGTCCTGGACGCGCAACGGCGACATCCTACGCAGCAGGCTCAGTGCGATCGAAACCGCCCTCGACACGATCACGACCGTGGCCGAGCGCAGCGGCGCGTCGATGATCGGGGCCGGAGAGCTTGGCAGCGATGCGCAGGTCACCGTCGTCGCGACCGAATCGCGCGGTGTGCTGGAGACGATGATCAGCACCCTCAACCTGCGGCTCGGCGATCGCACGCTGCTGGCGGGCTGGGCGAGCGACGGGCCGGCGCTTGCCGATGCCGACTCGATGCTCGATGCGATGAAGGGCGCGATCGCCGCGTCGGGTGCGGTGGGGCTTCGGGACATCGTGGACGCGGTCGATGCGTGGTTCGCCGATCCCGATGGCTTCGGCACGTACGGCTATCTCGGCGGCCCGTCGAGCGAGGGCGGCGTCCCGGTCGCCGAGGGCGAGGTCATGGCAACGCCGCTGACCGCAGCCGATCCCGCCCTGGTCGAGACGCTTCGGGCGGTGGCCCTCGGGGCGCTCGTCGATGCCGGGGTGGGCTCCGGCAACCCGGTCCTTCGGGCGGGTCTTGTCGCCGAAGGGGGGCGGGCACTGATCGAAGGCGCGCGCGGACGCGTCGCCGTCGCCGCCGAGATCGGCGCGGCGCGCATGCGCCTCGACCTCATCATGCAGCGCAATTCGGCCGAGGGCGATGCGCTGCAAGCCGCGCGCTTGTCCATGCTCGAGGTCGATCCCCTCGTCGCCGCCTCAGCCCTCACCGAGACCGAGACGCAGCTTCAGGCACTCTATGCCATCACCGCGCGCCTGTCGCGCCTCAGCTTCGTGAACCAGTTCTGATGTTTCGCCTTTTCTTGCTTCTCGGTGCCCTGCTGTTGCCCCATATCGCCGTCGCAGCGCCCGTCCGCGTCAAGGATCTCGTGCAGTTTGACGGGGTGCGGGGCAACGACCTCGTGGGGTATGGGCTTGTCGTCGGCCTCAACGGCACCGGTGACGGCCTGCGCAACGCTCCCTTCACCGAAGAGATCATGTCGAGCCTGCTCGAGAGGCTCGGCGTCAACGTCACGGGCGAGGATTTCCGGCCGCGCAACGTCGCGGCCGTGATGGTGACGGCGACCCTGCCCGCATTCGCAAGGGCGGGGGGGCGGATCGATGTCACGGTCTCGGCCATCGGCGATGCCAAGAGCCTTCTTGGCGGAACGCTGATCATGACGCCGCTTTCGGGCGCGGACGGACAGATCTATGCCGTGGCGCAGGGGCCGATCATCGCGGGCGGCGTCGCCGCGCAGGGCGAGGCGGCCGAGGTCGTGCAGGGCGTGCCGACCTCGGGCACGATCCCTGCGGGCGCAAGTGTCGAGCGGGAGATCGATTTCGACTTCCGCACGCTCGGTACGCTCCGCCTTGCGCTGCGCAGCCCCGATTTCTCGACCGCAGTCCTGATCGAGGAGGCCGTCAATGCCGAGCTGGGTGGCACGGCGGCCCTGATGCTCGATTCGGGAACTGTTGCAATCGATGTCGCCGCGACCGGCGCCCGATCACCCGCCCATCTGATCGGGCGGATCGAGAACCTCTCGATCGAGCCGCAGATGCGGGCGCGCGTTGTCGTCGACCAGCGCTCGGGCACGATCGTGATGGGTGCGGATGTGCGCATCAGCCGCGTCGCCGTGGCGCAGGGCAACCTCACCCTGCGGGTCGAGGAGGAACCGGTCGTCGTCCAGCCCAACCCCTTTTCCCCCGGTGAGGCCATCGTGTTGCCGCGCTCCGACGCCGGGATCGAAGAGGAACCGGGGGTCGGGCTGGCAGAAGTCAGGGGGGGCACGAACCTCTCGGAGATCGTCGCGGGCCTCAACGCGCTCGGTGTCAGTCCGCGCGACATGATCGACATCCTCAAGAGCATCAACGCGGCCGGCGCTCTGCACGCCGAATTCGTCGTGCAATAGGCGGCCGATCGCTCCTCAGGTGGGGCTTTCGACGACATGCACCTCGGTGCCCCAGTCGCGGCAGCGCGCCGCGAGGGCTGCGGGCAGGGGCGCATCGGTGAAGAGCGCATCGACATCGGCCAACGAGGCGATGCGCACGGGCGCGCTGCGGATCAGCTTGCTTGCGTCCGCCACCACGAAGGTGCGCCGTGCCCGCCGGATGATCGCGCGAGAGACATCGACCTCGGCCAGATCGAAATCGAGCAGATCCCCGTCGGCGTCGATGGCCGAGGCGCCGATCACGGCGATGTCTACCTTGAACTGCTCGACGAAGCCCTTGGCGAGGCCGCCCGTCAGGCCCCCGTCGCTGCGCCGGAGCGCGCCGCCCGAGACCATCACCTCGCAGCCCTCGTTTGCGGCAAGGATGTTGGCGATGTTGAGGTTGTTGGTCACGACCGTCAGGTTGCGGTGGCCGAGCAGCTCGCGCGCCACGGCCTCGGTCGTCGTCCCGATGTTGAGGATGAGGGCCGCGTTCTCCGGAATGGCGGCCGCGCAGGCGCGCGCGATCGCCGATTTCGCGGGTTCGTTCATCCGCCGCCGCGCCGCGTAGCCGATGTTGGCCACGCCCGTGCGCGCGACCGCACCGCCATGAACCCGGTCGAGGTGCCCGGCTTCGGCCAGTTCGGTCAGGTCGCGCCGGATGGTCTGGAGTGTCACATCGAAACGCCGCGCGAGATCCTCGACCACGACGCGCCCTTCGGCGCGTACGATGGCAAGGATCTCTCCCTGACGAAAGCCGAGCGCCACACCTACCCCCAAACGCGCGGGCCGATCTGTCGGCCCGCGCCTGCAGCCGCCCCCGGCGGCGCTGTCAGTGTGTCATGAAAATCGGAACCGGCGGCTTGCGCAAGAGGCTGCGCGTCGCACCGCCGAAGATCGACTCGCGGAAGCGCGAATGACCATAGGCGCCCATCACGAGCATGTCGGCGTCCCGATCCTGCGCATAGCGCGTGAGCACCTCGCCCACCCGCGGCAGGGTGCGCGGGAGGATCGCGATTTCGCAGGGCACCCCGTGGCGTGCGAGCATCTGCGAGAGCAGGACGCCGGGATCGGGTGCGTCCGCCCCCTGACTCGGCGGATCGATGATCGCGATCGCGACATCGCGGGCCCGCTGCAACAGCGGCAGGGCCCTGCGGACGGCGGCGAGGGCCTCGGCAGACTGGTTCCACCCGATCACGATGCGGTCGGTTCCCGGTGCCGTGTCCTGGCCCGCGGGAAGGATGATCGCGGGGCATTCGCCTTCGAAGAGCACGGCCTCGACGACCGCCTCGGCCTCGGGTTGGGCAGCATCGCCCGTCGGCGCTCCGAGCAGCGCAAGATCGGCAAAGCGTGCATGACGCGCCACGATCCCCGCGATGGCTCCGACTTGGCCCACCTCGGTGTGCACGGCCCAGCGGATGTCCTCGGCCGCGAGCACACCCCGCACGGTATCGGCGACGGCGACGGCATCGCTCTGCGCGCGCTCGATCATCTCGCGATAAAGGATCGGGGTCGTGGCGGGATAGGCGTAGCCAACCTGCGTGCGATCGACGCCCAGTGCGATCACGTCGAGATGGGCATCCTCGGCGCGCGCCATCCCGATCGCAGCCCGGAGCGCGGCAAGGCGGGCGGCACCGGGGCGCGGGTCGGCGTCGGGTGCGGGTGTCACGACGGTCAGCAGGGTCTTGTAGGACATCTGGGTAAACTCCGTTCAGGTGAAATGCGATCGGGCGAGCGTTGCGCGTTCTGCGTCGTGCCGCCTTGACGCGGATCAAGTCGCCGCCCTGCTGCGCTGCGGCGAACTTGACGTGGATCAAGGCCTTCCCCCTCGGTCAGGGGCCAAAAGGGCCCAAGGAAGGGGTTCGCGTCACGGCGGGCCTCGAACCCGCAACGGGAACGACGAACGAGGGACCCCGGATGTTCGAGTATTTCAAACTCCTCGCGCTCGGCGCGGTGGCGGTGCTTGCGGCCATCGCCGCGAACCATGCGCGCGATGCGGCCTATATGGTCAACGCGCTCACCATCATGCTTGCGGCGGGCGCCACTTTCCTGTGGACTTTGCGCCAGATGGAGGAGCCGGGCCGAGCGGCGCCGGCCAACGAATACATGGACGGGGTGATCCGCGCGGGCGTGATCGCGACGGCCTTCTGGGGGGTGGTCGGCTTTCTCGTTGGCGTCGTCATCGCCTTGCAGTTGGCCTTTCCCGCGCTCAACTTCGAATGGGCGCAGCCCTATCTGAACTTCGGGCGGCTGCGGCCCTTGCATACCTCGGCGGTGATCTTCGCCTTCGGGGGCAACGCGCTCATCGCGTCATCCTTCTACATCGTGCAGCGCACCTCGGCGGCGCGGCTCTGGGGGGGCAACCTCGCGTGGTTCGTCTTCTGGGGCTATCAGCTGGTCATCGTGCTCGCCGCGACGGGCTATGTGCTGGGCGCCACGCAATCCAAGGAATACGCCGAGCCCGAGTGGTATGTGGACTGGTGGCTGACCATCGTGTGGCTGGCCTATCTGGCGGTCTTCCTCGGCACCATCATCCGCCGGCGCGAGCCGCACATCTACGTCGCGAACTGGTTCCTTTTGTCGTTCATCGTGACGGTGGCGATGCTGCATGTCGTCAACAACCTCTCGGTGCCCGTCTCGGTCTTCGGGTCGAAGTCGGTGCAGCTGTTCTCGGGCGTGCAGGATGCGATGGTGCAGTGGTGGTATGGCCACAACGCCGTCGGCTTCTTCCTGACGGCGGGTTTCCTCGGGATGATGTATTACTTCGTGCCCAAGCAGGCCGAGCGGCCGGTCTACAGCTACAAGCTCTCGATCATCCATTTCTGGGCGCTCATCTTCCTCTATATCTGGGCGGGCCCGCACCACCTGCACTACACCGCGCTGCCCGACTGGGCCTCGACCCTCGGGATGATCTTCTCGATCATGCTGTGGATGCCCTCCTGGGGGGGCATGATCAACGGCCTCATGACCCTCTCGGGGGCCTGGGACAAGCTGCGCACCGACCCGATCATCCGCATGATGGTCGTCTCGATCGGCTTTTACGGCATGTCGACCTTCGAGGGGCCGATGATGTCGATCAAGGCGGTCAACTCGCTCTCGCACTACACCGACTGGACGATCGGACACGTCCATTCCGGCGCGCTCGGCTGGAACGGGATGATCACCTTCGGCGCGCTCTACTTCCTCGTGCCGCGGCTGTGGAACCGCTACGGCCTCTATTCGCTGCGGCTGGTCGATTGGCACTTCTGGCTCGCGACGATCGGGATCGTGCTCTACGCGGCCTCGATGTGGGTCACGGGCATCATGGAAGGCCTCATGTGGCGCGAGGTCGATGCGAACGGCTTCCTCGTCAACGCCTTCGCCGACACCGTCTCGGCCAAGTTCCCGATGTATGTCGTGCGCGCGCTGGGCGGGACGCTGTTCCTCATCGGGGCCGTCATCATGTGCTACAACCTCTGGATGACCGTCACCTCGGTCGGCCAGAAATCGACCGCCCCCGCGGCGATCCCGGCGGAATGAGGAGGACGGACCATGGCGATCCTTGACCATCACAAGAAGATCGAGACGCACGCGACGCTCCTCCTGGTGCTCAGCTTTCTGGTCGTCACCATCGGCGGGCTCGTGCAGATCGTGCCGCTCTTCTATCTCGAGAACACGATCGAGAAGGTCGAAGGCGTGCGGCCCTACAGCCCGCTCGAACTCGCGGGCCGCGACATCTATCTGCGCGAGGGCTGCTATGTCTGCCACAGCCAGATGATCCGCCCCATGCGGGACGAGGTCGAGCGCTACGGCCATTACAGCCTCGCGGCCGAGTCGATGTACGACCACCCCTTCCAGTGGGGATCGAAGCGCACGGGGCCCGATCTCGCGCGCGTCGGCGGGCGCTATTCGGACGAATGGCACCAGGACCATTTCCGCAACGCCAAGTCGGTGGTGCCTGAATCGGTGATGCCGCCCTACGGTTTTCTCGAACGCACGCGGATCGACGCCGACCACATCGGCGATCTGATGCGCGCGCACCGCCTCGTGGGTGTGCCCTATACCGACGAGATGATCGCCGAGGCCGAGGCCGACTTCCTCGCGCAGGCCAACCCCGACGCCGACTGGGAGGGGCTCTTGGCCCGCTATCCCGGCGCGCAGACGCGCAACTTCGACGGGCAGGCGGAGCTGACCGAGCTCGACGCCCTCATCGCCTATCTGCAGGTCCTGGGCACGATGGTCGATTTCTCGACCTTCACCCCGGACGCCAGCCGCTGAGGGGGTGCGCGATGGAGACCTATTCCTTCCTGCGCGGCCTCGCCGACAGCTGGGCGCTGCTCGCGCTGACGCTGATCTTCGTGGGCGTCGTCCTCTGGGCGTTCCGGCCGGGCAGCCGCGCCACCCATGACGCCGCCGCGCGCTCGATCTTTCGCAACGACGACCGGCCCGCCCGGGGCCCGACCCCGGCACGGCCGCACAAGGAGACCCCGAGATGAGCAAGCGCCCCGAAAAGACGACCCGCCCCGGCGACCCCGGCACGACGGGCCACAGCTGGGACGGCATCGAGGAGTTCAACAACCCCCTGCCGCGCTGGTGGCTGTGGATCTTCTACGCCACCATCATCTGGGCGGTGATCTATTCGGTCGCCTATCCCGCCTGGCCGCTGCTGACGCGCGCGACGCCCGGGGTGCTCGGCCATTCGACGCGCGCCGATGTCGCGGCCGAGATCGCGCGGTTCGATGACGCGAACGGCCCGATCAAGGCCCGGCTCATCGAGGCCGATCTGGCCGCCGTCACCGCCGACGCCGACCTCATGGGTTATGCGATGAACGCGGGCGCGGCCGTCTTTCGCACCCATTGCGCGCAATGCCACGGGGCGGGGGCGGCGGGGGTGCAGGCGGCGGGCTATCCCAACCTCCTTGATGACGACTGGCTCTGGGGCGGCACGGTCGAGGAGATCGCCTATACCGTCCGCCACGGCATCCGCAACACCGCCGACCCGGACGCGCATTTCTCGCAGATGCCCGCCTTCGGCGAGATCCTCGAACCCGCGCAGATCGATGCGGTCGTGCAGCATGTGCGCGCGATCTCGGGGCAGGAGCATGACGCGGGCCAGGCCGCCGAGGGCGCCGTCCTCTATGCCGAGAACTGCGCCTCGTGCCACGGCGAGGCGGGGCTGGGCGACCCGGCACTCGGCGCGCCGAACCTTGCCGACGCGATCTGGCTCTATGGCGGCGATGTCGCGGCGCTGACGCGCTCGGTCGCGCAGGCGCGCTATGGCGTCATGCCGAACTGGGGCGGGCGGCTCTCGGAGGACGAGATCCGCGCGGTCGCCCTCTATGTCCACGGCCTCGGCGGCGGGCAATAGCCCGCCCCGGCAGGAGCAGATCTTGAGCGACACCTCCACCCCGCCGAGCCTTTACGCCGCGCGCGAGCCCGTCTTTCCGCGCCGGGTCAAGGGTGCGTTCCGCACCGCGAAGTGGTGGATCATGGCGGTGACGCTCGGGATCTACTACCTGACGCCCTGGCTGCGCTGGGATCGCGGGCCGGAGATGCCCGGTCAGGCGGTGCTCGTCGATCTCGCCAACCGGCGCTTCTTCTTCTTCATGATCGAGATCTGGCCGCACGAGTTCTATTTCGTCGCCGGGCTTCTGATCATGGCGGGCCTCGGGCTTTTCCTCTTCACCTCGGCGGCGGGGCGGGTTTGGTGCGGCTATGCCTGCCCGCAGACGGTCTGGACCGACCTCTTCATCCTGGTCGAGCGCTGGGTCGAGGGCGACCGCAACGCGCGGCTGCGGCTCTTTCACCAGCGCTGGAACCTCGAGAAGATCCGCAAACGCGCGGTGAAATGGACGCTCTGGCTCCTGATCGGGCTTGCGACCGGGGGGGCGTGGGTCTTCTACTTCACCGATGCGCCGACGCTCGCGCGCGATCTGCTCGCGTTTCAGGCCCACCCCGTCGCCTATACGACGATGGCGATCCTGACCGCCGCGACCTTCGCCTTCGGCGGCTTCGCGCGCGAGCAGATCTGCATCTATGCCTGCCCCTGGCCGCGCATCCAGGCCGCGATGATGGACGAGGACACGATCACCATCGCCTATCGCGAGTGGCGCGGAGAGCCGCGCGGCAAGTTGCAGAAGGGGGCGTCGACCCCCCCCGAGGGGCAGGGCGACTGCATCGACTGCATGGCCTGCGTCAACGTCTGCCCGATGGGCATCGACATCCGCAATGGCCAGCAGCTCGCCTGCATCACCTGCGGGCTCTGCATCGACGCGTGCAACGACGTGATGGACCGCATCGGTCGGCCGCGCGACCTGATCGGCTATCTCGCGCTCACCGATGAGACGGCCGAGCGCGCGGGGCGGGCGCCGAAGCCCGTCTGGCAGCGTGTGCTCCGCCCGCGCACGATCCTTTATACCGCGCTCTGGGCTGCGGTCGGGATCGGCCTGACGGTCGCGCTCTTCCTTCGGCCCGACATCGACGTGAACGTGACGCCCGTGCGCAACCCGACTTTCGTGACGCTCTCGGACGGGGCGATCCGCAACACCTACGACATCCGCCTGCGCAACCTCGCGCTCGAACCGCGCGCCTTCGCCATCACGGCCGTCGCGTCGGCAGGGGCGCCCCCCGCGGTCGCGATCGAGGGGGCAGAGGGGCAGGTCGTGACGGTCGGCGCCAACGAGACGGCGCAGCTGCGCCTCTACCTCGTCGCGCCCTCGGGCAGCACGCTCGCGCGGACCGAGCGCAGCGACATCGGGCTCTGGGTGCAGGCCGAGGGCAGCGCCGACCGCATCGGCATCGAGACGATCTTCAACGGCAATCCGGCCGCGAACTAGGGGCAGCGCATGAAAGAGATCACGGGGCGTTTCGTTCTGGCCGTCGTCGGGGGGGCGTTCGGCATCATCATCGCGGTCAACCTCGCGCTGGCGTGGTTCGCGGTCACGACCTTTCCGGGGCTCGAGGTCGCGAATTCCTATGTCGCGAGCCAGAAGTTCGAGGCCGCGCGCGCCGCCCAGCGCGCGCTCGGCTGGGAGGTGCTGCTCGACTATCGCGAGGGGGCGCTCAAGCTCGACCTGCGCGAGGAGGCGACGGGCCTGCCCGCCGACGTCGCCGGGTTGCGGCTCAGCGTCGGGCGGACGACGACCGCGCGCGCCGATGCCGAACCGGCCGTCACCGGGGCGGGCGGATCCTATCTTGCGCCGATCGCACTCGGTCCGGGGCTGTGGCGCGTGACGATCGAGGCCGAGGCGCGCGACGGCACGCGCTTCAGCCAGCGTCACGAGATCTTCGTGCGGGGCTGAGGATGAACACCCCCCTTGCCCTTGCCGAGGCGCCCGGGCTGGCAGCCTGCCCGGCCTGCGTCGTGGCGCCCGCGGCCATCGCGCAGGGCTCGCGCCATGCCGCGGGGCGCGCGCGGATCGTGCTGTCGGTGCCGGCCGCCCATTGCGCGGCCTGCATCGGCGCGGTCGAGGGCGCGGTCGCGGCGCTGCCGGGCGTGCAGGGGGCGCGGCTCAACCTCACGCTGCGGCGGCTATATGTCGATGCGGCGCCGGATGTCGGCGCGGAGGCGATCGTCGCCGCGCTGGCGCGAGCGGGCTACGAGGGGTTCGAGCTCGATGCCGCGACCCTCGCCGCGGTCGAGACCGACGCCGAGGGGCGCGACCTCTTGATGCGGCTCGGCGTCGCGGGATTCGCGATGATGAACGTGATGCTCCTGTCGGTGGCGGTCTGGTCGGGGGCCGAGGCCGCGACGCGCGATCTCTTCCACTGGATCTCGGGCGCGATCGCGCTGCCCACGGTCGCCTTCGCGGGCCAGCCCTTCTTCCGCTCGGCGCTGCAGGCGCTGCGGGCGCGCCGGCTCGGCATGGATGTGCCGATCTCGCTCGCGCTCATCCTCGCCTCGGCGATCTCGGTCTACGAGACGCTGCATTCGGGGCGGCATGCCTATTTCGATGCCGCAGTGATGCTGGCCTTCTTCCTGCTCGCGGGGCGCTATCTCGATCATCGCACGCGCGCCATCGCGCGCTCGGCCGCGCAGGAGCTCGCGGCGCTCGAGGTGCCGCGCGCCATCCGCCTCGGCCCCGCGGGGGATGAGGTGGTCGCGATCGAGGCGCTGGCGCCGGGCGATCTGGTGCGCGTCCTGCCGGGCGCCCGCATCCCCGTCGATGGCACCATCGAGACGGGCGAGAGCGAGATCGACCGCGCGCTGCTGACGGGCGAATCGATGCCCCAGCCCGCCGCCCCCGGCCTTGCCGTGGGTGCGGGCGAGATGAACCTCACGGGCGCCCTCGTGGTGCGGGTGACGGCGGCCGGCGCGGCGACGACGCTGCGCCGCATGGCCGATCTCGTGGCCTTGGCCGAGGCGGCGCGCACCCGCTACACCTCGCTTGCCGATCGCGCGGCGCGCGCCTATTCGCCGGTCGTGCATGTCGTGGCATTGGCCTCGCTCGGGGGCTGGCTGCAGGTGACGGGGGGCGATTGGCGCGTCGCGCTCAATGTCGCGGCGGCGGTGCTGATCATCACCTGCCCCTGCGCCCTCGGGCTTGCGGTGCCGGCGGTGGTGACGGCGGCATCGGGGCGGCTCTATCGGGCGGGGCTCCTCATCAAGTCGGGAACCGCGCTCGAACGTCTGGCCGAGGTGGATACGGTCGTGCTCGACAAGACCGGCACGCTCACGCTTGGCGCGCCGCGGCCCGTGAACCTCGATGCGCTGCCGCCCGGGGCGCTCGCGCTTGCCGCCGCGCTCGGGGCGGGGTCGGCGCATCCGCTGGCGCAGGCGCTCGTTGCCGCGGCACGGGCGCGGGGCGTCGCGCCGGCCGGGGTGGAGGATCTGCGCGAGGTGCCGGGGCAGGGTATCGAAGGGCGCTGGCAGGGTGGCAGGGTGCGGCTCGGCCGCGCCGCCTGGGTCGGCGCCGAGACGGCCGGGGGCGCCGCCACCGCGACATGGCTCGGCCGCCCCGACGGCGCGCCCGTTCCCTTCGTCTTCGAGGACAGCCTGCGCCCCGGGGCCGAGACGCTGGTGCGCGAGCTGCGCGCGCAGGGGATGCGCGTGCTGCTGCTCTCGGGCGATGCCGAGGGTCCGGTCGCCACCATGGCGGCGCGGCTTGGCATCGCGGAGCACGCGGCGGGCGTGCTGCCGCACGAGAAGGTCGCGCGCGTCGCGGCCCTTGCGGCCGAGGGGCGGCGCGTCCTGATGCTGGGCGATGGCCTCAATGACACGGGCGCGCTGGCGGCGGCGCATGTCTCGATCTCGCCCGCCTCGGGGCTCGATGCGGCGCGCGCTGCCTCGGACATCGTGCTGATGGGGCGCGATCTTGCGCCCGTCGGACCCGCGATCCGGACCGCGCGCCTCTCGGTCCGGCGCATCCGCGAGAATTTCGCCCTCTCGGCCCTCTACAACATCGTCGCGGTGCCGGTCGCGATCGTGGGGCTGGCGAGCCCGCTGCTCGCGGCGCTGGCGATGTCGCTCTCCTCCGTCACCGTCACGCTCAACGCGCTGCGGTTGCGCTGATGGAGGTGCTCGCGATCCTCATCCCGGTGTCGCTGATCCTAGGCGGGGTCGGGCTCGGGGCCTTCTTCTGGACGCTGCGCGCGCGCCAGTATGACGATCCCGAGGGCGACGCCCGCCGCATCCTGACCGAGGAGTGGGACGACCGGCCCAAACCCTGACGCCCGCCCCCGACACCCCTTGCCGCCCCGTGCGGCGCGGCCTAGGGATGGGTCATGCGGATCCTCTTTCTCGGCGATGTCGTGGGCAGGACGGGGCGCGGCGCGCTGGCCGAGGCGCTGCCGCGGCTGCGGGCGGAGCTTGCGCTCGATTTCGCCATCGTCAACGCCGAGAACGCCTCGGGCGGCATGGGGCTGACGGCCGCGGACGCGCAGGCGATCCTTGCCGCGGGCGCCGATTGCATCACGCTTGGCGATCATGCCTTCGACCAACCCGAGATGCTGTCGTTCATCGAAGCGGAGCCGCGCATCCTCAGGCCGCTCAACTATGCGCGCGCGGCACCGGGGCAGGGGGCGCGCGTCTTCACGACCGCCGCCGGGCGGCGCGTCCTCGTGGCGCAGGCGCTCGGTCAGGTGTTCATGAAGCGGCCCTTCGACGATCCCTTCTCGGCCGTCGCGGCCGTCTTGCAGGCCCATCCGCTGGGGGGCGCGGTCGATGCCGCCGTGATCGACATCCATGCCGAGGCGACATCGGAAAAGACAGCGATGGGCCATTGGTGCGACGGCCGCGCGAGCCTTGTCGTCGGCACGCATACCCATGTGCCGACGGCGGATGCGCGCATCCTGCCGGGCGGGACCGCCTATCTGACCGACGCCGGCATGTGCGGCGACTACGATTCGGTCATCGGCATGGACAAGGCCGAACCGATGCGCCGCTTCATCACCCAGATGCCCAAGGGCCGCTTCGAACCCGCCCGCGGCCCCGCCACCCTCTGCGGCGTTCTGGTCGAAACCGACGAGCGCAGCGGGCGCGCGGTAGCGGTCGCGCCGCTGCGCACGGGCGGGCTTCTTGCCCCCGCCGGGGCCTGAGCGGATCGTGCGGCCGCGCGAGCGCGCGCTTGCCTTTCTCGCGCTCATCCTCTTCGGGGCGGGGTGGGGGCTGTCCGCGCCGCTCTTGAAGATCGTGATCGGCGAGGGGTATCGCGGCTTCGGCATCCTCTTCTGGCAGCATCTGGCGGGGGCCGCGATCATCTTCGCGCTCTTGCGCCTGCGCGGCCTGAACCTGCCGCTGCGCCCCCGTGCCTTGCGCATCTATGCCGCGATCGCGGCCTTCGGGGTTTTCGTGCCGGCCTCGGCAACCGTGCACGCCGCCCCGCACCTGCCCGCCGGGGTGCTGTCGGTCATTATCTCGATGACGCCGGTCATGGCTTTCGCGATCGCGCTGGCGCTTGGCCGCGACCGGCCGAGCGTGCCGCGCCTTGCGGGGCTCGCGCTCGGGGTCGGGGGCATCGCGCTCATGGCGCTGCCGGGCTCGGGGCTGCCCGACGCCGCGATGCTGCCCTTCGTGCTGCTCGCGATCCTGACGCCGCTGAGCTATGCCGTCGAGAGCAGCGTCGTCGGCGGCTATGCCTCGGCGGGCCTCGATCCGGTTCAGGCGGTCTGCGGGGCCTATGCGCTGTGCGTGCCGGTGGGCCTTGCACTCGCGCTGGCCGAGGGCAGCCTCGCGCCCCCCGCGGCAGGGGTCGGTTTCGGGGCGATGCTGCTCGCGGTGTTCGTCAACTCGCTCGTCTATGCGGGCTATGTCTGGCTGGTCGGGCGCACGGGCGCGGTCTTTGCCTCGCAGGTCGCCTATCTGGTCACGGCCTTCGGCCTGATCTGGTCGATGGGCCTGTTGGGGGAACGCTACGGCGCGGCGTTGTGGGTCGCCTTCGCGGTACTTTTCGCGGGCATGGCGCTGGTGCAGCCGCGCGGCCCGGCGCGCTCAGCCAAGGCCGACCTCTGATCCGTCCCGCAGTGCGGTGTGAAAGCAGCTTCGCGCCCCGGTGTGGCAGGCGGGCCCCGTCTGCGCGACCCGCAGGAGCAGGCAGTCGCGGTCGCAATCGAGGCGCATCTCGACCAGACGCTGGTGGTGGCCCGAGGTCTCGCCCTTGATCCAGAAGCTCTGGCGCGAGCGCGACCAATAGGTCACGCGTCCCGTCTCCAGCGTGCGCGCGACGGCCTCGGCGTTCATCCAGGCGAGCATGAGAACCTCGCCCGTCGCGTCGTCCTGCGCGATGGCGGGGATGAGGCCGTCGCGATCGTAGCGCAGGGTCGCGGGGTCGAAGGGCATGGGGTTCTTTTCTTTGCCGGAGCCGGTGCCTATCTTGGCACCGTTCGCGGGCGGAGGGAACCATGGCCGACGATGATCTGATGCGGCTCTATTCGGGGCGCATCCTCGCGCTTGCGGCCGAGATCCCGCATCTGGGGCGGCTTCCCGCGCCGCAGGGCAGCGCGCGGCGCCGCTCGCCGCTCTGCGGCTCGACCGTGACGGCGGATGTGACGCTGGCGGGCGGCCGGGTCGCGGCCTTCGGCCAGGATGTGAAGGCCTGCGCGCTGGGCCAGGCGGCGGCGGCGGTGGTGGGCGGGGCGGTGATCGGGCAGAGCCCGGCCGAGCTTGCCGCGGCCCGCGACGCGCTGCGCGCCATGCTGACCGAGGCGGGCCCCGTGCCGCCCGCCCCCTTCGGCGGGTTCGAGGCGCTTTTGCCGGCGCGCGACTTCCGCAACCGCCACGCCTCGATCCTGCTCGCGATCGAGGCGGCGGCCGAGGCAGCGGAGGCCGCGGCCGCTCAGCCAGGCAGCGCGTAGAGCGCGACGATGAGCAGCGCGAAGAGGCCGAACGCGCCGACGGCGTCCTCGGCCGGATGCGCGGGGCGGGCGAACAGGGACTTGAGGGCGCGGCGCATGGGAACCTCCTGAATGTTCCGCTTGTGTTCCACATCCGCATAGTTCCTGTCAAGAACATTAACGGAACATCAATCAACCAACGCCAATCAGGCGGATCGCCTGATCGCGCTCAAAGAGCCACAGCAGCACCCGCGCCGCGCGGCCACGCGTCGCGGTCAGGTCGGGGTCGTGCTCAAGCAGTGCGCGCGCGTCGGTCTGGGCGGTCGCCATCAGCCCCGCCTGCCGCTCGGGATCGGCGATGCGGAAACGCGGCAACCCCGATTGCGCCGTTCCGATCGGGTCGCCCGCCCCCCGTATCGCGAGATCCTCTTCCGCGATGCGAAAACCATCCTCGGTCTCGCGCAGGATCGTGAGGCGCCGGCGCGCCGTCTCGCCCAGCGGGGGCTGATAGAGCAGCAGGCAACTCGAGGCCTCGCTGCCCCGCCCGACGCGGCCGCGCAACTGGTGCAGCTGGGCGAGGCCGAAGCTCTCGGCGCGCTCGATCACCATGATCGAGGCCGCAGGCACGTTGACGCCGACCTCGATCACCGTGGTCGCAACCAGAAGCCGGGTGCGCCCGGCGGCGAAATCGGCCATGGCGGCGTCCTTCTCGGCCGGCGGCAGGCGGCCGTGGACAAGGCCGACCACCCCCTCGCCGAAGGCCGCGCGCAGGGCCGCGAAACGCTCTTCGGCGGCGGCGAGGTCGACCGTCTCGGATTCATCGACCAGCGGGCACACCCAATAGGCCTGCCGGCCGGCCGCGAGGGCGCGCGCCAGATGGGCCGTCACCTCATCCATCCGCTCGGTCGAGACGAGGACCGTCTGCACCGGCTTGCGGCCCGGGGGTTTTTCATCGAGGACCGAGACATCCATGTCGCCGTGCCGGGCCAGCGCGAGGCTGCGCGGAATGGGCGTCGCCGTCATCACCAGCACATCCGCACCCATGCCCTTGGCGGCAAGCTCCATCCGCTGCGCGACGCCGAAGCGGTGCTGTTCGTCGACGACGGCAAGGCGCAGGTCGGCGAACTGGACATCGGCCTGAAACACCGCATGGGTGCCGACCAGGATCTGGAGCCGCCCCTCTGCCAGCTCAGCCAGCCGCTCGCGCCGCGCAGCGCCCCGGTCGCGCCCGGTAAGCAGCCCGAGGCTGACGCCCGCCGCCGCCGCGAGCGGGGCGAGTGCCTCGAAATGCTGGCGCGCGAGGATCTCGGTCGGGGCCATCATCACCCCCTGTCCGCCCGCCTCGACCGCGATGCAGAGCGCGAGGAACGCGACCACCGTCTTGCCCGACCCCACATCGCCCTGCAGCAGGCGGTTCATCCGGAGCCCCGCGGCCATGTCGGCCGCGATCTCGGCCAGCGCGCGTTCCTGCGCGGCGGTGAGCGGCCAGGGCAGGGATGCGCGCACCCGGGCGCTGATCGCGCCGGTCGGCACGCTCGCCCGGCCCTTGCCGCGCCGCAGGCTGCGCCGCGCGAGCGCGAGGGTGAGCTGATGGGCAAAGACCTCGTCATAGGCCAGCCGCACGCGCGCCTGGGCGTTCGGCGCCATGTCGGCGGGTGTCGCCGGCGCATGCGCCGCGACCATCGCCGCGCGCCACGCAGGCCAGCCCTCGCGCGCGCGAAGATGCGGGTCGATCCATTCGTGCAGTTCGGGCGCGCGCGTCAGCGCCGCGGCGGCCGCCTTGTGCATGAGCTTTTGCGTGATCCCGGCCGTCAGCGGATAGACCGGCTCGAAGGTGGGCAGGCTCGCGGCCTCTTCGGGGCGCAGGATGTGGTCGGGGTGGACGATCTGGGCGATGCCATCGAAAATCTCGACCCGGCCCGCGATCACGCGCCGCTGGCCCGTGGGCAGGATGCGTCCCATCCCCTCGGCGCGCGCGTGAAAGAAGACAAGCGCGAATTCGGTGCGCGCGTCGCGCACCATGACGCGCAGCGGCCCGCTGCGGCGGGCGGGCGGGATGTGGGCGCCGACCTCGACCTCGACCACGACATGGGCGGGCGGCACGACATCGCGCACGGACGCCACGCGCCGCCGCTCCACCCCGGTCTGCGGCAGGGTCAGGATCAGGTCGCGCGGCCGCGTGATCTCAAGCCCCGAGGCCAGCGCGCGCGCGGCCTTGGGCCCGACGCCCGGCAGCGTCTCGATCTCCGCAAACAGCGGAAAGAGGATCTCGGGCCTGCTCACGCCGTGCCGACGAGGTCGCGCCAGGCGGCTTCGTCGATGACCTTCACGCCGAGGCGTTCGGCCTCGCGCGCCTTCGACCCCGCGCCCGGCCCCGCCACGACCAGGTCGGTCCGCGCCGAGACCGAGCCCGCGACGCGCGCCCCGAGCGCCTCGGCCCGCGCCTTGGCCTCGGCCCGCGTCATCGTCTCGAGCGTGCCGGTGAACACGACCGTGAGCCCTGCGACCGCGCTTTGCGCCGCGACGGGGGCCATGGGCTGGGGCGTGATCTGCGCGCGCAGCGCCTCGAAGGCTGCCCGCTCGGCCGGCTGACGAAAGGCCGTGACGAGCGCCCCCGCGAGCACCTCGCCCACCCCGTCGATGGCGTTGAGGTCGGCCCACGCCGCCCCCTCGCGGTCGCCGGCCGCCGTCATCGCCCCGGCGAAGGCGTCCCATGTGCCGTAATGGCGCGCGAGCAGCGCGGCCGTCGCCTGACCGACGTGGCGGATCCCGAGGGCGAAGATCAGCCGGTCGAGCGCGATCTCGCGCCGCGCCTCGATCGCGCGAAAGAGGTTCTCGGCCGAGGTCGCGCCCCAGCCGAAGCGGTCCGCCAGATGCTCGGGCAGGGCCGCGTCGCGGGCGGCAAGGGTGAAGATGTCGGCAGGGCTGCGCAGCGGCAGGTCGGGGTCGGACCAGAAGGCCTCGATCTGCTTGGCCCCGAGCCCCTCGATGTCGAAGGCGTCGCGGCTGACGAAATGCTTCAGCCGCTCCATCGTCTGCGCCGGGCAGCCGAGCCCGCCGGTGCAGCGGCGCACCGAATCGCCCGCCTCGCGCACGGCCTCCGACCCGCAGGCGGGGCAGCGGTCGGGAAAGGCGAAGGGCAGGGCGTGGGCGGGGCGGGCGTCCGCATCGACATCCGCGATCTTGGGGATCACGTCGCCCGCCCGATAGACCTGCACGAGGTCGCCCTCGCGGATGTCCTTGCCGCCCCGGATCGACGCGCCCTTCGCGTCGCGCCCGGCGATGTAGTCCTCGTTGTGCAGCGTCGCGTTCGAGACCACGACCCCCCCCACCGTCACCGGCGCAAGCCGCGCTACGGGCGAGAGCGCGCCGGTGCGGCCGACCTGGATCTCGATCCGTTCGAGCCGTGTCCAGGCGGTCTCGGCCGGGAACTTGTGCGCGATGGCCCAGCGCGGTGTCGTCGCGCGCATCCCGAGGCGGGCCTGCAGCCCGAGGTCGTCGACCTTGTAGACGACGCCGTCGATATCATAGCCGAGCGTGCCGCGCTGCGCCTCGATCAGGCGGTAGTGGTCGATCAGCGCGGCAAGCCCCGTGCAGCGGACCATGAGCGGGTTCGTCCGCAGCCCCAGCGCCGCGAGGCGCGCGACCGCTTCGGTCTGCGTCTGCCCGAGCGGGGCCGAGACCTCGCCCCAGCCATAGGCGAAAAAGTGCAGCGGCCGCCCGGCGGTGATCGCGGGGTCGAGCTGGCGCAGGCTGCCCGCGGCGGCGTTGCGCGGATTGGCGAAGGTCTTGTCGCCGCGCGCGGCCTGCTGGGCATTGAGGCGCGCGAAATCGGCATGCCCCATGTAGACCTCGCCGCGCACCTCGAGCACCTCGGGCGCGCCCGGCAGGTGGTCGGGGATGTCGCGGATCGTGCGGGCGTTGGCGGTCACGTTCTCGCCCGTCTCGCCATCGCCGCGCGTCGCGGCATGGACAAGCCGCCCCCCCTCGTACCGCAGGCTGAGCGACAGGCCATCGATCTTGGGTTCGGCCGTATAGGCGAGCGTTTCGGGTTCGATCCCGAGGAAGCGGCTGGTCTGAAGGTCGAAATCCACGACATCGCCCGGCGAGAAGGCGTTGGCGAGGCTCAGCATCGGGCGGGCGTGGCGGATCTTGCCGAAGCCCTCGGCCGGCGCGGCGCCGGTGCGCCGGCTCGGGCTGTCGGGGCGGATCAGCTGGGGGAATGCCGCCTCGATCTCGGCGTTGCGCCGGCGCAGCGCGTCATACGCGGCATCCGTCATGATCGGCGCGTCGGCGCCGTGATAGGCCTCGTCCGCGCGCAGGATCAGGGGCGCGAGGCGCGCGAGTTCCGCGGCCGCCTCGGCTTCGGTCATCGCCGCAAGATCGGCGGGTGCCGGGGACGCGCCGCCCGGCGCCGCCGTTTCGCGATCCTCTGCCATGGTGCCCCCCGCATTGCCCCGCCGTCAGTCTAGGGCGGCGGTCGGGGGGCGTCCAGAACGCCCCTCAGGCGCCGATCGCGACGCGGGCGCGCGCGGGGGCGGGGTCGCGCATCACATAGCCCCGGCCCCAGACCGTCTCGACGCAGGTCTCGCCCCCCGTCGCCTCGGCCAGTTTCTTGCGCAGCTTGCAGATGAAGACATCGATGATCTTCAACTCGGGCTCGTCCATGCCGCCGTAGAGGTGGTTGAGGAACATCTCCTTGGTCAGCGTCGTGCCCTTGCGCAGGCTCAGAAGCTCGAGCATCTGATATTCCTTGCCCGTGAGGTGGACGGGCTTGCCATCGACCTGGACTGTCTTGGTGTCGAGGCAGACCTCGATCGGGCCGGTACGGATGACCGATTGCGCGTGCCCCTTGGAGCGGCGGATGATCGCGTGGATGCGCGCCACCAGTTCCTCGCGGTGAAAGGGCTTGGTGAGGTAGTCGTCCGCGCCCTGGCCGAAGCCTTTGATCTTGCTGTCGGTATCGCCGACGCCCGAGAGGATGAGGATCGGCGTCTCGATCCGCGCGATGCGGATTTGGCGCAGCACCTCGTGCCCGGTCATGTCGGGCAGGTTGAGGTCGAGCAGGATCAGGTCGTAATCATAGAGCTTCGCGAGATCGACCCCCTCTTCGCCGAGATCGGTGCGATAGACATTGAGGTTGGCATGCGCGAGCATCATCTCGATGCTGCGGGCGGTGACGGGATCGTCCTCGATCAGAAGAATGCGCATCCGAAATGACTCCGTTCTGGGATCTCTGCGGCCGGTGGTCTCTGGCGCGACCATCCGCCCAAATCGTTAACGCCTCGTTATCGCCCGCGAGAATGGCGCAAGGATGCCCGATCAGCGGCGATATTTCCAGACCTGCGTCGTGCGCAGGCCATTGAGCCCGTCGAGATCGTAGAGCGCGACCCAGCGCTCGACCTCTTCGGGGCTGAGCGACCAGCGCGCGCAGGCCTGTTCGGCCGAGATCGCGCCGGCGCGGAGCGCGCGCACGACCTCGGCCTTGCGCTCGGCGCTCCAGCGGCTGAGCGTCGCGGGCGGCAGATCGGCGGGGGCCTCGGCCATCACGCGAGGCGGGTTCGGGGCGGGGGGGGTGATGTGCGTGTCCATGCGGTGCAAGGTGGCGCGCAGGTTTTAACGCGGGGTGAAGCGCCGGGCTTGAGAAAGCGGGCATTTTCGCTGTATTGCAGGTTTTCCTTTCGGAACCCGCCCCATGTCGCTCGATCATCCGCTGAATTCGCTCGGCCTTCCCAAGCCACCCTCGGCGACGCGCGTCGTCGTGGCGATGTCGGGGGGCGTGGACAGTTCCGTCGTGGCCGCGATGCTCGCCGATGAGGGCTATGATGTCGTGGGCGTCACGCTCCAGCTCTATGACCACGGCGCGGCGCTGGCGAAAAAGGGCGCGTGCTGCGCGGGGCGCGACATCCACGACGCCCGCCGCGTGGCCGAGACGATGGGCTTTCCGCACTATGTCCTCGACTATGAGAGCCGCTTTCGCGAATCGGTGATGGAGGAATTCGCCGACGCCTATCTGGCGGGGGCGACGCCCGTGCCCTGCATCCGCTGCAACGAGCGGGTGAAGTTCCGCGACCTGCTCGAGACCGCGCGCGACCTCGAGGCCGACTGCATGGCGACGGGGCACTACATCCGCCGGTTCGAGGGGCCGGCGGGGGCGGAGCTGCACCGCGCCGCCGATCCGGCGCGCGACCAGAGCTATTTCCTCTTTTCCACGACGCGCGCGCAGCTCGATTTCCTGCGCTTTCCGCTCGGGGGGCTCGCCTCCAAGGCCGAGACGCGCGCGCTCGCCGCCCGCTACGGGCTGCCTGTCGCCGACAAGCCCGACAGCCAGGACATCTGCTTCGTCCCGAACGGCAACTATGCCGCGGTGATCGAGCGGCTGCGCCCGGGTGCCGCCGACCCGGGCGAGATCGTGGACGAGGCGGGCCGCGTGCTCGGCCGCCACGACGGGGTGATCCGCTTCACCGTCGGCCAGCGGCGGGGGATCGGCCTCGGCGGGCTCGATGAGCCGCTCTATGTGCTGCGGCTCGATCCCGCGGCGCGGCGGGTCGTCGTTGGCCCCAAAGAGGCGCTCGCGACCCGCGACATCGCGGTTGCGGGCATCAACTGGCTGGGCGACGGGCCCCTCGCCGCCGCGGCGGGGCAGGAGATCGCGGTGCGCGTCCGCTCCACCCGCCGCCCCGCCCCCGCGATCCTCCATCCCGAGGGCGAGGGGACGGCGCGGGTCGAGCTCCTGTCACCCGAGGAAGGGGTCGCGCCGGGGCAGGCTTGCGTCTTTTACGCCCCCGAGGGCACCCGCGTGCTCGGCGGCGGCTGGATCGTGCGGCGCGACGCGGCCTGATGCGGCAATTGCACGCGCGCCGCGCGGTTGCCCTCGGCCGCGTGCGCGGCTAGAGAAATCGTGCGAGCGTGCGTGCGGCGATTCAGGTCGCGCGCGCGGACGTCAACGAACAGGAGACGAGCATGGCAGACGCCGCCATCCACGACCATGGTGGGCACGACAGCCGCGGGTTCTTCACCCGCTGGTTCATGTCGACCAACCACAAGGACATCGGGATCCTCTATCTTTTCACCGGCGGTCTCGTCGGATTCATCTCGGTCGCCTTCACCGTCTACATGCGCATGGAGCTCATGGAGCCGGGCGTCCAGTACATGTGCATGGAAGGAGCGCGGATGACGGCGGCCGCGACCGCCGACTGCACCCCGAACGGGCATCTGTGGAACGTGCTCATCACCGCGCACGGCATCTTGATGATGTTCTTCGTCGTGATCCCGGCGCTGTTCGGCGGTTTCGGCAACTATTTCATGCCGCTCCAGATCGGCGCGCCGGATATGGCGTTCCCGCGAATGAACAACCTTTCCTACTGGCTTTACGTCGCGGGCACCTCGCTTGCCTTCGCCTCGGTCTTTGCGCCGGGCGGTAACGGGCAACTCGGTTCCGGTGTAGGCTGGGTTCTCTATCCGCCGCTCTCGACGACCGAAAGCGGCTTCTCGATGGATCTCGCGATCTTCGCGGTGCACCTGTCGGGGGCCTCGTCGATCCTCGGTGCGATCAACATGATCACGACCTTCCTCAACATGCGCGCGCCGGGCATGACGCTGCACAAGGTGCCGCTCTTCGCCTGGTCGATCTTCGTGACCGCGTGGCTCATCTTGTTGGCGCTGCCGGTTCTGGCGGGCGCGATCACGATGCTGCTGACCGACCGCAACTTCGGCACGACCTTCTTTGATCCGTCCGGCGGCGGGGATCCCGTCCTCTATCAGCACATCTTGTGGTTCTTCGGCCATCCCGAGGTCTACATCATCGTGCTCCCGGGTTTTGGCATCATCAGCCACGTCATCGCGACCTTCTCCCGCAAGCCCGTCTTCGGCTACCTGCCGATGGTCTATGCGATGGTGGCGATCGGCGCGCTCGGCTTCGTCGTCTGGGCCCACCACATGTACACTGTCGGCATGAGCGTGACGCAGCAGGCCTATTTCATGCTCGCAACGATGGTCATCGCTGTTCCCACGGGCATCAAGGTGTTCTCGTGGATCGCGACGATGTGGGGCGGGTCGGTCGAGTTCAAGACGCCGATGCTCTGGGCCTTCGGCTTCCTGTTCCTCTTCACTGTCGGTGGCGTCACCGGCATCGTGCTGAGCCAGGCGGGCATCGACCGGGCCTATCACGACACCTATTACGTCGTCGCCCACTTCCACTACGTGATGAGCCTCGGCGCCGTCTTCACGATCTTCGCCGGGATCTACTACTGGATCGGCAAGATGTCGGGTCGGCAGTATCCGGAATGGGCGGGCAAGCTGCACTTCTGGATGATGTTCATCGGCTCAAACCTGACCTTCTTCCCGCAGCACTTCCTCGGCCGTCAGGGCATGCCGCGGCGCTACATCGATTATCCGGAGGCCTTCGCCTACTGGAACTACATCTCCTCGATCGGCGCCTTCCTTGCCTTCGCCTCGTTCCTCTTCTTCATCGGGATCATCGCCTACACGCTTCTTGCCGGGCGGCGCGTCACCGAAAACAACTACTGGAACGAGTACGCCGACACGCTCGAGTGGACGCTGCCCTCGCCCCCGCCCGAGCACACCTTTGAGACGCTGCCGAAGCGCGAGGACTGGGACCGCAGCCACGCCCACTGAAGGCGCGCGCGGCAGGCCCATGCCCTATGCCTGGACGATGACGGATGCCGAGGCCCCGGGGGAACCCGGGGCCTCGCGCGTTGCGGGGACGGGGTGGGAGCTGCGCCTCTGGCCGCACCGCTCGCTGCCGGCGGGCGGGTTCGTGGCCTTCATCGCGGCGACGGCCGCGATGCTCGCGCTGCCGCTCCTCGCGGTGCTGGGCTCGCCCGTGCTGTGGGGGTTGCTGCCGTTCCTCATCCTCGCGCTCGGGGGCGTGTGGCTCGGGATCACGCGATCGAACCGCGACGGGCGGCTCTGCGAGGTGCTGCGCCTTCTGCCCGACCGCATCGCGCTTTCGCGCCACGATCCCGGCCGGGCCGAACCCCGCCGGTGGGAGGCGAACCCGCACTGGGTGCGCGCCACGATCCACGCCACGGGTGGCCCGGTGCCCGACTATCTCACCCTTTCGGGCGGGGGGCGCGAGGTGGAACTCGGCGCCTTCCTCGCCCCGGAGGAGCGGGTGCGACTGCACGAGGAGCTCTGCGCCCGCCTCGCGGCGCTGCGCTGACGCGCGCCGGGCGGGGCTCAGCCCCGCCCGATGCCGGCGGCGTGAAGGGCCGCGCGGATCTCTTCGAGGATCGCGGGATCGTCGATGGTGGCGGGCACCTTGAAATCCTCGCCATCCGCGATCTTGACCATCGTCGCGCGCAGGATCTTGCCCGAGCGCGTCTTGGGCAGGCGATCGACAACGAGCGCCTGACGGAAGGCCGCGACCGGCCCGATCTGGTCGCGCACGCGCGCCACGCATTCGGCCACGATCTCGGGGTGGGGCCGGTTGCAGCCCTTGTTGAGGCAGAGGAACCCGACCGGCGCCTGCCCCTTCAACTCGTCCGCGATCCCGATCACGGCGCATTCCGCGACATCGGGGTGGCCCGCGAGCACCTCCTCCATCGCCCCGGTCGAGAGGCGGTGGCCCGCGACGTTGATGACATCATCCGTGCGCGCCATGATGTAGAGATAGCCGTCGGCGTCGAGATAGCCCGCATCGCCCGTCTCGTAATAGCCCGGGAAATGCTCGAGATAGGCCTTGCGAAAGCGCCCCTCGGCATTCCAGAGGGTGGGCAGCGTGCCGGGCGGCAGCGGCAGGCGGATCGCGACCGCCCCGAGCGTGCCA
>Ga0315900_10002527_pt1 | contig 27783 bp, 22 predicted proteins | sample LakEriMetagenome_FD_203521 | JGI IMG/M metagenome (GOLD analysis project Ga0315900, IMG submission 203521) | Freshwater fungal communities from buoy surface, Lake Erie, Ohio, United States - Buoy 12 MA114 | ecosystem: Environmental > Aquatic > Freshwater > Lake > Lake biofilm | place: USA: Lake...
ATGGTTTCGGCCCGCATATGACACCGCCCGAACAGGGCGGCGAAGGCGGCGATCACACATTTCGCCCGGATGTGACGCTGGCGGATGGTGCGACCGTGGCCGGCGCCGATTGGCGCGTGACAGCGCTGCACACGCCTGGCCATTGCGCCAATCATCTGTGCTTTGCCTTGGAAAACGCCAGCACGAACCGCACGCTGTTCAGCGCGGATCATGTCATGTCCTGGTCCACCAGCGTGGTCAGCCCGCCGGATGGCGATATGGCGGCCTATATGAATTCGCTGGCCAAGCTTCAGGCGCGCGGCGATGATGCGCTTTATCTGCCCGGCCATGGTCCGCCGCTGCCTAACCCCCAGCCCTTTGTCGCCGCCCTGGCGGCGCATCGGCGGGAGAGAGAGGCGCGGGTTCTGGAAGAACTCCGCCGCGCCGGGCGAGCAAGCGCTGAGGCGTTGGTCCCGCCGGTTTATGGTGCAGCGCTTGATGCAAGGCTTATCCCGGCGGCAGCGCGCAGCCTGACCGCACATTTGATCAAGCTTGCGGCCGAAGGTTCGGTACGGCAGGAAGGAGGGGTGTGGATGGTGTCATGAAGCTGGGACGCGGATTTTTCTTTCTGCCCTTGGCCGCGCTGATCGGCTGCGGCCCGCCGGATTACACGCCGGTGCGCGATTGGGCGAATGTGGCGGGCAACGCCGCCATCTATCCCGAATTGGTAACGCGCCCGGGCGCGACGCCCGTTGTCTCGCCCGCCGCTGACGCCATCAATGCCATGCAGCAGGCGCTGGCGACCTATCTGCAAGCACTCGATACTTTAGCCGCCGATGGGCTTTTGATGATCCGCGAAGACCCGCTGGCCGCTTACGTGCCGCGCGTTGCGCCCACCAGCCCCAAAGGCGCCGAGGCAATCCAGGCGCTTGGCACGCTGCTGCGTGACCGAGGCCGGTCGCTCGCACGCGCCCCGCAACTCCGCGCCACCATTCGCGAAGCCGATGCGCCGGTGCAAGCGCTCATTGCCGCGATGCAGGAGGCCATCACCACGCTTGAACCCGCTGAGACAGCCGCAGCGGATCAGGCGCGCGCGCGCTATCAGCGCCTGCTCCGGGAAGCGCGTGATGAGCCAAGCCGGCAAATCCTGCGTGATCTTTCGGCGCTGCATGAAGCCGGCGCCTCAAACCGCACCGCTGCCATCAAGAATTACCAGACGGTGCTGGCCGATATCGCCAAGGGTCATGCGCTATTGAAGGAACGTGTTTCGCACCTGACGCAGGAAGAAACCGCGCGCCAGATCCGCGCTGCCGAGGCTGAACTGCGCCGCGCCGGCGCGCGCCTGCCGCGTGACGGGCTTGGCATTGCCGTGCCGGTAATGGGTGCGCCGCGCTGAACCATTTTTTCCGCACGCCAGGGGGGGGGTGACAAGCCGCTCCGGCGCTGCTTCCATCGCGCTACCAAGATCGAGGAGGATAAACGCCGCTTATGAGTACCAATGGCAAGGGCTATATTGTTGGGGCTTTTGAGCACCCGACCCGCAAGGCCGATAATACATCCGTCGCCCAGCTTCACGCCGAAGTCGCCTATGGCGCGCTGCAGGATGCCGGGCTTTCCAAGGATGATGTGGACGGGTTTTTCTGCACCGGCGCCGCACCGGGGCTCGGCCCGCTCAATATGGCGGATTATCTGGGGCTGACGAAACTCAAGCACCTCGATTCCACTGATATGGGCGGCTGTTCCTATGTGATGCATGTTGGCCATGCGGTGGAAGCGATCGCACTCGGCAAGTGCAATATTGCGCTGATCACGCTGGCCGGGCGCCCGCGCGCTGAGGCGATGGCCACTGGCACCGCGCCGCGTTCCTGGGGCGTGAATGTGCCGGATGATCCGTTTGAGATTGTCTATGGCCGCACGGTCGCCAATGCCTATGCCATGTGCGCGATGCGCCACATGTATGAATACGGCACTACGTCTGAACAGCTTGCTTGGATCAAGGTGGCGGCTTCGCATCATGCGCAATACAACCCGCATGCCATGTTGCCCAAGGTGGTGACGGTGGAAGATGTGGTGAATTCACCGATGGTGTCAGACCCGCTGCACCGGCTGGATTGCTGCGTGATTTCCGATGGCGGCGGCGCGTTGATTGTCACGCGCCCCGAAATCGCCAAATCGCTGAAGCGGCCTTTGGTGAAGGTGAAGGGCCATGGGGAGGCAACCAAGAACCAGAATGCCGGGTATACGGATTTGACCTATTCCGGCGCTGTCTGGTCCGGGCCTCGTGCGTTTGAAGAAGCCGGCGTGACGCCCAAGGATATTCAATACGCTTCCATCTATGACAGCTTCACCATCACCGTACTGATCCAGTTGGAAGACCTTGGCTTCTGCAAGAAGGGCGAGGGCGGGAAGTTTGTCGCGGACGGCAATCTGATTTCCGGCGTCGGCAAGCTGCCCTTCAACACGGATGGCGGCGGGCTTTGCAACAATCACCCGGCCAATCGTGGCGGCATGACCAAGGTGATCGAAGCCGTGCGGCAATTGCGGCATGAAGCTCATCCCAAGGTGCAGGTGCCTGGCTGCACTTTGGCACTCGCGCATGGCACGGGCGGCTTGCTTGGCACGCGCCATGGCAGCGCTACCGTCATTCTGGAAAGGGAGTAAGCGATATGGCCACCATGGCATTCAACAGGGCCCTGCCGGAAATCAAGACAGACCCGACCAATCAGCCGTTTTTCGATGGCGCGCGCGCCGGCAAGCTGCTGATCGGTAAATGCAATGATACCGGCAAGTTCTTCTGGTATCCGCGCGGCTGTTCGCCCTTCACGCTTTCCAACAATATTGAATTGGTGGAAGCCAAGGGCACGGGCAGCATCTATACCTTCACAGTGATGCGCACCAAGGAACCCTATTGCGTCGCTTACGTGGAACTGGATGAAGGCATCCGCGTTTTCACCAATATCGTGGATTGCGATCTGGATAGTTTGAAGATCGGCCAGAAGGTGAAGCTGGTCTTCAAGCCGACCCAGGGGGATGGCCCGCCGGCCTTCATGTTCACCCCGGTGTGATCGCTGGGTGTTGCTGAAGGGGCGCCCCTGGTACCGGGGGCGCCTTTTTTGTTGCGTTTTTTCGATGCAAATCGCGGTGGTTTTGGTAGAATCCCGGCCGGGGACATTAAGGGGGTTCGCGATCATGCGCCGCATGGTCACGATGGGGTTGTTATTCGCACTCGCCGGCTGCGCTTCCGGGCGTATGGCGTCGCGTTCCGGCGTGCCGGGCTATACGGGCGGGGATATGTCCTGCGTGCCATTCGCGCGGGAACATTCAGGGCTGCGCATCAACGGCGATGCTTGGCAATGGTGGCACGCCGCGGCTGGGCAATATGAGCGGTCTGGGGCACCCCAATCTGGCAGTGTGCTGGTCTTCCAGCGCACCAGCCGCAACCCTCAGGGGCATTTGGCGGTGGTTTCCCGCGTGGTCTCCGCCCGCGAAATCCGTGTGGATCACGCGAATTGGTCCAGCGGTCGGGCGCGGGGACAGATCGCGCGGGATCAGCCGGTGCTGGATGTCTCCGCCCGAGGCGATTGGTCCCTGGTTCGGGTTTGGTATCCGCCGGCGGATGATTTTGGGGGGACGCATTTCCCGACCTATGGTTTCATCCATGGGCGACGGATGATGGCGGCCGTCAGCTGAGGGGCTGGACAAAACCGTCCCGGGCGGTATGAAGCGCGCCTTGGTTGCGCCGGGGTTCGCCCTGGCCGCCGGGCGCATAGCTCAGTTGGTAGAGCAGCTGACTCTTAATCAGCGGGTCCAAGGTTCGAATCCTTGTGCGCCCACCAATTAAATCAAATACTTAGACAGAAGCCGACAACACCCAGAAAACAGCACTCCTTGGTGCGGACCCCATGCGGACCCTTTGGGGGCCCGGTCGGCACAATGAACGCCAGGTCCGCGTCGGTTCTGCTCGGCTCATTCCAATCCTGATCCCATCGCCCGCTTCACTTGCCTTAAAGCCGATTTGGCTCCGCCTCTTTCCCTGCCTTGATTGCTTCGCGCATGCCCTGCAAGGAGGTCCGTGTATTTTGTCTGCTAGCCCTTCCGCGCGTTATCCGCGGGCGGCATCATTTTGAACCATGCAGCCCTGGGGGATCGTTTTATGTGGATGATACTGCCAGCAGCTTTAATCGGCGCGGTGCTTCCGTTCTATCTCGCTAAGCGCGGGGGCAAATGGTGGCTCGCAATTTTCGCCGTTCCATTAGGGATATTGGCATCGGTTGGTATGTCGCTTGTTGTGGCCGCCATCCTGCACTTCCTAAACCCGACAGGGCTCCCGATGGGCAATCTTTTGGCCAAGGTGATCGGCTTCTCGACTTGGTCGCTCCTGATTTCGCCGATTGCCGGGTTCATCGGTTGGCGCAAGGGGCGCGGGGTCCGCGCGGCAGCAGGAGCATCTGCCAGCGGATAGAACTGGCCGGGGCACGCTTGCCGAGCCCTTCCCAGCGCCAGGTGATAACGGCCAGGTTGGGTGCCAACGACCTGGCGGGGACAGCCCCATCATTGGAGGCGCACGCGCCGGGCCAAGTAGGCCGGCGCGCGCGAAGGATTGAAGGCAGGTAGGGCAGCAGGCGAGTGGTCGGGCTCAGGCAGCCTAGGGCGGGGATGATTGGTGCCGCGGGCGAGAGTGACAGGCGAACCGCGCGTCACCCGCCCCCCCTGGCACATCGAAAGACGGGGGGTGGGGGGCTGATTATGAACACCCGGCCAAATTTTTTCCTGGTAGGGGTGGGTTTGTGCCCTTGCACTTGCGCCCACCCCCGCTTCCTTCACGTTGGACGTGATAAGCAGTCGAAAAGCGGAAGCAAGGCTTAGCCCCGCTAGTGACTGCCATTCGAGCCAACGGGCGCGAACACCACGGCAGCAGCCTTCAGCGCAAACTCATGCTGATTTGGCTTTAACGTCAAGGAAAAGCCTCAAAGCTTACCAAGCAGATCAAGCAACTTCGTAGCCGACTGAAGCTTCGCAAACCGATCCTCGGTTTTGGCTACGTCCTCCTGCTGGCCCGGCGAAAGCACCGGCGGCGTGGCACGGATGTTGGTGATGCCAGGCTCAAGCGCAAGGCTTTCAGCCGCGCGCTGCGCGGCTAGGGCTTGGTCGCGGCTAAGGTTCCCCGAAGGGCTCGGCGCAACTGCGCCGCCTGCCGCGGCTCCAGGCGATACTCCATCGAGGCTAAGGAGATCGCCTCGTTCATCGAAATCACCTCCGGGAGTGATGCCCTCAAGGCTCCCTGCTGGGTTTCCATCAGAAAACCCGAAATCGCCTCGTTCTCCACCAGAAGGGGGGCTACCAACCGATGAGCCAGAATCACCCGGTTGTCCTGCGTCGAGCGTTGCGCCAGCGCGTCCACCCGCGCCACGGCCGCCTCCATTTCCTCCGGTGGGGCTGCCATCACTTCCCGCCAGAACGGATTGAGCGGCTGACTGGCCGCCACCTGATTCCAGATTTCCCATGGTAATTGATGCACTGCTACCTCCTACTTCGTTGCTTTGGGTGCGCGCCCCGTCGCCAGATCCTGCGCCCGTTGGACCAGAAGGGGGTCGTCCTCCGCTCGGCCCTGGCGGAGCATTGCCGTCGCCAGCATCCGTTCCGCCACCAAAGAGGTCGGGGCCGCCGCCTTTTCGGCTGCGGGCTTCTTCATCGCGTCGCTTGATTCGCTCATTGATGATCCTCAGAATTTGGGCGCCGCCGATCTCTGGATCGCCCAGAAGATTTACTCCCGGCTGAGTTTTGCGCGCCTGCTCGGCATAATCCAAGAGAATTGTTGCTACGGCATCGCGGCCACGGGGCTTCGTGTATTCCGTGTCGCGGAACATCGTGGCCAGAGAGCCAAGCGTGAGGGACGAGGCTTGCGCCTCGAAAATGCTGGCCTGCCCGATCAGGGTAGCGATGCGCGTGCCGCTATCGCGACCCCGGCGCACGATGCTGACTGCCGCCAGCAGGTCCGGCGTGATGTCCGCACCCGGTGCAATGAAGCCGGCAGCAGCCTTCAGCGCAAACTCATGCTGATTTGGCTTTAACCTCAAGGAAAAGCCTCAAAGCTTACCAAGCAGATCAAGCAACTTCGTAGCCGATTGAAGCTTCGCAAATGTCGTGTACCGCGGGCCTTGCATGGTTCCCTGCGGCGCATCGGCGTAAGGAATGGGGCCGATTGGCTTCGCCTTTTCCGAAAACACGAGCCTGTATTTGCCTTCTTCACCATAGGGTTCAATTTGGGAAACCGGAGCGTAGTGCGTGATCGCTGATACCGGCTGCGTCTGATAGCCCGCGATAAACTTGATCTTGTCGAGCATCCCGCCAGAAATCCTCACGGCATACCAACAATCCTCACCGAGAAAGACCTTCTCGAACCCGTCCTTCTGGGCTGGCACAATGATTGTGTCGGGCTTCGCGCTGATGGTCTGAGAATCCACAACGGAAGGCGCCGCCTGCGGCACCACAACGGGTTTCGGTATTTCGAAGGCTCGCAGCCCTACCAGGGGCAGGATTTGCAGGATTTCCTTCAAGAACGCGCGCGTATCGGCTTTTTCTGCCTCGCTCAGGGCGGGTTCCTGCGGCGCGTTGCCGTTATCCAAGTGACAGCGCTTTGCCTCATGCGCCCTGTTGACCAGTGCATATTCCAGCCAGGTCACATGAGCGCGATTCAAGCCACCGCTATTAGAAACGAATACGGCCCCCCGGTCCCAGAAATCCTTGGTTGCGTGATGCTTTTCGATCCGCGCCCCAACGCCATCCGCCTGACCAACATAGAGTGTGGGCAGATCGGCGTCCTGAGTGCTGTAACCTGAGAGGATATAGATGCCTATTCGTTGCAGCTCTGGCCGCTGGCGAACCTCCAGCCATTTTGCCCGCGGGAAAACCAAGCCCAGCCCGGTCCAATTCATCCGATCAATTAGACGAATACCTTCTGGATCGCCATCGGGTACGAAAATGCGGATGGTGAAAGGGTCAGCCAATTCCAGGCCCTCCGGCTTCAATCAATTCGTTTGGGCACAGCTTACCTGCCTCCAAGCCCTCAACGCTACGTCAGACGGTTGATCGCCACAATTTCGGTTGCCCAATTGTCCGGAGCGTCTGCCGTGGGCACTGGCCAAGCATTGGCGCTACTCTTCCTCAATCGGCTCCCGTGGTTCGGTGATCATCCGACGGTACTCGGCCGCCTCCTCCTCGTCTGCTTCCGGGGCTGGGTCCAGTTCCGGTTCCGGCCCCAGCATCAGATGCGCCCGCTCCGCTTGCTCCCGGGCGTCCGTTATCGGCATTCCCGCCGCCAACAATCGGTCCCGCTCCTCCCACATTCGGTGTTGCGCCAGGAACGCCATCGTTTCCGTCATTTTCTGTTGGCTGAGGCGCGCCCACATTGCCGGGCGTTCCGTCTCCCACGACCGGAGGATTCGACTGTGTAGATCCCGGTTGTGGATCAGGTCCGGGCTGTTGCGGCGTCGGCGCTCCTCCATTCGGAGCCTCACCACCTGTTCCCTGGTCAAACCTGCCCTCTCGTTCCCTTGATCAAGCATGTCGAGGTCAAAGGCGCGGACGGTTGCGCGATCATCCATCTGGTCGGCCACGTCATCGGCGACCTCCGCGCTCATGGCAAGATAAATCGGCTTCAGGACGGGCTTAATCTGTGCTGGGTCCAAGCCCATCTCTATCATGTCGGCCAGCAACGTCCGCGCCCATGCGCGAAACTTCACCACGCCTTTCTCAATGTAAATTAGGCCGAGTTCAATTCCCGCCGCCAAAACAGAGGGGTCAATCCCTGCGCTGGATCGTTGGCCAGGCGCCTCGATAGCCGCAGCATTCACACCGCCGTCTGGCGGCGTGGCGCCAATCTTGGCAAGTTCGGCGCGAACCACCTCTGGCCCGTCCATGCCGGCCACATCAAGGCCCGCGTCCTCCATCATGTCGCGGGCGCCATTGTACCACGCGCGCAGATAGGGGCGCAGGCTTTGCACGCTCATTCCGAGGTCATCAGCCATAGCCTTCGCGAAGTCGGTGAAACGACGTGCGCTCGCCTCAATGTGGTAGCCAGCCAACATGAACCCGTCCTGCAGGATTTCGGGGTCAATTCCAGCGTTTAGCTGCCCGCCCAGCTTTGCCTTCGGCCCGGCATCTATTTCCCCCATCCGCGCATCGGATGCTGCGGGATCGGTCTTCGGATCGGGCTCATCCGGCTCTGGAGGTAGAAGTATCACTTGCGGGAGAACCATTTCTTCCGCCTCATGAATTTGGGCGCCGGCTGCCATCAGGGCGGCTACCTGACGGGCGGCTTCCTTGCTGGCTGTTTGCACTTCCCGGTCGAGTGTTCCCGCCTTCCGCATTTCCGCCACCGCCTTCGGGCGCCACTGGCTCCAATGGTCCAGCGCCATCCGGCTGTATTGAAGTCCCAGCATTGTCCTCTCCTTCTGGCGCCTCGGTCTCAGCCCTCGCGGCGACGGTCACGCCCGCCGCACCAACACCAGTAACCTGAGGCCTTATGCTTCTGGTGAGCCTCCATTGCCCATTGGGAGCAAGGGAAGCCCGAGTTCCTTCAGGAATTCATTATGCTTGGCCGTTGCTGTTTGGATGGTGGTTTCGATTTCTACCAATTCGGCGTTGAGCGCCGATAGATCAATCACCTCCTCGCCTACTGCCGTGCTGATGTAGCGGGAGATGTTTAGATTGAAGTCGTTCTTCTCAATTTCCGCCATGTCCACCGGGCGGGCGTAGCGGGCCTCTGGCTTCCGGGTCTGGTAGGCTTTGATGATTTTGTCGATGTGATCTTTCGAAAGCTGGTTCTGGCGCTTGCCTTTATCGAATTCATCTGCGGCGTTGATGAAAAGCACGTCGTCCGGCTTCTTGCATTTTTTCAGCACAAGGATGCAGACCGGGATCCCGGTGGAGTAGAACAGGTTAGCTGGCAAACCGATGACGGTATCAATATGGCCGTCCCTGAGCAGTTTTTCGCGGATGCGCGCCTCGGCCCCGCCGCGGAAGAGCACTCCATGAGGCAGGATGATGGCCATCACGCCCTCATCCTTCAGGAAGTGGAAGCCGTGCAGCAGGAAGGCGAAGTCGGCGGCGGATTTGGGCGCAAGGCCGTGGTTCTTGAAGCGCACATCATCGCCCATGCTCTCGCTCGGGTCCCAGCGGTAGCTGAAGGGCGGATTGGCGACGATGGCATCGAAAAGCGGCTTCTTGGCCGGGTTCAGTTCTCGTAGCGTGTCCCATTCATTGAGTAACGTGTCACCGTGGAAGATTTCGAATTCCGTATCCTTCACCCCGTGTAGCAGCATATTCATGCGGGCCAGATTGTAGGTGGTGATGTTCTTTTCCTGGCCGAAAATCTTGCCGATGGTCCCGCCTGCCTCTTTCATCCGGTTGCGCACATTGAGTAAAAGGGAGCCAGAACCGCAGGCAAAGTCCATCACGCTTTCCAGCCGCTTCCTTGGCCCAGTCTTTGGTTCCTGGCTATCCAGCGTGACGATGGCGGAAAGAATATCTGAAACCTGCTGCGGCGTGTAGAATTCGCCCGCTTTCTTCCCCGAACCGGCGGCAAATTGGCCAATCAGGTATTCATAGGCATCACCCAGCGTATCAATATCAGTGGAGAATTCTGACAAGCCGTCGGCGATCTTCTTGATGACCTCGATAAGCTTAGCGTTGCGGTCAGTATAGGTCCTGCCAAGTTTGTCTGAGCCTAGATTAATTTCCGAGAAGAGGCCCTGGAAGGTGCTCTCGAAAGATTCCTCTTCAATATAATTGAAGCCGGCTTGGAGCGTGTTGAGCAATTCCCCATCCTGCGTGCGGGCCATATTGGCGATGCTGTTCCATAGATGCTCCGGTTTGATGACGTAATGCACCTTACGCCGCATCTGCTTTTCGAATTCGGTCACGTCGTCTGGATTGGCTGCATACCAGAGCGCTAAAGGCACCTGGCGGCCATCACCGCCCGCATCGGGGTAATCCTTGCCTAGTTCCTTCTTGGCCGCAGCTTCGTAATTGTCAGAGAGGTAGCGTAGAAAGAGGAAGGAAAGCATGTAGTCGCGAAAATCATCCGCGTTCATCGCTCCGCGCAATTGGTCGGCAATGCTCCAAAGCGTGCTGCCGAGTTTCTTTTGAGTTTGATCGTTCATTCTACGGATGCTTCCTGGGGTGCGGGCGTAGGCGCCTGTCCTGAGTGTGGGGCGGGAACAACATCGGGTAAGGCAAACTCGAATTCTTGAATAAATGCCATCAGGATACGGCGGAAAAGCGCCTTATTGTCCTCGCCCATTTCAGTTGGCTCATGAATGGCATAGGCGCCGTGGCTCAGTAGGTTCAAGGCGCGGTTGAGCAGCGCGCGATCTTCCTCATTATCGAGCGCCTTGAGGCAGAACGCTATGCTGGAATGCCCGAAGAAAGAGGCTGTCTTTTCCATGATGCTGCGCAAGGCATTGAAGTGAAATGTATAGAGCTTTCCCTTTCTCGGATCAGCCGCGCGCTGTAATTCGGCGAGTGTCGCGACATGGTGGAAAAAGGGCGTATCTTCAGTCGCTTGAAGCGAGTAGACGCCTTTGTCGCTCGGGCGGTGCAGGAAGTATCGTCTGTGCGCAAGCGCCGACGATTCATCAGCTTTCCGGCCGACTTCGTTGCACATGACGTTAAAGAATAGTGCGTGGTGGGAAGAGAAGATCACCTTGATAGGGGCGGGCGCACCGTCGCCGTTCTTTCGCGTGGCAGCCCGACGGAGGAGTTTGGCCAGGTCGCAGGCGACGGAGATTGCGTTGTTGTCATCCAGCGACGAGATGGGGTCGTCTATGTAGAGGTATTTTCTCCCTTGATAGGATTCATGCCCATCAAGCATTCGCTCGCAGATCGCCATGAAGACGCACCAGATAAATATATTCTGTTCGCCTCGTGATACCTTAATGTCAGACACACCGTCTTTTCGGAAACTTACGAAATCCGGCTTTGAAATAGTCTCTTTACCCTGAGCAACCTCTTTGTAGGTAAAATCAAAATCGAAATCGGCGTATCGTGAAAGATACTGGGCAATCGTTTCGTCCAGCGCGAGCTCGGTCATTGCGTTGAAGAAGGATGACTTCTCATTCAGCTGAAGACGGCGAACGCTGTCGCCTTCAAGGTCGTTTTCCCAGACAAAAAGATCCTCGGTGTAGGCGTTGAAATAGAGCGTATCCGGCGTCCCGGTTGGGTTCTTCTTGGTCTTGCGCTTGCCTGCGTTCTTGAATTCCATCGAAAGACGTGTCTTGCCGGTACGGTTGTAAGCGTAAATCAAGACCAGCGAGATTGGCTTGGTTGGATTATTCAAATCATCACGGAGTCTGGCCACCAAATTCTTCAGGTTCTTGTAAGTATTCATCCTTTAGCCTCCTCGGCTAAGGGAAAAAGCTGCTGCATAAGACCACGCTTGTGGCGCTTGAGGGCTTCCGCTTTTTGCGTTTCAGCGATGATTAGATGGTCAAGGGCAGTGAAGCAGTCGGCAAGTTTTCTTTGTTCATCTTCATTAGGCAACAGAACTGTAGTGGACCTGAGGTTATCTAAGTTTATTTTTGGAGGAACCGCATCTGGAAGCGATTTCCGACGCAATTCGGATTGATAAAACTCAGATTGAATAAAACAACTCATATAATGCGAATTAAACAATTTTGACTGCTTTATTACAGCGAGTGTCACATACACGCTGAAATCGTGATCCCAGGTCACGACCCGTGAGTATCCTATCTTCCCTATTCGAGTCAGAAGGATGTCGCCCTTTGTTGGCTTATTTTTATTCGTAGCCAGGATATAGTCGCTCCGACTTATGAACTTATTTGCGTTGCCGCTTATCAGATTCTCAACACTGTAAAATGGCACTCCTTCCGCTGTATAGGCCGGCGTTTGGTGCGTTCCATCGAAAACTGAATCGGTAACCTCTTGAAGCCTCTCCCGCCTCCACTCCCCGGCGTTCTGGAATTCCGGAAAGCGGCGGTGGGGTTGGGTGTCGCCTTCGCGGGGGAAAAGCTGCTGCATCAGCCCTTTTTTATGCTTCTTGAGTGCGTCCACTTTGCGGGCTTGCGCCGCGATAGCCTCATCCGCCGAACTCAGGCACTCGGCGATTTTTTGCTGCTCTGTCAATACTGGGAGATTCAGTTTAAGTATTCCGATATCGTCGTAATAAATTCGGATCCGAACGCTCCCACCCCCTCCTTGCGTTACAAAATTCTCCCACGCTGCCGATTGTCGGAATTGGTCCAGGAAGGCAGACTGAAGTCCCGGCTCCTGCTCATTTAGGCAGCTAAAAACTATATAGTCAGGGCTCACAAGAATATCCGTATCGCCCTGCCATCTTGCTATTGAGCCGATATTGAGACGCATTGGATTGTAAGCAAACCAGTCTTTTCGAACCACTTTGTATCGCCCGATATCCGAAGCGACAATCCGGTCGTCCATCGGAACAATACCATTTGCCTTCGACACACCCATGACCACGCTTGCGGGGAGTCTTTTGCCATTACGAAGCGTGCTCTCAGCCGTCACATCCCTGAGCTCTACTTGTAGCAGCGCTTGATCACGAAACTCCAGAAAGCGTAATTGCGGCACCTGCGCTGGCTTGCCATCTTTCTTAGCGCCAATGGCTCTTGATTTACTGCTCATAAGCGCTGAGTCCCGAAATCTCGCGGCCTTGGGCACGTTTGGTTAGCAGCGGGTGCAAATCCTTCATCAGGGCAAGTTCAGCCTGGGATCGCGCCTTCCAACCGAGATCAAGCGGCGCAAAAAGATCGCCAAGCTGCTCGGCATCGAAAATCATGCGCTCAAAAATGGCATCCACAAAGCCTTGCAGCGCTGCCGTGGTAAGGCTGTGCTTCTGCGCCATGGCCGCAATCTCGTCAGCACTCTTCTTCGCCTTGAAGCGGGTATAGCCGTCGCGGATGGCGGCTTCAGAAAGGCCCTCACCGGCCTTGAGCGTGGCAATATAGTCAGCGATGTCCGCGCGTTCCTCCATGAACTTGGCGTCCGCGCTGATCAGGCCAATCAGTTCCTCCCGCGTCATCTTCGACTTGCCCGGCCCCTTGGCCGAGAAGCGGGCGATAAGGCCCATGATGTAGTCGTAATCAATGATGGAAGAAGCAAACAGGACGAATTCAAAATCCAACTGGTCGGCTTCATTCGCACCCGGATTATCATCGCCTTTCTTTTTGCTCTGTTGTTCCTTCAGGCGCTGCGCGGTTTCCAGATAGGCGCCCTTGAAGCCGCGGTGCTGTTCATTCGGTAGCACCTGTTCGATGGCCGCTTTGTTTTCCTCGGTCAGATCGGTGTATTGGTCTAGCTGGGTCTTAAGCCGCTGAACTTCCTTGAAGCGTTCGATGAAGCAGGCGCGGGCGGCATCGCCCTTCAGGTTCGGCACAGCCTCCGGCGCGGTAGTCAGGCCCTGTGATTTCATGAAGCTATCAAGCTGCTCCATTGCGGTCGCGAGCTTCTGGATCACCACAGGGGCTTTCTCCACCAGCCAAATTTCCCGCGCCTGGTCGCCAGCCTTCTCGCCAGAGAAAAGGGTGATGGCGCTATCCACTTCATCCTGCTGCTGGCGGAAGTCCAGGATATTGCCATAGGGCTTGGTGCCGTTCAGCACCCGGTTGGTGCGGGAAAAGGCCTGAATAAGGCCGTGGTGGCGCAGGTTCTTATCCACATAAAGCGTGTTCAGGTATTTGGAATCAAAGCCCGTCAGCAGCATATCCACCACAATGGTGATGTCTATCTTCTGCGCCTGGGGGTAGTCTGCATTCGGCCATTGCTGGTCTTTTTTGCGCTTCTGAACATCCTGATAATACAGGTCGAAGTCGCTGATCTTGTGGTTGGTGCCGTAGCGGGCGTTGTAGTCGGCCAGAATGTTTTTCAGCGCGGCCTTCTTGCCCTCAGGGTCTTCCTCATTATCCGCCTTTTCCTGCGGCAGGTCTTCCTGAATCTGGGATACGTCCTTGTCGCCCTCGGCGGGCGGCGAAAAGACGCAGGCGATGTTCAGCGGCCTGAATTCAGGGTCGGTGGCCTGCTTTTCCGCCTGCATGGTCTTGAACAGGCCGTGGTAGTCGATGGCGTCATTGATGGATGCGGTGGCCAGAATGGCGTTGAAGCGGCGTCCGGCAGTGGCAGTGTCGTGCTTGGCAAGGATGGCCTCGATGACCGCTTTTTTGGCGATGGCTTCGCCCGGCCTGGGGGCCTGTTTGCCCGCGTCCTGCTTCGGCTTGAAGTAATCCACATGGAAGCGCAGGACGTTCTTGTCCTCGATGGCGTGGGTGATGGTGTAGGCGTGCAGTTCCTTCTGGAAAAGGTCCTGCGTGGTGCGCATGGAAGCCTGCTCGTCCTCAATTTTCTGCAAGGTTGCGTTCTTGTCGAAGATGGGCGTGCCGGTGAAGCCAAAAAGCTGGGCGCGGGGGAAGAATTCCTTGATGGCTTGGTGGTTCGCGCCGAACTGGGAGCGGTGGCATTCATCGAAGATGAAGACGATGCGCTTGTCCCGCAGTGGCTCCAGCAATTCCTTGTAAGTGGGCTGGTCGTTCCGCTTCCGCTGCTTGTTGCGCTTGCTGTCTTCATCCAGCGCCAGGCCAAGCTTCTGGATGGTGGTGACGATGACTTTGTCGGCGTAATCCTCTGAGCGAAGGCGGCGGACAAGGGCGGCGGTGTTGGTGTTTTCCTCGACGCAGCCTTCCTGGAAGCGGTTGAATTCCTCACGGGTTTGGCGGTCAAGGTCCTTGCGGTCCACGACAAAGAGGCATTTGTGGATATTGTCGTTGAGTTTGAGCAGCGTAGAGGCTTTGAAGGATGTCAGCGTCTTGCCGCTGCCGGTGGTGTGCCAGACGTAGCCGTTGCCCGCGTCGTCTTCGATACATTTCACGATCTGCTGCACGGCATAGATCTGGTAGGGCCGCATGATCATGAGCTTCTGCTCGCTCTGGATCAGGACCATGTAGCGGCTGATGGTCCGACCGAGATCACATTTTTGCAGGAAGCGGGCGGCGAAGTCGTCCAGGTGGGTGATCTTCCTATTGGCCTCATCCGCGAATTCATAGATGGGCAAGAAACGCTCTTCAGCGTTGAAGGCGAAGTGCCGCGCGTTGTTATTGGCGAAGTAGAAGGTGCGATCGCGGTTGCTCACGATAAACAGTTGAATGAAGCAGAGGAGCGACCGGGTATAACCGTTCCCAGGGTCGTTCTTGTATTCGACAATCTGCTCCATGGCGCGGCGCGGGCTGATGCCGAGGGTCTTCAGTTCAACCTGCACGCAGGGCACGCCGTTGATGAGCAGCAGCACATCATAGCGGTGGTGGCTGTTGTTCGTGTTGATGCGGAGCTGGTTGACGACCTCAAAGGTGTTTTTGCACCAGTCACGGATATTCACCAGGGTGTAGTTCAGCGGTGTGCCGTCGTCTCGGGTGAAGGCGTTGATTTCCCGGAGCGTCTTGGCGGCGGTGAAAACGTCGGAGGTGACGATTTCGTCCAGCAGGCGCGCGAATTCGGAATCGGTGAGCTTGACGCGGTTCAGGGCTTCGAACTTCTCGCGAAAGTTGCGCTCCAGCGCGGCGCGGTCACGGATGTCCTTGCGATACTCGTATTTCAGGCCCTGGAGCGTGCCGATGAAGCCGAATTCGATGGCGTCCTCACGGACGGCGGAGGGAGTTGGCTCGGCAAGCGGGTAATCGTCATTGGAAGGGGCGCTCATGGTCGTTACCTAGAACAAATCAGGCTTAGGGGGAATCTGAATAGGGAGCGCATGTGACGGTAGCCGCAGGGTTGGCTGGCAGTTGAAATTCGAGGTCATGGGCGCAAGGTCCGACATTATTGCAATTTTTTCAATCGTTTCTGCCGTTCGGTAGTGATTTTTGGCGGTGCCTGGGCGCTTCCTGCGGGTAGGCTGCGCCGGCTGGCGAAACTCAGCTTTCGCTGGGCAAGGCGGTTTGAAAGCCCAGTCGAGTTTTCTTTCATGAGGGAGGCCCAGCAACTGCCGCCCATTCGTTGACGGTGGCAAAGGCCCGCGGTTCCAGCATCCCCCGCCACTGAAGCACCCCAGGATCGCCTCGACCATGCCCGGCGCGGCAGCGTCAGTCGCGGCGGCGCCGCACCGGGGCAACCCACTCGCGCGGCGGGGCACCTGGCAGCGCCTGCTCGCGCTGGGCGATGGCCGTATCGGGGGCGTTCGTGAACACGCCATTCACGCCGTTGCGGAACATCGTCGCGTGCAGGTCGGGATTGGCGTTGGACAAGGTATAAACATGCACGAACAACCCCGCCTCGCGCAGCCTTTGCAGGCAATCCGCATCAGCTTGGGCAGCCTGGGTGCCAACGCCATCAGCGCGCGCGGCAATCGCCGGGATATCGGCCCTGGCCGGGCATTGCGCGGAAAGCTGCACCACCGGCAGCGATGATTGGCGCGATAGGTAGGCCACTACCTCACCATCGAAAGACTGAAGAATGACATTGCCGCGGCGGCCGTCGAACAGCCTGCCATGGCGGGGATGAGCAAGCTCGGCCAGCATCGCATCCGCCAGAGCGCGGTTATAGCTGTTGAGGCCCTGGCCGATGGTCTTCACCTCCGGATAGACACCCACGGTGCGCCCGGTGGATGCATGGAGTGTGCGCAACTCGTCCAGCACCTCAGCGAAGCTCGGCACGCGCAAGCCTGCCGGACCGGCCCCAGGTGGCGCATAGGCCGCGCCCCCGCGAGAGATGGCCTGCAGGCCCTGCAACTGTCTGAACGTGATTTGATCAATGTTGCTCGGCAGGGTGGGGCGGGATGCGATATTCGTGGTCGCGCCGAGCGCGCGGTCGTGGCGCGCCACCGCGATGCCATCGGCGGTCAGCAGCAGGTCGGGCTCGATGAAATCGGCGCCCTGCCGGATGGCAAGGCGATAAGCCTCCATCGTGTGTTCGGGCAGGTATTGGCTGGCACCGCGATGGGCGATGACCAGGGGGCGCTCTCTGGCCGATTGGGCCGCAGCGTTGCACGTGAGCGCGACTACCAGAGCCAGGGTAAGACTGGAGAGATGAGACGGCATGGCGCTTTCTATGCTCTGTTCCGGTCCTTGGCATTGGTGGGAAGCCTAGCCCGGCGGCTGCGTCCGAGACAATTGCTGCCGCCCATCCAGGATTACCCCCACCAAATCCTGCACCAGCTTCCCTACGCCGACTGCTGCAAAGAGGCATTTCGAATTACTTGCGAATACTTGTGGGAGGTTCGTTACCGCATTGCGGGCAGCGTCTGATAGCGTCGCGGCAGATAGCACTTCGGCAAGATGCACGAGACCTCAAGCGATGCCAAGAAAACCGCCACTTTGCGGGGATTTGCAGCAGCGCGCGGGTTTGGCCCGATTGAAGGTTGCGGGAGGGGGATGGGCTGGCAGGGATCATTGTTTTGGGGTCAGGCGTACGCGATAAAGGTGGTTAGGAAAATCAAGAAATCGAAACTTAGATTGATTTCACTGAAGGCGCTCATCCGATTTCGTGCGATTGCTTGATTTTGCTGAAGGCGCTCAGCTTTTCAGAGAATGAAAACCTTTGAGCACCTTGGTATGATCGGGCCGGATGCCAGGTCGCCAGCGTCATTCCCGCCCGCGCGCGCGTGGTTTCCGGCTGAAGCGGGCGCGGGCGGGAAATTGGTGAATCACCCGCGAGGCGGAGTTTCGCTAGGCGGGTTGACTGCGTGCGGAGCGTTCTCTCACCCCTGCCCATCAAGACAATAAAGAAGGAAACAGCCCCGGCGCATGTCCTGGGCCAGCCCGTGTTCTATATGCCGCCCCCCCCTGCCAATTGTGCCAATAGTGACAATAGGCCGCGCAGGGTGCGTAAAAGCCTATCTGGCAATTTAATTAAGCGAAAAGCTGCCAGTGGCGATTAAATTTGCTTTACAAACTATCCAGTTTTGAGGCAAAAAACCTCTACTATGGGACGAATCGTGCCCGGTTGGTTCCGCCAACCGGGCGTTTTCGTTTCTGTGGTGCAGTCGTGCGCCGTTTTCGCCTGTCCGCGCCGAATTCTCGCGGGTTAGCTGAATGCCGCCAAGAACGCCTGGAAGGCGCTGGCACTGACGGTCCAAGCGATCAATCAGAAGTTTTGTTCCGACAAGCCAACAGCAAACACGTCTCTAGGTTCAACCTAGGGCGCGATTTCCTATGCCGAAATCGCGCCCGCATTTGGAGTCTTGAAGATGACAACCTTCTTCAACGAAAAACGACTCAGTGAATATCTCCACATCCCGCGGCGCACTCTTCAAAGAATGCGCACCACAGGCGACGGTCCACCGTTTATTCGGGCGGGCCAAAGGCGCATTTTGTATCGCGCGGAAGCAGTCGACGCATGGGTGAAGGCGCGCGAATATCCGCACCGAGCGGCTGAGATGGTGGCCCGGAAGGACGCGGCGGCATGATGCGCGCCGCTTCGGGCGCCGCGACCATCGCGGCGCTTGTGCTGCTGCTGGGCCTTCTCGGCCTGCTGCGCTTCACCACGAATTGAAAAACCGCCGCACCCAGGCGAGGGCGCGACGGCTTCAGAGACTTTGCTTTTGAGACAAGGCAGAGATAGCTTTTCTGTGGCGTAAGCGCAAGCCTGGGCGGCTGAATTGAGGCTGTCCAAATGACTGATTCTCAAACCCTCACACGCCTGGCGCCGCTGATGCGCTGGGTGCTATGGCGCAACGAACAACGCAACGGACGTGCCACCAAAGTCCCGAAGCAGATAACCGGCAAGGAAGTATCCAGCGCGGACCCCAAAACCTGGGCGACACGGGCGGCATGTGAAACCGCCCGTGAGCGTATCGGCGCCGATGGTGTCGGGATCATCCTGGGCGACCTGGGTAATGGTTACACGCTTGCCGGGATTGATCTTGATAGCTGCATCACGGAAGGCGCCACCGCCACATGGGCCGAGTCCGTGCTCACGCAATTCGGCACATATGCCGAAACATCGCCAAGCGGGACCGGCTGCAAGCTGTTCTTCTTAATGCGCGGTGGCGATATGCCCAGGGTCCGCGATCTGATGGGTGGCAAGCTGGGCCGAACCTGGAAGGCGCAAGGCGCTGGCGATCATCCGCCCGCAATCGAACTCTACACGGGCGGACGGTATTTCACGGTCACGGATAAAGCCCTGGGCGAGCCTGATCTGGCAATCATCACGCCGGATGAAATCGGCTGGCTGATCCGCTTCGCAAGCGAAACCTTCACGCCACCGCCTGATGGCGGCGGCATTGCCCAGGCGGGACGCGATAAATCACGTTCCGCGCGCGCCTATGAAATTGCGGGGCGCATTGGCGCCAATGGTGGCGACTATTCCCAATTCATCGCCGCCTTGCGCGCTGACACTGTTTGCGAGTCCTGGCTGTTGGAGAAGGGCCTTGCCGATGGTGAACGTGAAGCCAAACGCGCATGGGCGAACGCGACAAAAGGCATCACCGCACCACCGCCGCGCGCATGGCCTGAATTGGATGCTTCAATCTTGGCGGATGATGCACCACCGCCGCGCCTGCCGCTGGGTCTGTTTCCGAAGCCCTGGCAGCAATACATCGAAGCCGCCGCTGACCATGCGGGCAGTCCGCCCGATTATGTCATGCTGTCGCTGCTGTCGGTCATCGGCGCCGCGCTGGGCAATGCGCGGTGGGGTCAGGCTTGGGGCAGCTTCACGCAACCGCCAATCATCTGGGGCGCTGGCATTGGTCACCCAAGCGCAGCCAAAAGCCCAGGGCTGATTGACGTCGCACAAGGGCCGATAGCTGCGCTGGAATCCGGCATGAATGCGGATTGGGAAGAACGTCAACGTCAGCATGACACGGACAAGGCCGAAGCCGCTGCTGTTGCGGACAAGTGGAAGGATGAGGTGAAGAAGGCCGCAAGCACTAGCAACGCGCCACCGCAAAGGCCCGATAGAGCGAAAGAGCCTGAGCCGCTGCAAAAGCGCCGCTTCGCAGTCCGTGACGCCACAACCCAAAGACTTGCGCGCATGATGGCAGCCAATCCGCGCGGCCTGCTGCTGTTCCGTGATGAATTGGCCGGATGGCTGGGTGCAATGGACCGTTACGATTCGGGCAAAGGTGCGGACCGTGCCTTCTGGCTGGAAGCCTATGGCGGACGCCGCTTCACGGTGGACACGGTGAAGGATGGCGATAACGCGCCGATGATTGACCATCTGACAATCGGCTTGATTGGCGCGCTGACGGTGGATAAGGGTCGCGCCGCAATGGCCGAAGCCGATAATGACGGGCTGGCAGCGCGCTTCCTGCATGTTTGGCCTGCACCACGCCGCCCCAGCATCCCGAAGGGCGTGCCGCCTGCAGCTATGCTCACGGATGCGCTGGCAAGAATCGCCGCCCTGCCATGGGAGCCGCCTGAGCCGGTCCTGCTACCCTTTACGGAAGCCGCCCAGGCCATTGTTCACGCGCGGGACGTAATGGCAAAGGGCACGGACGCGGACGGGCTGCTGGGCGCCTGGATTGGTAAGATGCCGGGTCATGTTGTTCGCCTTGCGGTCATCTTCCAGCATCTCGCCTGGCTGGCTGATGGTGGCGAGCCGCCCAGGGTGATTGATGACATGGCAGCCGGACGCGCGGACGGGCTTCTGGGCGAGTATTTCCTGCCCATGGCTGAACGCTTCTTTGGCGTGAATGCCCTGCCGCAATCGGCGCGAGATGCGCGGACGCTGGCGAAGGTCATAGTGGAAGAAGGCCGTGAACGGCTGAATAGCCGCACCCAAAGCCGGTCAGCGCCAATCCGCGATCTGGCCCGGGTGAAGGCTGCGCTGCTGGACTTGGAAGCGGCTGGCTGGGTGCGGCGCGATCCTATCCGGCTGGGTGATGGACCCGGCAAGCCGCGCGATGATTGGGAAGTAAGGCCCGACCTATTGACGCTATTGGCACCATTGGCAGGGCTTCATGGGATCATGCCCCGCGCTTGGCGCGATGCTGCGCCAGATCGGCTACATTCCCGGCTTCCAGCGCACCCGAAGCACAGCGCAGCACATGGGCAGCCCAGGCTTCCAGCGCGACCTTCTTCTCGGCGCTGAAATCATGTTGCTGATACGTCCGCGCTACCGACGACAGCGCCGATGGTTGATGCGCCAGCAGCTTGTCCGCCACGATGGATGAGAAGCCCAGCCGGGCCAGGGTTGAAGGCCCAGCGCGGCGAAAGTCATGCAGCACCCAGTCGGTCACGCCAGACAGCTTATCCAGCCGCGCCTTGATTTTCGAAAAGCCTGAAATCGGCGTCTTGCCCGTTGTCGTGAATACCAAATCCTGCCCGTCTATCCGCGTGACCGCGCCCAGGGCTTCCCGCGCGGCATCTGTAAGCGTCACAACATGCGCTTGCCCGCGCTTCATGCGCTGGGCCGGGATGGTCCACACACTCAGGTCAGGCGACACTTCAGACCAGCGCATTCCTGCCACTTCTTCCCGCCGTGCCAGCGTCAACAGCGCCAGCCGCACGAAAGGCCCGGCGGGTTCCGGCATGTCACATGCAGCGTTCCAGACCGCGCCGATTTCATCATCAGTCAGCAGCCTATCGCGCGCCATAGCAGCAGCGCCCGCAGGAAGGCCCTGGAACGGGTTTGCTGGCAGGGTGCCGCGCTTCACCGCCCAGGCGTAACAAGCCCGCCCATAGGCTGCCAGGCGGCTCGCGCTGGCGTGTTTTTCTTCCTTGGTAAGCGCATCCTGAATCGTGACTATCCGCGCCTTGGTTAAGGCGGATGCAGGCCGGGTCCAATCCTTTGGGAAGGCATAGCGCAAAGCGCGGACAGCTTCGGCCTTATAGCGCGGACGCCTTTTTGCCAGCCCAATGGCGGCCCAATCCGTCACTAGGCGCTCCAGGCTGAAGGCGGCTTCCTGCTTCGCTGCCATGGCGGCTTCCCGTGCCTGCCTCACGGCTTCCTTGGCGGCTTCCTTGGCCTGCCTTGCGGCTTCGGCCTTCGCCAGTCTTTCCGCGCGCGGGTCAAGCCCTTTGGCGACATCGCCTCTATGGGCAGAAGCAGCCTTGCGCGCTTGGTCGAGGGTGATCGCGCCAGAAGCGCCCAGGACTTCCCGCCGCTTCTGCCCGGTTGCCGGGTCTGTCCATTGCACGATGAACACCTTGCCGCCCGTTTGGGTGACCCTGATCCCCAAGCCCTTCTGTTTATCGTCAAAGAACAGCTTGTCCCTCTGCCCGGCTGGGCATCGCAGATCGGCTACTAGCTCTTCTGTGAAACGCAGCGGCATTTTGACCCCCTCTTGCGGACCCAATGCGGACCCGGCGGACCCGTATCCTGTGGCGATTTATGGCGATGCGGACCCCGGCGCGGACCCCGTAACAGGACCTTCTTACTTGCGGACCCGTGTTGAATCAAGAGATTTTGGCGAGGCATGGCAATTTATGGCGGGTTACGTCCGCTTACTCTTAATCAGCGGGTCCAAGGTTCGAATCCTTGTGCGCCCACCAATGAAATCAAAGACTTGTGCGGCATCCTTCAGCAGTCCAAAAAATCGCCGTGTTTCTCGCGGCTCCAGGCAGGAGACCGGTCGCCCCAGGTTGCGGAGTAAGTCTTATGGGTTTGGGGGTAACTATGCGTGCCTCAAGCGCATGATCAGCAGTGAAATAGCAACAAGGGCGCAGGCCTTTTCTCCTTCGATCCTAGGTTCTGTGTGAGGATTATGCCTCGAACAAACCCAAACCCATTGCGAGAGATTTAGGCCCGCCTAGCGGTGCACTTCATGCTAACCTTTACCGATCTAAAACTACCCCCGCGAACCACTAGCCCTGTGTTTGGCCGGCCGATTCATCCTGTTGTAGGAAAAAGTCATTAGCGACCGGATCACTAGGGTGAGCCTTGGCGCATGATGCTAGCCAAGCCTCCTTAAGGCGGGCGGCATGTCTCGCACCGCTAATGCTCAAGCCCAGCGCCCCCCTTGCCGCGGCGCCCGCGCGGCGCGTGCTTCCATGCTGGCGGCGGCGCCGATACCTGCGGCGATCACTGCCGGCGTTTCGCCGATCAGCCCGTCTCCGACGCAGGTGACCTGTTTCATTGCGCAAGTCCTTCTGGGCTGGTCTTGATAGGCTGCTGCCCAAAGGCGATGTAAGGCCGCGTGAACGAAAGACGCAACGCGCCCCTGCCGGCGCCCCCAACCCCAAGCCTTCCGCTGGCCCTGAAGCGTTGGCTCGGCTTCATGCTGCTGGGCGGCACCATGGCGTTGGCGGGCTTGCTGGCACTGTGGCGCGCGGTTGCTTCGGTGTTTGGGCTGTGAACAGCTTCTGGCGCCTTTGGCTGCTGCCCATGATGGGCCTTGCGCTGGTGCCGGCCGCTTTCTTCAACCTATTTGCCATGCGCCAGACAGCGCTGATCGGCTGCCTGCTTGGCATCGGGCTGCCCTTCATCGCCGCGCGCATCATGAAGCGCGCCAGAAAAGGCGACGCCAAACGCGCCGCCATGATGATGGGTGTGGCGGCCGGCCTCGCCACCGGGCTTGGCGCCGGGGCAGGGCCGATCATTGGCTTGCTTTTCGCGCTTGGCGCCTGGGGTGGTACGCGGATGCTTTATGCCGAAATCCCGGAAGTGGCACCGCCCGCGCCGCCGCCCCCGCCGCCTTCTGGCCCGCTTGCGGATGCGCGCATCAGGCTCGCCGGCATTGAAGCCATCGCGGCGCGCGGCAACGAACCGCGCCTAATCCCGGTAGCGCAAGCCATTGGCCAGGTGCTGGATGACCTGGAAGAACGGCCCGAAGGCATTGCCCGTGCGCGCCGCTTCCTGGTGGTGCATTTGGATGGGCTGGAACGTATCGCGTCGCGCCTTGAAGCCGGCGCGGCGCCGCCGCCCGCTTTAGGCACACTGCTGCGCGATCTGGAGGCCGCCGCACGGCGCTTGCGCGATGATCTCCGCGCAGAGGAAAGCGCGGCACTCGATATCCAAGTCAAGGTGCTGGCCGATCGGCTGCGCGAGGAAGGCTATTCATGAGCGACATCATCACCACTCCCGAAGAGCGCCGGGCCGAGGTTGAACGCCTTGCCGCCCAGCTTGACGTGACAGACCCCGCCGCGGTGCTCCGCTTCGGGCAGGAAGCACAAACCCGTGCTTCGGCCGCCGCCGATGCCATGTTGGAAGGGGCGAAAAATCGCGAAGCGGGGGAGGCGGGGCAGACGCTCGGCAACCTGCTCACGACCTTGCGCGGCTTTGATGTTTCGGGCCTTGCGGAGAAGCCGGGCTTTTTCGCGCGCATGTTCAACAAGGCCGGCGCTGAGGCCGCACAGGTCGTCAGCCGCTACGAAGGGCTGAAGGACCAGGTGGAGGCGATTGGCGACAAGCTGGACGCCCATCGCACGCGGCTATTGGAAGATGTCGAAAAGCTTGAACGGCTTTATGGCGCCACGCTTGATTGGTTCCATGGCCTTGGCGATCACATCGCGGCCGGCGAGATCGTGCTGAAGAACACGGACAGCACCGCGATCCCGGAAGCCGAAGCCAAGGCCACCGCCGGCGATATGCTGGCGGCGCAGCAACTGCGCGATCTGCGCGCGGCGCGCGATGAGCTTGATCGGCGCATTCATGATCTGCGCCTGACGCGGCAAGTCGCGATGCAGGCCCTGCCTTCCATCCGGCTCATTCAGGAAAATGACAAGGCCTTGGCGGCGAAGATCCAATCCGTGGTGGCGAATACCGTGCCGCTGTGGCGCCAGCAGCTTGCCCAAGCACTCGCCATCCAGCGCATGCGCGATGCGGGGCAGACGCTGAAGCAGGCGAATGACCTGACAAATCAATTGCTGACCGCGAATGCCGAGAGGCTGCGCCAGGGCAATGCCGAAGCGCGGAATGAGATCGAACGCGGCGTGTTCGATCTGGCTGCGGTGAAGCAGGCCAATCAGCTATTGGTCGCAACCATTGAAGACAGCCTGACAATCGCCGAACGCGCCCGCGCCCAACGCGCCGATGCAGCGGTAGAATTGGACAAGGCGGAAGCCGAAATCAGGCGCGCGCTGATGGCGGCCAAGGCAATAGCGCCCGCACCAAAAACCTAAAGACAACAAATTCCGGGAAAATTCACATGTTCACCAAACGCACCATCCTGGCCGCCATGCCGGCCATGCTTGCCGCGCCGCATATCGCCGGCGCGCAAGGCTCCTGGCCAAGCGGCCCGATCCGCATCGTGGTGCCCTTTCCGCCGGGCGGTTCCACCGATGCTTTGGCGCGGCTGCTGCAACCGCATTTGCAGGCCGAATTTGGCGTGCCCTTCATTGTTGAAAGTCGCCCGGGTGCATCTGGCTCGCTCGGCACCGCGCAGGTCGCGCGCGCCGCGCCTGATGGCAATACCTGGCTGATCGTCTTTGATACACATGCAGTCAATCCGGCGCTTATCCCGAATATGGGGTTCGATACCGAACGTGATTTAACCTCGCTTTTGCTGTTCGGCACCGCGCCCATGGTGCTGACAGCGCATCGCACACGCCCCTATCGCAACTTTGCCGATGTGGTGGCGGCCGCAAAGGCAAGGCCGGATACCATCACCTATGGCACTATCGGCAATGGTAGCCTCGCGCATTTGACCATGGAGCTCATCCAACGCGCGGGCGGCTTCAAGCTGGTGCATGTGCCCTATCGTGGCGGTGGGCCTCTCGCTGTTGCGGCTGCGGCGGGTGAGGTGGATTTGCCGATCGCATCCCGCCCCGCCATTGGCGTTCATATTGATGCCGGCACGCTGGTGCCCCTCGCGCAAACGGGTGCGACGCGTAGCCCCAATATCCCGGATGTGCCGAGCATGGCCGAACTCGGCCTCACTGGCATTGATTCGCGGGCCTTCTGGGGCTTCCTCGGCCCCGCGCGGCTGCCAGAGGCGATCAAGGCCCGCATGGAAGCAGCGGTGCGGAAGGCCTTGGATGTGCCGGAACTCCGCCAGCGCATCCTGGGCCTTGGCATTGACCTCAATCCGCAAGGGGAGGCTGCCTTTATGCAATTCCTGTCTGCCCAGATCGCGACCTGGGGCAGGGTGGTGCGGGAGAATAACATCCGCCCGGATTGAAGGCGGGCGGCCGTGGCACCCAAGCCACGCACGCCGCCTGTCCAAGAACGCAGCTTTTAGAGCAGATCACGTTCAGAAGGAATCATCTGACCGTGTGAAGATGCTCGAAAAACAACAATGTAGAGCGGGTTGCGTGAACCCAAGTGAACGCAAAACGCTCCTAGCGTGAACGGCCGCCCTTGCTGCCACCGCCAAGCGCATCGAACTTACTTGGCAGAACATCGCCGGGCGGCAGCGCCTTGCCGCCCTTGCCAGCCATGCCCGCCGCCGCACCAGCACCACCAAGCAGGCCGCCGAGCAAACCGGCCAAGCCGCCGCCCTGCTGAGCCTGCGGCCCGCCGGCCATGGCACCCATCAGGGGCCCAAGCATATCCATCAGCCCGCCTTGCGGCTGTTGTTGCTGCCCGCCCATCATCCCGGACAGAACATTGCCAAGCACATCGCCTAGCCCGCCGCCCATATCGGTTTCTGATTGTGGCAGGCGTCCCTGGGGCGTCATGCCATTGATCACCGCAGGCAAAAGCTGCGCGAGGATGCCTGCCATGGCGCCGCCCGAAGCCGCGCCGCCGCCGAATTGCTGCGCAAGGCCGGCTAATTCATTGCTGTCAAAGGCTTGGGCCAGCCTTTCTGGCGCTACAGGCATATTCTCGCCGGTGCCGACCCAACTTTCCACTTCCTGACCAAGCCCGCCCTGTTGCAGCTTGCCAACCAGGGAAGCGTGTCCTTCAGCCGAACCGCCCCCCATCATGGCGCCCAGCAAATCGCCAATGCCGCCGGCAGCGCCCTGGCCCCATGGGTTATTCATGTTCGCTTCTCCCTCCGGTTGAGGGGCGCAGCTTAGGCAGCTTTCGTGTGCGGTCAAAACAGCCCTGCTTCGGCCACCACACGGCGCCGCTTGACCGCAAGCCCCAGGCTTGTTCCCATGCTTCCAACACGAGAAACATGAGGAAGACAGCCATGCGTGCCTGGGCCGTAGTTGAAGCCGGTAAGCCCCTTCAGGAAATCAATATCCCAACGCCGGAACCCACCGGCCAGCAGGTGCTGCTGGAAATCACCCATGCGGGGGTTTGCCATTCCGATCTGCATATCTGGGAAGGCGGCTATGACCTCGGTTCGCGCGGTTATCTGAAGCTGTCAGATCGCGGGGTGAAACTCCCGCTCGCCATGGGGCATGAAATTGTCGGCCGCGTGCTGAAATGGGGGCCAGACGCCAATGGCGCGGGCCTTAAGGTTGGCGATCACATGGTGGTCTTCCCCTGGGTGGGGTGTGGGACCTGCGATGCCTGCCTCGCGGATGAGGATAACATGTGTCTCACGCCGAAAAGCCTCGGCGTTTATCAGCATGGTGGCTATGCGACGCATGTGCTGGCGCCCGAGCCGCGGCATCTGGTGCCGGTGGGCAACCTCGATCCTGCCTTGGCCGCGACCTATGCCTGTTCGGGCATTACGGTGTTCAGCGCCATCAATAAGGTGATGCCGATGTCGGCAGATGAGCCCATTGTGCTGATCGGCGCGGGTGGGCTTGGACTGAACGCTATTGCCGTGCTGAAGGCCAAGGGCCATCGGCGAATCGTGGTGGTGGATGTCAGCCCCGCCAAGCTGGAAGCGGCCAGGCAGGAAGGGGCGACCGATATCGTCCAGGGCGGGGATGCCGGCACAGCCAAGCGCATCATGGATGCCTGTGGCGGCCCGGTGCGCGCCATTATTGACCTGGTGAACGGGACGGAGACAGCGCGGAGCGCCTTTGATGCGCTGCGCAAGGGCGGCAAGCTGGTGCAGGTGGGGCT
>Ga0315900_10002528_pt1 | contig 27783 bp, 25 predicted proteins | sample LakEriMetagenome_FD_203521 | JGI IMG/M metagenome (GOLD analysis project Ga0315900, IMG submission 203521) | Freshwater fungal communities from buoy surface, Lake Erie, Ohio, United States - Buoy 12 MA114 | ecosystem: Environmental > Aquatic > Freshwater > Lake > Lake biofilm | place: USA: Lake...
CGCCCACGTACCAGGGGTGCACGTCCTGGGGCAGCTCGACGATTTCGGTCAGCTGCTCGCGCTGGGTCAGGGCCGAAATCACCAGGCCGGCCTGGCGCAGCGAATCGAGGTAGTTCACATTGGCTTCGTAGCGGTGGCGGTGCCGTTCGGTCACCACATCGCCGTAGATGCGGTGCGCCAGGGTGCCTTTGGCCACGTCGGAGCTTTGCGCGCCCAGGCGCATGGTGCCGCCCAGGTCGGAATTCTCGTCACGCTTTTGGATCGAGCCATCGGCGTCTTTCCATTCGTTGATCAGGGCGATCACCGGATAGGGCGTCTGCGGCTCGAATTCGGTGCTGTTGGCGTCCTTCATGCCGGCCACGTGGCGTGCGTATTCGATGGTGGCCACCTGCATGCCCAGGCAGATGCCCAGGTAGGGCACCTTGTTCTCGCGGGCGAATCGGGCGGTCTGGATCTTGCCTTCCACGCCACGCTTGCCAAAGCCGCCGGGCACCAGGATGGCGTCGTACTTGGCCAGCTGCCCCAGGGTGTCGGCGGTGATGGTCTCGGAGTCGATGTGCTCGATCTTCACGCCCACATGGTTGCGCAGGCCGGCATGCTTGAGCGCTTCATTGACCGACTTGTAGCTGTCGGTCAGCTCGACGTACTTGCCGACCATGGCGATGGTGACCTGGCCTTGCGGGTGCTCGGTCTCGTAGACCAGATCGTCCCAGCGCTTGAGGCTGGCCGGCGGCGTGTTCAGGCGCAGCTTGTCGCAGATCAGCCCGTCCAGGCCCTGCTCGTGCAGCACGCGCGGCACCTTGTAGATGGTGTCCACATCGGGCATGGAGATCACGCCCCAGCTCTGCACATTGGTGAAGAGCGAAATCTTCTCGCGTTCTTCGTCCGGGATGCGGCGGTCCGCGCGGCAGAGCAGGGCGTCGGGCTGGATGCCGATCTCGCGCAGCTTTTGCACCGTGTGCTGGGTGGGCTTGGTCTTGAGTTCGCCGGCCGCGGCGATCCAGGGCAGGTAGGTCAGGTGCACGAAGGCCGCGTTGTTGGGCCCCAGCCGCAGGCTCAGCTGCCGCACCGCTTCCAAAAAGGGCAGGGACTCGATGTCGCCGACCGTGCCGCCGATCTCGACGATGGCCACGTCCACCGCATCGGGCGTGTCGTAACCGGCGCCGCGCTTGACGAAGTCCTGGATTTCGTTGGTCACGTGCGGGATGACCTGCACCGTCTTGCCCAGGTAATCGCCACGGCGCTCCTTTTCGAGCACGCTCTTGTAGATCTGGCCGGTGGTGAAGTTGTTGGTCTTCTTCATCCGGGTGTTGATGAAGCGCTCGTAGTGGCCCAAGTCCAGGTCGGTCTCGGCGCCGTCGTCGGTGACGAAGACTTCGCCGTGCTGGATCGGGCTCATGGTGCCCGGATCGACGTTGAGGTAGGGGTCCAGCTTGATGAGGGTGACTTTGAGGCCGCGCGACTCAAGGATCGCGGCGAGCGAAGCGGAGGCGATTCCCTTGCCCAGGGAAGACACCACACCGCCGGTGACGAAGACGAATTTGGTCATGTCCGGTGGGGAGGCTGGGCGCTCCCGTCTGGTGGTAAAGCGAAATTATAGGGTGCGCCGTCTGCTACATTGCCGCCCATGAGCCATCTTGCTGGAAAACACATCGTGCTGGGCTTGTCCGGCGGCATCGCCGCCTTCAAGTCGGCGGAGCTTTGCCGGGCCCTGGTCAAGGCCGGGGCCACGGTGCAGGTCGTCATGACCGAGGCGGCCGAGCACTTCATGACCGCCGTGACCATGCAGGCGCTCTCCGGCCGCCCGGTCTACACCTCCCAGTGGGACACGCGCGAAGCCAACAACATGGCCCACATCAACCTCAGTCGGGAGGCCAACGCGATCCTGGTGGCCCCGGCCAGCGCCGATTTCATGGCCAAGCTGCTGCACGGGCGGGCCGACGACCTGCTCAGCCTGATGTGCCTGGCCCGCCCGCTGGGGCAGGTGCCGCTGATCGTGGCGCCGGCCATGAACCGGGAAATGTGGGCCAATCCGGCCACGCAACGCAATGTGGCCCAGCTCCGGGCCGATGGCGTGCACGTGCTTGACGTGGGCCAGGGGGACCAGGCCTGCGGCGAAACGGGCGATGGCCGCATGCTCGAGGCCGAAGAGATCCTCGAAGACCTGGAAGCGTTCTTCACGCCCAAGGCGCTGTCGGGCCTGCGCGTGCTGGTCACCGCCGGGCCGACCTACGAAGCCATTGACCCGGTGCGCGGCATCACCAACCTCTCAAGCGGCAAGATGGGGTTTTCGATCGCCCGGGCCGCCCGCATGGCCGGGGCCGAGGTCACGCTGGTGGCTGGGCCAGTCAGCCTGCCCACCCCGCGGGGGGTGCGGCGCATCGATGTGCGCTCGGCCCGCGACATGCAGCAGGCGGTACAGCAGCATGCCGATCTGGCGCAGCTTTTCATCGCCACCGCCGCCGTGGCCGACTGGCGCCCGGCGACTGCGGCCGAGCAGAAGATCAAAAAGGACGGCTCCGGCGCCGCCCCGCAGCTGGGCTTTGTCGAAAATCCCGACATCCTGGCGGGCGTGGCCCAGTCCCCCCGTGCCCAGAGCGGCGCGCTGTTTTGCGTCGGTTTTGCCGCCGAAAGCCACGACCTGCTGGCCCACGCCACCGCCAAGCGTGCGCGCAAGGGCGTGCCGCTGCTGGTGGGCAACATCGGCCCCAGCACCTTTGGCCAGGACGACAACGCCCTGCTGCTGGTGGACGAGCAGGGGGCCAGGGAACTGCCGCGTGCCTCCAAACAGGCGCTGGCCGCCCAACTGATTGCAGACATTGCCCGCCGACTGGGCACCGCGAAAGCCTGAACATGGAACTCGACGTCAAGATCCTCGATCCGCGCATGCAGGGCCAGCTGCCCCAGTACGCCACGCCCGGCAGCGCCGGCCTGGACCTGCGCGCCTGCCTGGACGCGCCCCTGACCCTGGCCCCCAACGCCTGGCAGTTGGTGCCCACAGGCATCGCGATCCACCTCCAAGACCCCGGTTTCGCGGCCATGCTGCTGCCGCGCTCGGGCCTGGGTCACAAGCACGGCATCGTGCTGGGCAATCTGGTGGGCCTGATCGACAGCGACTACCAGGGCCAGCTCATGGTCAGCTGCTGGAACCGCAGCGATGCGGCTTTCACCATTGAGCCCATGGAGCGCATCGCCCAAATGGTGATCGTGCCGGTGGTCCAGGCGCGCTTTCGGGTGGTCGAAGAATTTGGCGATATGACGGCCCGCGGGGCCGGGGGCTACGGCTCGACCGGCACGCAGTGAACCCCGCCGCTGGGCCCTCCGGCCCAAAATGCGACAATAGCGGGCAATGAGCATTCCTTACTCCCAACTGTCGCTGGCCCCGTCGCTGGCCAAAGCCGTGGCCGAAATGGGCTACGAAAACATGACGCCGATCCAGGCGCAGGCCATCCCCGTGGTGCTGACCGGCAAGGACGTCATGGGTGCCGCCCAGACCGGCACCGGCAAGACGGCCGCGTTCTCGCTGCCCCTGCTGCAGCGCTTGCTCAAGCACGAAAACCCCTCGACCTCGCCGGCGCGCCACCCGGTGCGCGCCCTGGTGCTGCTGCCCACACGCGAACTGGCCGACCAGGTGGCCCAGCAGATCAAGCTGTATGCCAAGTACACCCAGCTGCGCAGCACCGTGGTGTTTGGCGGCATGGACATGAAGCCCCAGACCGCCGAGCTCAAGAAGGGCGTCGAGGTGCTGGTGGCCACGCCGGGGCGATTGCTCGACCACATCGAGGCCAAGAACGTGGTGCTCAACCAGGTCGAATATGTGGTGCTCGACGAAGCCGACCGCATGCTGGACATCGGCTTTTTGCCGGACCTGCAGCGCATCCTGAGCTATTTGCCCAAGACCCGCACCACGCTGCTGTTCTCGGCCACCTTCTCGCCCGAGATCAAGCGCCTGGCGGGCAGCTACCTGCAGGACCCGGTCACCATCGAGGTGGCCCGTCCCAACGAGACCGCCTCGACCGTCGAGCAGCGCTTTTTTGCCGCCGCCGATGACGACAAGCGCCGCGTGATCCGCAAGGTGCTGGGCGACCGGGGGCTGCAGCAGGCCTTCATTTTCACCAACAGCAAGCTCGGCTGTGCCCGCCTGGCCCGCAGCCTGGAGCGCGAGGGCTTCAAGACCGGCGCCCTGCACGGCGACAAGAGCCAGGACGAGCGCCTCAAGGCCCTGGAGGCCTTCAAAAAGGGCGAAGTCCACCTGCTGGTCTGCACCGATGTGGCCGCACGCGGCCTGGACATCAAGGACGTGCCTGCGGTCTTCAACTTCGATGTGCCCTTCAACGCCGAAGACTATGTGCACCGCATTGGCCGCACCGGCCGTGCCGGCGCGTCCGGCCTGGCCGTGACCCTGGTGGCGCCCAGCGACAACCGCTTGGTCAGCGACATCGAGAAGCTGATCAAGAAAAAAATCGAGGTCGAGGCCATCGAACTCGACAGCGATCGGCCCCGTGGCCGCCACGGCGACAGCCCCCGCCCGCGCCGCGAGGAAGACCCGCGTGACGTGCTGGATGCGCCGCGTGAGCCGCGTGAGCCCCGTGAACGGCGCGGTTTCCGGCCGGCCTCGGCCCCGCGCGACCCTTTCTTTGACAAGCCCTATGAGCCCAACAGCGCCGAGGCGCCGCCGGTCTGGGAATCCCAGCGCCCGGCCACCCGCCCGGGTGTCTCGGCCAACATCAAGAGCAAGCGCAAGGTGGCGGCCCTGTTCAAGCCCGGCGACTGAAGGCCTGGCCGATACCCCGTCTCCACGCAGCGCTGGCCATGCCCTGTCAAAATCGGGGCATGTCTGAAGTTCTGACCCCGACCCTCCTGGCCCGCGCCCTGGCCTTGGCCGGCCTGTGGGCGGCCAGCCTGCCCGCGCTGGCGCAAACCCCGGCCCCCGTGACCGACCTGGGCAATGTGGAGATCCGCAGCAACCGCAACACCAGCACCGAATCCCGGCGCGATGCCACGGCCAGCAAGATCGTCATTGGCCGTGAGGACATTGACCGCCATGGCGACGCCACCCTCGGGGAAGTGCTCAGGCGCCTGCCTGGCGTGACGATGGGGGGCAGCCCGGGGCGCGGTGCCGGCATCCGCATGCGCGGGCTGGGCGGGGGCTACACCCAGATCCTGATCGATGGCGAACGCCTGCCCCCCGGCTTTTCGGTTGAGCAACTCACGCCCGAGCAGGTCGAGCGCATCGAAATCCTGCGCGCACCCACCGCCGAAACCGGGGCGCGCGCGATTGCGGGCACCATCAACATCGTGCTGCGCGAGGGCCAGAAGGCCAACCCCGATGACCTGCGCCTGACCGCCGGGGTCGAGCACGGCGAGCCGTCTGGCCAGCTCAACTGGGTGCGCAACCTGCGCACCGAGTCGCTCAATGGCAGTTTCACCCTCTCTGCGGTGGACAACCGCCGCCCTGACGCGAGTGACACCATCACCGAGTCCACCGCCATTGGCGATCGTTTGCGGCAGGCCGAGAGCGTGGCCCACCGGCGTGCCCTGACGGCCAATGCCCGTCTGCAATGGCGTGGCGAGCAAGGGCGCAGCCTGGTGCTGACGCCTTTCATGGTGTATTCGGACAACGACATGAGCGGTCGGGTGGGCGTGCGCTCTGGGGCGGATGTCGACAATGCCTTGAACCGCAGCAACAGCCATTTCTCACTGGCCCGCCTCAACGGCCAATGGTCCCAGCGGCTGTCGGCCGATGACCGTCTGGAGCTGCGCTTTGGCGTGGGCCAGTCGCGTTACGACTACCGCTTTGACCAAACCGGCGCGCAGCAGGTGGTGCCTGCATTGGGGGGGCCTCTGCTGCGCAACGGCTTTGAAACCCAGAATTTCGTGGACAACAGTGGCAACCTCACCGGCAAGTGGACCCGTGCATTGGACAACGGGCACCAGATCGTCAGCGGTCTGGAGTTCGAGCAGGTGCGTCGCGATGAGCAGGGCAATGCGGCGGTGGCCGAAGAAACCGGCAACCTGCAGGCCCGCACCCGGCGCTGGGCCCTCTACAGCCAGGACGAATTCAAGATCAACCCCAAGTGGTCGGCCTACGCCGGCCTGCGTTACGAGAGCATCCTGACCGAGGGCACCACCGACGGCGTCCTCAAGCACAACGACAGCGGTGTCTGGACGCCGCTGCTGCATGCGGTCTTCAGGCCCGACCCCAAAAAACGGGACCAGTTCCGCATGAGTCTCACGCGCAGCTACAGAACCCCCACGCTGCACCAGTTGGTGGCCCGCTACGTTCCTGCCTTGGGCGCCAACAGCCCCACCAACCCGGACCGCACCGGCAACCCCGATTTGCGGCCGGAGTTGGCCACCGGCCTGGAGTTCGGCTTCGAGCGCTTCATGGAGCAGGGCGGGGTGCTCAGCGCCAACCTGTTTCACCGCAACATCAGCGACCTGATCCGCAACACCACCACCCTCGATTGCCTGAATCCGGGGGCGGGGGTTTGCGTCTCCAGCCCAAGCAATGTCGGCGACGCCGTCACGCAAGGGCTCGAGCTGGAAGCCAAATTCCGCCTGAACCAGTGGGTCCCGGGTGCCCTGCCGGTGGACGTGCGCAGCAACGTCAGCTTCTTCCATTCCCGTGTGAAGGATGTGCCCGGACCCAACAACCGCCTGGACCAACAGCCTTCGTCGACCGGCAACCTCGGGGCGGACTACCGCATGCGCGGCCGGCCGCTGACCCTGGGGGGCAATTTCAACTGGAACCCGGCCTACGACACACGCCGCACGGAAAACCAGTGGGCCTACCAGGGCGCCCGGCGGGTGGTCGATGTGTACGGCCTCTGGCGCCTCTCGCCCTCGGCAGGCTTGCGGCTGACCGTCAGCAATCTGGTGCCACTGGACTTCCAGACCGGCTCGCGTTTTGTCAGCGGCAACCAGCGCGAGTCGGCAAACACCACCGCCCGCAACTGGCAAAACGTGCAGTTGCGGCTGGAGCTCAAGATTTAAGCCATGCCGTTGCGCCGGGCCAGTTCAACGAACAGGCCCGAGTGGTCCAGCTCGGCCAGGCCGTGGTCGATGGCTTCGCTGTAGAGACGCTCGAACAATTCGGTGATGGGCGCCTGAAACCCCAGCGAGGCCGCGGTCTCCAGCGCATTGCGCATGTCCTTGCGCTGCACCGTCATGGTGGCGCGGGGCGCAAAGTCGCGGTCCACCATGCGCTGGCCGTGCAGCTCGAGGATGCGGCTGCGCGCAAAGCCACCGCCAATCGCTTCGCGCACCTTGGCCATGTCGGCCCCGCCTTTGGCGCACATCAGCAGGGCTTCGGATACCGCGCCAATGGTGATGCCGACAATCATCTGGTTGGCCAGCTTGGCCAGTTGCCCGGCCCCATGCGGCCCCACATGCACCGTGTGGCCCAGGTGCTGCAGCACGGGCAGGGCCTCGGCCAGGTCGGCGCCATCGCCGCCCGCCATGATGGCCAGGGTCCCGGCTTCGGCCGCCACGGTGCCGCCCGAGACCGGGGCGTCGATGTGCCGCAGGCCCATGGCCTGCAGGCGCTGGGCATGGTCGCGGGCTTCGGCCGGCTTGATCGAGGCCATGTCCACCACCAGCGTGCCCGCGCGCATGGCCTGCGCCGCGCCCTGAGCAAACAGCACCTGCTCGACCACCGGACCGTTTTCCAGCATGCTGATGACGAGATCGGCCTGGCCCACCGCGTCGGCCAGCTGCTCGTGCACGGTGGCGCCGTGTGCGGCCAAAGGTTCGGCCTTGGCACGGTTGCGGTTCCAGACGTGGGTGGGCAGGCCGGCCTGGCACAGGCGGATGGCCATGGGCAGGCCCATGCGGCCAATGCCCAGCAGGGCGACGGTGGGGGAGCGGTGGGGGGTGTTCATGGGCGGGGGTCCTTGCAAGTCGCCGCATTGTCGCGGGTTTGGCAACGCCCGGTGGACGGCTGTGACAAGATGGCGACGCCCAAAGGAGAACCCATGACCATCCCCAACGCCGCCTGGCACGACCGCATGTACAACAACCGGGCGCTGGTGCCCGACTTTGCCGACCATTTCGCGCGCTGGAAGGACGGCTCCCTGCAGGCCCGCCAGCAGCGGCCGTGCGTGCTGGATGTGGCCTATGGCGAGGGCCCGAACGAAACCCTGGACATTTTCCCGGCCCGCCAGCCGGGGGCACCGGTGGTGGTCTTCATCCATGGCGGCTACTGGCGCAGCCTCGACAAGGCCGACCACTCTTTTGTCGCGCCCCCCTTGCTGGACATGGGCGCCTGCGTGGTGGTGGTCAACTACGCGCTGTGCCCGGGCAGCGAGCGCGTGCCGGTGACGATCCCGGACATCGCGCTGCAATGCGCCCGCGCCATGGCCTGGGTCTGGCGCCACATCGGCGCGCACGGCGGCAACCGCGACGCCATCTCGGTGATCGGCCATTCGGCCGGTGGGCACCTGGCGGCCATGATGCTGGCCTGCCGCTGGAAGGAGCTGGGCGCCGATCTGCCGGCCGACCTGACGCGCCAGGCCCTGTCGATTTCCGGCCTGTTCGATCTGGAGCCGGTGCGCCAAACCCCCTTTGTGCAGGGCGATCTGCGGCTCACACCCGCGCAGGTGCGGCTGGCCAGCCCGGCCTTGTGGAAAGCGCCCAAAGACCGCGTGCTGTACGCGGTGGTCGGCGCCGATGAGAGCCCTGAATTCCTGCGCCAGAACCGGCTGATCCAGCAGGCCTGGGGCCAGCGCGCCGTGCCCGTCTGCGAGGCCTTGCCGGGCCTCAACCATTTCAGCGTCGTGTCTGCCTTGACCGATGACTCGCACCGCCTGCACGCGCTGGCCAGGCAACTGACCGTGGTGCCTTGACGGTCAATCCTTCAGGTACCGCTCCACGAGCAGCGACCAGTAGGCCGAGCCCACCGCCACGTTGTCGTCGTTGAAGTCGTAACCCGGGTTGTGCACCATGCAGGCCCCATGCCCGCCAGTGGCCGCATCGCCATTGCCGATCAAGAGGTAGCAGCCGGGCACTTGTTCCAGAAAAAAGGCGAAGTCCTCGCTGCCGGTCAGGGCCTTGCCCTGGCGGGTCACGCGCTCGGCGCCCACGAGTTCTTCGGCCACCTCGCGGGCGAAATCGGTCTCGCGCAGCGGGTTGACCAGCACCGGGTAGCCGCGCTTGTAATCGACATGGGCCCGAACGCCATAGCTCTGGGCCTGGCCATGTGCCAGGTCCTTGATGCGTTGCTCGAGCAAGGTGCGCACCTGGGGGCTGAGCGCACGCACGCTCAGGCTCAGCGTCGCTGTTTGCGGTATCACGTTGTTGGCGATGCCGGCGTTGAACGCGCCCACGGTGATGACGGCGGTTTCCTGCGGATCGACATTGCGGGCCACGATGCTTTGCAGCCCCAGCACAATGGCGGCACCGGCCACCACCGGATCTGCCGCCTGGTGCGGCATGGCGCCATGCCCGCCCTGGCCGTCCAGGGTGATGGTGACGTAATCGGAGGAGGCCATCATCGGGCCGTCACGCAGCACCAGGTGGCCTTGCGGATGCCCCGGCATGTTGTGCATGGCGAACACCGCGTCGCAGGGAAACTGCGTGAACAGGCCGTCGTCCATCATCTTGCGGGCGCCGCCCAGGCCTTCTTCGGCGGGCTGGAAGATCAGGTTGAGCGTGCCCGAGAAGGCGACCTCTTGCGCGATGTGCTTGGCGGCCGCCAGCAGCATGGCGGTGTGACCGTCATGCCCGCAGGCGTGCATGATGCCCGCCGTGCAGCTGGCATAGGGCAGGCCGGTCGCTTCCTCGATCGGCAGCGCGTCCATGTCGGCGCGCAGGCCCAGGGTTTTGCTGCCGCTGCCGCGCCGCAGCTGGCCCACCACGCCGGTGCCGCCCAGACCGCGCGTGACCTGGTAGCCCAGCCGCTCGAGCTGCTCGGCCACCAGATCGCTGGTCCGGTACTCCTTGTAGCCCATTTCGGGATGCCGATGGATGTCGCGGCGCACCGCGATGAACTCTTCGGCCTGGGCGCCAAGGGCCTGCAACCGTTCGTGGGCAAAGGCTTCGCGGGGGGCGTTCATGGGCTTTCCTTGGGCCAGGGCTTACTGGGGTTGCAGGTTGATCGACCGGGCGATCGCGCGGTAACGCTCGATTTCGCTCTGGTAAACGCGGGCCAGCTCGGCGGGTGTGCGTGCAGGCAAGACCACGTTGCCGCTGCCCTCGAGCGCCTTGCGGGTTTCAGGCATTTCGGCCGAGGCATAGAAGGCCTTGTTGAGCGCATTGACGATGTTGTCGGGCGTGTTCTTGTGCACCTGGATGCCCGCCCAGATGTCGAATTCCATGGCTTCGAGCCCCCTCATGGCGGCCATGGCCGGGAACTGCCTGAACAGGGGGTGCGGCGTTTTGGAGGTTACGGCCAGGCCCTGGATTTTGCCGTCCATGAGGGTGGCAGGAATGGAACCCGCCATGGGCAGGAAGGCCATGTCGATCTGGCCGCCCATCAGGTCGGTCAGCAGGGGGGCAATGCCTCGGTAAGGCACGTGCAGGGTCTGCACCTTGGTCAGTTGCGAAAACTTCTCGCCAATCAGGTGATAGAGCGAGCCCGGGCCCACGCTGCCATAGGTCAGCGGCTTGTCTGCATTCCTGCGGGCATAAGCCAGCAGTTCGTCGACCGTCTTGATGTTCAGCGAGTTGCGCACCGCCAGGATGGTGGTGGTGGTGGCGAACTGCGCGACCAGCCGGAAGTCTTCAGGCTTGTACTTCACGCCCTGGATGGCCATGGGGGCCAGCACCAGTTCCATGGGGCTGCCCAGGCTCACGGTGTAGCCGTCGGCCGGCGCAGTGATGAGCTTGCTCATGCCGATCGAGCCACCGGCACCGCCGAGGTTTTCGATGATGATGGGTTGCTGGCCGAGCTGGGTGGCCGCATCGGGCTGCACCTTGCGGGCAAAAAAGTCCGAGGGACCACCGGCCGGGTAGGGCACGATCAGGCTGATCGGTTTGGCCGGGTAGTTGTTCGCCCAGGCCGTGGACATGGCGCTTGCAGCCATCAGCAGGCCGCCGAGAAGGGTCTTGATGTTCATGATGTCTCCTGTTGAGGTGGAATGGTTTGAAAACCACAGCGGCATCCTAAAAAGACGTTTTTCATGTGTCCAATGACTTATTTTTCTGATATTCATTCGTAAAATGAATGCATGAACCTCCGACACCTGGAACACTGGCTGGCGCTGGCGGACACCGGCTCCTTCAGCCGCGCCGCTGAAAAGCTGCACATCACCCAGTCGGCGCTCAGCCGCAGCATCCAGTCGCTGGAGGACGAGCTGGGCGGGCCCCTGGTCGACCGCATCGGCAAGCGCAACGAGCTCACGCCCCTGGGCCATTCGGTGCTGGCGCGCGCGCGCCGCATCGTGCACGAGGCCGCCGAGCTCAAGCAGGGGGCGGCGGTGATGCAGCAAGGGGGGCTGGGCAGCTTGCGCCTGGGACTCGGCTCGGGGCCGGGCGCCATGCTCATGACCGCCTGGCTGGTCTACATGGCCCGCCACCACCCTGGGGTCAAGGTCTCGGTGACGCGCGGCCCGACCGAGCTGCAGTTGCAGCAGCTGCGCGAACGCACGCTGGACGCGCTGGTGGTCGATGTGCGCCGCGTCGTGCCCGCCGCCGATCTCCACATCGGCCCGCTTTTCGACATGCCTGCCGGCCTGCTGTGCAGGGCGGGGCACCCCTTGCTCTCGCGCCACCCCAAGGGCGTGCCTTTTGATGCGGTGCTGCAGTACCCGGTGGCCTCCATCCCCCTCTCGGCCGAAGTGGCCCGCCTGCTGGTGGCGCACTACGGGACGCGCGCCAACCCGGACGACCTGGTGTCGCTGCAGTGCGAGGAAATCCCCAGCCTGCTCGAAGCCGTGCGCCAGACGGACGCCATCTACCTGGGCATCTTGGGCGCAGCCCGCGAGTGGCTCGCCCGTGGCGAGCTGGTGGCGCTGCCCCTGCTGCCGCGCCTGCAGGCCAGTGCCCGCCTGGGCATCGTGAGCCTGGTCGGGCGCAGCGAGTTGCCGGTGATGTCGGTCTTCCGCAGCTTTGTGCTGGAGCAGCTGGGCCCGGCCGAAGTGCCGCAGGAGGCGGGCCGTGCCTGAGCTCCTGTGGGCCCTGCCCGCGGTCGTGGCCGGCTACCTGGTGCTGGGGCTGACCGGCTTCGGCTCTGCCCTGGTCATCGTGCCCCTGCTGGCCTGGCAATGGCCCTTGCCCGAGGTGGTGGCGCTCACGCTGATGCTCGATTTGCCGGCCTCGCTCATGCACAGCGGGCTCAACTGGCGCCAGGTGCAGTGGCCCGAACTGCGGCGCCTGCTGCCCGGCATGGCCCTGGGCACCCTGGTCGGCCTGTGGCTGACCCACCACTTGCACAGCCGCTGGCCCCTGCTGGCCCTCGGTGTCTATGTGGCCTGGGTGGGCTGGCGCGCCTGGCGCGCCGCCCCCTCCCGCGCGCCATTGCACCCGCGCTGGGGCATGGTCTATGGCGGCGGCATTGGCGTAGTGGAAATGCTGTTCGGCACGGCCGGCCCCTTGGTGGTGGCCTGGCTGACCCGCCGCCTGCCCGATCCGCAGCAGGTGCGTGCCAGCATCCCGATGGTGATGGCGGTGGCGGTGCTGACGGTGCTGTGCGGCATGGCCTGGGACGGCCGCCTGTCACAGCCCCCGCTGTGGCAGCGCTGGGCCATGCTCATCGTGCCCGCGCTGCTGGGCGTCTGGTTCGGCCACCGCCTGGCGCACCGCGTGCCGGTGGCGCGCCTGCGGCAAATCATCTGTGCCTTGTTGGTGGTGAGTGGCAGCGTCCTGGTGGCCAAGGCGCTGGGCTAAAGAAAAAGGCCTGCGTCCGTCGCCGGATGGCAGGCCTCTGGACGGAAAGCCGAATCGGCTTACATCAGCAGGTGCTCGCCCGCGTTGTCGCCGCCCAGGATCACGTAGTTCACCTTGCGGATGTCCATCAGCTTGGTGCCGCCGGCGTAGCTGATCGAGCTTTGCACGTCCTGCTCCATCTCGATGAGCGTGTTGGCCAGCTTGCCCTTGATCGGCTCCAGAATGCGCTTGCCCTCGACGTGCTTGTACTCGCCCTTGTTGAAGTCGCTGGCCGAGCCGTAGTACTCCTTGAACAGCTCGCCATCGACCTCCACCGTCTTGCCCGGCGACTCTTCGTGCCCTGCAAACAGCGAGCCAATCATCACCATGCTTGCGCCAAAACGGATGCTCTTGGCGATGTCGCCGTGGCTGCGGATGCCGCCGTCGGCAATGATGGGCTTGGTGGCCACGCGGGCGCACCACTTGAGCGCCGAGAGCTGCCAGCCGCCGGTGCCAAAACCCGTCTTGAGTTTGGTGATGCACACCTTGCCCGGGCCCACGCCCACTTTGGTGGCGTCGGCGCCCCAGTTTTCCAGGTCGATCACGGCCTCGGGCGTGGCCACATTGCCGGCGATGACGAAGCTCTTGGGCAGTTTGCCCTTGATGTAGGCGATCATGTCGCGCACGCTGTCGGCATGGCCGTGGGCGATGTCGATGGTGATGTACTCGGGCGTCAGGCCTTCGGCCGCCAGCTGGTCCACCGTGGCGCGGTCAGGGGCTTTGACGCCCAGCGAGATGGAGGCGTACACGCCCTTGGCGTGCATGTCGCGCACCAGCTTCACATTGTCGATGTCAAAGCGGTGCATCACGTAGAAATAGCCGTTTTTGGCCATCCACTCGCAGATCGACTCGTCCACCACCGTCTTCATGTTGGCCGGCACCACCGGCAGGCGGAACTTGCGCCCGCCCAGCTCGACGCCCGCGTCGCACTCGGAACGGCTTTCCACGCGGCACTTGCGCGGCAGCAGCAGGATGTTGTCGTAATCAAAAATTTCCATGAGAAAACCAAGCTCCAGAAAAGGATTCGTTGAAAAAACGAGTGAGCGCTTGGCCTGGCCGGTTCGTGTTGGGCGAGGTTCGTCCGTTGCAGACGGCACCAACAAAAAACCGGGCGCAAGAAACTTGGGCCCGGTGGCTGATTCTACTCGGAATGGCTGACGGGCTTTTCGTAGCCTTCCAGAGGCATCCAAGTTATTTATTGGGTGCACAATAAATGAAAATTGAGTTTGACTACGGCAAGCGCAGAAAAGGCTGCTCTAGTGGTCTGGACGCCGCGCGGCGAGGTGCGCCGCATCATCAGCATGAGGAAAGCCAATGACCGCGAAAAAACGCTCTACACCCGCCACCTGGACAGACCCTGATGACGCGCCTGAACTGACGGCGGAGTTTTCAAGGCCGCTGACCTGTATGAAGGTGCCAAACTGAAAACCCGAGGCCGCCCCAAAGCGGCCACGACCAAGGAGCCCGTCAAGCTGCGTCTGGACGCCGATGTGCTGGCCGCCCTGCGTGCCAGCGGCGAAGGCTGGCAGACCCGCATCAATGACACCCTGCGGGCTGCACTGAGCCTGGCGGGCAGGGTTTGATGGATTCTGCAGCCCAACGCCGCTTTGCTCGACCTTAGCGCCTGAACAGTCGCTTGAGCAGCAGGGCTTGGAAGTCCTGGGTTTGCCCTGCCACCGCATATACAAACGTGGTGCCGTTGACTTGGCGATAGAGCAAGCGGTGGTGCGAAGTGAGGATGGTTCTGTAGTCGGTGATGCCCACGTCGGCCAGCAGGGCCACCACGGGGCCGGTGATGAGGCTCGAATCCACCTGGGCGAGTTGGGCAAAGATGTCGTCTTCAGCAGCCAGCCAGAGTTCGGTGTTCCTGCGCTGCAGCATGTAGTCTTGCAGCTCCAGCAAGTCCGCTTGCGCGTCCGGCAGGATGACGATGGCCATGCTGCTCAGCGGCTTTGGCGGCGCTGGGCCAGCTGCGCGCGCGAGTCATGCACGGACAGCCCATGGCCGGCTTGGCGGTCTTTTTCACCCAGGGCCAGCAGTTTGAGCAGCGCGATCAGGTCCTCTTTTTCCTGAAACCGCTGCACGCTCTCGATCACCATGCTGGCCTCGCCGTTCTGGGTGATGATGAACGGAGCGCCTGTGGCCGCGACCTCTTGCGAAATTTGGGCGGCGTGGCTCTTGAGGTAGGAAATGGATCGGATGTGGTCTTGTGCTTGCATGGTGCCTCCGGCTATCAACTGAATTTAGTCCCGAATTTGGTTCGGTTCAAGTTGTCAACACATCAGGAGTGTTGATGTGCACTGAGCCTGGCGGGTAGGGTTTGAAGACCTTTCAAGCCCGGCTGCTATTTCAGTGGGGAGGGTTTGGGGTCAGCCTGGCCACCATTTCAGCCAGCCTGGCCGCCGCGGATCGGTAGACCGCACTGTCTTCGCGTTTGTCCACGGCCATCACCATCACGATCAGCACATCGTCTTGCACGCCATACACCAGGCGATAGCCTTGCTTGCGAAGCTTGATCTTGTAGTGTCCCGCCAATGCGCCATGCAACTGGCTCCCAGGCACATGCGGGTTGTCCAGCCGCTTTTTCAGCAGTTTGCGCAGCACTTCCTTGACCGAGCCATCGAGTGCCTGCCATTCGGCCCAGGCGCTGGGCACAAACTGCAGCCTGTACTTGTATTTGGGCGCGGGGGCCGACATGGCTCAGATGGCGTCAATGTCCACTTCAATGGCGCGAGCGCGCTCACCCATGCGGGACACCACCGTGCGCTGTAGGTCCTGATCGGCCAGTTCTTCGAGCATGGCTTCAAACAAAGCCGGTTCAACCATGTAGAACGCGGCTTTGTTGTGGCTCAGTACAGCCACGGGTTTGCTTTTGGCATTGCGCAGCACAGCAGCCGGGTTTTTCTTGAACTCGGACATGCTGACCATCACATCGGCATAAATCGCTTGCATATCGGCTCCAAAATAAGAGCTGAATTTTAAGCTGAAGTGGAGTGCCTGTGTAGCTTGAATGGAGGCTCAGGCTCCACGTCAAGCGCTGCAGCCGGGACGGGGTGCCGTTCGCACCGGCATCGGGCACGCTGGCCGTGAACCCTTGAACAAGCTCAGCTGGTCTGAAGGCGGCAGGGTAAATATCTGTTGGGCCATCCTTTCAATCAACTTTTGTGAGCTATAGTATTCGTATCGACGGCTGCGATGCTTCGCGCAAAAATTGTGTTGGCCGGCATTTTGACTCTAAGGAGATGAAATTATATGTCCTTTGATTTGGATACGTCTGAGAAGATTGTTTCAATAATCGCTGGGTTTATTGCAATCATTGCCTATTTGTCTGTTAAGAAAAAGGCGAAAGGGGATGCGCCCGATGTAGAAACAAAAAAAATTGTCGGAGATTTGACTAGTACCGCTAGTGCGAATGGGAATAAAGTGACTATAAATGTCAATCCGCAAACCAAACTACCAGCATTTAACGGCAAGCCTGTGTCTGATGTATCTGATGTGCCATCATTAAAGAGAAGCATTCGAGTTCTCTTTATTGATGACGATAAGGATTTCAAAATTGTCAAGGTTCTTAAGAGGATGGGCTGGGAATATGTAAAGATTGTTACTGATATCACATCTTTAGAAAATCCATCCCTTGTGGAGGCCAATGTTGTATTCGTGGACATACAAGGCGTAGGAAAATCAATGCAGTGTAGCGACGAAGGTCTTGGACTGACGCTGGCTATTCGGAGGCGTTACCCTGAAAAGAAAATAATAATATATTCTGCGGAAGAAGAAGGCCCTCGATTTCATGACGGTTTTCATGCGGCAAACTACTCGCTACAAAAGTTTGTTGATCCAATTAGATTTGAAGATGCCATTGTTAAGGTATTTATGAATGAATGAAAAATTCCCAAAAGTTTCGCTATGGTCAAATGAAAGAGCAGAGCCTTTAATAGATCAGCTCGGTATAAACTTAGAAAAATATCGTAGAATGCAGTCGGTAGAGGGTTCTATCGTGGTCGTTCTCGATTCTAGGAAAACTAGGATTTCGCGCTTATCAAATGATGTTTACACCGTCATTTCGGCATCTTCCGATGTAGATCGTGTGAAGAGTAAAAAAATTATGGATTCGGAGTTGCAGGTAGTGCTAGCCGCCGCCCCAACTATCTCTGCTTACACGCAGAGGGCTGAGCAGAGAACGCGGAGACTCATGCACAATTTGAAGAGCCTTACAGCAAAGAGTAGCCAAGAAATATTCGCACTATTCCATCAGCAGAAATTAATGGCACCATACAGCGAGGCATTGGAATATGTTGAGAAAGAGATTAGAGAGACTCCGTCCGACGCTGCCAGAGCCATGCTATCACTCTTGAAGTATCAGGCAGCTCAAAAGGCTGAGTACTCCGCTTTTGACAAGTTATCTGGGAAGATTTCTTCGCTTCAGCCAGAGATGCATGATATTCATCGGGTGCTGATGAATGTCTTTTACAGTTTTTCGGAAATTTTATCGCGAATAAAATCCGTGTCAATGTGGAGGAGACCAGGCTTAGAGCTCTATTTGACTATGAGTCAATTCACGCATGCATATATTTTTTAGTTGAAAATGCATCTAAGTATTGTATGAGAAACAGTAATCTCATGGTAACTGCCGAAGATGACAGAATCGGTCACATTAATGTGGCATTTACAATGGAAAGCTTAGCGATACAGCCGGGTGAGGAGGAGCGAGTATTTCTAGAAGGGGTGTCGGGTGTGCAGGCCATTGAGTCGGGGCTGCATGGTGGTGGGGTCGGATTGTTTCTCGCCCGAGAGATGGCTCTCCTTAATGGAGGCAATTTATTTCTTCACGTGGGGAAGCAGCGCGTTGCTGACAAATATGCAAGGAATAAGTTTGTCTTGAGTCTGAAGAAGGCTTAGACGGGCTGCCTCCCGACCATTCGCTGCAGGCGCGACGCCCCTGATGGATCGCCGGACGAAATCAAACGCAATCTTAACTCCCTCAGGCCACTGACTTCATAGAGGCAGTGCAGTGTGTCCACATTGGGCATCTTAAGGTATGGCTCGCCCACTTCCTACAATCTCCCCATGCCTTTCGACACGCCCCCGTCCGCCGACTTCCCCTTTGCCCCCGCCAGCCCGCTGCTGGAGCAGCTCAACGACGAGCAGCGCAGCGCCGTCACGCTGCCGCCCGAGCATGCGCTGATCCTGGCCGGAGCGGGTTCGGGCAAGACGCGGGTGCTGACCACGCGCATCGCCTGGCTGCTGCAGACCTCGCAGATCTCGCCAGGGGGCGTACTGGCCGTGACGTTTACCAACAAGGCGGCCAAGGAGATGGTCAGCCGCCTCTCGGCCATGTTGCCGGTCAATGTGCGGGGCATGTGGATCGGCACCTTCCACGGCCTGTGCAACCGCTTTTTGCGGGCGCATTACCAGCTGGCGCAGTTGCCGCAGACCTTCCAGATCCTGGACACGCAAGACCAGCTCTCGGCCATCAAGCGCCTGTGCAAGCAGTTCAATGTGGACGAGGACCGTTTTCCGCCCAAGCAGCTGTCGTGGTTCATCGCGGCGTGCAAGGAGGAGGGCCAGCGCCCGGGCGATGTGCCAGTGCGAGACGACGAGACGCGCCGCAAGGTGGAGCTGTATCAGCTGTACGAGGAGCAATGCCAGCGCGAAGGCGTGGTGGACTTTGGCGAGCTGATGCTGCGCTCGTATGAGCTGCTGCGCGAGAACGCCCATGTGCGCGAGCATTACCGCCGCCGTTTCCGGCATGTGCTGGTGGACGAGTTTCAGGACACCAACAAGCTGCAATACGCCTGGCTCAAGCTGCTGGTGGGCCTGCCCGGTGAAGGCGGGCAGGGCGCGGTCATGGCCGTGGGCGACGACGACCAGAGCATCTACGCCTTCCGCGGCGCACGCGTGGGCAATATGGCCGACTTCGTGCGCGAGTTCCAGGTGCAGCACCAGATCAAGCTGGAGCAGAACTACCGCAGCTTCAGCAACATCCTGGATTCGGCCAACCACCTGATCGGCCACAACAAGGGCCGCCTGGGCAAGACGCTGCGCACCACCCAGGGCGCTGGCGAGCCGGTGCGGGTGGTCGAGCAGGTCAGCGACTTCGCCGAGGCCAACTGGGTGGTCGACGAGATCCGTCAGCTGGTCAAGCAGGACGGTTTTGAGCGCAAGGAAATCGCCTTGCTCTACCGCAGCAACGCGCAAAGCCGGGTGCTCGAAACCGCGCTGTTCAATGCCGGCTTTCCCTACCGCGTGTACGGCGGCCTGCGCTTTTTCGAGCGGGCCGAAATCAAGCATGCGCTGGCCTACCTGCGCCTCTTGGAGAACCCGCACGACGACACCAGTTTTTTGCGGGTGGTGAATTTTCCGCCGCGCGGCATCGGCGCGCGCAGCATCGAGCAGCTGCAGGACGCGGCCCGTGCGGCCGGTTGCTCGTTGCACGATGCGGTCAGTGCCACCACCGGCAAGGCCGGCGCTAATCTGGGGGCCTTTGTCGCCATGGTCGATGTGATCCGCGAGCAGACCGAAGGGCTGACCTTGCGCGAAATCATCGACCTGGTGCTCGACAAGACCGGCCTGGTGCAGCACTACCGCACCGAAAAAGAAGGCGCCGACCGGGTGGAAAACCTGGAGGAACTGGTCAACGCCGCCGAGAGCTTTGTCACGCAGGAAGGCTTTGGCCGCCATGCGGTGGCCTTGCCCGAGCTGTCGCAAAGCCCGGCCAGCCAGGGCCTGGATGCGGCGCTGCCGGTCAGCGACGAGTCGCTCGAAGACGGGGTGACCATGAGCCCGCTGGCCGCCTTTCTGACGCATGCCGCGCTGGAGGCGGGCGACAACCAGGCGCAGGCCGGTGAAGACGCGATCCAGCTGATGACGGTGCACGCCAGCAAGGGCCTGGAGTTCGATGTGGTGTTCATCTCCGGCCTCGAAGAAGGCCTGTTCCCGCACGAGAACGCCATGAACGACTACGACGGGCTCGAGGAAGAGCGCCGCCTGATGTACGTGGCCATCACCCGCGCCCGCAAGCGCCTGTACCTGAGCCATTCGCAAACGCGCATGCTGCACGGCCAGACCCGCTACAACCTCAAGAGCCGCTTTTTGGACGAACTGCCCGAGCACTGCCTCAAATGGGTGACGCCCAAATCGGCGGCGTTTGCCAGCGGCATGGGCGCCACGGCCTGGACGCCGGCGCAGGCTCGGCACAGCCAGGGGGCGCAGGCCCGCCCGTCCTGGGGCAACAGCGGCCTGGGCAGTCCTTCTGTGAGTGCCGAGACCTGGCAGAGCCCGCCGGTGCCGGTGCAGAAAGCCGCGCCCGAGCACGGCATCCGGGCGGGCATCGCGGTGTTTCATGCCAAGTTTGGCGAGGGCCAGGTGCTGGCGGTCGAAGGCGGTGGCGCCGATGCCCGGGCCCAGGTCAACTTTCCGCGCCACGGCATCAAGTGGCTGGCACTCAGCGTGGCCAAACTCACAGTGGTTTGAACCCTTTTGAAGGAGACAGCGGCATGCAGATCACGACACCAGCGCAACTGCGCGCTTTGTATGCCGCGCCCACCGAGCGGGCCCAGCGCAAGCAGTTGACCGCCCTGGACCGGCATTGCCGGGCCTTCATCGCCTTGTCGCCGTTTGTGGTGCTGGCCACCTCGGATGCCTCAGGCCGGGTCGACGCTACGCCGCGCGGCGGCGCCCCCGGTTTTGTGGTGGTGCAGGACGACCACACCCTGTTGCTGGGCGATGCGCCCGGCAACAACCGGCTGGACGCCCTGCAGAACCTGCTGCAGAACCCACAGGCCGGCCTGCTTTTCATGATCCCGGGGGTCGACGAAACCCTGCGCGTCAATGGGCGGGTGGAGCTTTCGGTCGATCCGGCCGATCTGGCCCGCTGCGACGATGGGCGTCGTCCGCCCAAGCTGGTGCTGCGCATGCAGGTGCAAGAGGCCTTTTTGCACTGCGCCAAGGCCTTCATGCGTTCACGCCTGTGGAGCGAGGAGGCCCGCGTCGCGCGTGAGCGCCTGCCCACCATGAACCAGATGATCCACGACCAGATCGGTCTGGGCGAGCCCAGCGAAACGCAGGCGCAGATGCTCGAGCGCTACCGCCAGGACCTCTGAGGGGCAGGGCGCTCAGGGGCCCGGTTTTTCGCCCTGGCGCGCCGCCTGGGCGTATTGCGCTGCGGCGTTCGACATCGACACCGCCTGGGCAGCCGCTTCGGTGGCCATGCGCGTGGCCTCGGCGGCGGCGGCCGAGGCCTTGGTGGAAGCGTCTTCGGCATGGTGGGCCACGGCCAGCGCGGTGGCGGCGGCGGCCGCAGCGGCAGAGGCCGCGGCTTCCATGGCCGCCTGCGCCACGGCCTGAGCGGCCTCGGCGGCTTGCTCGGCGGCCAGCACGATGGAGGCGTTGGCCGCCTCGCGTGCGGCATTGGCACAGAAAACGGCGGCTTTGGCCGAGTTTTCTGCCGCCCGCACCGCGCGCTTGGCCGCCTCGGAGGCATGCAGGGTCAGGCCCTTGAGGCTGACCAGGGTTTCAGAGTAGTGCTGCTGGAGGTCGGTGTAGCTGAGCTTGAGGCCAGCGATCTCGGCCTTGAGGGCATTCAGCTCGCTGCGGATGGTTTGGATTTCGGAGCTCATGGGGCCAGGCCGAAGCCGCAGGGTATGGGGTCGCAGGGGGCGCAGATTGCAAGGCGTCAGCGGGGTGCCGACAAACGGTCGAAAGCCTTCGAAACGATTCTATAGCACTCGCATGAGAGGGCCTCGATGCCCGCCCGCCGGACCACCGTGATGTGCCCCCGCGCATAGGCAATCAGGCCAGCCGCTTGCAGTTTTTGCGCCGCCAGGGTCACCGCCTCGCGGCGCACGCCCATGGTGCGGGCGATCAGTTCCTGGGTCAGCACCAGGCGTTCCTGATCCATGCGGTCCAGGCAGGCCAGCAGGGTGCGGCACAGCTGCTGCTCGATCGAATGCCGGCGGATGCACACGACCTTCTGGGCGGCGTCGGTCATGATCGCCTCCATGTAGTGCAGGACCAGGCGCCGCAGGCGGCCGTTCTCTTCGAACAGGGCCTTCATGACGCGGGCCGGGGCCCGCCAGGCGCTGCCCTCGCACAGGACCGTGGCGCTGTAGGTGGTGGCGTCCTTGCCGGTGAAGCAGGCGATGCCGACAATGCCTGCCCGTCCCGTCAGGGCGAATTCGGCGCTGCTGCCGTCTTCCAGCGGGCATTCCAGGGCAACGATGCTGTTGATCGGAAAGTACACATGGCCGATGTCTTGTCCGGCCGCGTGCAGCAGCTGCCCTTGCGCCAGCTCGATGCGGTCCAGGTGGGCCGGCAAGGCCCCACTTTCGCGTGCGATGGCGTTGAGCAAATGGTTGCCAAACGGCGGGGGGGTCTGAGGAGGTGAGGCCATGGATGGCTTGGATGGCCTGCTTGCACGGGCATGTGTGTGCCAATGGAGACAGTACACCACACCCGGCCCCCTGCCGGTGTGTGGTCCCGCACAGACCCGTCAGGCCAGTTGTGGCTCAGAGGCGCTGAAACAGTCCTTGACGGTGAAGAGGATGGAGGTGAAAAACATGGCGGCCACCAGCAGCGCCAGCGGCATCAGGATGGACAGGGTCAGCTGCACATTGCCGATCAGGCTGGCGGCGACCATGGCTGCGATCGCGGCCACGGCGAAGACGGCCGCCCACACCAGGGTGTAGACCACAAAAGCCGCCTTGTTGCGCCAGCAGGCCATCCAGCTGAAAAACAGGCTCTTGAGGGGCGGCACGGCTTGCCACAAGACCAGGGCGGGCGCGTGCCAGAACAGCATGGAAAACGGGATGTACAGCAGCATCGTCACCCACAGCGCGCCCTGGAAGCTGCTGCTTTGCACCACCTCGGCCCGCATGGGCTCGCCGGCCAGGTAGACGCTGGCGAACTGGCCGCCGTCCATCAGGAAGGACGCGCCCATCAGCAGCAAAAAGCCCGCAGCATAGAGGGCGCCGAGTTGCAGCATCGGCAGCCGGCGTGGGCCGGCACGCAGGGCTTGCCAAAGGGTGGAGGGCATGGGAAAGCGCCCCTCGCTGGCGACCTGGCTGGCCGCCATCAGCCCGACCGTGAAAGCGGGCATGAGGACCAGGGCGAGCACGCCCCCGGCCAGGGGCAGCATGGACACCAGCGAGATCAGGGCCATGAACAGGAAAAACAGGCCGGACATGGCCAGCGGTTGACGCCAGAAAGTGCGCATGCCTTGCAGGGCCCATTGCAGGCCCTGGCGCGCGGAGACGGTCTGCAGCAGCATGGTGGTCAGAAATCGGAGGTCAATGTAAAGGGATGGCTCACACGGGCGCGCAGCACGCGCTCGAAGTGGGTGGGGTCGTGCGGTGTGAGCATCGAGGCTTCGCGCGGCAGGTGGAAGTCCCAAAGCCGCGACACCCAAAAGCGCAGGGCGCCGGCCCGCAGCATGGCGGGCAGCAAGGCCCGCTCGGCCGCGCTCAGGGGCCGCACCTTCTGGTAAGCCTCGAGCATGGCATGGGCGCGTCCGGCTTCATGCCGACCATCGGCATGGGTGATGCACCAGTCGTTCAGGCACACCGCCAGGTCAAACAGCCAGGCGTCCACGCCGGCAAAGTAAAAGTCGAAAAAGCCCGTCAGCCGCTCGCCCTCGAACATCACGTTGTCGCGAAACAGGTCCGCATGCACCGGGCCGCGGGGCAGGGCGGCATAAAGGCTGCTGCTGGCCACATGGTTCTGGTAGGCCAGTTCGCTGCGGATCAGGGCCGACTGGGCCTCGTCCAGATGGGGCAGCACCACCGGCACGGTCTCGTTCCACCAGGGCAGCCCCCGCAGATTGGGTTGTTGGCGCGGGTAATGGGCCGCCGCCAGGTGCATGCGTGCGAGCATGTCGCCCACGGCCGCGCAATGCACCGCTTGCGGCGCCAGCTGGCTCTTGCCGGCGAGCTTGTTGACCACCGCGGCGGGTTTGCCGCAAAGGGTGTGCAGCACGTCGCCAGAGCGGTCGGCCGCCGGGTCGGGCACCGGGATGCCCTCGCCCGCCAGGTGCTTCATCAGGTGGAGGTAGAAGGGCAGTTGCTCGTGCGTCAGGCGCTCGAACAGGGTCAGCACATACTCGCCCTGGTCAGTGCTGACGAAATAATTGGTGTTCTCGATCCCGCCCTCGATGCCGCGCAAGGCGCTCAGCTCGCCCAGGTTCAGGCGATAAAGCAGGTCCTGGGCCTGGGATTCGGAGACTTCGGTGAAAACCGCCATGGGGAACGCGTGGTTGGGGCCGTGCGCCGGCCAAACAGGAAAAACCCGATTGTAGGTGGAGCCCCGCTTGTCCCTGCGCCGCGCGGTCCCATCGAGGCGGCACAATCGGGGCATGAGCGATACCTCCCCAGAAAACGCTGCCGACCGGCCCCTGTTGCTGCTGGTCGACGGCTCCAGCTACCTCTACCGCGCCTTCCATGCCATGCCCGACCTGCGGGCCGTGCCTGGCGATCCCTCGAGCCCGGCCACCGGGGCCATCCGCGGCATGATCAACATGATGGAGCGGCTGCGCAAGGATTACCCGGCGCCACTGGCCGCCTGCGTGTTCGACGCCAAAGGCCCGACCTTCCGCGACGAGATGTACCCCGAGTACAAGGCCCACCGCAGCCCCATGCCCGATGATCTGCGGGCGCAGATCGAGCCCATCCACGAGCTGGTGCGCCTGATGGGCTGGACCGTGCTCGATGTGCCGGGTGTGGAGGCCGACGATGTGATCGCCACGCTGGCCCACACCGCCGCCCGTCAGGGCGTGCAGGTGATCGTCTCCAGCGGCGACAAGGACCTGAGCCAGTTGGTCAATGAACACGTGACGATCGTGGACACCATGAACGGCAAGAAACGCGATGTGGCGGGTGTGACCGCCGAATTCGGCGTGCCGCCCTCGCTCATGGTCGATTACCAGACCCTGGTGGGTGACCCGGTGGACAATGTGCCGGGCGTGCACAAGGTCGGCCCCAAGACCGCCGCCAAGTGGCTGCTCGAATACGGCTCGCTGGACGCGCTGGTGGCGCGTGCGCACGAGGTCAAGGGCGCTGCGGGCGAGCACCTGCGCCAGGCGCTGGACTGGCTGCCCAAGGGCCGCCAGCTGGTGACCATGAAAACCGATTGCGACCTCGCAGCCTGGGTGCCCGGCTTGCCCGCGCTCGATGCCCTGCACCTGCACGCCCCCGATGAAGACAAGCTGCGCCGCTTCTACGAGACCTATGGCTTTCGTTCGCTGGCGGCCAAGGCCGGCGGCGCGGTGCCGCCCGCGCCACGCGCGGCCGCCGTCATGGGGGACCTGTTTGGCCAAGACCCTGCCGCTGAGCCTGCTCCGATCAGCCGCGTGCAGGGGCCGGTGAACTACACCACCATCACCGACTGGGCCGTGTTCGATCAGTGGCTGGCGCGCATCGAGCGCGCCGAGCTGACGGCCCTGGACACCGAAACCACCTCGCTGGACGACATGCGCGCAGAGATCGTCGGCATCTCCCTGTCGGTGCAGCCGGGGCAAGCGGCCTACATTCCGCTGGCGCACAACGGCCCCGACGCCCCCGCGCAGCTGCCGCGCGAGGAGGTGCTGTCGCGCCTGAAGCCCTGGCTTGAAAACCCCGCGCGCCACAAGCTGGGCCAGCACGTCAAATACGACCGCCATGTGTTTGCCAACCACGGCATCGAGGTGCAGGGCTATGTGCACGACACCATGCTGCAAAGCTATGTGCTGGAAGTGCATCGGCCGCACAACCTGGGCAGCCTGGCCGAGCGGCACCTGGGCCGCAAGGGCATCAGCTACGAAGACCTGTGCGGCAAGGGCGCCCACCAAATCCCGTTTGCGCAGGTCGATGTGGCGCGCGCGGCCGAGTATTCGTGTGAAGACGCCGACCAGTGTCTGGATGTGCACCTGGCGCTGTGGCCTCAGATCGAATCGCACCCCGGCCTGCAGCGCATTTATGCGCTGGAAATCGCCACCAGCGAGGCCTTGTTCCGCATCGAGCGCAACGGTGTCCTGATCGACGCGCCCACGCTGGCCTTGCAAAGCCAGCAGCTGGGCGAGCGCATCGTGCAGCTCGAGCAGGAGGCCTATGCGATCGCCGGCCAGCCGTTTAACCTGGCCAGCCCCAAACAACTCGGTGAAATCTTTTTCGACAAGCTCGGTTTGCCGGTGGTCAAGAAAACCGCCACCGGTGCGCGCAGCACCGACGAAGAGGTGCTCGAAAAACTGGCCGAGGACTACCCGCTGCCTGCCCGCATCCTGGAGCACCGCAGCCTGTCCAAGCTCAAGGGCACCTACACCGACAAGCTGGCGCAAATGGCCCTGCCGCGCACCGGCCGTGTGCACACCCATTACGCGCAGGCGGTGGCCGTGACGGGGCGGCTCTCGAGCAACGAGCCCAATCTGCAGAACATCCCGATCCGCACGGCCGAAGGCCGCAAGGTGCGCGAAGCCTTTGTGGCGCCCGCCGGCTGTGTGATCGCCAGCGCCGATTACAGCCAGATCGAGCTGCGCATCATGGCCCACCTCAGCGGTGACGAGGCCCTGCTGCGCGCCTTTCATGAAGGGCTGGACGTGCACAAAGCCACCGCGGCCGAGGTGTTTGGCCTAACGCCCGACCAGGTCTCCAGCGAACAGCGCCGCTATGCCAAGACCATCAATTTCGGACTGATTTACGGCATGAGTGCCTTCGGCCTGGCCAAGGCGCTGTCCATCGACAACACCGCCGCCAAGAACTACATCACCCGCTATTTCGAGCGTTTTGCCGGCGTCAAGCGCTACATGGACGAGACGCGTGAACAGGCCAAGGCCCAGGGGTATGTGGAAACCGTTTTTGGTCGCCGCCTGATGCTGCCCGAGATCAACAGCCCCAACGGACCGCGCCGCGCCGCTGCCGAACGCGCCGCCATCAACGCGCCCATGCAGGGCACGGCGGCCGACCTCATCAAGATGAGCATGGTGGCCGTGCAGCAGGCGCTCGATGCCCAGCAGCGCAGCACCAAAGTCATCATGCAGGTGCACGATGAACTGGTGTTTGAAGTGCCGCAGGCCGAAGTGGACTGGGTGCGCCGCGAAGTGCCCCGCATCATGGCGGAGGTGGCGCAGCTCAAAGTGCCCCTGCTGGCCGAGGTGGGGGTGGGGCCCAACTGGGAGCAAGCCCACTGAGGCCGGCCCTTCCGGTTTCCGCTTCCGTTATCCTTGTGTTTTCAAGCCCTGGGGAAAAGCCATGTCCAGTTTTGCAGACCAGCTCAAGTCCGAAATCGCCCGCATCGCCCGCAAAGAGCTGCGCGCCGAGACCCGGGCGCTGAAAAAAGCCAACGCGCAGCACCGCGCCGACATCGCCGCGCTCAAGCGCCGCTTGGCCGAGGCCGAGCGGGCCATGGCGCGGCTGTCCAAAGGCGCGGGCAAGGCAGCCAGCCGTGCCGCCGACACCCCGGAGCAGGCTTCCGTGGCCGAGGGTCTGCGCTTTCGGGTGGCGGGCTTTGCCAACCTGCGCAAGAAGCTGGGCCTTTCGGCGGCCGACATGGGCCGCTTGCTGGGGGTCTCGGCCCAGTCGGTCTACCACTGGGAAACCGGCAAGAGCCGCCCGCGCGCCAGCCAGCTGGCCGCCATTGCGGCCGCGCGCAAGCTGGGCAAGCGCGAAGTGGCCGCGCGTCTGGCTTCCTGAGGCGCTTGCCCGGGCGGTGCCGTCGGGATGCGTGACAATCGGGTATTGCGAGACCGCCCTTCGGGGCGGTTCGTTTTGGTGGAGAAGTGATGACTTTGTTGGCGATCGTGTTGGGTACCCTGCTGGCGGGCATTGGCAGCGTGTGGCTGGCGGCCTGGCTGAGTTTTGGCGTCATCAGCCGCTACACCCAGCACATGCTGAGCCTGGCCGCAGGCGCCTTGCTGGCCACCGCCTTCCTGCACCTGCTGCCCGAAGCCTTTGAATC
>Ga0315900_10002529_pt1 | contig 27750 bp, 11 predicted proteins | sample LakEriMetagenome_FD_203521 | JGI IMG/M metagenome (GOLD analysis project Ga0315900, IMG submission 203521) | Freshwater fungal communities from buoy surface, Lake Erie, Ohio, United States - Buoy 12 MA114 | ecosystem: Environmental > Aquatic > Freshwater > Lake > Lake biofilm | place: USA: Lake...
GAAGTGTGCCGAAGGCTCATCTTGCGGAGCAAGATGGCCACTTTGCTCACGCCACGCTCGACGCCGCCAAAGCTCCGCAGATCGCTCGCAGGCCTTTCACGCTCACCTGCGAGCTCAGCACCGCGCAGCGCGACGCCATCCTCATCGCCCATGGCGGAGCCAGCGCCGGCTACGCGCTGCATCTCAGCGGCGGCAGGCTCATCTGGGCCGTCCGCCACGGCAAAACGCTCAGCACCGCGCCGATCGATTATCCTGCCGACAACCAGCCCCATCTCATCACCGCCACCCTCGCCGAGGGTGGCCAGATCTCCCTCCAGCTTGACTCCAAGCCGCCCGTCACCGCGAAGAGCCCGGGACTCATCTCCGGCCAGCCCAAAGAAGACTTCTGCCTCGGTCACGACAACAAAGTGCCGGTCGCGAGTTACACAGGAAAGGGGAGGTTTGAGGGGAGGCTGCTGAATGTGAAGGTGACAGTGAAATGAGCGATAACACAGAGAGAGGCGAAGGAGCCGACATCATCATCGCCACGACTTGAAGCCAGGAGAATGGGGGCAGGAGACTGATGGGCCAATTCTTCCGCCCCCATTCTCCTGCCCAACCAATCCGGTCCTGCTCTGGCTGAGCTGGAAAACGACATCTCACGTGCTGCAACATCACCGCCTGCGTCCCGTTCACGGTGGATGCACCGTGTGTTCCTTCTCTGTCTTCTTGCCGTCAGCTGTCCGCTCTTTGCCCAAAAGGCGGCGAAGGTCAGGAAGCCTTCCACCCCGCCGCCGACGAAGCCGCCGCTGGTGAGCGTGGACATCGCGAAGCTGCCGGAGGGGGCGACGCATCTCGATCTGTGGCTGTTGTGCGGGCAGTCGAACATGAAGGGGCGTGGATTCATGCCGGAGGAGCCGAAGAACGACCCGCGCATCGTCATGATGCACAAGGTGGATGACCAGTGGTATCGCGCGCGGCATCCCCTGCATCTCACGGGCGATGCGAAGACCTTCCAAGGTCATGACAACGCCGGTGTCGGCCCCGGGCTGGCCTTTGCCGAAGTGCTTGCTGCGCAGGACAAGACCGTTGCCATCGGGCTGGTGCCCTGCGCGGTTGGAGGATCTTCCATCAAGGTCTGGCAGAAAGGCACGAAGCTCTATGACGAGGCCCTGCGTCGCGCCCGGCTGGCCCTGCAAACCACCGCACCTGTGAAGGCACGTCTGCGTGGCATTCTCTGGCTGCAAGGCGAGGCGAATGCGAATGCGCAGGACCGCCCGCAGTATGCGCAGCAGCTCCGCTCGATGATCGAAGCCTTCCGCACCGACCTGGCGCTGCCGGACCTGCCCTTCATCGCCAGCACGATTGGCGAGATGCAGCCCGAGCCACGGCTCAGTGATCTCAAGGCGATGAACGAGATCCTGCTCGCCCTGCCGAAGAGCGTGCCGCACACGGACTGCGTCGATGCGCGCGACCTGAAGACGCACATTGGCGACAGCGTGCATTTTGACACGGCTGCGCAGGAGGAGATCGGCCGGCGCCTGGCGGCCAGGGCCCTTTCCCTGGCTCAGTAAGGCGCGTGGCCCGGCGTGCGGGCGAAGGGGATCACGTCGCGGATGTTGCTGACACCGGTCACAAACATCAGCAGGCGCTCAAAGCCCATGCCGTAGCCGGCGTGAGGCACGCTGCCGTAGCGGCGCAGGTCAACGTACCAGCGGTAGGTTTCCTCGTCGAGGTTCTGCGCCTTCATCGCGGCCTGAAGGAGGTCGAGCCGTTCCTCGCGCTGGCTGCCGCCGATGATTTCACCGATGCCTGGCACGAGCAGATCCATGGCCGCCACAGTCCTGCCGTCATCATTCTGGCGCATGTAGAAGGGTTTGATGACCTTGGGGTAGTTGTAGATCGTCACCGGGCCCTTCACATGTTCCTCGGCGATGTAGCGTTCGTGCTCGGTCTGCAGGCCCTCGCCCCAGACGACCGGATGTTCGAAGCTGCGGCCGGACTTGAGCAGCAGGTCCACGGCCTCGGTGTAGCTGATGCGCTCGAAGGGCTTGTCGAGGGTCTGCTGGAGGCGGGCGACCAGCTCCTTGTCCACGAACTTGTTGAAGAACTCCAGTTCGTCCGGGCATTCCGTCATCATGGCCTGGACAAGGTAGCGCACGTTTTCCTCGGCGAGAGTCATGTCGGCGAAGAGGTCGTAGAAGGCCATCTCGGGCTCGATCATCCAGAACTCCGCAGCATGGCGTGCGGTGTTGCTGTTCTCGGCGCGGAAGGTGGGGCCGAAGGTGTAGATGTTGCCAAGGGCGCAGGCGAAGGCCTCGCCCTGGAGCTGGCCGCTGACGGTGAGGTAGGTGGGCCGGCCGAAGAAGTCGTCCTCCGGTTTGGCGTTGGAGCCGGGCTTCTGGGTGGTGACGCGGAACATCTCGCCGGCGCCTTCGCAGTCGCTGCTGGTGATGATGGGGGTGTGGGCGTAGAAGAAGCCACGCTCCTGGAAGAAGCGATGGACGGCGAAGGCCATCTTGCTGCGGACGCGGAAGACGCTGCCGAAGAGGTTTGTGCGTGGACGCAGGTGCGCGATGGTGCGCAGGAACTCGGGCGTGTGGCCTTTTTTCTGCAGCGGGTAGCTGGCGTCGGCCTCGCCGAGCAGCTCGACGTTTTTCGCCTGCAGCTCCCAGCGCTGGCCGGCGGCGGGCGAGGCGATGAGCTCGCCTTCCACCGCCACGCTGGCGCCGGTGAGGATGGAGGGCATCAGGCCCGAGCAGGGCAGGGAGGCGTCGACGACGACCTGGAGGCCCTTGAAGCAGGAGCCGTCGGTGAGTTCGAGGAAGGAGCAGGCCTTGGAGTCGCGGCGGGTGCGGACCCAGCCGCGGACGGTGAGGTTGGAGCGTGGGAACTCGGAGGCGAGGACTTGCCGGATGGTTTCGGACATGGCCATAATTTGGACGCGCCTTGCCCGGCGGTCAAAGCCCGACCCAAGCGGAACCCCGTTCGTGGTCTGCCGCTATTCGCTGGCGATCTGTTCTTCGCGTGCCTGCTCCTGCTCCGGGGTTTCCTCGCTTTCAAAATCGCGGGCGGCACCGACGCGCAGGTTGACCTTGATGCCGTGTTTTTCGGCGGCGGTGTTGAGGAGGGAGCGGATGGAGCTGACGGTGAGGCCGTTTTTGCCGATGACGTGGCGGACGTCCTGGGGGGCGAGCTGGACACGATAAACCACGGCTCCTGCGGCATTCCTGCTGATGGCGATGGTGGCCTGCTGGGGGTGGTCGATGAGGTTGGCGACGATGTAGGCCAGGAATTCGCGAAGGGCTTCAGGAGCGTCCATGGGGAGGGAGGGGAGGGTCGTCGGCAAAAGAAAAGCCGCCGGGTGATGATGAGTCAACCGGCGGCTAAGGAAACAAAAACAGGAAAATTACTTCGCGGCGGCGCGAGCGTTTTTGATCAGGCTCTTGACCGTGGCGGTCGGCTGGGCGCCCTTGGAGATCCAGGCGTCCACCTTGGCGAGGTCGAGGGTGGCGTTGCCCTTTTCAATGGCAGGGTTGTAGCTGCCGAGGATTTCGAGGAAGCGGCCATCGCGCTTGAAACGCTTGTCAGCGGCGACAACGCGGTAGACGTGGCGCCCATGGGCACCTTCCTGACGGAGACGAAGAACAACGGCCATATCGATATTGGGAAAAGGGTCTTTTCGAGGGGAGGCGGACTGTGGGGGCGAAGCCTCGGAAGTCAAGCCGGGATTTCGGGAATTTCCCGGGCTGAAGTCGGTGCAACAGGCCGCCATAAAACATGGCAGCCTGGGGTTTTGGAGGATCCGCCTCCGGGGAATTATTCGGCGGCAGGAGCCTCGACCACGGGAGCGGCGGCGGGTTTGGCGGCGGCCTTTTTGGCGGCGGGCTTCTTCGCAGCAGCCTTCTTGGGGGCCTTGCCCGGCGACTTGGCGGCCGTGGACTTGCGGATGCCACCGGCTTTGGCGAGCGCCTTTTTACGGGCGACGTAGGCTTTGCGGCGGCGGCGTTTGATGATCTTGTTGAGTTGCTGGCCCATGGTCTTGGAGAGGTTGATTCTGGAAAAACGGCCCGGAGAGTGGCACCTTCCGGCAGCGAATCAAGGGCGGATTCCTGGTCGCGGCGGCGGAAGCGACCCTCTCCCGTCAGCCGATGAAGGCGTTTCCCGGGTCGGCAAGCTCCTCGTTGGTGCAGTCCTTCGCAGGTTTTTGGCGGTCTGAGCGCGGGCTGTCATGGATGAATCATGGATCAGGCTGAGGGCGAGGGATCTGACGTCGGTGTGATCAAATTGAGCGAGTTTGCCAGATGGCGGGTGGAAATTGGATGCGCGGACAAGTTCCGAGCCTTACTTGAAGTGATAGGAACCACTTCCGTCCGCCGTGAGAGTGTGCCCCCCGTGTTCAATGCCTGTTTCGACCTGTTCCCATCCCTCGTGTTTCTTCCATGCTTCACGCATTGCAGCGCAGGCGGGCGGCGACTCCCTGCATCACGGTGAAATGAACCCCGCCCCGGCCTTCTGGAGGAGTTTTCCGGCTCTGCGCCCCCGATGACTTTCCTCAACGCCATCCTCCTTGCCGGCGCGGCGGCCTTTCTCATCCCGCTGCTCATCCACCTGCTGAACAAGCGCAAGGTGGTGACGGTGCGCTGGGGGGCGATGCACCTGCTTCAGGAGGTGATCCGTCAGCGCAAACGCAAGTGGAAGGTGGAGCAATGGCTGCTTCTTGCCGTGCGCATCGCCATCCCGATCGTGCTGGCGCTCTGCCTGGCCCGTCCCGTGCTGACCGCCCTTCGCGCCTTCGGCCTGGGCCGGACCTCGTTGATCATGCTGCTGGATGACTCCTTTTCCATGCGTGCTCCGGCGGCGGGTGGATCTCCGGCGGACCGCATCCGCCAGGACATGCCCCGGATGCTGGAGGCGCAGCCCAAGGGCAGCGACGCGCAGGTGGTGCTTGCCGGCGGCAATGCGCGCAGGCTGCTTGACCAGCCGACGACCACGCTTGACCTGCTGCCGAGCCAGCTTTCGGACACGCCGACCCAGGCCGGTCCGGTGAAGGTGAATGACGCCCTTCAGACCGCCGCCGCCGCTCTCGCCAAATCGGCCAATGGCGCCCGTGAGCTGGCGATCATTTCCGATTTCCAGGCCAGCGACTGGCAGGGGGTCGCGGACGGTTCCGCGCTTCCCGCCCTGGAGGGGCTGCTCAAGCAGGAGCCTAAGCCGCAGGTGACCTTCTACCGCCTGGCCAGCGATCTGACGGAAAACCTCAGCATCGCCAGCGCCGATCTCTCCGCGCTCGTGGTGGCTGAAAAGCAGCCCGTCGGCCTGCGTGTCCGCATTCAGAACCACGGCAGGCGGCCCTGGCAGGATGTGGCAGTGCATCTGGAGGCCGACGGCGCACGCCTGCGCACCTCGCGAGTCAGCCTTCCCTCGGAGGGAGTTTCGGTGATCTCCTTCACCCATGCCTTTGACTCGGTCGGCGACCACTCCCTTGCCGTGCGCATCGAGGGCGACAGCTTCCCGGACGACAACGCCTTCTATTCAGTCGTGCAGGTGCGCAACCAGCTCAATGTTCTGCTCGTCGATGGAGATCCGAGCAGCGAACCGCTTGGCGGCGCGGCGGATTTCCTGGAGCTGGCCCTCACGCCTTACCAGGCGGCAGAGGTGCCGGAGCTGCGGGACCTGATTCGTGTCAGCAAGGTCGAGGCCCGGCGCCTGCGTGACGACGATTTCAAGGGCAAGGAAGTCGTCGTCTTTGCAGACCTGGAGCGTTACCGCGGCAACATGGCCAACCTGGAGAAGTTCGTGAAGGCCGGTGGCGGGCTCATCGTTTTTGCCGGGCCACATGCGGACCTGGCGTGGTACAACCGCGACTTTCACCGCAAGGGCGAGGGCTTGTTTCCGACCGGCATCAAAGGTCTTCAGCGGGCCACCGGAGCCGTGCCGGCACGGCTGCAGCAGCAGCGCCTCACGCATCCGGCCATGCTCTACTTCAACGACGCTCGTGGCGGCCGGCTGCAGGACGCCGAGTTTCAAAGCTGGTGGGAGCTGGATTCATCGGCAAACACCCGGCCCATCCTCCTGCTCGACCGCGGCACGCCTTTGCTGGTCGAAAAATCTGTTGAGCGCGGCCGTGTGATCGCCGCCGCCACCACGGCGGACGCCGAGTGGTCCAACCTGCCGCTGCAGCCCTTCTTTGTGCCGCTGATGCAACGTCTGGTCACCTACCTGGCCACGCAGAGCACGCTCAGCGCCTGGGATCAGGTCGGCATGCCTCTGCGCCTTGTTCTTGGCGGCGAGCGTGCGGGCGCTGAATACACCCTGCGTGATCCCACCGGCCAGACCGAGACGCTCAAGGCCAGGGCGGACGGGGGCAGGGCGCTGCTGGAGTCCAAGCCCATCGCCGCCCCCGGCATCTACAAGCTCAGCCAGGGCGCGGAAACCAGGCTTCTGGCCTACAACCTGGATCCTGCCGAATCCAACCTCACCCCGCTGCCCGCCGACCGGGTTCAGGCCATCGCCGACCGGCATCAGGCCGCCTTCGTGGACAGCATTGACGCCTGGCAGAAGCTCGACCGCACCCGCCGTCATGGCAGCGAGCTCTGGCAGCCGTTCCTGCTCGTCCTGCTCGCTCTTCTTTTTCTCGAGGTCCTGCTCCAGCAGCGCATTGCCCGCGGTTAGGCCGGCCTCCATCCCTTGTCCTTTGATTCAAAACCTCCTGCTGCATGCCGCCCACGACTGAAACCACCCTCCGCTTCGCCGGTGACCATCCCGTCATCGGCGTGTGGGCGCTGGCCGTGGTGCTCGCGGTGCTGATGTGGGGTTTGTACCGGCGTGAGATGCGTTTTCAAAGCGGTCCGCTGGCCTGGGCGCCGGCGGCCTGCCGCACGCTCGCCGTGTTCCTGCTCGTGCTGGCGCTTTCCGGACCGGTCCTCCGACGTGAGACGACGCAGAGGCAGCTTGGCCGGGTCGTGCTTGCCGTGGACACTTCGGCCAGCATGAAACTGGAGGATGACGTGGCCGGCGCGGCCGCCCCGGCGGCGGCGGTGCAGCCTGCCACGGGTGAATCCAAGCCTGCCCAGGTCGGTGAGTCACCGGCCAGCTCCACGGAATCCCGGCTCAGCCGTGCGGAGAAAATCCTGCTCGCCGGTGCCACGCCGCTGGTGAAGCGGCTGGCCGAGACCCAGGATGTCGAACTGGTCCTGCTGCGCGGCCAGCAGACCCAGCGTGCCTGGTGGCGCAGGCAGCAGGGCAGGGATGCTTCGGGGGATTACCCCGTGTCCTTCCAGGTCCCGCCGGACGCTCCGATCACCAACCTTGATTCCGCCCTTCGCGAGGCGCTGGGCCCGACGGTTCCGGGCACGGCCCTGGTGCTGCTCAGCGACGGCCAGCACAACGCCCCCGGGTCTCCGGAGGAGCTGGCCGCCGCCATGAAGGAGGCCGGTGTGCCGATTTTCACCATCGGTTTCGGAACGGAGATGCCGCCGCCTGACCTCAGCGTGCTGAATGTGATCACCGCCGAGTCCGTGTTCGCCGAAGAGAACCTTCAGGGCCGCGTGATCGTTCAGGATTCCCTGCCTGCAGGGACGCTGGCGCAGGTCCGGGTCAGCAGCGGCGGCAAGCAGCTCTGGCTGCAGGATTTTACCGGAGAAGGCAAGGGCGAGCGTCGGTTTGACTTCACGTTTCCGGTCAAGGAGCTGCCGCCGGCACCGGCCTCGGAACGGGACAAGACCCTGCGCCTGCTGAACGTCCAGGTGGCGGTGCAGGGCGAGCGGGCGAACATTGAAAAAACCCGGGCCAACAACAGCCGTGAGGTCGCCCTGCACCTGCTGACCAAGAAGCGCAAGGTCCTGATTCTGGATGGTCGTCCGCGCTGGGAAACCCGTTACCTCCACAATCATTTTGATCGGGATGACCGCTGGGATGCCCGGCTCATCTTTGATGATTACGCCACGAAACCCGAGGACGGGGCGATCCAGAAAGGCTTCCCGAAATCCCGAGAGGATCTGTTGAGCTACGACCTCGTTCTCCTGGGTGACCTGGCTCCGGAGCGTCTCACGCAGGCTCAGATGGAATGGCTGGTGGAGTTTGTGGAGAAACGCGGAGGCGGCCTGATCCTCATCGACGGTGTGCGCGGTGGTTTGAAAGGCTGGGCCAAAGGCAGGTCAGCGGCACTGATCCCCGTGGCCTGGACTGCCACCGCAGGCAACGTTCAGTCCTACGTCTGGCAGCTCAGCAGCGACGGCGAACGTCAGCCCGGCCTTCGCCTCAGCGACAGTCCCAGCGCCAACGCCTCCCTCTGGCCGACCCTGCCGGAAATGCGCTGGGCGGCGCAGGTGGAGGCGCTTCCCGGGTCGCTCACCCTGGCCACGCTCGCACCCGGTCCGGTGACAGCAGGGGGGGCTGTCAGGCCCGGCGCCCTGCCTGCCATGGTGTTCCGTCAGGTCGGTGCGGGTGCCGTGCTTTACCTGGCCACGGATGACCTCTGGCGCTGGCGCTACCAGGTGGCGGACCTGTATCATCAGCGTCTGTGGATGCAGTTTGCCGCCTGGATCGCCGCCCCTCCCTTCCAGGCTGAAAACGCACGCCTCTCCATTGGCACCGACCGCCTGCGTTACACGCCCGGGGAGCAGAGTGAAATCCGTTTTCGATTCCGCAGCGCCCAGGGAGACATGGTGAGTTCCGGGGAACCGCGCGCCTTTGTCCTGCTCGATGGCAAGGAGGTGGCCACCCTTCCCCTGGAGGCCGACCCGACCCATTTCGGCATCTTCCGCGCCCAGACACCTCCCCTGAAGGCCGGTTCCTATGAGATTGCCGTTGCCGAAAGCGCCTCCACTCCGCGCAGTGACCTGCGCCTGAGCCTGCGGGTGGCCGATGCTGGAAACCCCGAATGGGCCACCCTGACGATGAACCGCCCCCTGCTCGAAGCCATGGCCAATGCCAGCGGAGGGCGTTTTCTCCGTGAAGAGCAGGCGGTCACCGAGCTGCCAAGCCTTCTGCAATCCGTGGATCGTAAACAGGTGACGGTTCAGGAGACCCTCCTGTGGTCTAGCTGGTGGTGGTTTGGGGTGGTGATCCTTCTGCTGACCCTCGAATGGCTGCTGCGCAAGCGGCTGAAGCTGGTCTGAGGCGCTGAGCACGGCCTTTGAGCAGCCCTGGAAACAGAAAACCCCGGTCTGAACCGGGGTTTTCCATGGTAAAATCCGAAAGAAGGTGGTGGGCAGGAGTGGATTCGAACCACTGTAGACATAAGTCAGCAGATTTACAGTCTGCCCCCGTTGGCCGCTTGGGTACCTACCCGTTCCTTCCGGAAGGACGAGGAATATGGGTGATGTCTTCGGTTTGGCAAGAGGCTTTTGCACCGTCTGAAGACTTTGTCAGGCTTCGCAAAAATGAATCCCTGAAAGCAACTGTCACGTAGGACACCCCTTCGTGTTCGAATGAAGGCGTCGCAAAACGACTCTCCTGAAGAGTCAAAAGTATTTACACAAAACAAGATTCCTGCCAGCATTCGAATTATTTTCACAAAAAAATAATTCAGCTAACCCCCCCATCTTGTGGATTCAACCTCAGGACTTTCTGCCATGAATAAAGAGCCAAGCACCATCTTGAAGAAGCTGCGTCGTCATCGTCGGGTTCCCAATACCTGCCTCTGTGCGCTTGTTTCCATGTGGCAGATCTGCCAGCCTCTTCAGGCTGCGACTTATTATTGGGACACGGATGCCGACACCACTGGCAACAACATCGATGGCACCGGGCTGGGTGGCACTGGCACGTGGGACACGTTGCTGCCTAAATGGTGGGATGCCACCAACCTTGTGGCCTGGCCTGTCGCTTCCACCGACACCGCCGTGTTTTCTGGAGCCTTCCCTGCGCTGGGCCTGGCGGCTCCCAAAACCGTGACCCTTGAGAGTGGCATTTCCGCCAACCAGCTCATTTTTAACCGCAGCGGCTACACGCTGACGGGTGGTGATCTGACCCTGGCCGGAGCCTCTGCGGGTTTTTATGTGCAGATGGGTGAAACCGTGGACATGGCCACGCAGATCCTCGGTTCGTCGGGGCTTGTGAAGTCTGGCGGGGGATCCCTCAGGCTTTCCAACGGCGGCAACAACTATTCCGGCCTGACCACCGTCGCCAACGGCTCCCTGGTCATTTCCAGCATGGGGGCGCTGGGTTCGGAAACTTCGGCCGTCAGCGTCCTGACGACCAACAGCACTCCTCAGAACGTCAACCTCATTGGCTTTGGCGGGGGCACCCTTGTCCTGGACGGCTCTGCAGCAGGCTTTGACTTCGATCGTGCCCTCAACCTCGAGGGCCGAGGGTCGTCAGGCAACGGCGCGGCCTTGATCAGCATTGGTGACAACAATCTTACCGGAACAGTGACGGCCTCCTACAGCCCTCAGGCATCCACTTTCCGAACGACCAGGATCATCGCCGTTGACGGCACCCTGAATTTTTCGAACGCGTTGACCACCCAGGGCACGGCGGGCACGGCCTTTACCAGCCTGGGCGGCACCAACACCGCTGGTGCCAACGTTTATCAAATCACGGACGTGGTCAGTGGGTCGGGCTCCATTGAAAAAGCCGGTGCCGGCACCCTCCTCTGGGAACCGACGAGCCTGTCCGGTTTCACCGGCACGCTGCGTATCTCGGGCTCGGCGACCGGTTCGCAGAGCACGGTCCGCGTGACTTCCCTTAGCGTCGGCGGCACCAGCATCTTCGGGGCCAACGTCGGCACGGGGGCCAATGGTGCCATCGACCTCAACGGTGGCGTGCTCGAAATCCGCAATGAAGCCAGCTTGAACTTCGGCGCCCTTGCGACCGGCAAGAACGTCTACAACCGCTCCAATTCGACGGCTTACACGGGTCCAGGCGTCGGGGGTCAGGGAATCAATGGCGTCACGACTTTCGGCACCTTGCAGCAGGCGATCAACACTACGACGACCTTCAACAGTCGCAACGGTTACGGAATGACATTAAGTACCATGGGGATTGATGCCAGCACCAGCACAGGCACCCAGACAAACTCACTGACCAACAACATGGGGGGCAACCTGACCTTTACCGGCAACATCACCCTGGGTGAGGGCAATACGGCCAACCGTCCGCGTGTGCTGGCCGTGGGTGGCAACGGCAACACGGTGTTTCAAGGAAGCGTCATTGCCGGAACCGACACTGGCAAGACGATGACCAAGTCCGGTTCGGGCAATCTGACGATCCTCGGCACGGCCTCGACCCTTGCCGGAGCGATCAGCATCACGGCCGGCGCCATCACCGCCACCGACTTCCGTTCGCTCACCAACAACACCGCGAACATCTCTCTGGGCAACGCCACGACGGGGGGCGGCAACCTGATCATCGGCACTGCGACTGCGGCCACGGCGGCGGGCCTGACGACCAGCCGACCGATTGTCTTGAACACGACGAGCGGCAGCAACTCCATTTATGCCAGCCAGGCCGGCACCAACCCCGTCATTCTCAACGGTGCCATCACCAAGATCGCCGCTGCCACCTCGGGGGCGCTCATCCTGGGCGGCACCAACACGGCGGACAACATCATCAACGTGCTGATCCCTGTGGAAACCACTCCCAGCACGGGCGGTGTCACCAAGCTGGGCCTTGGAACCTGGGTGCTGAATGCGGCCAACACCTATCTCGGCGCCACCACCATCCAGGGCGGCACCCTCAAGCTCCGGGCCACGGCGGCAGCCTCGGACGTGATCAAGGAATCAGGCACCAACACCGTGGTTTTCAGTGGTAACGGCACCACTGGAACCGCTGGTGGAACTTTGGAGTTCCGTGGTTTTCTCAACACCGCCACCACGGAGACCCTGGGCGCCCTGACTCCGACGGCAGGTGATGCAAAAATCGTGCTGCTTGGCAATGCAGGCGGTGCCGCCAACCTCACCTTCACCTCCCTGGGCGCAACCACCGCCGCCTCCAGCGTCAACTTCATCACCACCTCCTCCAATGGTGGCGTGGTCACCCTGACCGGCCAGGCGGCGACCACCGCGACCAACCTTCCGGGCAGCACCAATGTCCAGGGTCACCTCTACATCAACGGTGCGGATTTCGCCACCATCAACGCCTCCGCCCAGGTGGTGGCGCCCACCTATGGCGCGTCTGGAAACTTTCAGAACGCCTCCTCCGCTCTTGCGGCATCCGTGCATAACAAGCTGACCGGAAGCTTCAACAGCGCCGGCGCCGCCACGGTTTCCTCCCTGGTCACCAACAATCAGACTCTCGGCCTGGCTGGCAACCTGACAATTTCCACGGGTGCCATCCTCCAGTCCGGCGGCACGGCCACCATTCAGAGCAGTGACGGAGTGACCGCCCGCACGATCGTCGGAGGCGCCGCTGGCACCAACGTCGCCATCCGCGTCAACGGCAGCTCGGATGTTCTCAACCTGGGCACGGCCCTTGCGCCTCTGGTCAGCATCAGCAGCACGACGACCGGCGGCCTGACGAAGAACGGCGCGGGAACGCTGATCATCTATGGTGGCAACTCGCAGACCGGGACCACCAACATCAATGAAGGCACGGTGAAGCTTTCGGGCGCCTCCTCCAGGCTCTCCGCCATCACGGCCAACCTGGTGATCCGCCAGGGAGCGAAGCTGCAGTTGGATGGCATCACCAACGCCAACGCCGTGGTGGCCGCCCTGGATGGTGCCGGCATCATCTCCAATGAGAACGCCTCCGCCGCCACCTTTACGCAAAACGGCTCCGGCACCTGGAACGGCGTGTTCCAGAATGGCGTGGGCGTTCTGAACGTGACCAAGGGCCTCACCGGCGCCCCGACCTGGAGCGGGCTCAACACTTACACCGGGGTCACCACCATCGGTGGCACCACAGGCTCGGTCACCGTTGACTCCATGGCGGACGGCGGCTTTCCCAGCGGCATCGGCGCTTCCACGAGCGACGCCGCCAACCTGGTGTTTGCGGGAACGACGGCGGGCATCATTTATCGCGGAAGCATCATCGAGGGAGCCCTGACCCTGGGCACGCGTTCCGCCACCACCAACCGCCTTTTCACCCTCATGGGAACGGGTGCGACGATCAGCAGCACGGCGGGCAACAACAACGCCATCATCTGGAGCAACACGGGCGCCATTGTTCATGGAGTGACGGGTCCGCAAAGCCTGGTCCTGACCGGCTCTTCGACCGGGGACAACACCTTCAACCTTCAAATCACGGACAGCGGCACGGTCGCCAACATTACCAGCCTCAGCAAAACAGACGCCGGCCAGTGGAATCTTGGCAACAGCAACAACACCTACACGGGTGCCACGACCATCTCCAACGGCATCCTTGCCCTCAACAACAACGGAGCGCTTCCTGCAAACAGCCCCCTGGCGCTCGGCACGGCCGCAACGTCCGGCACCTTCCAGATGAGCGGCACCTTTGAACGTCCTCTTGCCTCCGCCGCCACGGCTGGCAGCGGCACGGTGACCTGGACGGGCGCCACGGGCGGCGGCGGTTTTGCCGCTCACACGACTCCCCTGGTGGTCGCCATTGGCGGCACATCCACTCTCACAGCCCTGACCTGGAACAGCGGCGGCTTTGTCCCGACAGGAGCCCCTCTGCTGCTGAACTCGGCTTCAGCGCTTTCGGATGTCCTGTTCATGAACAACATCGACCTGGGCGCCGCCCAGCGCACCATCACCGTCAATGACAATGCCAACACCGCTGCGGACTTCGCCACCCTTTCCGGCGTGCTCAGCGGCACCGGAGGCGGCATCGTCAAAAACGGCGGCGGCATTCTTCGTCTGACCGGTGCCAACACCTACACGGGCGTCACCGACATCAGCGTGGGCACCTTGGTGGTCTCCACGCTGGGCAGCAGCAGCGATGACGCCAACACCCCCACCAGCGTCGGCGTCAGCGGCGTGACCATGAATGACACGAATGCGATCACCATCGGCAACGCGGGCACCGGCGGCGCCATTCTTCAGTATGTCGGTCCGGGTGAAACCAGCGACCGCAAGATCCGCATGAACTCCACGACGGGTGGTGCGCAGATCCATGCGGACGGCAGCGGTCCTCTGATCCTGACGAATGTGGCGAACGATTATACCACGCCCACGGGAGCCAAGACGCTCTCCCTGCGAGGCACCAGCATGGCTGGCAACATGATCACCAGCCAGCTCACCAACGACCTCGGTGGCGGCGCCCTCAGCGTGACGATTGACGGAAGCGCGACCTGGATTCTCACCAACCCGGCGAACAGCTACACCGGCACCACGTCGGTTACCGCCGGCGCCCTCGGCATCGGTCACAACACGGCGATCCCTGGAGCTCTGACTCTCTCCAACGGCGTGGCCTTCGCCTATGGTGGAGACCGCACCCTGACCAACACGCTCACGCTCGGCAACAATGCCACCAGCGGCTTTGTTGGCGATTACAGCTTTAACTTCACCGGCACCAACAATCTTGGATCCGGCGCCAACAACGCCAACCTCTACAACAACATTGTTGCCGGCAAGTCGCTGACCCTGAACGGCCTACAGGCCAACAGCCTGACCGGCAACCGCACCTTAACGCTGGATGGCTCCGGAACGACGATCATCAACGGCACCTTCGGCTCGACCACGAACTTCGGTGTGCCCATCGCGAAGACGGGCGACGGCGTCCTGACCCTTGGCACCAACGGGGTGGCTTCAAACTGGAACCAGAACAACGCAGGCATCGACATTGACCGTGGCACTCTGAATTTCACCGTCGACAATACCATCCCGATCACCTTCGCGGCCCTGAGCTCCTCTACCACGGCGGGAACCGCGATTGGCGCTTTCAACTACACGGTTGACAGCACCGCTGGCCTTCTCCTTGGTCAGACGTTCTCCGGCACCAATGTGCCCGCCGGCAGCTACATCACCGCCATCATCGACGCCAATAACTTCACGGCGAGCGCTGCCCCCACGACGGCGGTGACGTCTGGCACCGCCCTTGCGTTCGCGGCCAGCGGCGGCCTGACCCTGAGTCCTGAGCTGGCCACTGGTGACACAGCCAGACTGGATCTCAATGGCACGACGCAGACCATCAACGCGCTCACCGCAACCTCGGACGGCACGGTGATCATTGACAACTCCTCCGTCACCCCGGCGACCTTCCGCTTCGGCGCCAACAACAGCACGGTCACCTTTGGCACGGGCACGGGTGTTTATTCGATCCTGAACACGGGCGCTGGAGCTTTGAGCCTGACCAAGCTGGGCAACACCACGGCGTCCCTGCCTGCCGGAATCACCCTCATGCACAAGGGCATCACGGCCAGCGAAGGCGGTGGCATCCTGAGCATTGCCTCCCCGGTTGGCGCCACCTCCGGCCTGCGTGCCATTCAATCCTCGACTCTTGCCCTCACGGGCGGCCTGGAGCATCCTGAACTCATCACCAGCGTCGAGGTCGGCGGCGGATCCACGCTCAGCCTGATTGATGGTGCCGGCAGCAGCATCAGCAACCTGAGCACCCTGAAGCTGGGCGATTCCGGCACCGGCACGGTGACCCTGAACCTGAACGTGGGTGACGGTGCCACGGACACCCTCACGCTTTTGGCAGGAGGCACCCGCCTGCTTGGCAACAACATCACCTTCAACATGACGGATGCCGGCCTGAGCGGCGACACCACTTACACCCTTCTGGATTTGAAGGACGGCGGGCTCAACGCCTTTGGATTTGCCAACCTCCTCCAGGGCGGCACGCCCGGCGGCTTCACCTCCATGACCTGGCTGGTGGATGACAACACGGTCAAGTTGAAGACGGGCCTGCTGATCGAGGGCGACCTCTACTGGCGTGGTCTGACCAACAACACCTGGAACGGCAACGTCAACAACTGGTCCACTGACAAGGAAGGAGCCGTGCCGGCCGGCAGCATTCCCGGCGCCGGCAACAACGTCATCTTTGCCTATGACAACGTCGGCACGGGTGCCCTGACCACCACGCTTGAGCAGAATTTCCGCGTCAACAGCCTGGTCTTCGAATCGGGTCTCACCACGCCGGCCTCGGTCACCATCAACCCCGGTGCGGTCAGCACCAACCGTCTTGACCTGGCTCCGCAGACCAGCAATAACGGCATCAACGTCAAGACCGGCGCCCCTGCCGCCATCACCGTCGCCACCAACGTGCGTCTTGGCAGGAACCAGACCTGGACGGTGGCCGACGCCACATCCGTCCTGACGGTGTCGGGAGCGCTTCAGGGAGAGGCCAACCTGACCATTGCGGGCGCGGGCAAGGTCTCCCTCACCGGTGCTGCTGATCCGCTCTTCAATGCAGGCAGCACGGCCGTTTTCACCGTGTCCTCGGGCAGCACCCTGGAGGTCACCAACGCAGGCGGCCTGGGAACCTCGGCCAACGCCAACCTGGCCAGCCTGGTTCTGAACGGGGCCTACTATTACAACAACGCCACCGCCGGAACGATTCCGAATCCGATGACCCTTTCTGGCGGCATCCTGTCAGCTGGTGGCAACGGGCAGACTTACAGCGGCGCCATCAGCCTGGCCTCCGATTCCACGATCAACATGCGTGACAATAATTCGGCCACGCTGACCACGACCCAGCGCAACATCACGCTTTCCGGCGTGCTGAGCGGAGCCGGCAAGCTGACCGTGGACAGCATCAACACCGTCGGCTCCGGCAACCAGTTGACCGGCACCCTGGTTCTGTCGGCGGCCAATCCGTCCTGGAGCGGCGGCATCAACGTGCTGCGCGGCACGGTTGACCTTCGCCAGGAGTCCAGCATTGGCACCGGACCGGCCAGGGCTGAGGCGGGACGCTTCCTCTTCAAGGGCGCGACCAACACCATCTGGAACCAGTTTGGAGGCGGTCTCACCGTCGACGCCGCCAGCGGCACCGCCCTTGTCGAGCTTCAGTCTGACAACCAGGGGGCCACAGGCTTGTTCACCACCAATCTCAACGGCCAGGTGAATCTGGGCGGCGGAGGTGCCTCAACCGCCGTTCTCCGCCTCTATCAGGCTGACTCGGTCAGTAATTTTACCATCGATGGCTCCATCGTTCTGGGCAGCAATGGCATCATTCACAACTCGGGCCTCACCGCCGGAACCCAGGTCAACACCATCAACGGCATCATTTCTGAAACCGGGGGCTCCTACAGCCTGGGCATCAACTCCGACACCACCTGGGGTTCGACCAACTACCAGGTGCTGCAGCTCAACTCCGCGAACAACTACACGGGCGGCACCATCCTTGGCGGCGGCACCGTGCGCCTCGGCATCCTGGGCGCCCTCAGCACAGGTCCGATCACGGTCTCTGGCGCAAGCATCCTGAACAGCCTGGTGGACCTGACCGGCGGCAACGCGCTGGCCAACACGATCAACCTTGCCGCCGTCCTGACTCTCAGCGGCACGAACGGTGTTTCCTTCTCCAACACGGCCACGAACACGGGCGCCGGTGGCGTCACCAACAGCCTGACCGCCGCCAATGTGACGCTGGCTCAGCTGAACCTCGCGGATCTTGCGGCGGTTGCGGCACGCACCTTCACCGTTGCCGGCGCCGGAACCGGAGTGACTTCGATCACCGCCGTTCTCAACAACTACCAGAACAACATCCTGAACAACAACCTCTCCGCAGCCAACCTTGCGATCGGCAGCATCGCCCTTTCTGAACTGGGCGGCACCGGACGCACCCTGACCCTTGGCGGCAGCGGCACCACGGTGGTTTCCGGAGTGATTGAAGACGTCCTCGGTGGTGGCGGTACCGCCGGCGGCGTCAACAAGGCGGGCACCGGCCTGCTCTCCCTGGAAGGCAGCAACACCTTCACAGGACCCGTGACCGTCACCGCAGGCACCCTGCAGTACAGCACCGTTTCGGACATTGGCGGACCTGCCAGCAACCTGGGTCAGGGAAGCGCCATCGCCCTGGCCGGCGGCACCCTGCGTTTCATCGGCGGCAGCAGCCAGACCACGAACCGCACGATTTCAACCACGGCTTCCTCCACGCTTGCGGCGAACGGCACCAGCGGCGCCACCATCACCTATGCTGGAGCGATCAGCCAGGCCGCCGACAACGCACTGACCCTCTCCGGCACGGGCGAAGGCTTCATCACCGGAGGCATCACCCAGCCTGCCGGAGCCGCCACGGCTGACCTGATCGTCAGCTCCGGCATCTGGACCCTCTCCGGCACGTCTTCCTCGATTGCCGATGACCTCCTGATCAACGGCGGCACGGTCAATCTGCAAAACACCTCTTTCGCCCTCAACGATGACATCGTGGTCAGCAATGCCGGCACCATCTTCAATCTCAACACGACCGGTGTCTGGAACACGGTGAATCCTGCGGGAACAAGCAGCTTACTGTTCGTCCGCGGCGGTGCGATCGCCAACTTAAACGCCGATGACGTCAACGGCGCGAACAATGCCAACGGCGTGGATGGCATCCTGCTGGGAGACGGCACCACCGCCGGCACCGGCACCCTTCAGACCAACGGCAGGAACATCAGCATTCCGAGGCTGGACATCGGCGGCGTTGCGACTGGATTTGACGGTGCGCTGCTCGGCGGCGGCACCGTGACCGTGACAAGCACCGCCACGGATTACAACACCGGCATTCGTCTCTTCCGCGGTTCCGTGGCGGCGAAACTGGCTGGTGTGGCCACCATCCTCAAGCAGGGCCTTGGGGATGCGACCCTGAGCGGCGACAACACCGGCCTGACGGGCACGGTGGCCGCCACGAGGCTGGATGCGGGCAACCTGATCCTCGACTACACCTCCAACAACCTGGCCAAGATCAGCACTGGGGCAGGCCTCGACATGCGCGGCGCCACCCTCACCATCAACGGCAATGCCGGTGCCGCGACCTCCCAGTCCGTGGCCAGCACCACCTTCGCCAGCGGTGGCTACAACACAATCACCGTGAACAGTGGCGTCGGCCAGACCGCCACCCTGAGCCTGGGGGCGATCACCCGCGCGGCTAGCGCCGGCGTTCTGCGGATCAACCTGCCCGGCACGAGTTCCTTTGTCACCACCACCACGGTCAATGGTGCCCAGGGCCTCGTGGGTGCCGGCGCCTGGGCAACCGTGAAGGACCCCACGGGCACCTATTTCGCCACCCGTGACGCCTCCAACAACATCGTCGGCCTTGCCTCGACCGTGAAGAACGATGTCACGACCTGGGTGGCGGGCGACCATGTCACCAATGGCGCCGCCTTCACAGGATCGGTCAGCCTCGGCAACATCAACAGCCTGCGCTACAACGCCGCAGCGGGTTCCTCGCTCAACATCGCCTCCACCGGCGCCCTCCACATCGCCAGCGGCGGCATCCTGATCACCGACCAGGTCACCTCCGGCACTTCCGGCATCTTCGGAGGCTCCCTGCTGAGCGGCGTGTCCGAGCTCATCATCACGCAGGACTCCTCGACCCCGTTTGAAATCTCCTCCGTGATCGCCGGAGCCAACGCCATCACCAAGACCGGCAACGGCATCCTCAGGCTTTCAGGCAACAATCCGTTCACCGGCCAGCTTCAGATCATGGGCGGCACCCTTCAGGTCACGGGTGGCAACGCCATCGGTGACACCTCCCTGGTCACGCTGGCTGACGACCGGGTGAACACCCTGACCCTTCAGGGCAACGAGACCATCGGCCGTCTGGCGGGTGGCAGCGCGACCACCGGCCTTGAAACCCTGGCCACCGTGGCCGTCGGCACCAACACGCTCACCCTTAACACGACATCCGCAAACACCACCTATGCGGGCATGCTCACTGGCTCGGGAGCCCTTGTGAAGACCGGCGGCACCTTCAACCAGGCCTTCAGCAACATCAGCGCCGGCTTCACGGGCACGGTGACGGTGAACACCGGCCTGTTCCAGCTGAATGGCATCGGCCAGATCAACGCCTCCGCCTTCACGATCAACGGCGCGGGCAACCTGCTCCTCGACAACAACGGAACCACCCGCAGCGGCACCCGCATCCTGGACAGCACGCCGATCCTCATGAACTCGGCCAGCGGCACCTTCTCGGGTGATAGCGTGCCTCGCGGCCTGGCGATCCGGATCAACCAAAACGCCACCACGAGTGAAACCATCGGCATTCTGAACTTTGTTTCCGGCAACAACTGGCTCACCGGTGAGGCTTCTGGAACCTCAGGAGTCGCCGCAGTCATCGCGGACAACTTCACCCGCAGCAACAACGCCACCGTCAATGTTCGTGGACGAGCCCTGGGTGCAACCACGGGCGACCGCAACCAGTTCCGCATCGGCACGACGGCCAACGAAACCGCCTGGCTCGCCGCCGCAGGCAACCTGGTGGGGGGTGGTGGCACCATCGGCGGCACGGCCAAGAACGTGAGCATCGTGCCATGGGTGGTGGGTGAAAGCCTCTCGGCAGCCACTGTCGCCGCCACCAACATGGGCAACACCTTCGTGAGCTATGTCACCGGCCGCGGCTTTGTGCCGCTCAGCCTGACGGACGAATTCTCCCCCTTCAGCACCATGACTGCGGGTGACAACGTTCGTGAGTCGCTCACGACTCCCAACGTCACCGGACTTGTGTCCACCACGGTCAATTCCCTGGTGATCAACAATAACAACACCTCGGCAAGCAGCGTCAGTGTCAGCGGCAGCGGTCCGGGCCAGACCCTCACCAACACCAGCGGTGCCTTCCTTTTCACCCTGAACCCCACCGCCGCCGCCTCTTCGGCCCACTCCATCACTCTGGATGGTTTTGACGCCGGCATCGCGATTGGCACCACGGGTGAATACATCTTCAATGTCATCAACCCCTCGTCCGCAGCCACGACCCCGGTCCTGACGGCCACCATCCCCTCACCGCTCACCACGGCGGCGCACATCGTCAAATCCGGCCGCGGCACCCTGATCCTCAGCGGCCTGAACACCGCCGGAGGCAACGCCTCCCGCACCGTGCTCAACGAAGGCACGCTTGAAATTGCCGACCTCGACAACATCGGCGGCAGCACGGGCGGCCTCGTGTTCGCCGGTGGCGCGCTTCGCCTGGGATCGACGCTCACCGACGACATTTCGACCCGGACGATCACCTTCCTTCCAGGGGGTGGCACCATCGACACCAACGGTGTGAACCTGACTCTTGCCAACACCCTTGGGTCTGGCGCTGGCGCCTTCACCAAGGCTGGCCTCGGCACCCTCTCCCTGAACTGGGCTGGCAGCTACACGGGTGGCACCACGGTGAATGCCGGCACGCTTGCCATCCTGGCCAACAATGCCATCGGCAATGGTCCGCTGACCATCAATGGCGGTGCGACCCTTGACCTTGGCACCTCGTCCGTCAGCGTCGGCCTGGTCACGACCAGCGGGGCCAGCCCTGTCATCCTGGGCAGCGGCACCATCACCTCGAACACGGGCTTTGCGATCGGTCACACGGGAGACACCACGATCCCTGTCATCCTGGGCGGCACAGGCGGCCTGGTGAAGACTCAGGCCAACATTGTGACCCTCACGGGTGCGAGCACCTTCTCCGGGGCGGTTGACATTCAGGCGGGAACTCTCTCGGTGCCCTCCCTTGGCAGCGTGGGCGGCAGCGCCAGCGCGCTGGGCATTCCTGCCAATGCCGGCAATGCCGTGATCCGCATGGGCACGACGACGACTGCGGGTGCGCTCAGCTACACGGGTGCGGGTGAGACCTCCAACCGTCTGATCGGCCTGAACGGCTCGACCGGCGGTGCCACGATCAGCGCGGACGGCACGGGCGCCCTGATCCTTTCCTCCGGGGCCAAGGCCTTTGCCAGCGGTGCCAAAACCCTGACCCTGGGTGGTGCGGCCGTCAGTTCCATCGACAACCAGATCGGGCTGATTGAAGAATACGCCGGCACGGTTTCCGTGCTGAAATCCGGGGCCTCCACCTGGGTTCTGTCCGCTGCAAACGCCTACACCGGATCCACGTCGGTCAATGAAGGCATCCTGCGCCTGTCGGCCGCTCAGACCCTCACCGGCGCGCTCCAGATGGGCAGCACGGCAACCACCACCACGGCTGGCACCCTCGAAGTGAATGAAAACGCCCAGTTTGGCAATCTGGTCTCCCTGACCAACTCGGCAACCAACACCAACACGATCTCCATTGCTGCCGGCAAGACCCTGACGCTCACGGGCACGGTGACGCTGGGCAGCACCACGGCCAGCAGCACCACGCTGATCAATGCCACGGGTGCTGGCAGCCTGGTCGTCAACAACACCACCGGCACGGGCAACACCTTCCTGGTAGGCAACACGGGCAGCAGCAACCTGACCAACGCCAACTTCAGCGGCCTTGCCAGCATGAACGTCTCGCTGAACACCACCGGCGGCGTCTTCCTGGTTGGCAGTTCCAGCGGCACCAACGTGACCGGTTACGCCACCCTGGGCCTCGCCGCCAACAGCACCATCTCCGCCAGCGCCCTCACCGTGGGCGGCGGCGGCACCTACGGCGGCAATGCCGGCCAGGTGAACCAGCTTGAGCTCGGCACCGGCGCCACGGTGCTGAACGTCGGCGCGTTGAACATCGGCACGGGCGTCCGTGACCTGGGTTCCATCACCTTCCAGGACACGACAGGCACCCTCACGGTTCGTGGCGTGGACGGCACCAGCGCCGTGCCCTTCAACATGGGCACGGGTGCGGCAACGACGGCCGTCGAACTTGTCGGCAACCAGAACACCTTTGACGTCACCGGCCACAACGCCGACCTGAAGTTCTCCACCGTCAGCATCGGCACCCAGAACAGGGGCGCCGACCTGGCCAACGTCTTCAGCTTTGACACCGGCACCCTGGAGATCGGCAGCCTGACCGCCTCCAGCAAGGGCTCCAACGGCTTCACCACCACCTCCACCATCAACATCGGCGGTGGCACGGTCACGACGGGGGCCTGGACGCTTGCCGCCACCACCGGCGCGGGCAATGCGGCGGCCACGGCCAACTTCACCGGCGGCAGCATCACCTTCTCCGGCAGCCTCCTGCGTGGCGCCAACACGGGCACGGGAACGACCACCGCCACGGCCAACCTCAACGGCGCCACCCTCAACATGGGCGGCATGACCATCGGCAGCGCGACCAACCCCGTCGCTTTCAATCCTCAGGCGGGTTCGCTTTCCGGCCTGGCCGAGCTGAATGGCGGCGGTGTTCCGGGAGCTTTCACCAAGACCACGGTCGGCGTGCTGACGATGGGCGATGGCAACACCTACACGGGTGACACCAGCGTCAACGAAGGCACCCTGCGCCTCGCCAACACTTCGGGTTCGGCCACCGGCCTGGGCGCCTTCTCCACCGCCACCGGCACCACCCTTAGCGGCACGGGCTCCATTGCTCCGGCGGCCGACAAGAATGTGTCTGTGGGCGGCGACCTCTCCATCGGCAACATCGGTGACATCGCTGGCAGCCAGATCAGCCTCAGCACCTCGGGAACCGGGGCGATCTCTGTCAATGGTGCGCTCTACTTCGATCTCTTCAGCGGTCACGACAGCGGCATGGACAATTCCACCACCGCCACCTCTGCGGATCGCCTGGTCGCCACCAGCAGCCAGACTGTCACGATCGGCGCGGGTTCCACCCTGAACCTCGCCACCACCATCCCGATCGACAACACCTGGACCGCCGGTTCTTCCTGGAGGCTCTTTGACTGGTCCGGCCTGACCGGCGCCGAGCCTAAGGTCAGCGGCACCTTCAGCAACCTGACTGACACGGTCGGCAACTTCACCCTCCTGCCCGACCTGAGCACCTTCAGCCTCGCCTGGGATGTGAGCCAGATCTACAGCCAGGGTCTCATCTCCGTGGTCGTCGTGCCCGAGCCCGGCAGGGTTCTGCTGATGATGCTCGGCCTGCTCGCGCTGTTCATGCGCCGCCGCAGGGACTGAGTGAGCCTGGCTCCGGCCTTCCGTTTCGCCGTCATCGTCTTCTGATCGGGGGCGATGACGGTTTTTCCTGCCTTGCCAACCGCCGTTAAATCTACCAGGCCCCGGCTCTGATGGCTTGCGGCGGCCTCATCCGGCCTTAACCTCCCTCGCCTATGCTTCAGATCGTTTTTAATGACATCAGCGCCGCAGAGCTTTCCCGCCTCCCCACCCAGATCCAGTTCCACCTTCTCGAGGCCCTGAACATCCAGCCTGCGGATGTGGATGATGCGATTCTGAGCAAGCGCTTCGGAGTCATCGCAAGGTCAGGCGGCAAGAAGCTGCACCGCTGCCGCGCCGGTGACCACCGCATCTACTTTTCGGTCAAAGACGGCCACATCGTCGTGCATCGCGTCCTTCATAAGAACACCCTCGCCGACTTCCTCTACCGCAGCAACCTGCCCGGTGGTGGTGAGGACGAGGCCCTCAGCCAGTCAAAGAACTTCTGGAAGCTCATCGACGAGGGTGCCAGGACCCTCAAGATGGCTTGAGACTGCGCCTACGAAGCGGGCCTCCAAACACCTTCTGTCATGACCATCCTGGGTGCGGTCGGAATGCCCCGCTCATTCTGCCGGTACTGCGTCACCAGCAGGTCCATCGCCGCCGCCCCCAGGATTTCCGCCTGCTGATCAATGCCCGTCACGTCCGGCTGGTCGGGCCGCCAGGCCAGGGTGATGTGGCGAGGCTGCTGATCCGAGGCAGAGCCAGCCAGCCAGGGCCTGATGACATGGCCGCTGTCGATGACGACTTCCGGGCGGACCGCCTTCAGCCAGGCCTGGAAATCCATCCTGGAGGGATGTTTGCGCAAGGCCAGCAGGCCGCCCGGCTGTGCCAGCGGATGATGAGCCAGAAAGCTCGCCGACCAGGCGCGGAACATGCGCTCGTTGATCGTGCTGCCGCAGTAGAATCCGATGCGCCTGAAGCCCTCCTTCTTCAGCATCCGCAGGGCGGTCATCATGCCCAGGTAATGGTGGTGGTGAACACGATGAAGCTGCGGCCGCGCATAACCCAGGCCGATCACGACGCTCGAAAACTTCTCCCAGGCCATGCTGACATGACCGCGGCTTCGCGAGATCAGCGGCGACAGAATGAAGCCGGGGATTCCGCGAGCCTCCAGGATGTCGGAAAGCCTGCGCCCTGACATGCCGCGTGCGGCCAGGTGGAACTCCTCAAGCTCGAAGCCCAGCCGCTGCGCCTGCCGCCGGGCGCCCTGCAGAAGCTGTTGTGACCAGGAGGAGCGCGAGATCGTCCCCGCATCCTGCTCAGCCCAGACAAAGGCGAGCTGCCTGGGGCTCGAACCTGCCCTGCCTCGCCGCATGTGTGTCATCATCTTGGCAAACTCCGGGTCGGGCCGGTATCCCATCGCCGCCGCAGTCCGGACAATCTGCGCCCTCAGTTCCTCCCTCACATGACGGCCTCCACGCAGAGCCCTTGAGACGGTCATCTTGGAAACGCCGGCCTGTCTGGCAATGTCGTTCAGGGTGGGGGAGCTCATGGCTGTTACCGTAACAGAACCGAAGTGATTGCGCCAGCCCACCGTTTTCGTTTATGCATTCCTGCCTCAACCCTTGCTTTTGCCATGAAACGTCTCGCCCTCCGTTTAGCCGCCGCCGCCCTGACCCTCTCCGCCTCCGCCGAGCAGGTCTGGATCGAGGCCGAATCCTTTGCCAGCCCCGGCGGCTGGGTGCTCGACACTCAGTTCATCGACATCATGGGCTCGCCCTACCTGATGGCACATGGCATGGGCAAAGCTGTCAAGGATGCCGAAACCGAGGCCCGTCTGCCCGCTGGCGCTTACACGGTCTGGGTGCGCACCAAGAACTGGGTGGCCCCCTTTGGGGTGACAGCCGAAGCTCCCGGCAGGTTCCAGGTCAGCGTCAATGGAACCAGGCTCGACAAGATCCTTGGCACCGAAGGCAGGGACTGGACCTGGGAAAAGGCGGGGCAGGCCGATTTGAAGTCCGGCAAGGTGAAAGTGGGGCTTCATGACCTGAGCGGCTTCGACGGGCGCGTGGATGCAGTCCTGTTCAGCAGTGACGAGGGATTCACACCTCCGGCCGACCTCACGGCGACGAACCAACTGCGTCGCAAGCTTCTCGGCCTGCCCGAGAAGGCCCCCGAGACCCAGGAGTATGACCTGGTCGTCGTCGGTGGTGGTTATTCCGGCATGGGCGCCGCCATCTCCGGGGCCCGACAGGCGCTGAAGGTCGCCTTTATCCAAAACCGCCCCGTCCTCGGCGGCAACGGCTCCAGCGAAATTCAGGTCTGGGCCATGGGCGGCACCCGCCGCGGCCTCTATCCGCACCTGGGCGAGATCGTCGAGGAGTTCGCCGACCGCGCCAGCAACAGCCCGGCTGCTGATCCGGCGGAGTTCAACGACAGGCTCAAAGAGGACACCGTCAAGGCCGAGAAGACCATCGACCTCTTCCTCAACACCCACGTCCATGGCGTTGAGATGAGTCCTGACAGGAAGGCCATTCGCAGCGTCATCGGCCTCGACACCCGGAGCGGCAGGGAGACACGCTTCGTCGGCAAGTTGTTTGTGGACTGCACCGGCCACGGCAGCGTCGGCGCCCTCGCCGGGGCGGAGTTCATGATGGAGGAGAAGGGCCGCATGGGCATGAGCAACATGTGGGTGCTCAAAAAGCATGACAAACCCGTGGCCTGGCCCAAGACCCCCTGGGCGCTGCCCCTGGACATGGGTGACTTCCCCGAGCCCCAGGCCATGGAACCCGTGGGCGTGAAGAACAAGGCCAACATGACCGGCTTCGACCTCGGCTACACGCCCACGCCCAGCATGGAGGAATACCTGCACGGCGAATGGTTCTGGGAGAGCGGCTTCGACAAGCATCCCATCAACGATCTCGAGCTCATCCGTGACCACAACTTCCGCGCCGTCTATGGCGCCGTTTCCACCCTCAAGACCCAGGGCGGTGAAAAATACGCCCCCTATGACATGCAGTGGCTGGCCTACATCGGCGGTCCGCGTGAGAGCCGCCGCATCGTCGGCGACATGATCCTCAACGGCGAGGACATGGTGAAGGGCGTCATCCATCCCGACGGCTGCGTGCCCACCACCTGGGACCAGGACCTGCACTATCCGAAGGAGCAGTACATGAAGAAATATCCGGACAACCCCTTCATCAGCCGCGCCGAGTTCGGCAAGCATACCGACCGCAAAAATGGTTATCCGGTCCCCTACCGCTGCTTCTACTCGAAGGACATCGGCAACCTCTTCATGGCCGGCCGCACCATCAGCGTTGAGCGCCACGCCCTCGGCTCCACCCGTGTGATGCGCACCTGCGGCATGATGGGCGAGGTGGTCGGCAAGGCCGCCTGGATCTGCGTCCGCCACCACACCACGCCGCGCGGCGTCTATGAGCAGTACCTCGACATTCTCAAGGACCTCATGAGCCAGCCCGGCGCCATGCGCCGCGACAGCCTGGAGGCCGCGCTGTACCTGCCCGCCAATGCGAAGAAACTGCCGGAGATTGTCACCGACAGCATCGACCCGAAGAAGCTCGACGGAATCGTCATCGACGACGCCGACGCCGAGCTCACCGGCACCTGGAGCAAGGGTGAAGGCCTGAAGCCCTTTGTCGGCGACCATTACAGCTATGCCAGCGCCAAGGGCGCCAGCGCCCGCTTCGGCTTCGCCGTCAAGGAGACCGGCAGCTATGAAGTCCGCGCCTACTGGCAGCCGCATGCGAACCGTGGCAGGAGCGTGCCCGTCACCATCCTGAGCGCCGACGGCGAGAAGACCGTGACCGTCAACCAGACCCTGCCCGCCACGGGCAAGAACGGCGCCGAAACCCTCGGCACCTTCAAGTTCAACGCCGGCGAGGAGGCCGCGGTCATCTTCCGCACTGAAGGCGCCAACGGCAACGTCCACCTCGACGCAGTCCAGGTCGTGCCGGTGAAATAACCCCGCAGCCCGGAC
>Ga0315900_10002531_pt1 | contig 27744 bp, 23 predicted proteins | sample LakEriMetagenome_FD_203521 | JGI IMG/M metagenome (GOLD analysis project Ga0315900, IMG submission 203521) | Freshwater fungal communities from buoy surface, Lake Erie, Ohio, United States - Buoy 12 MA114 | ecosystem: Environmental > Aquatic > Freshwater > Lake > Lake biofilm | place: USA: Lake...
CTATTAACAGATGCTCAGGTCCTTAAAATGTATAGTGAAGCTAAAGCTAAGTATGGTGTTCCTTCAGATGAACAAATTGCTAAACTAAGAAACTCTTCTAATTTATATACTGACAAATCCAAAGATGTTTTAGTTAAATTGTATTATGAAGAAAGGTTATCTGATGATTTTCAAAAATACATGGAAACCACACAACAACCTACTTCTTTTATCAAGAAGATGTTTAATAAAATTAAAAGATTTATTGATTGGGCTTTTGGAAATAAAAACTATATTGATTATTTATTTAAAGATATTAAAGAAGGTAAGTTTGTAAATTACAAAGCTCCATTAAATAAATCATTTGTTAAAGAAGCAGCTTTTAAAACATTAGAGTTTGAAGAAGTTTTTGAAGGAGGTAAAAGAAAAAGAACTTTGTCTTCTACTACAACTAACAATATTAAGAATAAAATATTTGCTAAAGTTTTAGACAAAGCAAGGACTTCTTTAATCACAAATAAAGATATCAAAAATGTTATAAAAGATTTAGTTTCAGAGTATTATACAGAAAGTAATTTCCAACCTTTGTTTGATAAATTATTAGCTGATCCTTTAATAACTGATGCTGCAAAAAATAGAAAATTAGTTGGTGCTAAAAGATTACTCTCTCAAATAAACAATGCTTTAGCTACAGAGAAAAATCAAAACACATTAGTAAGTGAAATAAAAGAATTGTATAATAATTATAAATTAGTAGAGTCAACAACAGAGTTTGAAGAAGATGAAGATACTCAAGATAGTAAAGTAGAACTCTTTGCTAAAGAAACTTCCACTAAAGGTGGATCTTCTTCTTTGTCTAAAGAGATGAAAAAATATTTAAAGTTTATTCCTTCTCCAGTAGATGAATTAAACTTAGGAGTTAAGATAGAAGCTAATTCACAATTTACAAATTATGCAGATGCTTATGAGTTATATAATAACATAGCCAGGATATTAGCAAATTTAAAACCTAATGTAATGTTAAAGAGTTTGTTTCTACAACAAAAAGCTAACTCTAATATTAAATACTTTGCATTTAAATTATTCAATGATATTGCTAGTGAATTAAATATGCCTAATATTTCTATGGAAGCATTAGCAAATTTAGACATTAACACTTTAGCTAAAAGTAATTTGTTTAATTTATTTGTTTCTAACTTTAGAAAAGCTTCAATGGATTATATTTCTGTAACTCCGGATATTGAAAACAATAGAGCTAAAGTTTTTAGAAGTAACTCAAGGGATGTTAAAGATTTACAGTTTAATGAGTGGGCTAATAATGCAGAAAATTTAGGGTTAACTAAAGAACAACAAACTGAATACATAGGAGTTTTAAAACAAGTTTTTGATAAAGAAATTAACAACATTAAAGATTATAAATCTTTTAACAAGAACTTACAGTATTTAAAAGACAACACTACTAAGTTAGGATTATCTTTAACAGATAACTATTTAAAACTATCTTTGTTTAAAGCTCTTTCAGATGGTGTAAAAGATGATTTACTAAGTAAAGTATATGAAGAAAGTTATGAATACTTTAATGAGTTGGATCAACTTTTAAATGTTTATACAGATATAACTTATTTAAATAGTAAAAACATAACAGGGTTGTTATCAGCTGCTAATCAAGAAGGTGGAAGTATCTATAAAAAAATAAAAGGAGATGATGACTCAGGAGCTATAACTACATTAAAGTCTATTGCTGAAGGTAACTCTTATTTTGATAATGCTTTAATAACAACTGTATTTAAAAACATTGAGGGTAAAAATATCTACAGTTATTTATTCCCTAACTATATAACAGATTTATTAAACACTATTAAAAGTTCTCCTGAGAAATTCTTAGAAGCTTTGCAAGATAATAACTTTGAAGCTTTCCAAGCTTACTTAAAAGAAAATGATTTATCTTCCAATGAAACTTTAGAAAGATATTACTTTGATGCTTTAAAACAAAACCCTTTGTTAAATGATCCTTTGGCTTTAAAACATATAGGTAACCTAACTCCTTATATATTAGATGGTAGTAGGGTTATTCAAACAGATAATGATTTTGCTGAGATAACTTATCTAAGTAATGATGATGGAAAATCTTTCCAGTCATTATCTCCAAGAGGTAAATTCTTAAATTACTTTTATTTATATGAAACTGATAAAGCAAAAGGTGTTTTAAATTCTATTGCTAAACCAGGTTATGCTTTATTTATACCTTTTCAGAATGAGGGTAAAAGTACTCAGTATGCTTTTATGCTTCCTAAAGCAACTTACATAACTAACGAAGAAGGTTATACTGATGAACTAAAAGAAAATATGTTCAACATTATTAATCAAGATTTTCTTAGAGTTAAAAAAGCTTTAAATGAAATTAGGAATGATAAAAAAGCCATCAATAAATTTAACACTATTAACAAAGATGTTAAGCAAGAAATTATAGATGCTTTAGATTCAAATAATAATGAAGCATTAATTAATATTTTAAAAACAAGGAATCTTCCAAGAGAATTTAAAATTGCAAATATTGGTGGAGTAAATGCAGATAGTTTATATGAGTTAATTGTTAATAAAGAATCTTTACAACAATCTGATGTTAATGATTTAACAAAGGCTTTGATTGAGAATTTAACTCAAGAGATGTTAGATCTTTTAAGTGATCCTGAAATTGGATTAGTAACTAAACAAGAGGAAGGTAAATATACAAATAACCTTCTCCCTAAGAACTTTCAGTATGACGATGGTAAATTAAACCTTAGATATTTACAAAACTTTATTTTAAATGATTTTATCAATTCTTATTCAGTTTTAAATTTAATGGTTGGTGATGTAGGGTTAAACTTCAAAGATAGATTAGATCTTCCTAAGAGGATGGCTGGATTAAATGCTTCTGGAAATTCATTAGGTTATGGTAAAACTAGAATTTCAATTATTGATGACTTTGAAAAAACAGCTAGAGGAAAATCTAAGGCTGGTGAATCTACAGATGCCCAAAGTTACTGTACACAATCTTGGTATGAAAATAAATACTTAAGGAGTAATGGTAAATTTAATGATGTTGTAAAAAACATTTATAAGAAAATGAGAAAATGTATTCCTCTCTCTGAAAGAGATAAGGATATACTAGAAGAATACGGAGCCTTGGATAACCCAAGAAAGATTTCTATTTTCTCTTATGCTTTATATGGAAAGACATCTGTTAAAAATTTAAATAGAAACATGGTTTCCTATGTAAAAGAGGAAAACAAAGTTAGGGTAAATACTTTAGTAAACATGTTATATGATTCTACTGATGAAGAAGGATATAATGCTATTGTTAAAGAACTTGTTGGTTTATATGAACCTGTTCCTCAATTTAAAAGATTACATACCCTTTTAAATAAAATGGAATTAAATGGTACAGGGATTACTTTACATGCTTCTGCTGTTAAAACTGTTATTTACAACTCTCAATCTTTAGAGAAAGTACAAGGAGATGATCCTTCTTTAGATGGTTATGAGATTTCTGATTTATTTATTAGAGAGCAGGTTATCACTGATAACATGAAAAACAGAATTGTAGATGGAACTCAGCTTCTTCAGTTAATAGATAGTGAACAAGATTCTGCAACAAAAGTTACTATTGATGGAAGAGAGTTTACTGTAGGGGATATTGTTAATATCTTTAAGAAAACTAAAGAATATAGAATAAAACAAACTTATGATGAATTAAGTAAAACTTATAAACAAGGAGATCTTCCTAAGTATAAAGCTTTATTAAAATCATTTAAAGATAGTATAGAACAAATGGGGGATGACCCTATTTTGCAAGAGTTGTTATCTGCAACTGAAAACTTAGATATGCCTAAGTTTAATTTAAACTTATCTAGGAGCTTAAACAAAGTTGAAAAAATGTTATACTCTTACTTAGGGCAAACACTTTCTCACAAAGTAGCTGGACAAAAGTTTACATTAATGACAGACTATGCTTATGAAGTTCAGTTAGATGAAAACAATAACATCATTACTTCTAATGAAGCAAAGAATGGTAAAGTACCAGTTTCATCTAGGGACTTAGAAGTTAAATTTGATCCAATAAAAAATTGTTATTATGCAGAATGTGTAATATCTCCACAGACAGCTAAACAATATGGACTTTCTATTGGTAGTGAAGTTCTAGTAAAAGATAAAAAATTCCTAGAGTATGCAGCTCAACGTATTCCAACTCAGGAAAAATCTTCTATGGTGTACATGAGGATAGTAGATTTCCTTCCTGTTGAAACTGGAAACACAGCTATTGTCCCTAATGATATTAGAGCATTCTCCGGAGCCGATTTTGATATTGATAGTTTGTTTGCTCATGGGTTAGAAACTTATGGGGAGAATGAAACTGCTTATGGTAATTACTTAAATGTTGAAGAAGATAAAGCTATTGAAGAAGCATTTAAAGAATACATAGAATTCTATAAAACTTCTAAAGGAGTTAAAGCTGATTTTGATAGATTGTTAAAACTAGATGAAGCTTATAATGATTTATTAGCTAAATTAGAATACAATGAATATTCTTTAAAAGTATTGTCAGCTTCTAACTATGAAGATGCTAGAAAAGTCTTAGCTAGATTATCTCCAGAAAGTTTAGCTTTATTTGATAATACAATTGATGATTCTAATTTTACTCAACAAAAATTTGTTACTTGGTTAGCAAATAACTTTGATGAATATTCTGAATTAATACAAGGTAATTTAGAAAGTAAAATTAAAACAGCTGCTGATATAAAAGAACTTAGAAAAAAATTATTTGAAGCTGCTTTAAGGCAAAATAAATATTATACTACCTTAGAAGAGTTTACAGCAAATTTAGGAAAGCAAGTTAAAAGTAATTATACAAATTATAACAATGGTAATTTATTAAACTACTCTCCTTTAACAACTCCTGAAACTTCTAATCTAATGTTAGAGTTAAAGAAAGTGTTAATACACAATACAGGTAATGCTGCTGCTTCTGAGAGAGATGCTGAAAGAACTAGGGTTGAAAACTTTATTAAAGATGTATTAGAACCTGCAGGTATAAAAGACAATGTTAATATACCTCATTATTTTTCTCTAGCTAGTAGAGTTAAAACATCTATAGCTAATGCTAAAGGTGGAGAGAATATTGGTATTGCAGCTTTAGGAAATATCATGGGGCAATACTTTATGCAGTATGGGGCTAAAATATTTAATGTAGGAGAAGTTAATAATTATTTCTGGGATAACAAACAATCTATAAACGAAGTTTTAACTTTGTGGTTATCATTAGCAGTTGATAACATGAAACATCAGGATGCTGGTAGATTTAACATTACTTCTACTATGCAAGGTGCTTTAATTATTGACACTATTATTAAAAGACCTGCTCTATATACACCTGAGCATCAGCTTATGATTGGGTTAACTCCTAAAGTAAAAGAATTATTAGGGGCCATAGAATTATTAAAAGACCCTTTTAAAACTAAAAAAGAATCTCAAAAAGAAGATGGTAATGTTAGTATAGAAGAATTAATCAAAAGTTATTTACCTGCTAAACCTGAAAAGTTATATACTGAATATACTATTGATCAAGTAGTAGAAAAGATTAAGAGTTTGCAAGATGGTAATGCAGAAACTGAATTTGAAAATGCTGTTTTATATCATTTAATACCTTTACTACAAGTTAATAACTATACTATTAATTTTACTCAGTTATTATCTTTCATTAAAGGAACTAAACCATCTACCTCTGAAAATTTAAATACACTAAATGCTTTAGAGAAAATAGGAATACAAGTTAATCCGGATTACACATTAAGTAATACAGCTTCTTACATTTACAACAAAGAAAAAAATCCTGATAAACATCCTATTGACTTTTTAGAAATTATTAATAAAGATAGATTCTTAAAAGAAGAAATTTTAAAAGCATACAAAATTATAACTGAAGATTCTGGATTGTTTTTAATAGCTTCTACAAAACCTGTATTAGATATAATGTCTAATGTATTAAAGAACTTTAAACTTAGCTTTAATAAAGAAGCTAATATTAAAAGAATGACTTACCTCATTACTAATACTTTAGGATTTAGAGCTTTAAGAAAAAACAATCAAGTATTAAATAAAATAACTCCATCAATAAATAGTTATGTAACATCTTCTGAAGATGTATTACCACAATTTATTAGAGCTTTCAATGAACTTAAAGCTTCAGGTTTAATGGGTGATAACTTTTTGTTAAGTAAATTATCCCCTAAAACTATTGTAGGTAAACCTGGTACAGCTATGAAAGATAAAGTAGTACACTACTTATCTATAGATTCATTTATAAAACTAACACCTAATCTTCAAAAGCAAATAGCTGATGATATGTATAATTTATTTTTTGCTCCTGTTTTAAATGAAGATGGAAGTGTAAATAAAGATCTTACATTAAAATCTCAGATAATGGTTGGATTCTTAATTAATCAAATCTATATTAAAGATGCAGGGTTATTTGTTAATGAAACAGTTCTTCCATTTACAGAACCATTCTTCTTTAATAACTTCTCTGCAATGTTGTTTAAAGTTCAGGATGCTATTAGAGATAATAGTTATGAAGAAGTTTTAGGGATGTCTTTACAAGAATTTGAAAAAGAATTTACAGAGTTATTTATAAGAGATTCTAACAACATCTTTAGTATTAGAAGTAATAAATTAGAATTCATTAACAGTAATATTAAAAAGAAACTAACTTCTTATTTAGAAAATTTAAAAAATAAAAGTGAAGAGGGGTACAATGTACAAGCTTTATTAAAAGCTATTGAAAACATTGATGCAAAAGTTTCTAATCTAAAAGATAAAAAAACTTCTGGTGAATTTGTATCTTCAGAAGAATATTTATCTGCAACAGATTTTAAAGGTTTATCTCCAATCATTTTTAATGAAGACAAAAGCAAGTTAACTTTTAAAATTACCCCAGGTTTATTTAATGACCTTTCTAAAACTGAAAGTTCTAGGAAAGCTTTAACTAAAATCTACATAGAATCTTTATTATCAACTGGGTTAGTTAATGAAATCTATATTCAGAAAGACGGTGAATTTAAAAAGAGAATTCAATTCTTAGAGTACTTAGGGATAAATGAATCTGTACAAGGTAAAAATGTTAAAAGATATTACAAATTAGTTAAGGTTGTTGGGGCCACAAAAGAAAATCCATTAATAGGTTGGGAAGCTAAGTATGAAGAAATATTCCCTTATGGTAACAAAGGATTTGTACCTTATTTCTTCCCTGTTAAAGAGAATGAAGAATTTTACACTAAGCCGTTAACAACTCCTATTGTTGTAGATAATAAAACTACACCACAAACTATTGAACAAATAAAAGCTGAAATAGAAAGATTAAGAGATTTAGAAAGACAAGAGATAAAGGCTAAAATACCTAATGCTCAATTTAAAGCTGATGGTAAAGTTGATGAAAGTAAATTATCTTTAGCTGATAAAGCTATTTATGATGATGTTATTTATCCTAAGTATGATAAATTAATAACTACATTGATGAATAAAACACCAACACCAATTGTTACTACTTCAACTTTTAATATAAACAATGAGTTGGTAGAAGCTTTTATTAATTTTGTTGGAGTACCTTTAAAGAAAGTTGATGACTTTAAAAAAGATCCTCAAAAAAATATGGTTAAAAAGCTTTTAGATTTAAAAGAAAATAGTGCTGAAGAATATCAAGATTTAAAGAATGAGTTTAAGGAAATGTTGGCTAGTCCTGCAGGTTTTACTGAAAAAAATATAAAGGATGTTAAAATTTTAATTAACTTTGTAACTCAATTTGAAAATACTTCATTAGAAGAACTTAAAAACCTTTGTAAATAATATGACATGTCCTAATATAAATAGTCCTGAATGGAAAGCTTTAACAGCTAAAATAGGGGAACAGCAAGCTTGGAAAGAGTATTGGAAAAATAATAATCAAATTCCAGATGCAACATCGTATGATACTAGTCTATCAATAGACCCAGGAGTTAAAGAGGTTTTAAATTCTAGTGTACAAATATTTTCAAATAGTAATAGTGGTAATTTTGATAGTTCATTATTAAAAGATGATGATTTAGCTTTAATGTTATTTAATAAAGCTACAGGATCAAATGTTAAAAGTATAGAAGATATTACTTTTGATTCTATACAGTATGATACTACTAAAAAAGATTTTGCTTTCTTTGGTGGTTTTTCAAGAGATAGAGATCCATCATTATCACAAATAATGAATCAAAAAGGTATCTATCCTGAACATATAATGTTTATAGGAGAAAGTAGAGTTTACCCTAACTTTTATGAAATACTAGAAAATCAAAATGATATTGTAGAAAGTTCTGTAAGAGATAATTTTGATAAAATATTTTCATTTGGATTTACTTCAACTGTTTTTGATCAAGTTAAAAAAGAATTAAATAATAGTAAATCTGAAACTTTTATTTTTCAAATGCCTGATGGTAAAACTTTTAAATTTCCTAAAAGATTTGTAAAAGGTTTTTATAAATTAACTTCTAAAATATCAGAAATTTCAGAAGAAAATAGACAAGAAATTATTACTAAAAAAGTTGAGCAAAGTATTAGAGATAAAAGAGAAGCAAATGATAGAGGAATTAAACCTGTTATAGTTAAAGAATTTTATAATGATGGATCAACTGACATACTAAAGTATGCTACAGAACTTATTGATAATCCTATTATTCAAGATGCTGTTAAAAATGCTACTAATATAAAAGTGGTAGTTTTTTCTAATAAAGAATTTTCTCAAGAAAATACAGCAGCTTGGTATCAACCTAACACTAATTCTATTTATATTTATGAAGAGAATCTTAGAATAGATAGAGGAGCTTTTCAATTATTAGCTCATGAATTAATACATGGAGTTACTCATTTAGCTGTTAACTATGATGCTAATTTTAAAAGAAATATAAATAGTTTATTAAATCAAGTAAAGGATAAAACAAAGTTATCATATCAACAAGGTAAAGAAGGATCTGTATATGGTTTAAAAGATGAACATGAATTTTTATCAGAAGCTTTTTCTAATCCAGATTTTAAAAAATTATTAGAAGGTATAAAAGAAGAAGTTCAAACTGAACTTACATTATGGCAAAAATTTATTAATTCTGTTTTACAATTATTTAATAAAGAAGCCAAATATAAAACTGAAAAATTTAATGTATCTACTGCTGAAAAATTAAATAAAATAATTCAGACTAATAGTTTCATGTTTTATAATGTAAGCAATGTTGCTGATGATAGTAAACTAGCAAGTTCAAAATCTATATCTGAATCAAATAATATTAAACCAGGAGTAGAAGAACTATTTGATTCTAATCCTGAGTTAGCTAATGAAGTATATGAAGCTTTAGGATTTAATAATTTTTCTAATCAAGAAAAAGAACAGTTAATTGAACAGTTAAGAAATCCTTTATTTGATTTAGTAAGAGGTACTGAATTATATAATAAATATAAAGGAGAAACTATACCCTACGGATATTCAGAAAGTTCTTGGAAATTACTCATATCTGGAATAAATGAATCTAAATTAGATTTAAATAAAATTTTATTAGGTTATAAAAAAAGACTTTTAGAAGAAGAAACCACACCAATTAGAGAAACAGGCATTGATGAAAAAACAGGATTACCTAAAGGATTTAATCCTTCTACTGGACAATTTGAGGGTGGGTTTGGAGAAGCTTCTGAAAAAGAAAATGCTATAACTAAATCAAAACAAAAAATAGCAGTTTTAGAAAAATTCATTGAACAAAAACAACAAGCTTTACAACTATACTCTCAATATCTTGATAGTATATTTCCTGATAGTAAAGTAAAAGATATTGTTTATCATCAAACCGATAATAAAATTGATAATTTTATTAAAAGATTTAGTAAAGAATTAGGTTATAATATGGCTATTTATTTTTCTAAATTAAAAAAAGATATTACAGTTTTTGGTTCAAATTTAGATGAAGGTGGTAAAACAAAATTTGAAGTAGCTGCTGTTATAAACTCTCAAACACCTATAGAAAGTAATAGTTTAGAACTAAGTAAATTTGGAAATCTAAAACAAATTAATCTTGTAGAAAACGATTCTCTTATAATAAATCAAAAAAGTGCTAAAGAAAGAGGTGTAGAAGCTTTTAGCGATACTCCTGCAATAAATTGGGTAGCAGTAAAAGAACCAGAACAAATTCACATATTAGGTTCTAAACAAGATATAAATGGGTTTAAAGAGTTTGTTAAACAACCTGTAGAATTTAGTAATAACAATAATGCAGTTCCATTATCTAAAGCTGACTTAACTTTTTATGCTCAAAGATTCTTTAAAAAATTTGGAGTAAACTTTAAAATTTTAAGTGAAAATGAATTCAATGATAATCTTTCTAAAAAAGCTTCAGGAGCTTATGATCCTAAAGACAACATAGTTATACTAGGAACTAATAAAAGTTCCTTTAATTCAGCATTACATGAGTTTACACACCCTTTAGTTGAATGGTTATATAAAACTAAGCCTTTATCTTTTAAACAGTTTAAAGCTGATATATTGAAAAAAAGAACTGAAGAAAGTTTAATCAATGAATTAATAACTAAAAAATACACTAGTGAATTATATTCTAATGGAAAACTAACTGAAAGAGGTTGGAGAGAAGTTATTACTACAGAAATAGAAAATGAATCTATTACTATCTTAGAAGACCTTCCTCAAAAAAGTAACATAGCTACTAGATTTTGGAAACAAGTTTGTAACTATATTAAAAGTTTTTTAATTCCTGATTTAAAAAATATGTCAGATAAACAAATAATGGAACTATCTTTAAAAGATATAGCTTTATTTGTTTTAGACCCTGATACTACACTAGATTTAAGTAATATACACTTAGAACAATACATAGATCCTAATGAAGTTGCTCCATCAACTCCTGAATTTAGTAATAACGTAGGATTTAATACTTCATTAACTATGGCTATTTCTAATTATGCTGCTAATACAGGTAATAATATTACAGCTAATCAAATAGATGTTATTAATAAAATAAGTAAATGGCAAAAGTTAGGTAGTACAGAAAATGAATATATATCTCCTGTTAATGGACAAAAATATCAAAGAGCTACTAGTTTTTTAAAGAAATTAGCTGGCCCTAATGGAGAACAAGCTTACTTTGAATACTTTGGAGATGTAGATTTAGGTGGAAAAGCTAGAGAATTTGGTAATCAATTTGATGATTTATTACAAGAATTAGTTAATGGTGTAGATAAATCTTCTGCTGTGCAGAATGTTCTTGAAGCTCATAAAATTAGAGTTGATAAAGATAATGCTGAAGAAGTTGTAGTAAATGAAGAAACTCTTAGTAAAACTTATGATGAATTAAAAAAGTCACTTGATAAATATAAAAATTATTTAATCATTCCTCAAGTTATATTAGGTGATAGTAATAACAAGATTGCAGGAACATTAGATCTTTTGTTAATATCTCCAGAAGGTAAAGTTAAAATCTTAGATTTAAAATCTACTAAATACTCTACTACTTCTTTTGATTACATGAAAACTTATGGAAGTGCTTCTAAAAAACAAACTCATGCAGCTCAGTTATCTATTTATAAAGGATTAGCATTGACCAATGGGTTAGTATTTGAAAAAGATGATTTAGGTGTATTACCGGTTTATTTACCTAATCAAAAAGATGTTTTAGAAGAAGCTTATGTTGAAGATGAAGTTCCTGTAAATGCTTATTCATATATAGTAGATCAGTTTTATGATGCTCCATCAAAGCCTACTGGTTTAGATAACACATATAATGATCAACAAGTTACTTTGATAAATAATATTAAAATCATTTTACATAAAAGATTAAAGAGTGTTAATAAACTTCCAGATACTGCAAGTAAACAAGCTGCTTTATTACAAACTAAAGAAGTATTAGAAACTTTAAATCAAGCTGAACCTATTAAAAAATTGACAGAATTTGTTAACGCTTTACATTACCAGTTTACTAATAAATTAATAACAAGAGTAGATAAAAAAATATCTGTCCTTGGATTACCTGCACAAATTGTTTTATTAAATAATAAAATAGTTAATGGAGAGTTGACTCAAGCTCAAGCTATTGATAAACTTTTATACATTAAAACTATAAATGATTTATACTCCCCTATATTAGATGACCTAAGATTTATATTAGATTCTAACTCTGATAAAGATTTGAAATCAGAGATGTTTTCAAAGCTTGAAGAAATTCAAAAAGGAGTTTCTATTATCAATAAAACTTATCAAAATCAAAGTGTTGATTTATTAGCTGATTTTTTATTACAAGGTGTGTCTAAAACTGCTAATGCAGAAGTAGAAAAAACTTTAGTTTTTCAGAAAGAAAGAATTGACAAAACTACTAATCCTAAAATAAAAGAAAAACTAACTAAACAGTATGAGTTTGATGTTAAAAAATTAAAATCTGAGAAGGGGATTACAAGAGATGTTTTAATAAAAAGTTTAAAATATGGAAGTTCAGAAGATATAGCTTGGTTAGATACTTGGTTTACTCCTGCTGCTAGTAGTTCTAATGAATTAATTTCTTCTTTTGATAGAGTATTAAAAGATAAAATGGAAGATGCTAGACAAAAACTAGTTAAATTTGAAAGAGAAGCTGGAGCAGCTTTTGAAAAAACTTCTTTTGGAAATAAAGATAATCCTTCTGATTACAATCAAGGGTTGTATGAAAAAGTTAATGTTTTTGAAAAGTTAGATGACCAAGGTTCTCCAGTATTTAGTGAGAGTATGTCTTTTGTATCTGAAATAGATTATAATAAATACAATCAGGTTAAAGCTAACCACTATAAGAGATTAAATTTAGCAGATAATGTAGCTGATGAAAAATCATTATGGAGAAACTTTTATAAAGATAACTTTGTTAGAATACCTCAGTCTGAAGATGTAGTTGTAATTAACCCTGTTACACAAGAGAGAATTGTTTTACAGAAAAGTATAGACACTTTAATTAAAGAAAAACAAAAGCTTGTAGAAGAAGGTGTTATATCTCAGAATGATTTAACTAATTTTATTAATAAATCAAATGGTTATACTAGTGAAACTGGAACTACTTATGATAAAGAATTTTTAATGCTCAACCCTACTAAATTTAAGAATGATAAATATGAGCAATTAAAAGCATCTCCTAAATTTGAATACTATAAATTTTTAGTAGCTTCTTATTTTAAATCTCAGGAAAGATTACCTCATAAAATGGGTTATATTCTTCCATCTATTAAGAAATCAGGTTGGGATAGTGTTACTGATAAAGGATTAGTTAACCATTTAAAATATGTAGGAAGTGAATTAATTTCTTTTAAAGATGAAGAAGTTAGTAAGTATGGGGAAGATGGTAAAACCATTCCTATGATATTTAACTTTAACATGAAAGCTGATGATGTTTCTTTGGACTTAATACAGTCTATAGTTATGTATGAAGCTGAATCTTTAGAATATGAAGTTAAATCTAAAATGGCTAATGTTGGAGAAATGCTTTTAGAAAATGTAACTAAGAATGCTCCTTATAAAACAGATGATGCTGGCAATAAATATGTAGATGCCTTAGTTGAAAAAGCTGGAGTTAAAGATGAATTCTTAAAATACAAGAAAAAACTAGGAGGTAATAACATAGCTTCATTATTAGCTATGCACATAGATAATCAAATCTATGGAAAATTAGATATAAAAACTGATCAAAAAGTTTTAGGGGTTCCAGTAGATAAACTAATTGGAGGATTAATGAGTTTTGCTTCTGTGACACAAGTAGGTGGTAATCCTATAGGTAGTGTGGCCAATTATTTACAAGCTAACATACAAGCTCTAATGGAGTCTGCTGCTAAACAATTTTTTTCAGATACAGCCTGGTTAAAATCAAGAGCTATTTATGATGGTAATATTACAAACTTTATTAAAGATTTTAATTCTCCTTACTCTAAAAGTTTGTTAGGTCAGCTAGTAGATTTATATGATCCTATGCAAGGAGAGTATAAAGATTCTGCAGGAAGAAATATTTCTAAAACTGCTTTTAAAAAGTTATTTAATACTGATACTTGGTTTTTTATGCAACAGCAAGGGGAACATGCTATTCAAGTTAGAACTATGATAGCTATGTTATTAGATACTAAAGTAACTACTAATAAAGGAGAAGTTATTACTTTATTTGATGCATATACATTAGATAAAACAACTGGCGAAATAAAGCTAAAAGAGGGGGTAAACATTCAAGCACCTTCAGAAAATGGACTTATTTCAAGAGATATACAATCTACATTACATGGGTTGAATAAAAGAATGCATGGTATATATAATTCCCAGGATAAAATTCAAATTGAAAGATATTCAGCAGGTAAATTACTAACCATGTATAAAAAATTCTTACTTCCAGGAATTAAGAAAAGGTATAAGTCTAAAGGTATTGATCAAGAATTAGGAGTTATAACTGAAGGATATTGGATAACTTTTTATAAACATTTAGCAACTGATGTTAAACAACTAAGTAGATTTATAGCCGGAGTTGATAATGGGTATTATAGCCCTGCAGAAAAACAAAATTTAAGAAGAGCTAGAAGAGAATTATTAATTGTTGCAGCTAGTGGTATGTTTATTATTATTTTAAATAGTTTAATGGAAGCTGGAGATGATGATGAGAAAGCTAAATTAAAACATTTATTGTATTTATCAATGAGGATTAATAGTGAATTAGGTATTTATGGAACATTTGGAGATCCTCAAAATTTCTTAGGTATGCCTTCTGTAAAAGAAGTTTATAAAACTGTTAAAAATCCAATTCCAGTATTTTCTGTATTAGATAGATTATCTTCTCTTTTAACTCAAATGACAGATCCTTTTGCAGTTTATAAAAGAGATAGTGGTATTTGGGAAAAAGGAGATAGTAAATTATGGGCCAAGTTTTTAAAGTTTTGGGGATATAATGGAGTTAACTCAGATCCTGAAAATGCAATTAAGTATATGAAAATGACAACTAAATAACCCCAATAGGGGTTATTTAATTTCTTTCTTTGTACCAGTAGGACTACAACCTAGCATAACACTAAGTTTAAATGATCTTCTTTTATACTTGTCTTTAATCTTATGCTTGGTTAATATCTCCTCAATAATTACTTCTTGTTCATTATCACTTAGATAATAATTCATAAACCAAAAAGGTTTAACAGTTTCACCATCTTCTATTAGTTGTCTAAAATTAGCTGATGGTTCAGCATTTTTATATAGAACATCATATATTTCTAATATAATTTCATCAATTTTTTTCTGTTTCATAATTTTTATTTTGTATAATATATTATACATTAACCATTGTTTTAACAGTTAATGTATAATATATTAGATATTATTTATAAGAGAACAATTTTTCTAACCATTGGTTCATATTCTCAGAAGTAGGTTGTATTTGATCTAAACAGTTTCTTATATCTGTTTTAGGATACCATACTACATAACCCTTATTAGTTCTTAAATCTATTCCCAATCCACTAGTTTTATTCCCTAAAGGTTTATCACCTGAGTAATACATCCAATAATGCTTGCCATCATTTTTAGTAGGGTATTGCAAAGTTTTATCTAATTCCATTTGTACTAAATGAGGAATATTCTCAAACCCACTAGTATCCCCATGTCTGTCAACATCTACTACAATATAGTTTCCTGAAGGGGAAACTGCTAAAGAGTAACCTTCAGGAACTTCCCCTTCAAAATAAACTTGATCTGGTAGCATACCCCATTTAATAATGGGTTGTTTTCCTTTTAATAAGAAAGATTTCACGATAATAAAAGTTGTTTATAAATTTTAGGTCTATTAGTAAGATCAAAATTATCACTCAAATAACTATAAACTTTCAAATGTTGCCTCATGTAATTCATAGGGTGATTATCTTTTAATACTTCTGTAACATTATTATAGAAACACCAAGCATTATCTTCTGTAAAATGCTTTGAAGTCTTCAATTCATTCTTTAGCAAAGATAATTGAGTTTCTGTAATAATAGACTCATTAAGGTACATATCCCCAACAAGTTCTGCTATTATTTTCTTAGTTACAGTTATTTCTTTTAACTCATCCCTATCTTGCAATAGTTTCTTATATTCTTTTTCTGCACTCTCAATAGATAAAGAAATATTTCTTTGAGTATCTGCAAAAGCATCTACACCTAAATGCTTTCTTTTAAAAGATTCTCCTCTTATACTATACATACCATTACTACAAACAAGTACAATAGCACCTGATTTAATAGCAGCAGAAACTTGTTTATTATAGCTATTCCTAAAAGAAATACTAATATTCATTTCTGTATCATCAGCTTTAATACCATATTCACCAATCATTATTTGACCTCTATTAGCTACTAAATACTTCTTACTTTCTATTTCCATTCCTTTGATTGCTAATTGATTATTAATTTCATCAATAAATAAATCATGAGGAATTGCACAATACCTACCTTCGTATGTAGGTTTTTCTACAGACTTTAAAAAGTCTTCATTTGTTTCCCAGTTTTTCATATTAAAATTTGTATATTAATCCGGCTTCTGTTGTTTTCCAATAATTACCATAATTATTATTTTGAGCATATTCAAACACTCTATCTAATTCTTTCTCAAAATTTCCTATTGATTTAGGAAATACCTCACCAATAGCTTCTTTAATAACTTCAGTGCTCTCTATACGCAAATATAAAGCATATCCTGATATAATTACACAAGCTGAATTTAAACCACTTCCTGAAGTGTTAAAGTTTAAACTATTATTTTCTATAAATTCTACTAATTTCTGTTTCATAATTACCCGATGTTCATATATGGATTTTCATCAATCCATTCTTGTAAGAATGCTTTTAATGCAGAAGTTTCCATTCCTAATTCACTAAAAGAATCTCCATTACCAATTCTTGCCCAAGTATCTCTATTATTTTCTAACTTTACTCCCTTTGTATTAGGATTTTGTAAAGCATTCAAAAGATCATCTAATGTTAATCTCATATTTCCTTCATTTTTATTTTTAATAACTCCAATTGCTCATCAGTTATTTCATGTGTTTCCAACCATAGTTGGCAAATTTGTTTTACTATAGCTATGTTAGCTTTAGTTACTTTTAGTTTTTCATTAAAATTTTCAGAATTAAAACAGCTTTCAAATTCTTCTAACTTCTCAATTAATTCAATGTATTTTAATACAATTAAATCTGTATTATAACCTCTCTTATGATATTTAAAACATCTTTCTAACTGTCTTAGTATTCTACTTATTTGCCAGATTTCATCACTACTAAAAGCAGTATTCCATCTATTCCAAGTAGCTGTTTTATCTGGTAAATTCTGAGATAGATCTAAATATTGTTGAGTTTGAATATCATAACCCCTACAAATAATGTCTATGTCAAAAGATGAAATCACTGAAAATATATCCTGACACTTTTTCTTTAATACTATATTCACAGGAACACAAGTATTGTACATAAATTTAATAGTAATTAATCCAAACTTGTAAAAAGTAGAATCATTTACATCTATATATTGATTAAATTTCCATTTCTCTAATGGGTCCAATATATTAAACATTGGTGAATGGTGCATTGCAAATAATAGTTTAATAAATGATTTCTCATCATAAACAAAAATATCTACATCCTGTCCTTCATAATAATCTAACAGGCAACTTCCTGTAATACAACCTTTAATAGGTTGGTCTTTTAGCCATTGAATAGCTGAGTTTATTTGTTCTTTCATAATTTTAAAAGGGTTGTTATAATTAAATAACAACCCTTGTTAGTTTTTAGTCTATTAAATCAATTACTGATGTTACTGCTTCTTTAATTTGATCTATTGTATAAATCTGTGTTAATTTAACAATGTCTTGAGTAAAGAATAATCCAAATGTTTCAAATTCATTGATAACATTAAACTGTTGTAAGAAATTATTAATCTTATCTACTTTACTAGAACTCTCCTGGAACTTAATAAATTCCAAAGCTTCTTTAGCTAGAGAACTATGCATTGGTTTAGCTACTTCTTTTGGTTTTTCTATAAAGATTGTAGGACGAGAATTATTAAAATAATCTTGAACTTCTGCTTTTAAAGCAGATAAGCTATCAGCTTTTTTTCCTCTAAAGTCTTTACCTTTAGCCATTTGTGCAAATACCATTACATACTCAGCATTCTTTTGAGCAGTTACAAACTCTGTATTTGATACTGGATTTCCTGCACTATCTGAAAGGTAACCACCGTTAATTAATTTTAATTCTGTTGCTTTTAAAAAAGTATTCATGTTTTTATTTTAATTTAAATATTTAACCCAATCACTTATATGTTGAGTTTCTTCAGGGGTAAACCAATCAGCGTACCCTGCAATGTTTGATGTTGATGTTGTGTGAAAAGATATTAGTTTCTGTATTTTCCATTTACATAATTTTTTACCATCCTCACGACTTATAGTTTTACAACCTTTATTAAACTTATTACTCCAAGGATAACAAGGAGAGTGATTATCTCCAAAAACAATAGCTGTTTTATAATGTTTTTCTTCTTGTGTAACTAGTTTCTTAAACCAAGCTTGATCATTATCCATCTCATTTTCAGCATATATAGTATCTATATTTAACTTATATAATTCTTCATAATGATACAAAGTAGATTTACTACCTGTAATTAGTAAGTCAGCATAAAAAGTTTCTGCTAAATTTTTAGCTAGTGTCAATGTTGTTGATGATACAGCTTTTGGAATACTTCCGGAAATATCTATAATAATAAGATTCTTTTGAGGAGAAGTTAACTCCAATCCTCCATACATACCTTCTAATTTTTTGTTGTACATATTATTATTAAATACAGCAAAATTATGAATGTTTGTACTAATAGCTTTTTCAATATCATTTAACCATAAAGGGAATACATTTAACTCTTTAAGTTTTTCAATATCTACATAAGCAGCACTATCTTTAATATATTCTCTAATACCTTCTCCTGGATATTCAGGAATTGAACTATCAACAGCTTTTGAATTCATTCCTTCAGTTTTATAGTCTAAATAAGAAGGTTTTTGATAATCAAATCTTTTTACAGAATAACCATTTTCTTCTAATATTGTTCTAAAGTTAAATGGAAACCCTGATTTTACAGCAGATTGATAAAGTATTTCATATTCTAGCAATCTTACTAAATATTCTTCATTACTTTCATCACCAAGAATAAATGGAACTCCAATTGGAAGTGCTTTTATTTCTTCTGAATTTGTAACAAAGAATATTTTAGGAAGTTGCATTCTTTTACTTTCTAATAATTTCATTTTTTAGTTTTTGTTAATTTTTTATACCTAATTAAATCAATCCACTTAATCATTTCACTAGGTAATAGAACTCTTTCTTCATCTAGTTGAACTTCTTCTTCAAATGGATTGGTAAATAGTTCTTCTAATATAGGATTTAATACATCCTCATAAGGAGTAGGTACTTTGTTAATAATCATATTAACAGCTTTATCTACACTTCTAGGAGTGTAAAAATTATTACCAGCAAAACTCTCATCAGATATTAATTTTGATAACTTATTACCTATAGACGGAGAAACAAAGTATTTATCTTGCATATACTTAATCCACATAGCTTTATCAAATTTAACATCATACCAAACAAATCTTTCTTTAATTTGAGGTGTTAAAGGAGTCATACCTTGTGGGTTAGCAGCTGCACAAATTAATATATCTGGAAGTGGTTTACCAGATATTAACTTTCTCTGCTCTAAAATAGTTAAACATGCATTTAATACTATTGGATTACCATTCAATAACTCATCAAAGAATAAAATATCTCCATCTTGCAAACTTTCTAGTTTATCAAAATTATAATAAATCATCTTTTTAAGATCTTTGTCAGGCATAGCAATACCACTAATCTCAAATGGTGACATTTGTGAAGTAATTAATTCTACTAATTTAACTCCTTTTTCTTTTGCAAATTCATCTATTAATACTGTTTTACCTAATCCTGGATTACCTATAAATAATGGTACTATACTTTTTCTTAATTCTTTGTTTTCATATACCTTTTCAAGTACTTTTTTTATTACTTTCATTTAATTTATTTTTTAATACCCCAAGCTTTAAGAGTATGCTTAAAGGGATTACCTTGTATATTCTGTACTAAAGATAACATTTTTTCTGCAATTATCCTAATTTCTAGCTGTGCATGTTCACTATTTCTAAGCTTTAAAAAGTTAGCAAATGACCTCATATTAAATTGTACATCAGCTTGTATTTGAGAATTGTAAGTTTTAAAGTATCTAGCAGATTCTTTAGCTCTTTTTCTACCAAGTATAGGAGTTAAATCTTCAAGACATTCATGATAAAGTCTATTAGAATTTTCTGTAAATTCTTTTAAAACTTCATACCAAGTATATTTATTAGCTGAAAAAGGAAAATCAGATTCTCCATCAATAAGTACATCTTTAGATATTTTTACTTCTTTAAAATCATTAGGAATATAATACTTATCTTCTTTTAACTCTTTATACCTAGCACTCTCTGCATTAATAGAAGCCATCCTATGCTTTAATAAGTGTATATGGGATGCAATATCACAATCTACTAAAAAATGCACTGTAGCCTTCTCAAAAGGTGTTTCATGACCATTACTCCATAACTGGTTTATTAATGCAGATATTCTTTCTCTTTTCTCTGAAGTAAGATTTCTTGAGGTACTTGTCCAGGCTGAAAGACAGATTATTTCATCACTTCCATAACAGCCAATTAATTCAACTTTATTTTCCATCTAATCTATCAATTAAACTAGCTTTCTCTAAAATCAAATAATTAATAGCATCACCAAATTTCTCTTCAATAGTTTCTAATGAAGGTAATTTACCTTTTTCAATATCATTTCTAATATCAGCTAAACTAATTAAATGTTTTAAAGCAAATCCATACAATACTTTTTCTCTAGTCTGATTAGACATAGTTGCCCCTACTTCAAAATTATGAAGAGGATTATTGTTTCTTGTATATTCTCTACCTTTTACAGATAAAGTGTTGACAATACTTTTGCAAGTATTGTCAACTATTCCATCAAATTTTTCTTGTGTCATAATTTATTTTCCACTGGAACCAAATCCACTTTCACCTCTTTCAGAGGAAGATAATTCATCTACTTCTTCAAATTCTACATTAGGATAAGGTATTATCATTAGTTGAGCAAATCTATCTCCAACTGTATAAAGTTGTAAATCTCTATCAATTACATCAAAATAAGCTTGTATAGAACCTCTATAACCACTATCAATAACTCCTACAGAATTAGATAATCTATTACCCGTATTTTTAATACCACTTCTAGGAAATACTAATCCTACATAACCTTCAGGTATTTCAACAGCTATTCCAGAATTAACTTTAAGACCAACAAGATCACCATATTCTTCATTAAGAATAAATTCAAAATCAGCTACATATAAATCCATACCTGCATCTCCAGGTTTAGCATACTTAGGGATAATTGCATTTGGATGCAATTTTTTAATATTTACTTTCATACATTAAATAAACTTTTAATCCAATTAGGAATTCTTCCTAAACTAATTTTAAATCTTTCTATTTCAATATCTTGTTTAGCAAAAGTTTCTGAATAAGATTTAATAATAGCTTCTGAATTTCTTAATCTAGTTGATAAACTTTGATTAGAAGATCTTAGTTCAGATATAGTATTCTTATAAGTAACTACTTCTCCACTTAAATTTATCATTGCATGATTTAAATCTTCAATTTTTTCTTCAAGTAATTGAGTAATTGGCACTACTTTTTCTACTTGTGGTACTGAAACATCAAGTACTGGTTTCTTATTTACTGTTTTCTTTGTCATTTTCTTTAATTAAATTATATTGTTTTATTATTAATTCTTCAATCTTATCTAGTTGAAGATATTCTTCTGGAGTTAATAAATCTTTTAAAACTCCTAACCCTTGTTCCCATATTACTTTAGGGGATTTATAATCAACAACTCTAAAATAGTGTCTTTCATTATAAATCCCTCCATAATATTGAGTTTTCCAAATATTTATTTGACTACTCATTTACTCATTTGTCTTTTAGTAGCATTTTTCCAATAATGTTTACCATCTTTGGACATACTCCATTTATCAGATACTTCATCTAAATCTAATGGAAGTTCATCCTCATTAAATTCATCTGCTTTAATCCTTCTAAATTTTCTATTAGCTAATTGTTTATCTTTTTTTTCACTGCTTCCAGCATTAGGAAATATTTTTGCTTTCCTATAAGATTTTCCCATGTTCTAATTCTTCTAAAGATATAGGTTTGAAATTGATTAATTTAGCATCTACACAATGATATTTATGTAAAGTTTTTATCAATACAGAATCTTCATCTAAATATTTACTCATTATTTCAACTTCATGTAATTTATTATCGTGAACATGTGCATGTATATTACCTTTACAAAACCCTATTTCATTAGGATGTATAGGAGCATGAGTTAAAACATAACCTTTATATTTTACCATACCTGCAACACTTTCTACATAGTTTAATAAATTTCTAGTGTGCTTAGGTAAATCATGATTACCTAGCACAACTATTTTTCTACCTTTCAACCTATTTAATTTATAATAATGTTTATCAGTTTCCATAGCAATATCTCCAAGAATATAAGTTAAATCCTTTTTATTAACAACTGAATTCCAACTATCAATTAGTTTTTCATCATGATAAAAATCATCATTAAAACCTCTATGTATAGCTATAGACTTATGTCCTAAATGCAAACACCCTATAAATCTTACATTACTCATACATGCTTAAAAAATTACACAACCATCTGCACCACAAGCTAATTCATCAACTAGTGTAGTAACATCATCTTCTTCAACAATTCTACTTAAATCAATTGAAGTAATGTTTTTAATTAATTCATTGTACTGAGCTTCAGTAATATCTTCAAATGGAGCTTGGGAATAACTACCACCATCAAATGGTAATACACTTAAACCATTATAATGTTTTTTATTTTGCCACATCCATTCTCCAACTACTTGCCATTCATCTAAATAACCATTCTCAATTTGAGAATATTGAGTACCTTTTCCATCATTCATATCAAATGCCATATAAGTTCTATTTTTATCAATAGAAATAGTAGCACTAACATTGTGAGAATTATCTCCATGAATATGACCAGGTTGAATCCATTCTTGAGATAGTTTTTTAACTCTTTCTAAAGTATCAATAGCAGTTTCAGTTCTTAATACAGAACCTTCAGGTGCTTTAATAGGAATTTCTACTACTGCAGAATTAGGGAGAAGTAAATGATCTTTAACTAATTCCGGATGATTATAAGCTAAATATTTATACAAATCTTCAGACTTAGTCATCTGCATTCTCCTAATATAATAGTCATTATGCCAAGCATGAACTCCTGATGAAGTACCTAATACACAGCTTGTAGTACCACTTGGTTTTCATTTATATTCATTCAGAAGCGTTAATTCTGAACTGTCTATGTATTCTATAATAATGTGTTTTACTAATATTAAATTTTAATTTTGCTTCTTTAAAACTTAATTTTAATATTTCTTCGTTGTTGTAAATTTTATTTTCTAACCAATATTGTTTAGATATTTTTGAAAATAATTGTTTATTTGATTCTGAATGATTCATACCTAAAGAAGGTTTTCTACCTTGTCTTTTTTCTGACAATTTAGATTTCCAATCTTCAATATTATTTACTACAAAACCACCTTCACCACCTTTTGCTAAATTATAAGAATTATTTTTATTTAATAAAATATTTTCAATTTCAGCTTTACAACAATCTTTTTTATTATTATAGGTATTTAATAATTCAATTTTAAAATTTTCAATTCCATGTTTTTTCATAGAATTGTATAAAGAAGTATTTCTTGTTTTAGATATAAAACAATGTTGGTAAAATCTTTTTTCTAAAGAATTTTTTGTCATACCTATATACACTTTATTATTTTTCAAATTAACTATTTTATACAATTTATACATAAACTACTTTATATTACTATAAAGATTAGACTATATCACCATCTTTTTCAGATGTTTCCTGTTTCCACTCACTTGAGTGTACTCCCTTACGGGATAGTCGTTGAACCTTCCTACAGACTGTAGGCTTGGCTGCTGATTGTCCATCTTTTATTATACAAATATAATAAAAAATTAGGAGTTTCCAGCAATTAAGGAAATTTTTCGATAATTATCTCTAATTAAAGGCGCAAAAATCTACGCAAGTAATCCTAGCTGCTCTATTAATTCCTAAAGTCTGAGCTACTTCAATATTTTCTAAGAAAGCAACATTAGCTGCTTCTGTAAGGTTATATTTAAATACTTCCATACTAGCAATACCTGTCATACCAATACCAACTAATGCATCTTTTTCTGTAGTCTTTTTCCAAATAGGACGTAGATAATGAAAATCTGTAAATGAAGCTTGCAAAGTACCAAAGAAAGTTGCTACTCTAACTCTATTATTTAAATCTTCTTGAGATTCAACATTAGAAACATTTACCTCACAAAGATTACAAAATTGGAAAGGTCTTAAAGCTATTTCTACACAAGGATTAGTGCCCCAATCAGGATTATTGGTAAAATAGAAACCAGGTTCACCGCTTCCACTTAATTCAATTTTCTTCCATAGATCTAAGAAAAACTCTTTAGTAATTTTATGTCTTACAAGAACAGCAGAGTTGTTAGCTCTACCACGTTGAGGGTTAAGTTCCCACCAGTTACCAAATTTACAAGATAACATAGCCTCACTATCAGCAGAGAATAAGCAAATTAAAGCTGCTCTCCTAATACCTCCAGCTAATACTGCATCAGCTATATGACAAATAATATCATGAACCTCAATATCAGTTAACCTATCTCCATTAGATTTTCTACTTAAAATAGTTTGTATTTCAAATAAACATTTTCTCAAAGGTTCAGGCCCCGGAGCTTTACCACCAGCAGTAATTAACCTAACTCCCTTTTGTCTAATATCACTAAAATCAAATCTTGGAAGAGTGTTCCTATAGCCTAGGTAACTCCCCATTAAATGTTTAACTGCATCAGCCCAACCTTCAATACTATCTCCAATTAAGAACTTTTGCTCTTTAGTTGGAACTTTAATTTCAGGTAGTTTTTCAACATGCTTATTTTGAACACTATATCCTACACCTGTACCTCCTAATAGAAGGAACATTATTTCTCCAAATACCCTATAGTCATCTACAGGAGCATAGCAACAATTATATATTCTAGCTTCATTCTTTTGAATAGCCATTCCAGCAAATTGTAAACCTCTCATTGAAGGTAAAACTTTCTTATCAAAAATATACTGACCATTTCTCATAATATTACTTGCCAAATCAGGGTATTTATCTACCATCATTTGTAAATATCTTAAAATAATTTCATCGTAAGTTTCTCTTCTTTTAATTTGTGGTATGTATTTAGCATATTTATTAAATGTTACCACATCACTTAATACTTGCAATCCTATATTCATATATTTTCTTGTATTCTTTTATAAAAGTATTTTAAATACCTTTGATCAATTTGTTGACCTCTTTCTTTATTAAATTTAATTATATTCTCAATATGGTCTAAATCTAAATCCTTTAATAGTTTATAAACTGTTTTAGGTTTTCTTTTTCCATTTTTATAGAAATTAGTACCCCAAAAATGTAGTTCTTCAAATTTAAAATAACCATGTTCAATTAACCAATCCACTTCTTCTTTAATCCAACAACTTGGTTTAATATTCATCCCTAAATTTACTAATAATTGCCCCATTCTTTGATCAGGAACTGTTTTCCAATATTGTTTTAGTAGTATAATGGTTTCTTCGTTAGCAACTTCTTCTCCTAAAAATTTATCCAATTCATAAGGATTTTCTTTAAAGAATTTAATGATAATAGGAATTCTCTTGGGATTTCTCATTTCTTTAAATTTACTTTACCAGTTTTAGTTTCATGGTCATATTCTAAATAAGCATCTCCAGGTGCTATATGTTGCACTATTAGCTGCTTATTTACTACAGTAGCTACAAACCTATCGTACAACATTTGATTTTCAAACTGTAATTTTACTTCTATCATTGTATTTTATTTTTAAATAGTCATTGGGATATTAATAGGAATCCCATTAATTATTACTCCACAAGAAATAACAGGTTTACGAGAATTCTCTTTACCATAAGCAAAAGCATACTTCTCATGATCTATTCCACAACCTACTGACATACCAAATATTAAATCTTTATAAGAAGCCAAATACCTAGTATTACATACTGTATGCAAATGACCTATTACTGTAGATTGTCTATTTTCTCTTGCAGTATTAATAGCTGCCATTTCTCCAGATAAACCAGTTCCATGTTGAAAAATAATCCCATCAATAATGTGCTTAAAACTCCATTCCCAAGTAGGAGGACTTTCTAATAATTCTTGATAACTTTTTAACCAACCTTCAGGTAATCCAGCTGTAAAAGCTTTTCTAAAAGGTAAAGCATCATGATTCCCAATACAAATTTTTACATTAGGAAAAGTATAATACCAATTTTTACAAGCTGCTTTAGCTGCATTAAATTCATTAATTGCTGACATCCCATCAGGACTTTTCTCATGATAGCTAACAGCATGATTATCTGTTAAATCCCCTATGTGAATTACAGTACCACAATCATACTCCTCTTGAACTTTCCTACAAAAAGCTAAATAGCCTTCTTTAGTAAAAGGTTCATGGGTATCTCCAATAATTAGTATATTCTTTTTATCACCATCTTTATAAGGTTCTAAATTAACATCTACACTCTTATTACTGTTTCTAATGAATTCTTTAGCAAGTTTGATTACTTCTGAATTAGTTTCTCCAGTTTTCTTTGAAATTCTTTCAAAAGAACTCTTTATGTTTGAAGGTTTGTAGTTAAAATAAGCTACAACTCTCATTACTCTTTCATTATTATTCATAAATTACCATTTTATAGGATTTCTCCCTTGATTCTCTAACAAAGTATTAACTTTATTAAAACAATCATCATACTTCCAATCTCTATTTTGCCTAGAAGCAAAAGCCGGATGTTCTAACTCAATGACTATATGTCTATCATCAATCATTGGTATTATAGACTGGGCTTCTTTGCCTGCTAAGATATAAATAATATTGTAAGGATGCAAATTTAGTAGTTGTATAATTTTAGAGGTAAATGTTTCCCAGCCTATATTTTTATGTGATAAAGGAACTCCTTTTTCAACAGTTAGTATTCTATTTAATAATAAAACTCCTTGGTCAGCTAGATATTGTAAATCAGAGGTGTAGTCTATTTTTAACCCATCATAGCAACTATTCTCTATTGCTAGAAGAATTTGTTTTAATGATGGAGGTATTACAGTTCCCTGTTTTACAGAAAAAGATAATCCTACACCTTGTCCATTAAAATATGGATCCTGGCCAAGTAAAACTACTTTAGTATCAATGTAACTTGTGTTAAAAGCTTTAAAGATATTTTCAGGGGATGGATAAATTGTTTTTATTTTTCTTTCACTAGATATATAACTTTTAAGCTTTACAAAGTATTCTTTACTAAATTCTTCTTTAAGCAGTGATTCCCAATCCTGTGTCATGTATTTTATATTTATTGTAATAAGTTTCTGCTTCATCATTTGGTATAGAAGAACACT
>Ga0315900_10002533_pt1 | contig 27715 bp, 24 predicted proteins | sample LakEriMetagenome_FD_203521 | JGI IMG/M metagenome (GOLD analysis project Ga0315900, IMG submission 203521) | Freshwater fungal communities from buoy surface, Lake Erie, Ohio, United States - Buoy 12 MA114 | ecosystem: Environmental > Aquatic > Freshwater > Lake > Lake biofilm | place: USA: Lake...
AATCGTATCTGGCACCGCCCATAGCTGCTGTATTCCTCTTGGGGGTTTTCTTCAAGCGACTCAATGCACAGGGCGCCTACAGTTCGATGGTGATTGGTTTTATTTTGGGGATGGCCAAGCTGACATTGCAAATCTTCCAGAATGATCTGACGCCCGGAAGTTTCTGGCATTCCTTTGCCACGATGAACTTCCTCTATTTTTGTATTTATCTTTTTGTCTTCAGCATTGCCGTACTTGTCATTGTGAGTATGGCTACGCCGTCACCCACAGAAGACAAGACAGCGGGACTCACCTTCTCTACCACTGTTGCAGAAGATAAGGCAGCAAGCAGAGCCAGCTGGAATGCATGGGATGTCGCGCTTTCTGTCATCGTGCTGGTCATCATCCTCAGCATCTTCGCTTACTTCTCTCCATTGGGAGTGGCAGGATAAAAGTTCAACATGTATCGACATATTTTTTTCATTCTTGCGTATCTGTTCAGCATCTCAGCTGTGACGGCTCAGGTTCCATCAGCATTGAATAGTTTGAAAGAGCGATACAAAGACTATTTTACAATTGGGGTTGCTGTCAGCCCTTTTGCCCTTCGATCGGAAGAAGCAAATCTCATTACATCACAATTCTCGGGTATCACGGCAGAAAATGCAATGAAGATGGGTCCCATTCATCCCAGAGAGCACGCGTTCAATTGGGGGCCAGCAGATTCGATTGTAAGTTTTGCGCAACGCAATCAAATGCAACTTCGAGGACATACCCTTGTCTGGCATAGCCAGACTCCTCAGTGGTTATTCATTGATGATGAAGGCAAGCAGGTGAGCAAGGAAATTCTTCTGGAGAGAATTCATTGGCACATCGATAGTGTGGTATCGAGATACAAAGGAAAAATATATGCATGGGATGTGGTGAATGAAGCGATCAGTGATAATACAACTGAATTTTATCGCCCCTCGCCTTTCTACCAGATCTGTGGTGAGGAATTTATAGAGAAGGCTTTTGAATGGGCACATGCTGCGGATCCTGATGCCTTGTTGTTCTACAATGATTACAGCGAGATCGATCCGGTGAAAAGAAAAAAGATCATTGAACTGGTGAATGGTTTGCGTGCAAAAGGAGTGCCCATTCATGGTATAGGACTACAGTCCCATTGGTCGATCTTCGCGCCTTCTGCTGAGGTGCTTGATAAGACCTTACAGGATTTTTCAAGCGTAGGATTACCACTTCACATTACTGAGTTGGATATTTCCGTTTATAAAAAAGAAGGAAGAAGAGAGCGCATGCCATCCGATTCCCTCACGGCGTATACACCTGAGCGGGAGGCCATGCAGACCAACATGTACGAAAGGGTTTTTACCGCTTTAAGAAAATATCGCTCATCCATTCAATCCGTCACTTTCTGGAACATCAGCGACAGAAGAACCTGGCTGGATAATTTTCCGGTGATGGGAAGAAAGGATCATCCTTTGTTGTTTGATGCATCTCTTCAACCCAAGAAAGCTTATTACAAGGTTGTTGATTTCTGATCAGTTCTTGGGCACCGGCGGCGGTCCGTCAGGAAGCATGGCCTTCCATACTTCGTTGCCTTTTCTTTTATCAAACTCTGCACGGATCTCTTTGCGCAGGTTTTCATTTTCAAAAAGATCAACCATCGTTGTTCCTAGCGATTTTGCAGCGAACAGCATTCCTTTATGTCCGATGCTCATACCGCCACAGGCCACGACGACCCACGAGTGCCAGGGTGATTTGTAGGGAGCGGTTGCGGCATTGAGCGTGATCTCCGGTACGATATAACTAACATCACCCACATCGGTAGAACCACCATCGGGATCAGGTCGCGTTGCTTCCAGTGGTTTGATGCTTCCGTTGATGCCCTGTGCCTCCATGCCATAGGCTTTCATGATCTTGTTAGCGAAATCAGTTTCTTCTGTTGTATAGGTTATCGGGCCCACCAGTTCCATGTTCTTTTGCAAAACCTTCGCGCCTGTTTCATTGACCAACAGTTCATAAAGACCGTTTTCCATCGTGAATGAAACTTCTGTTCGTGTCATTCTGGCTGCACCTTCTGCAATCTCTTTCATTCTTTCTTCAACAGCTGCAACGCCACTGCGTTTGGTATCCCGAATCCAAACCCACACACTGGCTTCATCGGGGATTACATTGGGCACATTCCCGGCTTTTCTGTAGACATAGTGAATGCGTACACTCGGACGAATATGTTCCCGAAGAAAATTCATACCAATGTTGAAGAGTTCAGCAGCATCCAATGCGCTCTTACCGTTCCAGGGATCGGCTGCGGCATGTGCGCTTTTGCCTTTGAAGGAAACGGTATACGCAACTACTGCCATTGAGCTTTGCATATTCGCTTTGTTTTCATAATCCGGATGCCAGTCGAGGCATACATCCAGATCATTGAACACCCCATCTCTTGCCATGTATACTTTTCCCGCGAGGTCTTCTTCGGCAGGTGTTCCATAGAATCTTATGGTTCCTTTGAGTTTGCCCGCGGCAATCAGTTCCTTGATGGCTGTGGCAGCGCCCAGGCTTGCGGCTCCAAACATATTATGTCCGCAACCATGTCCCGCTTCTCCCTCTTTCAATGGTTCTTTTGTAGTTTGTGCCTTTTGCGACAATCCCTGTAAGGCATCGAATTCTCCAAGGATGCCGATGATGGGCTTTCCGGAACCATATTCGGCAATGAAGGCGGTGGGTATTTTGGCAACATTGCGTGTAACCCTGAAGCCCTGCTTTTCAGCATAGTCGGATAATATTTTTGCAGAGTGGTATTCTTTCATGGCAATCTCGGCATAGCTCCATACGGAATCGCTGATGCGGATCAGTTCCTTTTCGTGTTTGGAGATAGAGTTGAGGATGGCTTGTTTGTTGGCTGGCAGAGGATCCTGGGCAAAAACATGGCAGGTCAGCAGCAGCAATGGTAGAAGCATTTTCATATTATGAATTGAACCATGAAGGTATCAATTATGGTCTAAACAGATGCAAGGGAAATGTTTTACATTCATGTTCAAATCGATCTGATGAAGCATCTTTTCCTGTTTATCAGTTTAGCCTTAACATTGAATGTCATGAGCCAGTCAATGACCGTTGCTACATACAATTTGAGATATGCAAATCCAAAGGATTCCGGTAATCTTTGGCAGGACCGCAAACAGCGTGTGGTCGATCTCATCCGCTATCATGGATTCGAGATCTTTGGAACGCAGGAAGGACTGCGACTGCAGTTGGATGATCTGAAAACGATGATGCCGGAATTCAACTTTTATGGCATCGGCAGGGATGACGGAATTATGAAGGGTGAGCATTCGGCGATCTTTTACAGAACCGATCGATTTGAGGTGCTGGACAAAGGTGACTTCTGGTTATCAACAACACCTGAAAAGCCTGGTCCAGGCTGGGATGCAAACCTGAACAGGATCTGCACTTGGCTGAAGCTGAAGGATAGAAATTCGGGTAAGACATTTTTTGTTTTCAATGCGCATTACGATCATCAGGGTGTGCAGGCCAGGGTGGAAAGCAGCAAGCTCATCCTGCAAAAGATCAAAGCCATTGCAGGTGATGCAGATTGTATTTTCATGGGCGACCTGAATGGAGGCTGGGAGAGTGATTGGTATCTCACATTGGATCGATCAACTTTGTTGAAGGATAGTCGACATAGCGCAACCACGGTATACCAGCCCAACGGCAGTTTCAATGGATTCCGTTTTGATGATGTGCGCAAAGATGTGATCGATCATATTTTCATCACCAAAAATTTCAGTGTGGGTCGCTGGGCAGTGCTCACCGATACCTATCAAGGTAAATTTCCATCTGATCATTTTCCGGTGGTCGTAGAATTGATAATCAAATAATCATCAGAGTTTTATTATCCCGTACACAGCTACGGCTGCGATAGAGAATACACTGACCCAGAAAAGGAGTTCAGGAATGTATCCGGATTCCAGTTGTAGGATTTGATTTTTGTTACGAAAAACAATTCCCGCTGCCACTACCACGAGCAATAAGATCGAGCCTACCAATCCTCCAAGCATTACCATAAAGGTGGGGAGTTGCATATATAAATATGCGATGATCCAGAGAAAAGGGATCACCCATGCCAGGATGGCCACACCTCTCGATCTTGTTTTTTCATTGTTGGGGTCTATCCATTGAAAAGAAGAAAAGATGTCCATGAACAATCTCGACCAATACGCCAGTGTAGCAAAAACAGAAGAATACAAAACAAAGAAGGCTCCGATCAGATAAGCATTGCGTACACCAATGCCCAATGTTTGTGTGTAAATATTCGCCAGCGCATCAATCACAGCATTGCCTTCGGGAATTTCCTGTCGCCCGTGCAACACGGATGCACCGAGTAAATAAAAGGCTGCCGTCACCAAAGTATAAATGACCATGGCAACGATTGCATCCATCTGCATCACCTTGATCCATCCCTTTGCTCTCTTCTTCCACTCTTCAGAACCATCATTCACTCCGGTGTAAGCTGCATATCCTTTCTCCAGACACCAGTAGTTATAAGCAATGATCTCATCGCTGGCCACGCCGGTGATGCCAAAGGCACCGATAGCAACGAAGACCAGTGATGAAGGCAATTGAAATTGTAAGCCGCTCCATACTTCTTCCCATCCAAAACCGAATGCTGTTCCATATAGTGAGAAGACTGCGATCAAAGTAAAGAGGGTAAACCCCACCACCATGATCATCGATCCTTTTTCGATCCATGCATATTTGTTGCGATAGATCATGCTGCTGGTAAAAACTCCCAATATCAAGGCCCAAGCAGCAATGGGAATCTGTGGCAGCAAGAGGTTCAGTGCAATGGAAGCCCCACCCAGCATGCCACCAACTTGCAAGATCTTGATCAGTGTCAAAAGGAATGCAGAGGCTACTGCCCAGTTGCTTTTGCCGATGCTTGGACCACCCAATCGCATAAATCCCTGCATGGGTGTTTGTCCGGTTACAATGGCATTCTTCCCAAACTCCAGTTGTATAGCCACCTTCACCAAGCAGCTTACCAGTATAACCCAAAAAGTAATGAAGCCGCCTTTGGCACCAAGGATGGTGGTGGCAATGAGTTCACCCGAACCAACGATGGATGCGGAAAGGATGAAGCCTGGTCCCAAAAACTGTAATCTTCCTTTCCAGCTTTCAGGAGGATCTTTAATGGAGTACTTGTTCATGATGCTTAAAGTTAAACAAACAAGCATCTCTATTCACGAAAAGGATTTAGCAGATTAATCATCTAACCTTGAGCATATCGTTGAATTTTTCACGAAATTGATGTTCGTTCATTTTAAAACAAATCCATATGAATAGGCAAAACGATTCACGCCGTCAATTTTTAAAAGATACTGCTCTTGCAACAGCTGCAGCAAGTGTTGTACCCAGTGTCTTTGCCAACGCGCACAGCAACAGAAAACAGGCCGATAAGGTGAAGCTGGCCTGTATCGGTATTGGTAACCAGGGTGCATCGGATCTGATGCAATTCCATAAATCAGGACTGGCTGAGTTTGTTGCTTTCTGCGATGTGGACATGGGTGCTCCGCAAACACAGGCGGTGCTGAAGCAATTCCCAAATGTTCCGCGCTTCCAGGATTTCCGCAAGATGTTTGACCAGATGGGCAACCAGATCGAAGCAGTGAGTATCGGCACTCCCGATCATTCACATTTCGCCATCACCATGCTTGCACTTTCTCTCGGCAAACATGTTTATGTGGAAAAGCCAATGGCCCGCACCTTCAATGAAGTGGAGCTGATGATGAAGGCTGCTGCCAAGCGTCCGAACCTTGTAACGCAAATGGGTAATCAGGGACATTCAGAAGGAAACTATTTCCAGTTCAAGACCTGGGTAGAAGCAGGTATCATCAAGGATGTGACGGCCATCACAGCACACATGAACTCGGCTCGCCGCTGGCATGCCTTCAATCCGAAGATCACCAGTCTTCCTGGCAAGGAGGCCATTCCTGCTACATTGGATTGGGATACATGGCATACCGTAGTGAAAGAACATGATTATAACCATGATTACCACAACGGACAATGGCGTTGCTGGTACGATTTTGGAATGGGAGCTCTGGGTGATTGGGGTGCACACCTGATCGATACAGCGCATCAGTTCCTGGATCTGGGACTGCCCAATGAGATCAGTATGCTGCGTGCGGATGAGCACAATCCATTCTTCTATCCTTATTCTTCTACCATTCTCTTCAAATTCCCTGAGCGTGGTAATATGCCGGCTTGTGACATTACCTGGTATGATGGTATCAATAACCTGCCGCCACTGCCGGAAGGATACGGATCCTCTTCCAAGCTTGATCCGAATATCCCTGCGCCCAGCAATGGTGCGATTCAGTCACAGCGACTGAATCCGGGAAAGATCATCTACAGCAAGGACCTCATTTTCAAGGGAGGCTCACATGGCAGCACACTGAGCATCATCCCTGAAGAGAAAGCCAAAGAGATGGCTTCCAAATTACCTGTTGTACCGGTGAGTCCTTCCAACCACTATGCCAATTATCTCAAGGCATGCATGGGTCAGGAAAAAACACGTTCACCCTTCGAGATTGCCGGACCGCTCAGTCAGGTCTTCTGTCTCGGTGTACTGGCACAGATGCTCAACACCAAACTGGAGTTCGACCGCAAGAAGAAAAAAATCACAAATAATAAATTAGCCAACCAGCTACTGGTGGGAGCACCACCCAGAAAAGGTTGGGAGCAATACTACAAAATGTAAGGGAAGGTTGAGGGAGGTTGAGAGAGGTATAGAGAGGTTGAAGGGGTTGAAGAGGTTGAGGAAGTTGAAGTGAATAATCTTCAACCCCTTCAACTTCTTCAACCTCTTCAACTTTCTATCTGAACTTGGGTTTCTCTACTCCATTATATTCTAAAACGAGTATTTTTCTCTCCATTATTGTTATATTCTGCTGCAATAAGATTTCACAATCAAAACTGGTTTCGGTAACTACATACCGATATTTGTTGTGAGGAAGATACATGCGATTTAGTAAAGCAAATTTTTCTTTCTTCTCCCATTCAGGAATATAACTTTTTGCAGGCTTGATCCTGTGATGTGTCCAGTGATCAATGGCTAGCAGTTCTATCATCATCTTATCCTGAGGATAAGCCGACTGAATATAGTCTGCAGCGATATCATAAACTTTTTCAAGGCTGTATCCGATGAATTGACCATGGACCTTTTCAAAATATTTTCCTAGTCCCAGCAGAAAATCAAAGATGCTGTATTGTTGTGTTACGTATTTCAACGTGTTGATCAGTCTCGGTTTGTTCCAATAAATCTCCAGTGCATGTTCCAATAAAGTGATGTCATACAATTCCTGTTCTGATAAATAATTGCTACGGATGATCTGGTAAGGTGCTTCTTCATCAAAGACATAACCATGATCAAGGTATTTCTCCCGCACTGGTGTGCCCTTGAGAAACTTCAGAAAGCCGAGTTGCAGTTCAGGAGCAAAGAGTTTAAAAACCTCTTCAAAACTGAATTTGATATCGTTCCATCTGTCGAGTGGCAGCCCCACGATGAGATCCAGGTGCATGTCCACATGATCCCTCAGGTTGAGGATCACGCCTTTGGTCTTGTCGAAGTTTTGTTTGCGGCTCACTTCCAGGTTGGCTTTCTGGTTCACCGTCTGGATACCGATCTCAAAACGGAACATCCCTTTCGGTACTTTCTCATTGATGAAAGCCATGATCTCCGGATGCAGGATATCTGCGGTGATCTCAAACTGAAAAACATTTTCGGGTCGCGCATGATCCAGGATGAAACGAAAGATCTCCAGCGTAAAATCCTTTTTCACATTGAAGGTGCGGTCGAGGAACTTGATCACCTTGCCATGTTGCATCAGGTAGAGGAGATTGCTCTTGATGTAATCCATCGGCAGGTAGCGAACACGGTTATCCAGACTGGCCAGACAGAATTCACATTTGTACGGACAACCACGGGAGGTTTCGATATAGGCTATGCGGTTCTGGAGTGATGATGGTTCCTCGTTGGCATAGGCATTGGTATCAGCGTACTGATCCAGTTCGAAGTTCATCGAATATTGCTGATATATGATCTCTCCATTTTTCTTCGAGGCCAGGTTGTTTATGCGGTATACCTCAGGATATGATTTGAGGAATTCTGAAAAGGGGATCTCTCCTTCACCAGTGATGATGTAGTCGATCTCATCCCGCTGCATCAGTTCCAACCAGTCATAACTGACTTCTGGTCCACCCAGCATGATGCGCGTAGCCGGATTGATGGCCTTGATCTTTTCGATCACTTTCAAAGTTGGACGAATATTCCAGATATAGCAGCTGAAGCAAACCACTTCATATTCGGCGCAATGACTGGCGATCAGATCCAGGTCTTCCTTGATGGCAAACTCTTTCCAGGAAAGCCGTTCATCCGACTTGTTCAGTTCGTAAAGCAGTCTTATCGCCAGGTTCATGTGAATGTACTTGGCGTTTAGGGTGGTCAGCAGAATTCCTTTCATTCAATTTTCTCTATATCACTTCCGGCAGCAGGTAGGGTGCGCGGTAATCACGGCTCAGCATGGCATTGGCTTCGTTCTCTCCCTCACCGATGAATCGCTCGGCAACGGGATCGAATTCCAGTTGTCGGCCCAGGCGATAAGAAATATTACCCAGGTGTGCTAGCGAAGAAGAAAGGTGTCCCGTTTGCACCGGTCCGTTTTGTATCGACATGTCCCTGGCACGAATGGCATCAAACCAGTTCTGAAAATGAAGTCCCAGCTCACCTGATTCAGTACGAGCGGGACCTTTTTCCCTTTTCTCACCGAGATAGGTTTCATAAGTACCATAGCCCTTGATGACCATGTATCCTTTTTCGCCGTAGAAGATATTTCCCACGCCAGCGCCATCTTCCAGATTGGTATTCCAGTTGCGTACTTCGAACTGAATGATCTTTTTCTGTTTTGGATAATGGTAAATCGATGTCTGGATCTCCGGTACTTCCTTGCAATCATCCCAAAGGAACTTGCCTCCCATGGAAGTGATGCGTTCGGGAAGAGTGTCTACGCCCAATCCCCACATGCAGAGATCTGTCTCGTGGATGCCCTGGTTGCCCACATCTCCATTGCCATAGTTCCAATGCCAGTGCCAGTTGTAATGCACCAAGTTGCGGGTGAAGGGACGCATGGGAGCAGGTCCGCACCAGAGGTCGTAGTTTAATCCGGCAGGAATGGGTGATATGCCCTTGTTACCGATATCGGGACGGCGCCTGTATACCAGTCCGCGTGACATATAGACCCTTCCGATCAGTCCGTCTTGCAAGTGTTTGACCGCTTCACGAATGGCAACCGAACTGCGGAGCTGCACACCGTGTTGTACGATGCGGTTATATTTATAAGCAGCTTCGATCATTTTCTTGCCTTCGTGGATGTTGTGTGTGGCAGGCTTTTCAACGTAGACGTCTTTACCAGCCTGACAAGCCCAGATGGTCTGCAGCGCATGCCAATGGTTGGGTGTGGCCAGCGTTACAGCATCAATATTCTTGTTTTCGTAGATCTTGCGGAAGTCCTGCTCGATCTGGACTTTCTTACCATATTTCTTTTCGAAGTCGGCAGCCACCTGTTGCAGGATCACCATATCGGGATCGCAGAGCGCCACTACTTCCACATTTGATTTTTGTGCCAGGTCCATGATCTCTTCGATGTGGGTCTTGCCCCGACCGTTGATGCCCAGGACCGCAATGCGGATGCGATCGTTTGCACCGATGATGCGTTGTTCAGCAGGAGCTGCATTTGTTTTTTCGGATGAGATGGCGGCAACAGGCGCCACTGCAGCTGCCACGGCTGTGGAGGCAGCATTGCGCAGGAATGATCTGCGGGAATTGTTCTTTTGCATGCAGTAAATTACTGAAATTTCATACATTGGGGATATGAAAAGATTCATCTTCACACTGGTTGTCTTCACTACGCTTTGTGTCTATGCACAAGAGCCCAAACTGAAAAAGATCTTCAATGGCAAAAACCTCAAGGGATGGGTGGCTCCGGCCAACAATACCTGGTGGTTGCCTTCAAAAGGAGTCTTGTTTGTGAAGAGCGGTCCCGATAAGAAGGGCAGCATTCTGTGGACGGAGAAAAAGTACAAGGATTTCATCATTCAGGCTGATTTTCTGATGGGTGATGGTGTTGTGGATTCCGGGATCTTTTTGAGATCGGAAAATGATCAGATTCAGATTGGTATCTCCGGTTCACTGAAGCGTGACCTCACTGCATCGCCCTATATTCCGAAGAAAGGATATCCTGTAGAAGCGAAAGTAAAAGACATCCTCAAGCTCAAAGACTGGAATACGATGAAAGTAAAGGTGGTGGGCAAGTCATACACGGTATGGCTCAATGGTATTGAAGTGCTGAACTATACTTCGGAGAAAATAGTCGACGAAGGACCTGTCGGATTGCAACTGCATCCCGGTAATGAGATGAGCATCAGCTATCGCAATATCCGTCTGGCTGAACTCTGATAACCAAGATGAAAATAATTGATTCAGCTCTTGTGCACGCTTCCCGCACGGCTGTGGTGGAAGAGGAGCGCAGTTGGAGCTACCAGCAATTGCTGGATGATTCCGCATCTTTTGCGGCTGAACTCCTGAACGGAAAAAAGGATCTTTCTGAAGAACGGGTAGCCTATATGGTTGATCCCGGATTTGATTATGTGAAAGTGCAATGGGCCATCTGGCGTGCCGGAGGTATAGCTGTTCCACTCTGTCTCACTCATCCTCTGCCCTCATTGCAATATGTGCTGGAAGACACTGCTGCTTCAATTATAGTGGTTTCGCCTGCCTATGCTTCTTTGTTGCGTGAGTATGCATCAGCTAGAAAAATTCACTTCATTGTTTTGGATAAAGAAAGTCTGCTTGAAAATGCAGCAGCATTATCGGATATAGACGAATCAAGGGCAGCATTGATCCTCTATACCAGCGGTACCACGAACAAACCCAAAGGTGTCGTGCTTACCCATGCCAACCTGGAAGCACAAATGGAGAACCTGGTGCAAGCATGGGAGTGGACAGAAGATGATCATACGCTTTGTGCCTTACCCTTGCACCATGTGCACGGCATCGTGAATGTGGTGGGGTGTTCGTTGTTTGCAGGAGCCACCTGTGCATTCATTCCTTCGTTTTCAGCGGAAAAAATATTTGCCCTTTTCCATGAAGGCAAGATCAATGTCTTCATGGCGGTGCCTACCATATATTACAAACTCATTACTCATTGGGAAAGTTTGTCGCAGAATGAGCAGCAGGTATTGCATGAAGTCATGAAGCGATTCCGTTTGATGGTTTGCGGCTCAGCGGCCTTGCCTGTGAGCACCATGGAAAAATGGGAAATGATCAGCGGACATATTTTACTGGAGCGGTATGGCATGACCGAGATCGGGATGGCCATCAGTAATCCCTATCATGGAAAAAGAAAAGCGGGACATGTAGGTGTTCCATTGCCCAATGTGGAAGTGCGTTTGGTCGATGAAAACTTTCAGGATGTTCAGCCAGGAGAACAGGGAGAGATATTGGTTCGCGGTAAAAATGTTTTCAGAGAATACTGGCGCAAGCCGGAAGAAACATATAAAGAATTCACAGCCGATGGATGGTTCAAGACCGGCGATGTGGCCGTGACGGATGAAGACTATTATCGCATTGTGGGAAGAAGTTCGGTAGACATCATCAAATCCGGTGGCTATAAGATCTCTGCGTTGGAAATAGAAGAGGTGTTGCGTGAGCACACCATGATCAAGGATTGCGCTGTTGCCGGGATACCCGATGACGAATGGGGAGAGTTGGTAGTGGCTGCAGTGGAAGCGGTGGAAGGATTTGATTCATCTGCTATAAACCTTTGGATTCGTGAGAGAATGCCTGCCTACAAGACACCGAAGCGTTATCTTGTTGTAGAAGGTCTTCCCCGCAATGCCATGGGTAAGGTCGTCAAGAATGATATAAAAAAATTATTCACTTAATCAGCGTTCATGAAAATTTATGGTGTAGCAGTATTGGCAGCTTGCTTCATTGCAGGACAACTCATTGGCGATGTCCTGGGTATGGTCTTTCAATTCGATGGCAACATCGGTGGAGTGGGTTTTGGTATGTTGCTGCTGATCCTTTTCGGTGATGCCATGAAAAAGAAACAATGGATCGATGCTGAAAGCGAATCGGGCATTCAGTTCTGGAGCGGGATGTATATTCCTGTTGTGGTGGCCATGTCATCCATTCAAAACGTGAAAGCGGCTTTGTCGGGCGGATGGGTTGCTTTGATCGTGGGTGTAGTAGGAACGCTTTGTTGTTTTCTGTTGATCCCAGTGCTGTCAAAATTTTCTCCTAAAACTGAAAACAACGAAACATGGAGCAACTGATCAAACTCTTGTCAAAGCACGATCTGGTGATGGCCTTCCTGATGGTGGGATTGGTCATGTATGTTTCGTATTGGTTGTCTAAAAAATTAACCGGAGGTAAGATACCCGGAGCAGCCATCGCCATTACAGCTGGATTGGTGCTGGCCTATTTTGGTGGGAAGAAAGGAATCGCTGATATTCCCCTCTTCGCCGGCATGGCTGTACTGGGCGGATCGATGATGCGAGATTTTTCCATTGTCTCCACGGCCATGGGTGCCAGCATCAGCGAGATCAAAAAGACCGGAGTGATTGGTGTGGTCTCCTTGTTGTTGGGCATCAGCGCTGCATTTTTCATTGGCGGAATGATCGGATATGTAATGGGATATCGTGACATCAAGAGTGTGGTCACGATTGGTGCCGGTGCCTGCACATTTATTGTGGGTCCCGTTACCGGCAACGCCATCGGCGCCAGTTCGGATGTCATCGCTATCAGCATCGCGATCGGTGTGGTGAAATCGGTTTTGGTGACGGTGATGACGCCCTTTGTTGCCAAAAGGATCGGACTCAACAATCCGCAGACAGCGATGATCTATGGCGGACTGATTGGTACCACCAGTGGTGTTGCAGCGGGACTCGCAGCAACAGATCCTAAGCTTGTACCGTATGGTGCATTGACCGCAACTTTTTATACGGGACTCGCTTGTTTACTTTGTCCCTCCGTTTTATATTTCATTCTTTCTTTCTTCATTGCAGCCTAATCTTCATCTCATGAGAAAAATAATCTTTCTCTTTTTGCTCACTCTGCCTTTTTGTTTAATGGCTCAATCTTTCCGCTGGTTCGATCCAGTCTCTTCCTCTTATCCTGTGATCGATGGCAGGGCCTGGCATAAGGAACTGGCCAGTGCCTATGATAGATTTCCTGCAGTGGCAGAGAAGAATGTGCGACAAGTCGTCTGGAATTTATCGAGGAACACTGCTGGTGAATACATTGGCTTCAAAACCAACAGCAAGGTCATTGTGGTGAAGTATGTGGTGAAGGGCAATCAGTCAATGTACCACATGCCAGCAACGGGTGTTGCAGGTATTGATCTTTATGCCAAAGATGTGAATGGGGATTGGCGTTGGGCCAAGGGAGGATATAAGTTTGGTGATACGATCACTTATCGTTTTGAGAACATGGTCTTATCGCAACCCATCGAAACTTTTCGACTGTATCTTCCCATGTACACAGCGGTGCAGTGGATAAAGATCGGTGTACCGGAGGGCAATAGTCTGGAGCTGCTTCCTGTCAGCGAGGAGAAGCCCATTGTTGCTTATGGTACTTCCATCATGAATGGCGCCTGTGCTTCGCGTCCGGGACTTGCCTGGACCAATATCCTCGGCAGAAAGTTGAATGCACGGATGATCAACCTCGGTTTCTCCGGTAACGGACAACTCGAGCAACCGGTGATCGATCTGATCAACAGTATCGATGCAAAGATGTATATCCTGGATTGCATGCCCAATCTGACTTTGCGGGAACAGTTCCCTGCTGCAGAGATTGAGAAGCGTATCAGAAAGTCAGTTGCTGACCTGCAATCCAAACATCCTGGTGTCCCCATTGTGTTAGCAGAGCATTGTAGTGGACTGGAAGGGATGAACATGGATTCAGTAATGACTTCCCGATACAAGGCTGCCAGCGAAATTGCTGCTGAGATATTTCAGAAAATGAAGAAAGAAGGTATTCGCAATATCTATTTGCTTACCGCATCAGCAATAGGATTCACCACAGAAAGTACAGTGGATGGTACGCACCCCAACGATATCGGGATGATGCAATATGCAGAGGCGTATGAGAAGTTGATCAGAAAAATCAAATAACAACATTGTGAACAGATGTCAACTGCTCGCTACCCGACTCCGTGAAGTCCTAATCAATGGGAAATGGATTGCCAATACCAATTTCAAAGAACAGATAGAAGCGATCGATTGGCACTTTGCCACAAAACGGATAGGGAAGCTGCACACCATTGCGGAACTTGTTTTTCACATCAATTATTATCTCGGTGGACTCCTGCAGGTATTGCGAGGTGGTCCATTGGAGATCAGAGATAAGTTTAGTTTTGATCTTCCTGAGATCTCTTCAGAAAAGGATTGGAAACATCTGAAAGAAACATTTATTACCAATGCTGTCTCTTTTGCTGATGAAGTGGAAATGATGGATGATGCTAAACTGGATCAATCATTTGTTGATCCACAATACGGAACATACTTACGCAATGTGGAAGGTGTAATTGAACATAGCTACTATCACCTGGGACAAGTGGTGATGCTAAGCAAGGTTTTTTCATAATAATCATCCAACCACTGCAACGATTCAAAACCTCGGCTATGAGAAAAATGTTCTTCACAGGAGTGCTCTTGCTCTTTTCACAACTCATCATCGCGCAAACAATTGCAAAGTTCAGGATCAACCTCGACAGACCCACTAACGGAATATTTGTTCCTGCCAGTATTGATCTTGATCAAGTGAGCTTTCTGCCGGATTCCTCACTGGTGTTGATGCAGGTTGATGGTAATACAAAAACTTCCATTCCCTTTCAGATCAAACAGGAGGAACACAGAACCCTTCACTGGAACATCGCTCCCACAGAAAAAAAAGAATTGTCCTACGAACTGATCAATGCCAAGGCAACAAGTTTCCCCGCCATTCAATCCCATAAAAATGATAGCTCCATCACCATCAACCAGAATGGCAAGAACCTGTTGAGATATTATCACGCCAAAGTGGATCCCCCGAAAGGTCAGCATCCCTATTATGCCAGAAGCGGATTCATTCATCCGTTGTGGACACCACACGGACAGGAACTGACACGCATTCAGGCACCGGATCATTATCATCACTATGGCATCTGGAATGCATGGACACATGTACTGTTTGAAAAAGATACCGTCGACTTCTGGAACATCCGAGGTCATCAGGGAACGGTTCGCTTCGCCAAACTGATCTCCAAGACCGAAGGCAGTGTCTTTTCTGAATTCGAAGCCTTGCAGGAACATGTCGTCTTCAAAAAAGACGGCACCGAAAAAGTAGCCCTAAACGAATTGCTTTCCGTCAGGGTTTACCCTCAAGTGAACGATGAGTATTATATTCTTGATATCACTTCCAAAATGAACTGCGCAACCGACAGTCCCTTTCGTATCCTCGAATACCGCTATGCGGGATTCGGATGGAGAACAACAGCTTACTGGGATAATAAAAATTGTGAAGTGCTGACCTCAGAAGGAAAAACAAGAAAGGATACCGATAACTCAAGAGCCAAATGGTGTATTGTGCAGGGCGAACTTCCAGGAAATGAATATGGCGGTGCGGCTTTCCTCTCCTATCCGGCAAACTACAATTATCCAGAGCCCATGCGCATCTGGACACTCAATACCAATGGCAGAGGCGACATGTTCTTTAGTTTTGCCCCAACAAAAGATCGCGACTGGCTGCTGGAACCAGGAAAAACATATACCATCAAATACAGACTGGTTGTCTTCAACGGAAAGTTTGATGCTGCAAAAGCAGAGAGTGCATGGCAGTATTACCAAAAAGGTCCGGCCATCAGGATGACCAAATGAAATGACCTTCATATGATAAAAAAGGATAAATTTATACACTACATCTAAATCGATTAAACTGCACATGATGAAAAAACAAACCAAAGCTGTCAGCCGCCGGAAATTCCTGGATACTTCCGCCAAGGCTTCAGCCGCTACCATGCTGATCAGCGGTATGCCCACCATCGTTCCGGCATCCGTATTCGGAAAGAATTCTCCCAGTAATACCATCAATGTGGCTTCCATAGGATGCGGAAGAATCGGCACTTCACACGACATGCCGGAGATCGCCAAATACAACGGTGCCAGGATCATGGCAGTTTGTGATCTCGATAAGAACCGCGCTAACATGGCACCGGATATTGTGAGAAATATCTATGCCAGAAATGCACAAATGAATGGTGGTGTAAAAGCCGATTGGGAGATCAAAACCTATTATGATTACAAAGAGTTGCTACTCAACAAGGATATTGATGCAGTTCATATCAGCTTGCCCGATCATCATCATGCCATTGTGGGTGTGCATGCTGTGAATGCTGGGAAAGATGTTTACCTGCAAAAGCCTGTATCCCTCACCATCGAAGAAGGAAGGATCTTGTCAAATGCAGTAAAGAAAACAGGAAGGATTCTGCAGATCGGTTCACAACAAAGAGGAAACAATCCCTGGCCGCAGTTCAAGAAAGCCTGCGAGCTGGTGCGCAATGGAAGGATTGGAAAACTGACTACAATAGAAGTGGGACTGCCCGGCGATCCCGGTGGTGGCAACAAAACTGAAATGCCAGTGCCAGCCAATCTGGATTATGATGCCTGGCTGGGCGCAACACCGGAAGTATATTATACAGAAGACCGTGTTCATTCACAGGAAGCAACCATGAGGGGACTCAACAGCAGACCAGGATGGCTGCGCTGCGAACAGTTCGGTGCCGGCATGATCACCGGATGGGGTGCGCACCATATCGATATCGGTCACTGGGCGATGGGTATGGAATACAGCGGTCCCATTGAAGTATGGGGGAAAGCATCATTCCCGACCGATGAAAAAAATTATTCCGGACTATGGAATGTACACGGCATCTTCAGAACAGAAGCGCTCTATGAAAATGGTGTGAACATGATCGTATCCAATGAACTTCCTACCGGCGTAAAGTTCATCGGTAGTGAAGGATGGATATGGGTGACCAGAGGAAATTATCGTGTAACCGATACTGATCCTGTTGCTGACCGCAGTGGTGTGAAACCCATCGATGCCAGCAATCCCAAGATCCTGCAATCCGTGATCGGTGCGAACGAGATAAAACTGACCGACAGTCCCGAACAGCATACCGACTGGCTCAATTCAGTAAAAAGCAGAAAGGAACCTAGCACACCGGTAGAAGTGGGACATCGTTCCTGTTCAGCCTGTCTCTTGCATCAGATCGCGATGAAACTGAACAGAAAGATCTACTGGGATCCTGCGAAAGAAAAATTCAAGGGGAACGACAAGGAAGCAACGGCTATGCTTTCAAGACCCAGAAGAAAGAAATACGATTTTTAATAGCCCTTAAATACCCAAAGAAAGATCCCTGTTTCGACAGGGATTTTTTTTGCCCGTATATCATCTATAAAAAATATGGAGAAAGTGAAATCAAAAATATTCTCTGCAGAAATCTTTGGATAATCTTCATAATAATCTTGTCATTACAAATGCATTAACTTGTTGCATGAAAAAAATTGTTCTCTTCCTCCTTTCCCTGCAAACTGTTTTATTTACAGTTGCTCAACACCGTATCAATATCATTCCTCAACCGCTATCAGTATCTGAAAAACCAGGTTCGTTTCCACTGAATAGCAAAATGAATATAGGGTATGATCCTGTTTTTCGTGAAGCAGCGCAATATCTAGGAACTATCATAGGAGTTCCTGTTACAAGGATCCGCCCCCGATCAGCATCAGTCAACCCAACCATACAGCTTTCAAGAAGTACTACAAAAGATACCGCTGCCTATCTTCTGAATATCGATCCATCTTCCATCCGACTATCAGCATCACACGCCTCAGGTATGCTGCACGGCGCACAATCCCTCGCCCAACTTTTTCTCACCGGTAACAAAAAAGAAATTCCTTGTGCGATCATCAATGATCAACCACGCTTCGGATACCGCGGATTCATGCTGGATGTATCAAGAAATTTTGCATCAGTGGATTATGTCAAAAAAACCATCGACCTGCTGAGCCTTTACAAGATGAACCGCTTGCACCTGCACCTCACCGATGGTGCCGGATGGCGCATCCAAATAGACAAATACCCTGCCCTCACCCAAACAGCAGCATGGCGCAACAAGGGCAGCTGGAAGGAATGGTGGAAAGGCGACAGGCTCTTTGCGAATGAAGGTGAACCGGTAGCCTATGGCGGATACTACAGCAAAGCACAGGCACGGGAACTGGTGGCCTACGCACAACAACGTGGCATCACCATCATACCTGAAATTGAAATGCCGGGACATGCCGATGAGGTACTGGCTGTTTACCCGCATCTCAAATGCGAGGGCGCATCGCAAAGAACCGGGGAATTCTGTATCGGTAACGACTCAACCTTCACCTTCATGCAGGATGTCATCACAGAGATCATGGAGATCTTCCCTTCCAAATACATACACATCGGCGGTGATGAGGCCAGCAAAAAGAACTGGAAGCAATGCAGCAAATGCCAACAAAGGATCAAAGACAACAACCTGAAAAATGAAAACGAACTGCAGAGCTATGCTATCCGAAGAATGGAAAAATTCATTTCCTCCAAAGGGAGAAAACTGCTGGGATGGGATGAGATCCTGGAAGGAGGTCTGGCACCGGGCTCTACTGTCATGAGTTGGAGAGGAGAGAAAGGAGGAATTGAAGCGGCAAAAATGGGGCATGATGTGATCATGACTCCCGGTAGTCATTGTTATTTCGATTTCTATCAGCAAGACCCGGCCACACAACCGGAAGCTATCGGCGGTTATTTGCCACTTGAAAAAGTCTATTCATACGAACCGATTCCCGCTGAACTCGAAGCATCAAAACACTATCATGTATTGGGGGCACAGGCAAATCTCTGGACTGAATACATTCCTACAGATGAGCATCGTGATTACATGATCTTTCCACGGATCATTGCCCTGAGCGAAGTGTTATGGAGTGAACCTGATCAAAAGAATTGGAAGGATTTTCTTTCACGCCTAAACAAAAATTATGGTTTACTGCAGGCCAAGAACGTCAACTATTGCAGGCCTTCATACAAGGTGGATATCAAGCCGGTCATCGATATCAATACAAAAAATGCAATCGTCACACTTAGTACTGAACAACATCAGCCTCTGATACGATATACAACTGATGGATCAGATCCTGTTCATTCGTCGTCTTTGTATCAGAATCCTTTTATGATCACTGGAAACCAGCATATCCGCGCAGCCATCTTTCGCAATGAAAAAGCCGCACAGAAACCGGATTCCCTTTTGATTGACTTCCACAAAGCGCTGGGTAAGAAAGTAACCTACAACAAAAAATGGGTGAGCTATCCTGCACAAAAAGAACTCACGCTGGTAAACGGATATAAGGGTTCACTTACGTATCAGGACGGACAATGGCAGGGATTTATAAGTGATATGGATGTAGTGATCGACATGGAGCAAAGCGAAAGTATTCGATCTGTTTCCTGCACCTTTATGCAACTGACTGGTCCGGGTGTATACATGCCAGACTATATTGAAGTTTTTCTGTCGCAGGACGGCAAAGAATTTGTATCAGCCGGAAAAGCCATGAATGATATTCCAACCCATGACAGCAGTCTTCTTTTCAAAACCTATACTATTGACCTCAAGAATACTACAGCTCGCTACATCAGATTCTTCGCAAAGAACCACAATGGGTTTTTATTTGCGGATGAGATCGTTGTGTATTGATGAACTGTTCCATTCAACTGTTACGATCACTTCATTTTTTCTGCCTACCAATTGATAAGGAGGATTGTAACCCAGATATCTGAAGTTCCCAATGGGCTTGATACCTTTTTCTTCAAGCAATTGCTTGAGCTGTTCGGCATATTTACTGATGGTGGCGTCATTTGCATAACCACCAAATTCAATAACAGCAGCATATTCAGCAGGGGAAGTATGCAACTCAACCTGTGCGTCATTGGGTTTGGGAAGATCCCTGATATCATATTGTGAAGGCATCACAAAACTCATGGAAGATCCTTTGTCGCTGATGTCCATGTGTACGGGTGAGGTCATTGCAATCTTGGTGGAAGATTCGTTACCTCCAAAGATATAGCCGGCGATTCTGCGAAAGCCACTACCGGAAAGTTCTCTGTATGATCTTGCAGCAGATTTCACGGTTGCCATAGTAGCAGGTGGATAATAACGGATCTCAAAATTCTTTTCCTTTTTAACGACCTGGTATGTCTGCTTTTCGATATTCGAAGTGGAGAATGCCATGAAAGACTGGAAAACAATGAAGAGGAGTAATAATACCAGAACGGTAGTAATCATTTTTTTCATGTCAAGATATTGCTCTATAACATGAAAAATTACCTACATGTTCGATTTCTTGGTAGGATATGAAAAAAATCACATTTTTAACTGAGATCTGAAAAACTCCTTCATTTTCTCATGCATGGAAGCTGAGATCTTTTGATACTGCTTGTCACGGACAAGGTTGGTTTTTTCCAGGGGATCTTTTTGATAATCATACAACTCCGTGGCATAAACTTTTTGTTCATCAAAAGGCTTATCCGATGTATAATTATGCATCCATACCGTGTACCGGTATTTTTCTGTTCTGATACTATACCCCATCACTTTATTTCCCTTATATCCTGTTCTGGCCATCTCATCCTTGGTAAGTGATCTTGGATACTGACTCACTGCATACTCTTTTACTGTTGTTTTATTATTCGACATTACCGGCTTCAGACTTTTACCCTGAAGATGAGCGGGTACAGTCAATCCGGCAAGATCACAGAGCGTAGGAAAAATATCCAGGTGCTCTGAAATCGTATTTGCTTTCCCTGGCTTTATTCCTGGTGCAGCAATGATCAATGGTGCACGCGTGGCCTGTTCAAAAGTGGAATGCTTGTTCCACATATCATGATCTCCCAGATGCCACCCATGATCACCCCACAATACAATGATGGTGTTATTGAGTGTGCCCAGCGAATCGAGTGTATTCAGCAGTATACCGATCTGGGCATCGGTATAAGAAATGGATGCATAATATCCATGCAACAATTCACGCTGTTTTTCTTGTGCCAGCCGAATATGATTTCCTTCACCCTGGAAGGTAACAAAAGGCGGGATATCCGGATAATTCCTCAACTCTCCCGAACGATGATAGGCGATTTCAGGTCCATTTGAAGAATGCTCCTGAAACGACGCCAGCACCATATCCTCACGTTTGTAGAGATCCCAGTATTTTTTTGGCGCGATAAAGGGAAGGTGGGGCTTGTGAAAACCGATGGCCATGAAAAAAGGTTTATCGGCTTTTGACATTTCGATGATCTGTTGCTTTGTTTTCAGGGCAAGCACACCATCCTCATAGGCATTGTCAGGAACATCCATCGATTCAACTGAGGGTCCAGTCTTGGCAGTACTGCTCTCATCATCCTGAGGATTGTTCTTTTTTGCAGTGAAAAGCGCAATGTTCTCAGGTTTCAAATATTGATTGCCTGCAGGTTTGCCCAGAGGATAATCTCCGGCTGCCGCTTCGATGTAGGGTGTGTTCCAGGAAACAGGATCTATTTTTTTGATGGAACTCGTGGGATGATAAATCTTACCAGCACCTTTGGTTATATATCCCTGCTGACCAAAGTATTGGGGAAGTGTAAGAATATCTGGATTCATATCACGCATCTGCGTTTTCAAATCCCATATTTTCGTGTGATCAGGTCTCATGCCGGTCATGAGACTGGCACGAGTTGGTCCGCATACCGCCTGCTGACAATAATTTCTCATGAATACAGTACCCATGGCAGCCAGTCTGTCAATATTAGGCGTCTTTACAAAACTGTTGCCATAAGCTCCCATGTCCGGACGAAGATCGTCTACTGCAATGAAGAGGATATTCTTATGTTGCTGTGCTGATAAATTCAGAACACAAAACAATGAAATCATTACAGGGAAAATAAATTGCCGGAACATAATAACGAATTTAGATATTGAATGTAGTCTAAATTCATGAATATTTATAGTACTGTAATCAACACGACATCAGCGTTCTGAAGCTCTCTCAAACAATTGATGAATATACAGAATCAGCAAACCAAATAAAACAGAACCGACGATTAGTACATTGTTCAAAATTCCTGATACTGAAAAGGATATTTTGATCAGGATGGTTGAAAGAACAAAACCAGAATTACGGATGATTGTATGAAACCTGTCAGAATAGAAAAAAGAGGCCAGTAAGATCAATACGTCTACCACAATCAGTATGGTAAAAAACTCATCAAAAAATATGTTGTTGATATAGGCCATTACATTTTCATTTGAAAGACCACTTTCCAGGGCAACCCTCATCCATCCTGAAAAAGAATAGATTGCAAGAAGTATAAGTACAGGCACCAGTACAAGGGCTATTACCTTCTTCAATAAAACAAACTGAGCAGGATATTTATTTTTTTGTTCAGGTAACTCAGATTCAGGTACGGATCTTCGGAGAATTTTATGATAAAAAAGAAAAATAAGTAGAAAGAGGATCAATGAAGTGAGCGCGTCAATTGTGAACTTTAAGTCATTTTCATTTTCAAACCAATTTTTAACCAACTCAAGATCCCCAAGATCTTTGAAGATTCTTCTGATCACAATCAGCGTAATGATCTCATATTGCTTACCGATATAAAAAGAAGTGGATTGAGGCAGATAGAACAGGAGGAGATAGACTTCATAAATGAGGATAAACGAGAATGGTGTATAGATCGCTGAAATGGGATTATTCAGAAATTTAGAAGCAGATGGGATAATATTAAAATTTGCCAACGCAATGAACAACAAATGAATAAGGTAACTGGCAATGGCAATCAGTAAAATGGTTTGTTCACTCCGCTTTTTTATAACGGGTGAGAGAAACAGATTTAGGCCTGTATCAACAAACTTCTTGATGGATGAACTGTTTTGATCCTGTTGCATATGCCCTGATTTGAACAATACACATGAATGCGTGTTTTGTTGCGGTAATGAGGAAATTTCAGCACATCACAGCTACTCTAATTGCCCTCTCTCTTTGTTTTGCAGGCAATAGCCAGGATCGGTATACCATCAAAGGCGGAGATCCCAACGGGATCAATAAATGGTATATGGGAAGGCAGATTGCCTATGTGATGAGTCACTATGGCATTGGATGGCTGGAGCGGCCGGAAAGAGAGCTGGAAGAGAACTCATCCCAACTCATTAAAAACCTGAACATCAAACCGGGAATGCAATTTGCCGATATAGGTGCCGGCAGCGGATATTACAGCAGTTTCATCAGCAAACAGATCGGAAAAGGCAAGGTATATGCGGTAGATGTGGAGCCGGAGATGATCGCATTTCTTGACGCAAGGATAAAAAAAGAAAAACTGAACAATGTAATCACTGTGCTCGGAACAGAAACTTCTGTATCGTTGCCGGAATCAAGTATAGACATGATGTTGCTGGTGGATGTCTATCATGAATTCTCTTTCCCTTATGAAATGGGGCGCTCTATGCACAAGGCATTGAAGCCTGATGGAAAACTGATACTCGTAGAATTCAGGGCAGAGGATCCTATGGTACCCATCAAGGAGATCCACAAAATGAGTGAACAGCAGGCGGTAAAAGAATTAAAAGCTGCCGGATTCCGTTTGGAAAAGAACATCAGCAATCTGCCCTGGCAGCATTGTATGATTTTTGTAAAGAATTAGAATTTCAATCCAGCCAGATCAATGGATGCCTCACCGGAAGGTTGCGTATGATCTCTTCCATCACCGGTTCGTGATTGAGTTTTTGCCATGCAGTAAAATAACCGACATGGTCAAAAGCCCTTGCCCCAAAAATCAGGAATGGCTGTGCCACCGGCCATTCATCCCAGTACATGACATCTTTTTTGTAAGGCCATCGATTTTTATCTGATATATAGGGAAATAAAAAATCAATTCCTTTTCGGATAGATCGCTGATCAGCTGTTTGATATTTCCACAGATTTTCTTTTTGATCTGAAAGAATCTGGCACAGCATGGTCATGGCATCGAGATTAAAAATTGCGTACCCATAGGGCTTGGTCCTTGCCAGTTCCTTTGGGAAACTTCCGTCAATAGCCATCTGATCTGGAAGATGAATGTTTTTATATCGATTCCTGCAGGTATCGAGCAATGCCTTGTTATTGGTGAATTTCGCGAAAGCAGCAACCTGCATCGTCCAGCAAGTTCCATGATTGTTCAATGCTTTCTTTTCATCCAGTCCATATGGATGGGTGGTTACCCATTGTAAAAAATCTTCAAACCATTTTCTGTAAGCAGCATAATCGTTTTTACTGGCTGATTTTGATTGCTCGAGTTTCAAAAGAGATTGTGATACTTCGATGAACTGGATCATATCGATGATACCAATACCTCTGCCGGTGAACCTGCCCTTTATGGCCTGTGCATAGAGCATATGCGGATTCATCCGGGTCGCCGTATCAATGAACCAGCGTTTTGCATGCGCAAAAGCATGCTTTGCATATTTTTCATCTTTTGTCAAAAGATATGCTGAAGTGAGCGATCCGATGATTCTGCTAAACCGGATCATGGCTTTGCGATGCTCAACAAAATTATCCGGGTTGGTCATGCCATCCCGCTGGATATAGGGTCCATCAGGGTTTTGCGGATCGGGCCACCAGTAATCACCTTCTGAGAAAAAGTCATGTTTGCCGCCTGCACTTCTTTTGGAGCTATATGAAGTGATGGTGATGGGTTGCTGTTCCAATGCCCATGCAGCCTCCTTTAGATCATAAGGTTTCAGGGTTTCTATTGCTTTTGTCCTGAAATCATTTTGCTGCGCAATCGTGAAAACGGGAAACAATAGGGCGATCAAAATCAGTTTTCGCATGGTTTCAATTTTATTGTCTGATATACCTGCTTTGTGTAACTCCATGCGAAAAACATTTGCATTCCATACACCGAAATAAAATCATATCTCCTTTATGACCAAACAGGGGAATACCATCACCCAGTAAAACAGGAATGGTAGTGATGATCATTTCGTCTATCAGGTCTTCCTCCAAAAACGTACGAATGGTCCGGCCTCCATCAATATACAAATGATGATGGCCCATTGCATTCACTTGAGTGATCAGCTCAGTCGGAGTGCCTTTGATCAGAAAAGCTTTCCCATTCAGATCTTCGGGAATAGCTACCAATGTTGAACTCCAAACAAATACAGGTTTGGTGTAAGGCCATGCAACACCAAAGCCCAGAACGGTTTCGAAAGTTTTCCGGCCCATCAGCAAGGCATCGATGCTAGACATGAACTGATAATACCCCATATCTTCTCCTTCGGGCTCAGGATATTTATATAGAAAATCCACGGAACCATTTTTATCAGCGATAAAACCATCCAGGCTTGTGGCGATGAAAACTTTATTGGATCCCATAAATGAACAGATTTGTGAAAACAAAATATAGTTCATTACAAGAAGAAAACTAACTTTATACAATCAAAAAACAAAAGACCATGAAAAATATTTGCCTGAGCATTTTTGCTATTTGCTTTTCCCTGATCTCTTTTTCCCAACCTCCCGCTGGCGACGCCAACCCCGGTGATATATACGGCAGCAAGGTAAAGGCCAAGGGTGCTATAGATTTATCCGAAGTGGTTGCTCAGCTTGAAAACGGCTCATCACTCCCTGAAACCAAAATCAGGGCTAAAATAACAGATGTTTGTCCGAACAAAGGCTGCTGGCTCAAGCTGGAACTCCCGGATGGAAAGTCGGCCACCGTGAAGATGAAAGATTACGGATTTTTCGTACCCCTGGCTGCAAAAGGGAAAACGGTAGTGATTGAGGGACAAGCTTCTGTGAAAACAGTTTCTGTGAATGAGCTGAAACACTATGCCGAAGATGCCAAAAAATCTAAGGCAGAAATAGACGCCATTACACAACCTAAAAAAGAGGTGAATATACTGGCCAAGGGTATAGTCGTGGTTAACTGACCAAAAAACCCTTAAAATTTGCTCTATGAAGAAGTTTTCTCCGATCTTCAACTTTCTTGTCATTTCCTTCATTTGTCTTTTTACCGGATGCTCCGGTACAAAAGCCATCAAACAGAACAAGGGTTGGATAAAACTATTCGACGGCAAATCCTTTGATGGATGGAAGAAAAATGAAAATCCGGAAACCTTCACCATCGAAGATGGCAGCATCAAAGTAGCAGGCCCCCGTTCACATCTGTTCTACGACGGACCAGTCCTGAACCACGATTTTACCAATTTTGAATTCAAGGCACAGGTCATGACCAAACCCGGATCGAACTCAGGCATTTATTTTCATACGGCTTATCAGCAAAAAGGATTTCCTGACAAAGGATTTGAAGTACAGGTCAATAATTCTCATACCGACTGGAAACGATCCGGTGGACTATACGACATAAAAGATACAAGGGAAGTTTATGTAAAGGATGATGAATGGTATACGGAATACATTCGTGTTGAAGGAAAACATGTGATTGTAAAGATCAATGATAAGGTAGTGACCGATTGGACACAGCCGGATGACTTTGTTCCTGCAAAAAATCATCGCAACCGAATCATTGCCAGTGGAACTTTTGCACTGCAAGGGCATGATCCAAAAAGCATTGTTTATTACAAGGATATTATGGTGAGACCACTGACTCCTTAAGATAAAGCCAAATACTATCGGAAATTCACCTTTATTACAATTCAAATTTTATTCCTTGTGCCAGCGGTAATGTTTTTCCAAAATTGATGGTATTGGTTTGTCTGCGCATGTAAGCCTTCCAAGCATCTGATCCGCTTTCCCTCCCTCCTCCTGTTTCTTTTTCACCACCAAAAGCACCTCCGATCTCTGCACCGGAAGTACCAATATTTACATTGGCTATTCCACAGTCAGATCCTTCATGACTTAAAAAATACTCCGCCTCATGAAGGTTCGAAGTGAAAATAGATGATGATAATCCCTGTGGAACATCGTTTTGCAGTCGTATTGCCTCTTCCAGTGAGGAATACTTCAACAGATACAGGATTGGTGCAAACGTTTCCCTTTTTACGGTTTCAGTTTGGGAAGGCATTTCGATGAGGGCAGGACGAACATAGCAGCCCGACGGGTAAGCATCTCCTGAAAGAATTTCACCACCAAATAAAACAGTACCGCCATCTCGTTTAGCAGATATAATAGCTGAACAGAAATTCTCTACTGCTTCATGGTCGATCAACGGACCAACATGATTGCTGCTATTCAATGGATCGCCGATTTTCAATTGTGCATATGCCGAAATCAATTTTTGTTTTACTTCCTCAACAATATTTTCATGAACAATAAGTCTTCGTGTTGTTGTACAACGCTGCCCGGTAGTTCCAACTGCACCAAAAACTACAGAAGGAACCACAAGATCCAGCGATGACTGATCTGTAACGATAATTGCATTGTTGCCTCCCAGTTCCAATAAAGTTTTCCCTAATCGTAATGCAACTTTTCCTGCAACTGATTTCCCCATCCTGGTAGATCCCGTAGCAGATATGAGAGATATATTTTCATCTTCTGACATCCATTCTCCTGCGGCAGCGCCACCGGTTATGAGGCAAGAGATCCCTTCAGG
>Ga0315900_10002534_pt1 | contig 27705 bp, 45 predicted proteins | sample LakEriMetagenome_FD_203521 | JGI IMG/M metagenome (GOLD analysis project Ga0315900, IMG submission 203521) | Freshwater fungal communities from buoy surface, Lake Erie, Ohio, United States - Buoy 12 MA114 | ecosystem: Environmental > Aquatic > Freshwater > Lake > Lake biofilm | place: USA: Lake...
CTAAGTAAGTATGCAGTACCTTGGTCAAAGTAATCTTCTCCTTGTGATAATATCTGGTTTATAATATCACCGCCATCCATAATAGAATTGGCTCTAGCAGTAGTATATTGTCTATATGCAAGAGATGGCATATTGACATTCCATTCATGTGATTTAGTTCCATCATAATATGTACCATCATTTTGATATCCTCCAACAATATAACCACCAGATCTAATTGGATAAATAGCCTCACAAGCTTTTAACTGTTCTTCAGTCATAATGTAACCATACTTATCTATTACATCTGACACAGTTAACATATCTATCTTACCTACCCAGTTACCTTGAGATATATATCTTACATCCGGAGACTTGTGATAGAAAGTAACTACAGGATTCCAGAGCTCTACTTCATAGTCATCTTCCATCATATGGAAATGCCAGAATTCTCTATCTGTGATAAGCATGTCTCTAAAGCCTCTTTCTTCTAGCTCATCCATTTTAAATCTTTCTACATCCACTTTATGCTGATGTGAAGCCCATTGCTCTACCATAGATCTATAATCCTTTTTAAAGAATTGCTCTATTTCAGGAAGACTTTTTAATTGTTCTGGATTTAATTGCTGTTGAGCTTCTTCTGATTGAGGATCTAATCCTTGTTCTATAAGAGCTGCTGAAATTTTAACTTGTGCTTGAGACATCAAAGTGTCTTCTACCATTTTTCTTTTTTGCTCAAGCATTTCATTATATGAATACTCATCAATGGTTTTGTATGTAAGCTTTGTTGATCTTTTAGCAAATTCAGCTACTAAGACATTAATAACATTTGGAATAATTGGATAGAACTTTAACTCTAATGCTGATGCTTCTTCTCTAGTTAATAATTCTACTATATCTTTATATTCATTATCTTCTTCAATTATATAATCAGATCTATCAATAATACCTTTTGCAAGCTTATAGTTTTTCATTAGTCTTCTTGCATTTCTTCTGATTTGCTTAAGACCATTCCATTCTAACCAGTCTAAGTTCCAAGCAGCCCATTCTGGATCTTTATCTTTTTTAGATAAAAACTGCAAAGGTTGGGTAATACTACCCATTCTATTCTGCTCTACTTTAGCACCTTTTTTTAACTGTAATGCGTTATATACTTGCATAGTTATTTTATATTTTTAAATGGGGATTTTTTAAACACTGACCCATTTGTTAATCCACGGTTGCTGCCCATATGCCTAAATGGACTACTATTTAATTTAAACATTTTTTCTGACTTTTGCAAGTTTTTAGCTGCATCATCCATGATTGTTCTTTTAGCATATCCTCTATTTGATTGCTGAATCCTCATAAATGCAACTAAAGCAGTAAATGCTACAAGTCTATCCACGTTGAGTCCTTCTACATATTCTTGCATCTCTTTGATTAACATGGGATCTGGAATTCTTTCTATTCCATATTTAGTTCTTACTATTGTTCCATCTGGTTTTGTTTCTGTATCTAGCTCTTCTTTGCAATACTCAATAACATAACTAAGCATGTGAGCTTTAAATAAGTTACCCGTGTTTCTCCAACCATACTCCTGATAAACGTTAGTATTTGCACCAAGATCTTTAAGGAACATAATCTGTCCTTTTGGTACAAGATATCTTTGTTTCTTTCTAGATATCATGTATTGAATAAAAAGAGATATGTTACTTTCTATTAATGCCCAAGCATTATACCATTCTATTATTAGTTCTAATCTTTGATGAGTTTTATTAATATCATCAAACCTACCGCACCATGCTGCAACTATTTTATCTTGTTCTAGATAAGTCTCTGTTTCTACGCCAGTTACCTTAGTTACTTCAACTGGAGCTTTCATTACATAAATAGAACACAGTGATTCTGAGGTAGTTGTCTTACCTTCTGACACGGGGTCAATAGATGCATAATACTGACCAAAGGTTGGATCTTTAATTGGTCTTTCCCAAACTACTAATGTTCCTGTTTTATCTTCTAGTTTTTTAGATACAGGAAACTCCATAATTGGGAGTTTAGTTGTTTCTCTTACAGCAGGTTTACCATTCTCATCATAGAATATATCTAAGAATTCATATGCATATTCCTTCTCTTCTATTCTTCTTCTTTGTGCTGCTACTAAATGTGGAGGGAATACAGATACTGATCTATGTGCAAATGCCTCTTCAATATTTCTAGGGTGCTGAGATATCCTTAACTGGTAATCTTCTGGAGATAATTCTTTCTTCCATTTTTCAAATTGCTCTTCCAGGGCAATCAAAGCTTCTTCTACTTGTGAATTACCATATTGGTCTATATGTGGTGGCATAGACCATTGCTCAGGAATAAACAAACCTGAGAGACCTTCTGTTCCTTTACTGTCTATTAAATTAGTTTCTACAGCATAAATATCTTTTGAAGTAGGATTCAGGATCATATCCTTAAGAGGGTTACACTGAGATAAATCCCCTACTGAGCCTGCAGCTATAAACATACCTGTAGTAATTAAACCAGATCTCATTGCTGGTCTCATATACTCATATGTCTGATCCATCTTAGGAGCAATACCTGCCTCCTCATGGAAAAAGAACTTTACCGGACCCCCTACACCATTTGTTGGATCTTTCTCAAATGACATACCTTGCATAGTACCTTTGAGACCAACCTCATTCTTTCTATCTCCTTTTCTAACTTCTATCTTCTGTTGCCACATCATTACCTTGTGTGGAGTCATTGGTCTATACCAAGCAGTATGTTCATTTAAGAATGCAGCATATTCATCTAAGAATTTCCAAGAGCCTTTCTCATTTATATAGTCTTTAAGACTTGCTCCTATCTTTAATGTGACCCCAGACTCAAACCATATCTGGTTTAAAAGCTTAGCCATATGAAAGTAAGAGGAAGCTATCTGACGTTTCTTAAGAATAGCTACATGCTTGTAGTTGAGTTCTGCCAATAGTTCATAGAGGGCCATGTGATACTGTGCATCCCGTATTTTGGCAAAGTCAAAAATTTGCTGTTCTTTATCAAATATTGGTAGGAAGTTAAGCCACATGTAATAGTCTCTAGTAAGGTACCATATGTTGTCTTCTGATTTATAGATAACTCCTCTCCTACATCTGAGTTTTTGTTCATCCCAGTAATTGATAAAATCTTTGGATTTAAATGGAGAGTCGCAGTAATATCCGTCTTGTCTGAACTTTCTGGATTCAGCATTAAATAATAAGCTAGTTTCATCAAAGTTATATTTACCTGGTTCTTTAAATAAGTCTCTTAAAAACTTGGCAAACTCTTCTCTTGAAGAAAAGTCTGTAACAGTCCAAGTTCCATTATCATAAGTTGGTATGTTTTCAAATATCTCCATTACTGATCATATGCCATTCCAATACCACCTCTTACTCTACTAGATTGTTCTTCTTGTAGATCTTTATAAGCTCCTTTGAAAGATGCTCTAATTGCCTCATAGTTTTTAGCAGCATTTACTAAAGCAGTAATATTACCATCACGCCCGTGTGTAATAGGTGTAGTTTCCATATATCTACCTAATCTATCTAACATGGATGCAATTCCTTTGTATGCTCTGGATGTAGGAGTCTCATACATTCTCTGGCAGAACTGCAGTGCTATGTATATATCTTCATCTTCAGTAGAGAAGTCTGCTTCTATTTGATCTAGAATTAAAGACTCTTTATCTAAATCCGGAGTATAAAAGAATGGATTTAAATCTGGATTAGGACAAGTCATATAGAATAAGTACTGATATATCTTGATATAGTTATCAGGATAGTTATCCATAACCATTTTAAGAGCCTTTAGAGTATAGCAATGTTCTGTGGGAATTACTTTACCATTCTGTATATCAAATAGTTTTACTATCATTTCTTTTTAATTTTATCTCTGTTATCATGTAGGTAGTGCATAATTGCAATTACCTCATCTTTTAAATATGGTATTTCCATCTGCACTACATCTTTAACAATTGGATCTCCATTATCATCATAACTAGTTAAAGGGTATCCATATTTATCTAAACCATCTGTTTCAAATACTATATGATGGATAAACATTTTCCCGGGTTGTAATTTAGGGTTATGCTTTAGTATCATGTACATATAGATACTTAACTGCAGACTGTAGTGATTAAAATTACAATCATCTAAACTAGATACAGGAGAGAGCATTTTTTCAGACACCCCCTCCCAATCTTTGTAAGATTCAGTCTTAATCTCTTTATTAGTTTTATAGTCAATAATGTTTACTTTACCATTAACTACTTCTACGAGATCTGACTGACCACAGATGCCTGCTGATTTAAGATAAACCATATGCTCTGGATACACGCCTGGTTCTAGTTTTTGTGATGGTGCTAACTTAATACCATCATTTAAATCTGTTGGTTTAAATACAGGTACAGTTATACCTTCTCTTTCTATTGAAGCTAAAGCACATAAGTCAGCTTCTCTTTGGTTATGATAAAAAGTACCAAGAGACATTGCTCTTTCTGATTCAGCATTCCAAATAGTTACAATTTCTTTTGGAGTATAGCCGTACCACTTAGATCTTTTATTCTTACAAACCTTCTTTGCTACTTTCTCAGCATCAAAAGGTATCTTAAAATGTGATACCAAAGTAGTTACACTTATCCAATTAATCTCTGAGCCGTCATTGCTTCTATAGCTATGATCCTTGGCATTAAATACTATACTCATAGTTTCTCTAATTCTTCTTCTTGTTCTTCAGTAATTAAAGCATCCCATTTACCTAATGGACATGATGATGATAGTGATCTAGTTTTAAAAGCAAGAGAGCATCCACATTCATTACAGCATGGAGCTGTACCCTTTACCGCACACTTCTTACCTTTTTCTGGACACTCATCACAGATGTCATATCTAAGTCTAGAGATTTCTTCTACAGTCTCATCTCTAACAACTGAGTTTTTAATTCCCTCAAATATTTGTGATCTGTTTTGCCAGATAAGATTAAGTACGTTCTTCATTATTTTTAGTTTTAAAAAAATTTGTTTTCTTTTCCTTTTGCTCTAAAATTTTTTGTTGAAGTTTTAATAAATTATCAAGTTTTAATTCCATTGCTTTTTTGTTGTGGTATGCATTAAATGTAGACGTATCATGTCCATCTAAAACTTTATATAGTTTATTTATTGTTTTATCTACAATTGTAGGTTTAGCATATATATGACCTAAACCATCAACATTTATTCTTGGATATTTTAAATTACTAAGTATATCTCTTAAATGTTTATAGTAAAACTCAATAGCATTTTCAACTAAATGTTCTTCATAATTATTGTCTTCTGCAAAAGATTTGTAAAGTCTACTTGCTTTCTTGGGATTCATTGCTTAGAAACTTAAAGTCTAAAAGTATAACACCTTCAGTTTGAATTTTTAAATTTGGATTAACTAGTATTTGTTTTTTATTAGTTTGATCTTTAATAACTAATCCAGTTTTCTCAGCTTTATTTATACAATTCCTTACAGTTTGTGCTGATTTAAAGATTGGTTCTTCTTCTGAAGATGCATCATAACAAAAACTTGTAAGTTCAATTGGTTGATTAAAACTTAAAAGAGTTAAGCAATTAAGATCAGAATCACTCATTGTTATTCTATTTACATAACAATGAGTGAGTATCTGAAATTTTACAACCTCCCACTTTGGCATTTTTACACGCTTCTGTACTTGGTTAACTAATGCCATGACTATCCTCTTTTAAGTTTTCTGCTTTCTGATTTAGTAGCAGTTTCTGGTTGATCATTTTCTAAATCTTCCTCTTCATCTTGTGGAGGATTCATCATCATAGCAAATTGATATTGGATACTTGATCTTTTAAATCTTGCTTCATCAATTTCTAATAACAATTTTTCATAATCTAATTGAGCTTTTAAGTATGGCATTGAAGTTTTATAAAACTCAAGCATTCTTTCTTTTTGCTCTTCTAATTGTTCTGGAGTCATCTCCATTTCCGGTTGTTGGTTTGTTGTTTCCATAGTGTATTAATTTACATTAGTTTACACAAATATATATAAAATAAGTTTAAATAAAACAAGTTTAAATAAAAAATCCAGGTATAGTATATACCCGGATCATGTTACTTAGAGAAGATTAAATAATATTATCTATTCTTAACAGTCAAATTTAATATTGTAAGTAAATAAAAGTTTCTTGATATGTCCATTTCAAATGTAAATATATCTAATGATGATAATCTTATTCTAATCATTATTTTATCCCATTGCTTAGCAGATGATTTCCAAGAGTTTCTAAATTTCATATTATAGGTTTTTTAACATTTCTATTACTTTAGGATCTGGATACATATCACTCTTGTCTTTTCTTACAGAATTATGTGTGTAGATTCCAGGTACTCCTTTGAATGCTTCTTTATCAATAGCCCAGATTTCTGATCTATAAGTTTTGGGAATATCATATGTTTCACATAAATACTCTACCAATTGTCTTAAAGATTCTATCTGTGCATCTGAATACTTGTACCAATATTTGGTACCTTTAAATGGTGTCTCTAGTGTTGTAACATTCTCAGGTTTAACTACACCATTTACATAGTTATAGTATTTACCATTGCGGAGTTTTAATGGACCCCAGTTACACACTTCTATACCTACAGAAAGTTTATTAAGGTTCTGATACTTTGCACCATTCTTAGTAAAGTCTTCTGAATCAATACCTAAATGCCAAGCCCAATGTTTAGATGAAAAGCATTGTACAATGTCTCCATTCTCCCCAATAACAAATGCAGTTGCTATTCTTGTATCATTACTATTCCAGTACCGTGATACAGCTACTGCATTGCCTCCACCTGCTGTATGATGCAGATAGATTTGTGTCTTCTTAGACTCTTCAGCATAGAACTGATCTTTGTCTAATCTCGCTTGTACTATTTTACTAATATCTAGTTTCATTAGTTCTTGATGTCTTTATAAGTGTCTGATGCGTCTTTTAAACCTTTTCTTAGTTTCTTTACAGTATCACATGTTTTATTAAGTACATTGTTACCTGTAATATCAAACCAGTTCTCATTGATTGAAGCTAATTCTATAATTGAGAATATGCCAAGTAAAATATTTGTAAGTATTGCCGGAACAGCAATTACAAAATCAAAGTTTAAAAACTTTAGTAATCCATTAATGAATGGAGTAAGTGCATAGTAGTCTAATGGGAATACAACACCCGCAGTAATATAATAACCCAGGGCTTTGTAAACATATCCTTGTCTAAGGATTCTAGATTTAAATACATCTCTGTATTTTCTCTTAGTTTCTTTAGTTATTTTTTTAAGAGATATTAGTTTAACAACTGTATCTACAAAGATTATAAACATTAAAATTATTGCCATTAATTGAATAGGTGCAAAGAAAGATGAAATTGTCAAAACTGCCAGTGTTATATTTGTTCTCATAATGTAGGTATTTGAGCTTTAATCAGACGGTATATAATATATAATATAATAATTATTAACCATATTCCACCCAACCATGCTAGGAAGTTGACCCAACCCGGGATATATTTTATTTTTTGTGGCTTTTGAGTTTTTGTTACAAGTTTGGTTTTGTAAATTGTATTGCCTTTAACTGTCTTGTATACAGTATCTACACGGGCAATTACTTTGTATTTATTATCTCTTACTCTTGATTGTAGTTTAATAATAGTACCATCTTTTTCAGCTAGTCTAGAAGCATATACATTACCTAATGAATCACAGAATAATGTATCTTCTATATATACAGTTTCTCCAGGAATCTTAATTGTAGTATCTCTAATTTGAGTTATATATACTGTACTATCTTTTTGTGTACATAGTGGACAGTATTTCTCCAATCTTCTTTCTAGTGAACAAGAAGTAACAAATACTAGCAATAAAGAACATAGAAATAATCTTTTCATTATAAAGTAGCAAATGTTATAAATGCTGCAAATGTATTTGTTGAACCATCAAAGAATACATTCTGGGACACTAAATATGAATCAGGTGCATTAGCAAATTCTGCATTAATTAAAGACTCTAATGTTGACGGATTATTATCAAATAAGTAAAGAGTTCTTAAGTTTCTATACTGAGGTATTGAAAGCCCTTGTAAAGTTTTCAATTGAAAAGGAAAGTTATTTCCTTTATTACCATAATCTTTTAAATTTCCTACTGACATAATTATTATTTTTTATTTATCTACTTACTTCTTCCCAGTCCATTGATGCATAAATAAGCTCAGTATTTGTACTTGCACTAACTATTAAAGCAATCTCATAAGGAGTACTAGTAAAAGTATCTCTTTCAAGTTGAAAACTAAACAATGCTTCTTTAAGTATATCTAAACTTACTGATGCTTGTGTACTTGATGTTAAGAATCCGGATGCTAATATTCTTCCTCCTGCAAAACTTGTACCTGTAATATTATATTCAACTGATGAATTTACTCCTGCAGGAACCCATGCTCCACCAGTTGTTGTGCCAGATGCTACTATTTTCCAATTGTAAATACCTGTTGCTACACCCATTATTGAAAGAGCTGTGAGGATTACTACACTATCTAAATAACCTGCTCTTAATTTTATACTTATTATTGGATAATAAGTTCCTGCAACAGCCAAACTTGTTGGAGCTGTAATAGGAGTACCTATCGCTTGTTGCGCACCTCTTAATTCATAACCACCTTCAGAAATTACTGTAGAGCAAACCTGTTTTAGTGTACTTGGATTTACGGTTACTCCTATATTAGTTATTTCATATCTCAATGGTAGAGTTGCAGTTGTTATATATGTTGATGGAATTAAATTAGCATGATTAAATTTATGGCACACAATAAAATTACCATCTATAATAAAACCTAATCTTACTGTTCCTTCTCCCAACCATTCAATATCCATAAACATTATCTGAGCTTTGGTAATATCTAATGTTACACCAGAAGGACCAGTACCATTCATTTTATCAACATTCCATGCTGATTGATCTACTACAGATTCAGTAACTACTCCAGTAACTATACTTCTTTCAACAAAACTAAGTGTGTAGTTATTTAATTGAAGATATAAACCATTATCTGTTCCAAAGTAACCGACTCGTTGTCTAAGATTATTTTGAGCTGGAGACATTACAAATGTAGTAAGTATTAAAAGTGATTTTCCTGGTTGATAAGAAAATACTTTAGTAGTTTCACGTAGTACTTGAGAACCATTTGTAGTATTTACATTTAAATTTACTAAACCTTCATTAGGACTAAATACGGCAGCACCTCCACTAGCAGTAGATGTATTCCATAAACCATTGTCATGATATCTATGGGAAGAATCAAATAATGTTAATGGATTAGAAACTCTTTGTCTTCCAAAGGCATCTACAGCCATTGCGCCAGCGGATACAAGATTTGTATTAATACTATCATTAATAGTATCCAAACCTAGCAACATTCTATATTGCCAAGGGAAATTATTCCCTTTGTTTCCGTAGTCCTTTAGATTGCCTATTGACATAATTAATCAATGATCATAAAGTGTATACGTACAGCACCATTTAATGCATTAAGAGCATCAACATTAGATATAACTAATGTAAGTGATCCTGCAGATAAATTACCAAAACTAACCACTGGAAAACCAGTACTAAAATACTCAACAGTTAAAAGAACAGTTGATTTAGTTGTAAGGTTAGCATTGTTAAAAGTAAATGACTCTTGTCCTGTTGCTGCTGTAGTAAGTGCTACAGTTTCAACAACTCCATTTCTTGAATTAAGAGTTACTGGATTACTAGAAACAATTGTTTGAGTTACTGTTCCTTTATCATATAATGATTGTAATGGTTCTGCATTTACTGCTAATGGTAACCAAGCATCATCTCTTGTTACATCTCTAGATCCAATTGCTAAAAGATTAGGTACATCTGTTGGTAAAGTGGTTCTATAATTACCAGCTTTAATCCACGAAATAAAATTTAGAATATCCATGATTTATTGTATTATTATTATTAAATTCTTGCTACTGAAAGATATCTAGCTGCAATAGTAGAAGTCCCTCCAACTGATTCTACAGTAACTACAATATATGTATTAAGTGACCAGTTTATAAATCCTGCTGTCATTGCATTTTCAAAAATTCCAGAATTATATGTTGCTCCAGCATTACTTCCAATAGCTGAATCAGAAAATCCTACATTTGGGTTTGTTCCATTATTTAAAAATTGACAAGCATTATTAGTAAACCATATATCTTTTTCAATTTTTACAACCCTTTGATTTACACCTGATGTTGCAGTATCTGTATCTGCAATAAGAGTTGCTCCAACAGCATTAAAAATAGATCCTTGATTAGGGGCTGTATTAGTTATATAAACTTTTGTTTTTAAAGTTGTTGCTGCTGCTAGTTTTTGCAAAGCTGTATTTATAGCAAAAATAGGCCAAGAGCTATTATTATAAGTATTAGCAGGTATTGTGCTAAATGTAACAGTTATATTAGATCCCGGTGCTACAACAACTAATCCTGATGGAACTTTACTAAAACTTGGTGTAGCTGTTCCAGATGGACCTACAGGACCCTGAATCCCTTGAGGACCTTGAGGTCCGGTTGCTCCTTGGGAAGCTAATAATGCCCAGCTAGTTGGATCTGCAGAAGGATTAACTCCACCTGGTCCTACATTGGCAATACAAAACCAAGATGCTCCACCAAAACCTACTGCATCATCAACAACATATGTTCCTGCTGCTGACCATGCACCTTGCCAGTTAAGACCTGCTGGTCCTACTGGTCCTGGTACTCCTTGAGGACCCATTGGTCCTTGTGCTCCCGCAGGAAGATTTGCTAATAAATCCTGACTAGTAATAACAGCTGGTAAAAAGCTATCTCCTCTAGTAGGATCTTGAATTCCAACAGGAATTAAAGTATTATTAGGAAGAGTAGTGGTAATCTTTAAAGATTTAATCCAGCTTATAAAATTTAATACATCCATGACTTTTATACTATTGTTAATGTTGTACCTGCAGGTACAGTTAATGTTTTCCCTACGCACATTGCTAATGGTGATTGATATTCTAAATTTGAATTATCAGGCAATACTAAATTTTCATTAATACAACCAACTACTTTAAAACCATTAGCCCAAATAGAAGATGTAACAGCAGGAGTAATAGGAGTTATTTGAGAAATAAAATCACTTAATGTGATTGCACCCGCTAAATAACCATCATCTCTTCTAGCATCTTTTAATCCAAGAGGCAAAAGAGTTTGAGTAGGATTTGCAGTAGTAACTATTCTACTTCCTTTAATCCAACTTATAAAATTTAAAATATCCATGACCTTTTATTTTAATGTGCAATTATTATTTATTTTCTAATGCCTCTACTTTAGCAGACAATTCTTTAATAGCTTTAACCAAGATTGGTATAAGTTTACCATAACTTGCTTCTAACTTCTCTGGGTTTTCTTCATATACAAGACCTAATGTTTCAGCCATCTCATATTTTTCTTGAGTAGACTTTAAATCTTGTGCAATGAATCCAAAATCTTTTACACCATGCTTTCCATCTTCTTCTCTATCATTCCAAACAAATGATACAGGATTAAGCTCTTTAACAAATTCTAATCCCACTGCTAATTCAGCAACTTCTTCTTTGTCTCTTGCATCTGATAAAGATGTAATAGACGTTACTGCACATCTTAAAACATTATTAGAACTATTACCTAATGTAATTGAATTACTAGTGCTTGATGTAGGTGCTCCGGAATTTGAACCAATGCAAATATTATTTGAACCTGTTGTAATAGGATTTAAACCGTTTCCTTCACCAGCATATACACCTAAAAAAGTATTATCTGAACCGGTGCTAACACTTTGACCAGATCCCGCACCTACAGTTGTATTTGCACCAGAAGACGTAGTATTCCATAGAGATCGCCATCCAATAGCTGTGTTAGGACTAGATGTTACAGCTATAATACTTTTTAGTGCCCCACTTCCTACTGCTACTTGACCAAATGAGCTGTTTCCTACCACGGCAAGAGCTTGTTTACCCACTGCTACATTTTCAGAACCAGAATTAGTATTTGTTAAAGCAATAGATCCTACGGCAACATTATCATCACCATCTGTAAGTGAGCCTCCACTAAATAAACCTAATACGGTATTACTACTTCCAGTAGTAATGCCACTTCCTCCACTACCAACCATAAGGTTAGCATTAGCTGTTAATGATGCTGGAGCTGAAGCTCCAATATATTTATTTAATGTTCCTGGACCACCAGATAAAGATCTTAATTCAATACCGTTTACATCAACATAGTTTGCTGATTGTGGATTAACAATATCTACATTTATTGTACTCATCTTATTTATTTTTTAATTCATTAAGTTCTTTTGATAAATCTTGTATTGCTTTGACAAGAATTGGAACAAGTTTTCCATAAGAAGCTTCAAGTCTCTCAGGATTTTGTTCATATACTAAATTTAATGTTTCAGCTAATGCTGCATCTTCCTGAGATTTTTTAAGATCTTGTGCTATGAAACCAAAATCTTTAACATCATGTTTACCATTTTCATTTCTTTCATCCCACACAAACTCCACTGGTTTAAGAGTATTTACAAAATTAAGTCCTGCAGTTAACTCAGTAACTTCTTTTTTGTCTCTAACATCTGAGAGTGATGTTATAGAAGTAACAGCACATCTAAGAACTGTATTGCTTGAGTTACCAAGAGTAATTTCATTACTCACAATTGGAGTAGATGGTTCTGCAAGATAACCTATTAGTATATTGTTACTTCCAGAACTTAAATAAGATGCACCAGCTTGACCAGTACCGAGCATAACATTATTATTTCCAGAAGTTAATGTCCAACCCATTTGATAACCCACAATAGTATTCTGACTTCCGGAATTAAATGTTGCACCAGCTCGCAATCCTAAAGCTGTATTCCCTGTTCCACTAGTTAAACTAGGTAAACATTCATGTCCAACTGATGTATTACTTGATCCGGTTGCTAAACCTAGAGCTGAAACTCCAATTGCAGTATTATTAATACCAGTTGTTGTACTTGCCAAAGCATTAAAACCAATTGCTACTTGACCAGGAGTACCAGTATAAAGTTTTAAAGCTTCATATCCAATTGCTACACTGTTGTTACCTACTGTATTTGAATATAATGCAAAATTTCCAATTGATATATTTCTATTTCCAGTAACATTAGCAAATAATGAATTCATACCAACAGCAACATTATTACTTCCTGTTGTACAATTTACTAATGAATATGTACCAACTGCTGTATTTTGATTTCCTGTTGTTAGTGACCCACCAGCACTACTACCAATTAATGTAGTATTAGAACCTGAAACCATTGAAAGACCACCATTTCCAAAAGCAACGTTAGCAGGATCTCCTAGTGGGGAACTTATGTTTACTCCATTTACTCCTACAACATTTGATGATTGAGGAAGTATTATATCTACATTAATTTGGCTCATATTATATTATTTTAGTAGTAATTATATACACTATATCTATAATATAATAAAAATTATTTAGATAACAAACTTATAAGAAGAGTATTTATACTTTGTCCCCGATTTCTAATGTATCAGATATTATATGATCTACATCTAATAACATATCTAGGTTTTCTTGTGTGATTACAATTACATTTTCTACAACACCGTCTACTATTATGGCTACTCTTATCATTAGAAATATGTTATAATTAAACAAAAACCATTTCCTCCAGTTCCGCCCGCGCCTGAGTTTGCACCATTTGCAGATGCTCCTCCTCCCCCACCTCCGGCACCAGGACCTCCATTTCCACCCCTACCCCCAGCTATAGTGCCGGCTGCATCTCCAGAATTTCCACCACTTCCAGCACTTGCAAAAAATAATCCTGAAGGACTATTTGTTAGTAAACTACCATTATTTCCAGAACTACCTACAGCTGATGCTGTTGAAACACTTGCAATTGTTTGTGTTGTAGCAATACCTGTTATAAGAACACCACCTCCTGTATTAGTTGCATTTACTGTACTAAGGCCCCCACCTATTCCACCTCCCGTTAATGGTCTAGATAAATAAGTAGTTGAACCTCCTGAAAAAGCACCTGGTCCTAATGTTCCTGTAGCAAAAATAGATGAGCTATACAATACCCCAAACATAACTGAGTTTCCTATAGAAGAACCACCTTGTGCAGCAGCAGTTCCTCCAACACCACCAAATCCATTTCCAGTAGTAAGTTTTGCAGTAATAGCAGTACCTGAACCACCAAATAATGAAAGTCCCCCAGTACCTCCTGGTGAACCATTGGTATCATTAACTGCTATAGCAGGGCCCGAAGTTCCTCCTGTACCAATCCAAATATTTTCTGTTGCAGCTAAATTGTCCGCATTTATTTTAGCAATGTTAAAAGAACCAGATGAACCACCACCACCTCCATATCGTGCAGTATTAGTTGCCCCCCTTCTGCCTGATCCACCTCCTCCACCACCACTAACTAAATAAACCTCTACATATTTTGCTCCAGTAGGTTTAGTCCATACACCACTGCTTAAAAAAAGTTGAGTATCTATTGCTGAAACACTACTTGTATAATTAGGAATATTTAATGTGGCACCACTTAAAGTAGCTACACCTGATGTTCCTGTAGTAGTTAAAGTTAATTTTGGTTGATAAGTAGTAGCTGCTGTTGCAGATGTTAAGTATGGAGTTAGTGCAGATGAATCTATATATCCTGCAGGATTAGCTGCATCATACGGAGTATATCCAAGAGCTGTTACTACATCTGATCCTGTTATACCTGAGATAAATGCATTAGGATTTGTAAGCGGATAATAGGTACTTGCTGCGGTAGCCACAGTTAAATAACCTGAGAGAGCTGCAGTTGTAATATATCCAGCAGGATTTGAACTTAATGGATAATAATACATGCTATATGTAGATATACCCAAGTTCCAATCTACACCAGGGTTTGGATAGGTACCATATAAATCACCCCCGGCTGGCCCTGTAGGTGAACCACCTCCGCCCCCTGTTGTTTTTGGCTTTCCATCTGGACCAGTTATTTCTATTCCACCACCAAAGACATTACCATTCTTATCAATCAGTTGCATAGTCTACTCCGTAAATATAGTATGTTGTTCCTGGAATATCTGAATAAGCAGTTATCTTGTCTCCAGCTTTTAACGCATATTGCAAGTTATCATTAATTGTGTCACCCGCTGCTAGATTAAATTCATATAATACTTCACTAGTAGCTGTTGATGCATCATATCTTTCTATAGTAAGTACATAAGCTAAAGGATTATAAAACCTCATTGTTAATAGTTTAGTAGATACTACAGCTGTACTACCCGTAGCTAGTGTAGTACCAAGTACATTTAACTCACCTTGTTCAATGATTTCTGCCATACACTAATATACAAAAAAATCCCCAGCTTTGCAACCGGGGATTGTACCTGTATGAGAAACAAGGAAAACAGGCTAGAGTAGTAGGCCGATTGATAGTGCAATAGCTAACATAACGCCAATGCAAATATTTGCAATTTTAAAATCATCTTCATTAATTACATACTGCTGTGAGATTTTATCATACACAGGCTTATATAGTAAATGTGCTATTGCCCATAACATAGCAATAACTGTAAATAATATAATAATTGCAACTATTCTCATCACTTCATTTTTAATAGTTTCTCAGATAACAATAATGTTCTTGTGATCTCTCCAATTGCTTGGTCAAACAAAAGACTCTTTACTGGTGATCTGTTTTCATTATAGTTATCCTTAAGATCTTCTGCTAATTTAGAGAAGGTCTTTCTCAATTCAATAATTTGTTCAGACTCATTGATCTCTTCTGAGTCCAAACCTACTAAGATATCCCCGAAAGAATATATCTTAGTTTCTTTAAAGGCTACTTGTTCACTCATAATTTATCTATTCTTCGTTGTAAATATACTAAAGCTTTTTGTAAATCTTCTTTCTTATTAGAAGTTTTTTTACCAGCTCGTGCTAAATACTTTATAACATTCCCTAGATAAAAGTCTTCATCTAATCCCCAGGCTTCTAGTACATTAAATACCTCATAAGTATTTCCTGCTCCGCCATAATACTTGGGTCTATCAAGATTTACAAGTCTATCTTCAAGTGGTATCTGTTTAGATACTATCTTATCAAACGGTGTTTTCATTTGACTCTGATATATATCTTCTGATTCTTGTGTAAAGTTTACCATACTATTGCAATGTCTCGTTCAGCTACCATTAGTTTTACTCCATCTTCTAGCTCTACCGCTTCAGATGCTTGAAGTCCAATGATTCCCATGTAGACTTTATCCCCCACTTTTACTGATTCTACTTCATCCCCGATAGCATAAACTTCTAACTTAGTCCATGTCTTTCTCATGTCCATTTCAATTGCTTGCTTGTCAGCTTCACTTAATTCAAATGGAGATTCTTTCATTTCTGGTTTGTTTAATAAAACCCTTTTTCCTTTTAGTTGCATTGTATTGGTTTTTAATTTTTCAAATAATTCTCTAGCTTGCAGGTTATCTTCTGCAAGATTAGTTGCCTTTTCCCAAAGTACTTTTTCTTCTAGAGTCACAGACAAATATAAACAAAATTTATTTACCTTGACCTCTATATAACTTTTTATAGTTTTTGCTAGACTTTAAATTACTAGTTTTCGCTTTAGCATGTACACCTGGACGGGATACTTTTGGACTTTCAAGCTTAGTTGATATTTCTTTTATTTTTGCCATGATATAAATTATTAAGTACTATATAATATACTTAATTTTTTATTACCCGGTTATATGTAATATTGTTTTTTGCTCTTATGTCTTTGTGAGTAAACTGCCAAAACTCTCCCGTATCATTTAGAATCACAGTGTATATAGTATCTGTTTCATGCCCATATTCAGTTACTAACCAAATAACCCCCGGGCCTTTTGGTGTGTTTACTTCTACTCTATTAGTTGGTTCATAGATCATAATTCTCTATCTTAATTTGTTCATCCCTTTCTACTAGTCTTGTGTAGAGTTCAATATCTTTACTCCACTCTTTTCCTGTCCAGAATTCAAACCCTGAATAGTTTGACTTATACAGACAGCACTTCTCATATCCCCCCAACAAATATACATATTCGCAGCCAAGTAACTTAGCAGTTTCACATTCATACATTTGAGCTACTGTTCCTAGAGAAAGTTTAGGATCAGCATAATCCCAGATAAACTGGTATGCTACAAATTGTGTATCAAACTGTTTATACAAACTAATTCCCACCAATGTATCTGCCCAGTACTCTATGACTTTACAATCCTTAAAAGATTCTAGTTTAATATCCCGCTTAAATCCATGATATGTACAATACTTATCATACAACTCCACGTAAGCTTCTAGATTACCAGCAACATCCCCGTGTTCTAGTATAATTCTTTTAGATAATTTCTTTGTGGTTTTAGTTGGCTTGTATTCTGTTAGATCTATCCGGGTACTTCTTTCGTTGTACCACTTCCCCTCCCAGGGAATCCATCCCTCTTTGAGTGCATCTATAGAAGATTCATTTTCTTCTAGTATACCATAGGCACAATTCACTATGACTTCTAGATCACTTACTTTACCAAAACCATTAATGTGATCAAAATATATTTTCACTTTCTTGAGAAGAAGTTCTTCTTTGGTGCTTCTACCTTGGTAGTCTTTAGTTTCTCTATGATCTTGTTTGCTTCATCTTCGGCAAACCCAATAACCTCTTCTTCTTTGTCTTTGATATTCCAGTTGTTTAGTAGAATACTCATGTGCATAGTTTCATGCATAACAGCTGTCGCTTTCTCTGTAGGATTATACTTCTTGAAAGTACCCATGTTCAAAAACAAGAATGGTTTATATGGATCTTTAGCCGTTAGCTTCTTATCCGCGGGATCATAGTTAGTCCACCCATATATGTAAACACCATTACCCTTAGTCTTGTCTACTTCTTCAGCTTGTGCATCCTGACGGTTTAGACCATGCATTTCCGGGACTTTGTAATAGTCAAATATCTCAGTGGCATCATTACCAATGAGTACTATATACTTACCCATGTCTATCTTCTTCATATACTAATATACAAATTATTTAGCACACTTACTATAGGCATCACACTTCTGGGTAGACTTACATCCAGACATCATGTACCCTATAGCAACTCCTACACATACACCTAATACATATAGGACAAATAGTTTCCATTTTTCCATAAGACAAATATAATACAAATAACAAAGGCCCGGGCTTTCAACTCCAGACCTTTGTGCTATTTATTAACCCTTAAAATAACATGACAAACATACAACTAAATTTTAAAACTCCAAACCGGTAGGAGAAATTTTTTATTCTAGAGGATGTGATGGATCCCCTATGCAGACACCCCCCGGGCCAAGCCAAGGAGGGGGACCCCCCTTGTCTTTCCACAGCACGTGTCCTTTTTCTAACAGGCTCAGACAAATTTTTTGCAAGACAAAAAAGTTTGTCATTGCCTCTGCGCTCTCCATCTTCTGCTAACCCTAAATTTAAAAGGATAATATTTATTAACCTTTTAAATTAACAAATTATGCTACAAGCAAAATTTATTAAATCTTACAGAAGCAAAGCTACTGGTAAGATTAGAGCCATTTACGCCTTATCAGGCGCACCTGCCGAACTTGATAAGTATAAAACTTATCAAGGTGCCAATCACCGCTTTGCTGATGATGGCACAACACATGTTATCTTCGGGGCAAGCCCTTTAGATAACACTAGGCTCTACAATGTAACCTTCACCGAAGGCATTGGTTACTTTGTAGATTTCAATGAGATCACTGCTGCTGCAGGATCTATTGAAACTGCGGAGAGCAAAGGCTCTGCCAGATTAGCTGACAAGGTAGCGGAGCTACAAGCTCGTCAACTAATGGGCAGTGGCATTTCCTCTGCCGCGGCTTCTGCATTTGATGCTGAGACTCCACAGGAGTCTGCACCAAAAGCAAAGGTTAATCTTAAGAATCCAGTAGGTTCTTAAGAATAACAAAAAAACAGAGAGAGTTTATGACTCTCTCTTTTTTTTCTTTTACCCATTTTTTTCTAACCCTAAATTTGAAAGAGATATGGGAGTGGGGTTGGGTCAATGACTACAGCAAATAGTTAATAGTTAATAGTTATTGGTACTTGGAAGATTATATTTTTATATTTTTTCCTTGATAACTATCTACGCGCGCGTATACTTTAGTTTAATTAAGTGTATGTAACTAGCTTATAATAAACCACCTCTTATATCTATACCTTATAGTTACTATGTATTATTTAGATTTAGTATTTATACTAAATAAAAAATATATATAGCTAACTACTTACTTAGTAATCAACTAAAACAATATAAACCATGAAAGGATTTGAACAAGCACAGAAGTTAGGTAATCAAGTATTAGCTAACCCATCATTACTTAATCAACTTGATGAAGATACTTTTATTAAGTTTGTTATTAGCCTATCTAAACATGATAAGCCATTAGCACAAAAAGTGTTTTATCTAAAGTCTGCGGATATATCTGCACAGAGTAAAATATTATTCTGGGAAGCTGTAGACCTTTTACTTGAAATAGACTACTCTCTTGCAGGGTAGTCTATACTATACATTCTAGTTAATTATTCACTGGTAAAACTTGCACTGATATGCAGGTAATCCTATACTAGATAGGTTCTTGATTCCACGGGTTGACCACCGTGTAATAAATAAAAGGGTCATATGACAATAAAAGATTTCCTGTAATGGCATCTCAAATTGTAGGTTTATGAGTATAAGTAAACTAGAACCTTCTGATGATACTAAAGTATTAGTCCTGAGTAAGACTATAAATTACTCTCCTTACTGTTAGCAAACAGTGACAAACCTGTGGGGCTACTATTGGGTTCTATATTTCTCCTGCAAAGAGAATATAGTGCTAACATATCATTTGCAGTGATATGAATCCAAAGTTAGTGCAGACTTTAAAACCAGGTATTTTACATATAGTATTGATAAAGCTATGTGAGTTTAATTTAAACTATCATACATTCATGTTCGGGATATTCCTGGCGTTGCATGTTGTATGTTAATTATCTATTCTCCTCCACAAGATTCCACTTGGGAGAATATAGCTGACTGAAGTGGAATTCAGTTTAATTCAAGTGATGACTCAGCGGTCTAGTAGCAATGTAGGATATTGTTACACTCTTGTCTATGCTTCAAATATTGAGCACAATCAATATTATTATTATTAACACCCAAGTCCTGTGTACCTAGCACAGGCAAGTCGTCAAAATATTTACTCACTAAATCTACTTATTATGATTTTCAAAACTATGATTGAAGTATTTCAAGGTAACTTACACCTTGTACAGTATGTTAAATACTCTAATGGTAAAACAGTAAAAAGAGTTCTAGACAAACAAGGACTCCCGATTATTGTCATTGAGTAATCTACTATCCTAAGCATGATATAAAACTGCTCTTTATATACTCTCATCCAATTGCAGGGATAATAAAATGCGTCATGATAGGTAAAATAAATCCTATCCAGTTGAAAGACACCAAGGATTGCAACCTTGTGAGAGTACGCAATAGAAAGGCAGTGATATTCTGCGTATACCTGAGCATGTAGACAAACTGCTCTTATTAATGCACCACATCTACTTCCCAAGGGTAGACAGTTGTAACACCATATATACAAATTATGGTTTCTTGACCCAACTTATCAATAGTGGTTAAAGATTAGTGTTACAACTGAGTGCAGAGGGGTAAACAACTTAAAAATCAATTTATTTATTAACTCTCAAAAACAAAACTTATGAGAAATTTATCTACCAAGGGTTTAAGCATGTCCCAAGCACAATCTATTTCTAACTTGTGCAATCAAAATGCTATTGAGATTCAACGTGAGTTGGAATCTTATAACAACTGCAGTAAATCTATTGTTATAGACAAGCAGTCTTATGTGATGCAAGAGGCATCTGTGATTCCTGATAATATCCTTGAGAAACTTAAAATCAAGGGTGATCTCCATGCTTGCCAAGCATTCCTTATGGAAGCTATCAAGGGTAAAGATGCTCAGATAGAGAGAATCCAGAATACGCGTCCTGATTTCTCACATCTTGTGGAGCCTAAGAGACAGTATGCAACTGACTATGATGTTATTCAAGATGTTGAAGAATCATGGGGTTGGTCACAGTTATCTGATGCAGAATACTCAGAGTATTTGCAAGCAGAAGCTATGGCAGCTCACTTGGGTCAATTTATCCATAAGAATGGTAAGTTGTCTAATCTTAGAAAAGAGTTATCTAATATGCCTAGCATTGAATGGTTTAATGTAGAGGATGGTAAGAAAACTCCTGTTAAGATTACTAAGCACCATCATGCTCAGTCTTTAATGCAATTGCATGAAGATGTAGCAGAAGAGCACCGCAAGTATGAACAGCGTGTAAATTATTTCAAAGCTAAGGTTAAGAACTTAGTTAGTGATGAGAATGCACGTATCCAGAAAGAAAATGCAGATAAAGCTGCTATTTTTATGCAGGAAGAGGAAGCTCTTAACAGAGAATATACTCTTGCTATGGATGCATACAAAGGTGAGATGCTTAGACTTACCATGGAATTTAATAGTCAACGAGAGTTGGCTGTTAAAGCTGCTGCAGCATTGAGAATCAATGTTGATCCTAGATTTCAGAGTGTAATTGACATGTTCATTACACCTGAGAAATAGTGTACTGATACTAGGTGAGTAGGGGATAGGCACAAGCTGATTCCTCTACTCTTTATATCTAGTGACAAGAATTTTTTAATAAAGTTTGTGGTTATGCCACCTTTAAAATTAAAATTACTAATAATTACCGCTTCTCTTCAAACTATAAAAACTGAGATAGAACTCCCACGTTAGACAGGTTATGCATCATATGCAATTGGCTAACATTGAGACTTAGTATTTGTATTTGCCTTTGTGGAAGAGAAGGTCTTTGCCTTAGTATTTGAATTTGACTTTAGCTATATATTCTTGTCACTAGGTGACTATGATTTTATATTATGATTAACAACTTAAAAATAAACTTATGAATAAAACTATCCCTTTTGGTTACCATTCATTTGGTAGTCACACTCTGATTAAACTTAACATGAACCTTACACCTGAAGATGCTATTGAAATTAGGAAAGAATATGATTTCAATGTCATGTACTGCAATAGCAGAAAGAATCCATACCTCTACAGAATAGAAGGTGTTGTAAGTTGGAATAAAACAGGAAGTGAAAAGTACATGATATGGTTTGAAAAACTAAAACTATATCGAGTTAATGCTAAGATGCACAAACTTGCATGTAAGAAACAAGAACTATTAGATAGTGTATTAGGTATGAAGGATTATATCCAACCTGTTGATTTAGATTTACCCTTTTAAAATTTATGATTATGAAAACAATTGGAATTGTATTATTATGGTTTGTATTTATTGGCATACTAGCATCTTTTGTTAGTTGTGCCAGCGGTCACCAGTGTGACGCTTATGGTCAGACAGAGCAAGTAGAAAACAGAACTGTAAGCAAATGATTTACAGAAAACTTAGGAAATTAGAACAGCAAAAGAGGGACATTCAGTCCCTCATTATTGCTGCATACCAGTCAGGAGCAGATCCTGATGTGGTAATGATTAGAGTAAGTGACCTACAATGGGATATGGATATACTAGACAAAGAAATAGAAGAAGAGAAAATCTTCTTAGGTTTCAAATGGGGTCTAGCAATATTCTTAGCCAGTATGATAGGGCTTATTATTGTTACACTAATTTATAAATAGCATTATGATTAAGAAATTAGTTTTATTATTGATTGTCCCAATGTTTTTATTCTCATTCAATGATGATAAAAAATACTCAGGACTTACAAGAGATGAAATAAAATTTGTGAAGAACATTGAAAGAATGGAGACAGAAGAAATTGTTTCTATTAATAAACTCACAAAATATTTTATACTTTTAGAATTTGGTAGTATTAAATACTTACTAGATACTCGCACTGGGTTTGCAAATAATGTTTGGATTCTTGGTGATGATGAGGTTACTTGGATTGAATTAGGTCCAGAATATTAATTAGGTTTGCGTACACCTATAACCGCAATTAACAGATGAAAGGTGTCATAGTCTGTTTTACTTGGTTCTGTAGCTCAGCTGGATAGAGCAACTGCCTTCTAAGCAGTAGGCCCTTGGTTCGAATCCAAGCAGAATCACTATTTATTAACTAAAATCACTTATATGGATTATAATGAGAAACTTATAACATCTGTCATGGGATTTAATTTTAACATTTCTGTTAAAGATCAACATAACCAGTTGGTTAAACAGGGAATAAAGTACACCATACAGAGAAAAGAAGGTACTATAGCTGCATTTAAGCAGAGAGTAACTGACAAGAAATGGTTTACCCATTTCAATGATGGTCTATATAACAAAATATTAGACTATAGAAAAAACAATGACTAGATACTTAAGACAGTGTATTCCTGCGAATATGCTTTTCCTGACCAAATAACAGGGGGTAGTAATGCCCCCTTTTATTGTTAGCTATATACTACACTATTTTATTTTGTAGAAGCAATTGTACTTGATTTTATCACGTATTTTTACTACAGAATAAATAATGTTATATCAGTTACCAAACGGGAAGGTTGTGCATCTAAGCATAGAGGAATATTTAGATCTTACAGATCTTGATATACAATTCTTAATGTCTATTGATTATGGTGAACATATCATAGACCCTTTTACCGGTTCTGCTGTTGAGAAAAACACCAGAGAAAAATATATTGATATAGAATTTCTTCCACTAGAAGATTATGACCTTGATGATATACCATCAGATGATTTACCATTTGATGATATCATTGATTTGCAGGGCCCAATGGACAACTAGTATTGCTAATCGCGATATGCAATACTAAACACTTATCACTTAGCTTGAGTAACTAATGGTATAGTAAATCTACACTCAAAAAATCTATTTATTTATTTATTAACTCTTAAAATTAAGAAAGATGAACTCTAAAGTAATCGTAACAGCTGATGCAACAACAAATTCTGTAGTAAATGTATCTGATAATCCAGAATGGGGATATCTACGTGTAGAACAAATTAGAACAATGATTGATGATAATGGTTTCTTGAAAAGAAAATCAGTATCTGCCATTGTACCTGGATTATTATCAGATTTACAAGCTTCAGGTTTCTTTGCAGGCCAGCAATTAGATGGTAAAATTGTGGTTGAAGAATCACTTGAGCCATTCAATAAGAAAAATCCAGAGCGTGATTTGAAAGTAGCAGGTGAAACTGGTATTGTGTGTACATATGGTGGATTACCTATCTACAGAAGAACTAAATTTTCTTTAGATGGTACTATGCAAGATACGCTTATTAAACATGATAATGTTGAAGAATTACGTGCAGCTTATGCAAATTCTCAAAGAGCAAATACTGACGCATTGAAAAATGCAGCAGGACAAGACTTTAATCTATAAGATATAAGGTTGATGAGGTAAATGGGGGCGGGCAACTGCCCCCTTTTATTTGTATGATTATTTATTTATGAAAAAATGTATAAAATGGAAAAGTTAAAACAGCAGGTTAGAAATTATCAGTTGAATGCAGGTAAAACATACATGCAGTATGAATCAGATGGATACTCTCAGTATCAGAATTATTTATACAAACGTGCTTTGTATGGCCTAAATGCGCTGACAAAAGAAGAGCTAGACACAATGTGTAGCAAAAAGAAACAAAGAATATTAAATGTATATAAGCGCGCTCAAAGAGTACTTAATGTTTTTAAACAGCAAGTTACTAATCAGTATAGCAATTATATATTCCAAACTTTGTTCCCCAAAAGTCCATGGACAGAAGCTATGGTAGCTTATTCTGAGGTAGATGAGAAGTATACTAATACTTTAACTTTTAAAGATTTAAACATTGGAAAAAGTGATATTATCAGTATCTTTATGTCTGAAGGTATACTTCCTAAAAACTTTTTAAGTTTACAGGAAGCACCAGTAACATTACCAAGACTAAAGAATGAAGCAAAAGCTTAAAGAATGTGACGGTTGTGGAAAAGAAACCGTTATATGGAAGAACCATGGGGGATTCAAGTATTGTAAATATTGTTGGAGTTGCCAAAATCCCAAGAATAAAGATAATATACAGAAACCAACTGATTATAAAATCCCCCAGGTTTCTTCTAAAAGGAAGAAAAAAGATGCAGAGTATCTTAAACTTAGACAAAGATATCTTACAGATTTTAGTCTATGTCAGATAGCAGTGAAGGGTTGTGATATTAATGCCACAGATGTACACCATACATATGCTGGTGCTAATAGAGATGCTTTTTATTTAGTGCAGTCCACGTGGCTTGCCGTTTGTAGAAATTGTCATGACTGGGTTCATGCACATCCTAAAGAGTCTAGAGCTCTTGGCTATTTAAAATAACTTAAAAAATATGATTATGAAAATGATTGGAAGAGAACTTAAATTAAAATTAGCTAATGATTATTCAAAGTTTGCAGTACTTCCTATGAATAGGGGAATTGATAGCAAACATGTACAAAAGATGATTGCAAGCCTTAGATTACAAGGTTGTGTTAGAGTAGTACAATGCTGTAGAACAAACATTATTGAAGGTGAGGAAAAACTTTATATTATTGACGGGCAACACCTTGCTACAGCATTAGAAAGAGAAGGTCAGCCAATACCATACATTGAAACTGAAGTTACATCTGAAGAAGATTTAATTGAGAAAATGGCTTATTTAAATAACTCAAGTAAATCTTGGGATTTAATGAACTTTATCAATGCATGGAAAATGATCCGCCCAGATTACATGAAGTTGTTCAAATGGAAAAACATGTATGATATAGAAATAACTATGTTAGCTGCAATTGGTATTAACAATGCAGGTATTAGAAACACCACTGCTAGCATTAAAACTGGTAATTTCCAAATTACTAATTCAAAAGCAGAAGAAATGTGTAAAGCATTTAATGATATCTTCTTGAAGATTGGTATGTCAGACAGAAGTGTTAAGTTTCAGTTTCTTGCAGCATTTTTGCAGGCATATGGAACATATAACCACACAAAGGTTATGTCTAATATTGAGAAACATATGAAGACAGTTAAACTACTGACTGATGGAGATTCTACTGGTACATACATTAGAACTAAAATCTTTAATTTACCAAAATAATGGAGAGACAGGAAATACAAGATGAAGCTTTAAAGGCTACTGAGGGTAAACAGAAATGTACTATTGTACTTGGTACAGGTGTAGGTAAAACTCTTGTAGGCTTAAAGCATATGGAGAAACATTATTCACCATTGCAAAGTATTCTGATTGTTGCTCCTAAACTGTCTATCATTAGTTCATGGAGATATGAAGCTGAGAAATTTGGATTAAGTAAAGTATTAGAAAATGCTACTTTCTCTACTTATCTCAGCTTAAATAAACATAATCCTAATGACTTTGATGCAGTTTATTTTGATGAAGCGCATAGTTTATTAGATAGTCATAGACCATTTCTAAATAGTTTTACAGGGAGAGTGCTGGGTTTAACCGGCACTCCACCTAAACATAAGAACTCTGAGAAAGGTAGAATAGTATCTGAATATTGTCCGGTTGTCTTTACATTTAAGGCAGATGATGCAATAGAATCAGGTATTATTAATGACTATCAGATAATTGTGCATGAAGTTGATATAAGTACAGAAAAGAACTATAAAGTAGAGACAAAGAATAAGTCATTTATGACTTCTGAAGCTTTAAATTATAGTTATTGGGGTACAAGGATTGATACATCAACAGGGCAAACTCACATACTTAGAGTAATGAGAATGAAAGCTATGATGGAGTATCCAAGTAAAGAAAGATATGCTAAAGAACTACTAAAAAGTATTAATAGTAAGTGTATTGTATTTGCTAATACTCAAGATCAAGCTGATAGAATGTGTACACATAGTTATCATAGTAATAACCCTGATTCTGAAACAAATTTGCAGGATTTTAAGGCTGGTAATATTACAAAGCTCTCATGTGTATTACAATTAAATGAGGGTGTAAATATTCCAGGATTAAAACAGGGAATTATTATGCATGCATATGGAAATGAGCGTAAGGCTAGTCAAAGAATAGGAAGACTTTTGCGCTTAAACCCAGATGATAAAGCTATTGTGCACATACTATGTTATATAGGAACTGTAGATGAGAAGTGGGTTAAAGAAGCTTTGGAAGATTTTGACCAGAGCAAGATAGTGTGGCGGAAGTATAATCTATAATTAGTATATTATTATATGGAAGAAAGTTTAACACATAAGATTATTCTGCATAATGATGACAAGAATACATTTGCATATGTAATGGCTTGTCTCATAAGATTTTGTGAACACCATCCTACACAAGCAGAGCAATGTGCTTTGCTTGTGCATGAGATGGGAAAGTGCACAGTAAAACATGGAGATTTTCTTACCATGTTGGAAATTTCAGAGAGTTTGCGTAATTTAGATCTCAAAACAACAGTAGAGGAATATGCGGGCAATATGCATTGATGCTTCAAATAAACCAAGTAAAGTACCTGATAATGAGTGGGTTATAGAAGGTGAAGTATATACTATCACAAGAGTAGTAAGGATGGGATTACAGGATAATAAATTTGGTGTACTT
>Ga0315900_10002535_pt1 | contig 27701 bp, 25 predicted proteins | sample LakEriMetagenome_FD_203521 | JGI IMG/M metagenome (GOLD analysis project Ga0315900, IMG submission 203521) | Freshwater fungal communities from buoy surface, Lake Erie, Ohio, United States - Buoy 12 MA114 | ecosystem: Environmental > Aquatic > Freshwater > Lake > Lake biofilm | place: USA: Lake...
CTGCCGTGAACTAGAGATTCAGGAACCTAGCAGGTAACTGGATCGGGATTCGGTCGGCACTGTGCTAGCTGCCATGACGTGCAGCAACTTCGAAATCCACATGTCGAGGAATCGGCATGTGTTTCGAAGCGTCGAGAATCTCGATTGCCAAAAGGCTGCCCGCGGCGTCGTAATCGAGGATTATGCCCGGTCGCTGTTCGTCGCTTTCGGCGACGGTTCCATCTGCAACGTAGACGGCGAGCGTGTCGGTTTCAGGATCGAATACGACTTTCATCGCTAGGGTCTCCAATACTCGCCAACTTTGCTCGTCCGATAAACAGTCGCAATTTCCCAGGGATTTCGGTCGATGTCCACAAGGACACCGGCCATGCGGCGAGGTCAACTTGCAGCTGGCTGCCGGGCCAGCAATTCCACGACCTGGGCAAGGATCTCGGCGCGGTCCTGGCCAGCGAGGCCGAGGGCGAGCTGGGCCACGAGCAGGCCGTACTGCATGCCGAGGTTGTAGCGGCTGCCGCGAACCTCGAAGGCGAGGTAGCGCTCGCGTTCAGCGAGTTTCGCCAGCGCCGGTGAGAGTTGGCGGTCCCCCGTCGCGCCGAGGGCGTCGAGCAGGGCGAACACGCCCGGCGTGAACACATGCATGCCGAAGAAGCAGAGGTAGTGGCCCGCCCGCAGGCCCGGCACGATCAGTTCCTGCTCGGCCTGGGCTTCTCGACCACGTTTTCGATTTCGTAGAGGCGATTGGCTGCGACTAAGCCGCGGCCGCAGTATGAATGAGACTCGAGGCGTGCGGAGAAAGAAGACACATCCTGGTGCATCGCGACGAGATCACTACACAGCTTACCCGGACCAAACGCTCACTGCTGCTCCGCTACGGATAGCCTTTTTCACCGCGGCGCGCCGATGAAGAGGCTCGCGACGTCGGGCATGGGTGCATCGGCAGGCCGTCCGCGAGTGGCACAAACACGAGTTTTTTCTGGGCATGCCGGAGCCCACGCGGCGCGGCTCTGGTCGGAGTTGCGTCCTCATTCCGTTACACCACGCGATCCGCGGCCAATTTCTGCCATGAGCACTGGCACAAAAACCGGGTAGCGGGCTGCCTACTTTCGTTCGAGCGAACGCCTTGCTTTTGGCTGTTCGCGTCGGGGATGCAGTCTCGGCAGCGACTCATGAGGCGATCACCAGATCTCTCTCGTCGGCACGCGACACCGCAATCGCACCGCCTTCTCGCCTGGGGCAGCCGGCGCGGCCTCCGCTCGAAAGGTGGCCAGAGGGAGATCGACCCCCCCCAGGCGAAAAGTCCGGAAACTGTTGGGCAGATCCGCCGCCCATGTCGGAGGCACCAGATACTTGCTGTGCACGGGGCCCCGCTCGAGCGCGTCGTCGACCACGATCGTGAGCGGGCCGTCGGCCTGTTCGGGCTCCACCAGGGCCCGCGCCGCTACCCGCAGCGCTCGGGCATACTCCCAGGTGATCGCAAAGTGATACGTCCGTGACGCAAAGCCGATCACCGCGATCGCGGCGAGACAGGCGACGGCGCCGCAAAGCCAGGCCCGTGCCCCGGATTGCCGGTGGTACGAACCCGCCGAGGATGGATCCCCCTCGATGATGCGACCGACGCCCGCCCCCACGAGGACGGCGATCAAGGCATTCGGGCCCATGATGTAGAGTTCAGAAACTTGCCGAATCGGCAGCGCCGGCCAGACTGTGATGAGCCCCAGCACGACGGCGGCCGGCAGGGCGTTCCGCGACCAGCCGGACCCTTGGCCGCGCCCGCCGGGGCTGCCGCCGAAGGCTGCGAGTCCGAACGAGAGCGCTGCGCCGGCAAACGGCACCAGATTCCATGGCGGGCCCCGGAGGCGGGCCCAGTGCACGGGGCCCTGGGCGAACATTCCCACCGTGGAAAGCGCGGCATTCCAGACGATGGTGCGCGGGCCCTGGAAGGAGTAATGGAGATCGGCCGACGGCTCGGCGAAGCGACCAAACTCACTCGTGGCCATCCGGATGGCGAGCCACAGAGTAGGCGGGGAGAGAATCGCTGCGATCGCCATGCCGGTGGCGGCGAGTCGCAGGGGTTGGCGGGCTGCCGCGCGCTGCCCAAGCCTCGCGACCACGACGACCGCCGCGGCGGACGCCCAGCCGACGAACAATTCCTTCGAGATGACACCAACCGCCGACAGGGCCAAGGATAGGAGCGCTGATCCCACGCTCAACGCACGGTCTCCGCTTGCGAGCAGCACATGGCACATCAGCCACATCCCGATGGCGGCGCACCAGGTCTGGCTCGTGGCTCCCGCCGCCCACAACGAAGTCTGCGTGGCGGTGTGGAGCATCAGCCATATCGATGCAGCCAGCGGTGCCAGCAGTCCCCCGGGCACGAGCGCCCGAGTCAGTCGCCACACCGCGGCCAGCAGCACCAGGAGCCCCGTCGCCTGGAAGGGCAGCATTGCCGCCGAGCCCAGATCAAGCGGATCGATGATCCAATTGACAACGATGTCCAAAGGTCGAAAGAACAAGTAGGCTGACCAAGCCTGCTCGAGCGACTGCCAGAGGCGGGGCGTCGCGTGGGCGAGTTTCACCCAGGCAAAGTCATCGACGCAGACCGTCGCTCCGCCGATGATCGGGACGAGCAGGAGAATGGCAAAGACGACGCTTGCCGTCATGCCCGCAGCCACGGCCGCGAGCGAGATTGTCGGGCGGTCGTATGAGGGTCGAGCCGGTATCATCATTTGAACTTGGGATGAATTGTCGGGCGGAAACAGATCGATGCAAATCTGCAGCCAAAAATCGACGGTCGCTGCCACAGTTTGGCTCGCCGCGGCCGCCACATGGGGAGCCGAGGCGACCGGCGCAGGCATCGAAGTCGCGAGCGGCGGCGTGCGTATGGAACTTGCCGCAGACGGAGCCGTGGCAAATGTGTCCGTTGGTGGCGAGCGCTTGCAAATGCCGCGGCCGGGCGGCTTTCGCATCCTCGACTGCGGGCTGCCTGCGGGAGAGAATCCCGCGCCCGCCGAACGCGCGGATGCCTTTGTCCCCGTGCGGGGCACGCTGCAGGCTGTAGCCGACGGGGCACGGTTCCAGGCGGCCATGCCCGACGCGGGGCTTTCGCTCGAGGCCGTCTTCAGCCGGCAGGAGTCATGCCTCAGGATCGATGGGACGATCCTCGACACGACGGGCCGCGACCGGGCCGTCGCCGTCCGGTTTGCGATTCCCTGGGACGCGACCGGCTGGGATTGGAGCCATGACACCGAGGAGCGGCAGCGAATCGAACCAGGCGAGCCGCTCCGCCGCACCTACAAATGCCAGTCGGGCTTTGGCGAGTGCTCGATTTACCCCTGGGCCTCCGTGAGCGGCGCTGATGCCGGGCTTAGCTTGGCGATCCCAATCGACCAGGGGCCGCGGGTGTTTCTGCTCCAGCATGACCCGACCAGTCATGAGTTGTCGGTAACCTTCTTTTTCGGGCTCTGCGCGGATGCCGCACGCCACCGCAGCCGCGGCCCGTTCTCGATCCTGCTCTTCAGCCACGACCCTGCCTGGGGCATGCGATCGACGCTCGATCGCTACTACCGGCTGTTTCCCGCGGTGTTTGCCAAGCGGCATCCGCATGAGGCTTATCTGAACTATGGCAATCTGGAACGGTTCGACCCTGCGACGCATGAGCTTGTGATCGATCACAAAGTCCGGATTCCCGATGCCAGCGACTTTGGTGAGGGCTACGTGCACCTGGATCACGTGCATGGCTGCTATCAATACATGCAGACTACTCTGGGAAACCCGTCCGCCAGACCCTCCGATGCGGAGGTCGTCCGATACCTCGCCAGCCCGGCGGGCGTCGGCGCGATCACGTCACGGCGCTACGTGCCCGTCGAGGAGTTTGAGAAGCGGCTGGTCTACGATGCCGAGGAGCGGATTGCCTACATCGGTGATACCAAGTTCTTCGCGGCTCGCCAGGGATACAACCAGAAGGACAGCGCGGGCTGGGGCCTCAACTTTCGCGTCAACGAGGATCCCGACATTTCGCCCTTTCTTGCGGCCCGGGCCTGGGATCGGGCCGCCGCCCACACGCGGTCACCGAATCGGCGGCCGTGGGATGCGATGTTTTCGGCCGATGCCATCGACGGATACTTTTCCAACAGCCAATGCTTGGACCACCGGCGCGAGCATTTCAAGACAACGCTCGTCCCGCTGACCTTCGACGCCCAGATCCGCAAGCCGGCGCTCTCCAACATGATCTGGGACTTTTTGCACAAGGCTTGGTGGCCGATCACCGCCAAGGGGCAGCTTGTAATCTCGGGCAATGCGAATACGTATGAACAACTCTTTACAGCTCCCTACACGGACATCCTGTTGCTTGAAAACGATTGGGACGTGAAGCATCCGGGAAGGCTGGACCGGTATGTCCGAGCGATCTACGGGCGGAAGCTTTGTAGATATTGGCGAGTCTGGAACAGAGCCGGGGGCTACGGTGAACAGGAGCCTGAGAACGTATTCCGGCATTTCAATCGCGGCGTCGCCTACGGGATCTTCCCGAGTGTCTACGGCACGCAGGCTGCCCCGGGCGGCATCGAGCCCTATCGCGCCGCTTACCGGGAACACGTGCCCGTGCTCGAGAAACTCTCCGCCGCGGGTTGGGAGCCTGTACCCTACGCCCGGGCGACGAACGGCGTCGTGGTCGAACGGTTTGGCAGCTATGAAGGCGGCAACCTTTACTTCACTCTGCGTAACTACACGCCGGCCGCGGTGGAGACGCTGCTCACGTTGGAGCGAGAGGGGCTGGGAGTCATGGAATCTGCTAGCCTCAGGGCGGTGGCCATTCTTCCCATGGCGGTGGGGCATGTGACCGTGCCAACCGATCCGCTGCCGATCTCGATCGCTGCAGAGGGCACCGTCGTCGTATGGGTGGGGACGGTCGATCAGGCGTCGCAGCGGGCCTTTCTGCTCGCCGACATGACCCTCCAGCGTGTGCAGCGGACGTTTGGCGATGACTTCAACGCAGGAAAGCGAGGTACGTTTGCCAAGTGGTCACAGGCCCGGTCACTGGTGGAACGGGGCCGGCAGGCTGCGGCCGGTAGCGGCCCGGGCCTGGCTCGGCAGTTTGACGATGCCGTCCGAGGCTTCGAACGCGATTTCACGACATCGGCTCAGGTCGATCTGGCGAAACTCCTCGCGAGCGCCCGCGTCGAAGCATCGCGGGCGACGCATGCGGCGATAGGCGTCGAGAGCCGCACGCCCCGCGGCCCCATCCGGGCAACGCCCGGGCAAGCGATCTCGATTCCCTGGCGGATCCAGGCCGGTGGGATTCCTATCGAGATCACCTCAGCCCGCGCGCTCACGCCCTGGCCGCAAGTTCCGGTCGTGGTCCCAACACGGTCGCCACCAGCGGCTCTCGCGCCCAGCGAGCACTTCCACGCCGTCGCGGAAATGATTGTTCCCACGGCAGCTCCCCGCCAACTCATTCCTGTGGAACTCGTGCTGGAAGGCCGCGCCGCCGAGCAACCGTTCCGAATCAGCACGGTCATCGACGTCGTGATCGGTGAACACTGACCTTCAACAACGTCTCCCAGCACGTCGGTGCCCTGTTCATAAACAATTCAAGCCCGACCGCATCCGCATTGTGACGCGCACCAGGACAATCGAATCTGCGGGGCGGTCCTTGTTGCGTCGTCTCGGCGTCAAAAGTCTCCTTGACCCGCCGAGACCGACTTCCATACCGGCTGCACCAGGGCTTTCCAAGCAGACCAAGGCCGCGGTTGGATCATCGCCGAAGGTACTTCGCACGGCCTTCGCGATGCGACGAAGCACGAGTCACCCGCATCGGAGCCCAGTGTGACGATATCACCGGCCTGTAAATTGCACGGTAGTGCGATCGGCTGGGTTCAATTCCCCTTTGCCGATGAGAATGTTCTCGTGCTCAATAATCTGCTGCGGGGTGAATCGCATCTTGACGACCTTGGCCGGCACGCCTGCAACAATGGCGTATCGCGGGACGTCCTTGTTGACCACGCTTCTGGCGGCAACGATCGCACCACGCCCGATCTTGACGGGTGTCAAAACGATTGCGCCGAAGCCGATCCAGACATCGTCCTCAACGACGATCATACCGCTATCACCGCGACCGCTATCCCAAATTGTGCTGCCGACAATGTCGTACCTGTGGTCGTCTCGGTTGAGCATGGCCACCTCTGGCGCCAGCAGTATTTTGTTGCCCATCTCAGTGTCGCACAAGAACATGCATCGCGGGCCGATGCCGATGTTGTCCCCCATGACGATGTGCTTTCTTGGCGACCAGAAGAACGCTGACCACTGCACATGCACATTCCGGCCATGCCGGATCCAGCGATAACGCAGGCCAAAAAACAAGAAATTGCGGATGTTGTTCAGGATCTTCTTAAGCATTTAACGCGCTTGGCGATTTGCGGCGAGTTCGCGGATTCGTTGAACCAAGGGCTTGACCTCGACCTCCCAATTGTGCCGCGACAGAAATGCCTCTAGCCCCCGACGCCCCATCTCTATCGCCTCGGCTGGGTTCTTTTGAAGGTGCACGAAGGCCGCAGCGATGTCTGCGGGCTGCTCGCAATCGACCAAGAGACCGCACCGCTCGCGCTCGACGATCTTGCGAATTTCGTCGGCATACACGGGCGCGATAACCGGAAGCCCCGCCGCCATATACTCAAACAGGCGATTAGGCAGACTACGAATACCCCACGTACGGTCGTACGCTATGAGCCCAGCGTCACAGGTCCGCAGGATGCCCGTCATCTCATGCATGGGAACCGTCGGGCGGAGATCCACCACGTTTCTCGCACCATGCTGCGATATGAGTTTCAATGATTCAGGTGAGCTGTCAGCCTGAAACTGCTCGCTACTCCCTTCGAACATAACGAGTCGCAGGTTCGGCACCGACTGGGCGGCCATGGCTGCTGCCCGCAGAACGGCCTCAGTCCCTCGTTCGTGGGCGAACTTGCCGTGCATGACGGTGAAGTGCTCGCGCGATGGGCTGCAGACGTCCGATGCTCCTCCGTCCGCGAAGGACACGGGAGCGCAATTTCGCACGATGATATGTGGTGTCGACACTGAAGCATAGGGCGCCATCGTCGCATCGCTGACGGCGACCACACTGTCGCATCGCCGGCAGGTCTTGAGAATGCTGCGCCGAACACACTCGCTTAGAAGTTTACGAAAAACGCCCTTAGCCCAGCGGCCAAGCATCTCGTCGTGGTATATCTCATGAATGTCAAAAATAGCCGCTGCGCGATACCGTCGTGCCAAGTGTGAGGCCACGACCGCCGAGTCAGGTTCGACCGCGAAGAAAACATCAACGTCATCCACGCTCAACGCGACGCGGCGGGCCTGGCGATAGTGAAGCAGGCGGCCAACCCGCCCGATACCTAACGGGTAGTAGCGGAAGTCGACGCCATAATCGTCGCCCTTTCGTAAGCGCCGAGGCCCTACCCACGTCACCCGAAAACCGGCCTGGCGGAAGCTCATAGCCTCCTTGTGGGTCACCCGGACGTCGTCTGGAGAATGCTGGCAGGAAACGATACATACATGAATCATGTCACACACACCTGGTTACCGGCCGCCGATTCGGCGTAGTGATGCAATGGTTCGCCTGGATTGATAGATAGACAGGGGTGAGCGGTAATGGAAAAGCACGCGTCCTCGTAAGGGCAGAGAGCCCGCTGATTACTTCGTCGGTAATCCCCGCTCACGAATTGGCTCCAGCCGCCGGAAATCTTGGTCGCAATCGCACGTTGACAACAGGCCTCAGGCAGCAAATGGTGATCGAGAGAGTTGCTCTTGGCCAACTGTTGCTTTCGGCTCTAATGAAGATTGCGGCTGGTTGCTACGTCGATCAGCAGGGTTGCTAGCCGCGTCACGCCGGCCGCCTGGCCGTAATGACGCACACCGAATACCCTGCCGCGAGAGCCGATATCTTCTAACTGCGACCTTGGTAACTGGGAAGCTTTAAGCAACGCACCAGCCAGCCAGGCTTCGTCTTCCGGTGGCCCGATCCATCCGCATTGCGCGTCTTGAATGGCTCGCGCGGTGTCGCACCCGGCGTCAACGGCCGCGAGGACGGGCTTGCCCGCGAGCAGGTATGCCATCAATTTCGATGGCACAGACGATCCGCCTGCCCCACGGGCCAGCGGCAAAAGGCAAACGTTAGCAAGGGCCAGCAGCCATGGAGTATTTTCGACGTTGGAATCAGAAATAAAAACAACTCGTTGATCGTCGAGATCGCGAGCGATCGCCTGGCATTTTGCTTTCATCGCGCCGTCACCAGCGATCACCAGCTGAAATGGAGCCGGTGTGGTGCGGTGAAAAGCTCTGATCAGAAAATCCACTCCGGCCGCTGCGCCAATGTTACCAACATAGCAAAACGTAAACGGAGCAGGATCGATCCCATAGCGACTACAGGCGATTTGCCGGTCTGGTAGCGGGCTGTAACGTTTGTCATCGATCCAATTGCTGACCACAGTCATACTGGTTGTCGGCAGTTGCCTTGTCGCGATGTAGGTGTCGCGTACGCCATCCGACAGCACTACCGTGTGGCATGCTTGCGATAAAATCCACCGATCTAACGTAACCAGAGGTCGGCGTATAATCTTGGCGACTGGCTTTGGCAGCCGCCGCAACATCGACTCGGGATAGACATCCTGGATATGCCAGACCAAAGGAATGCCGCGAAAAGTGCAATGCCTCGCGATAACGGCCTGGCTGAGCATCGGCCAGGTATTCGCGTAAACAAGATCGATTGGTTGCGACTGTCGTCTCAAAAAACTCCGCACCGCAACGCCGAAGCTGAGGCTTTCCCGCATCCGGCTTGCGAGCCGCGAATGAGCGTCGCGGAACGACGGCAGGCGGACGACCGTAACCCCGCCTTCAATCCTCACAAGAGGCTCCAACCGGGGATGCAGGCCCGGGTAGTCAGTGCCCAGCGGCCGCGAGGGAAAAGGACACAATACTGTGACAGTCACGTCGGGTCGCTGCGCCAGAGACTCTGCGAGATCGCGGCCCATCTGCGCTGATACCAGTGGTTCGGGGTCATACACCCCGTTGACAATCACCACATGCTTCGGACGGGCGGAGTATTCGCTCATCGCCCCTTGGGTATTATGCGGGCTCTGCGAAGAGGCAACCATGCGGCAATCGCCAGGTTTTTCGAACGACGCGTGAGCATCAACGGCGAGGGCAACTCGACGTCGTCTCGCCCGCAGCGCCTCGCCAACGAATCCCCTGTCTGGCAACTGTCGGGTCGGGCTGATACGTCAGATCGTACCCGAGTCAACGAAGGTGTTCTGTCCGGTTATCGACGACGCCTTGTCGCTCAATAGAAACTGGATGGTCTCAGCCACTGCCACTACGTCGGTGGGTTGTTTCAAGCAAGTGCGTTTGTATATGCGATCTTTCTGTTCACTGCTGAGTGTGGCACTCATGCTTGTCTCCATGAAGCCGGCCACCACGGTGTTCGAGCGGATTTTTCGCTCGCCCCACTCCCTGGCCGTGTTCTTGGAAAACGCTTCTAGGGCTCCTTTGCTTGCTGCATACATTGCGAGCCCCTTATACCCGGTGTGTACGCTGATTGATGAGACGTGCACGATCGAACCGGCCGTGCCGTGAAGCAGCATGTTGCGAATCACTTGCCTCACAAAGACCATCGGCGTGAACACATTCAACGCAAACATGGACTGCAAAGGCTCGATCCGCAGATTGGTGATCAGATCGTCGTAGGCCACTGCCGCATTGTTGACATAGCCATGTAGCGGTGTGCTCGATTTCAGATCGCCAGCCACGAAGACTGTCTCCGCCGCATCCGGCAAAGCGAGATCCGCGGCAATGAAACGCGCCCTTCCTTTGTAACGTTCCTGAAGGGCGCCGAACTCGGGCGTCAGCCTGCGACTCACGCCGATGACCGAATCACCGGCGTCGAGTACAACGGCGGCCGTCGCGAGACCCAATCCCTGCGATACGCCAGTGATCAATATGTTTCTAGTCATTTCGCTTCAGCTTTCCGGTGCGGGTCAACGCGATTTCAGAAACCCGCGTCAGAATTCGTGGCACCTTGAAATCCTGCAAGTGCCGCGCGGCATACCGCAAGATGGCAGCCTCGTCGAATCCGGCTCCATGGGCAACCACAACTTCGGCACACACAATCTGGCCCGTCACCGAGTTCCTGCGCCCAAATACCCGAGCCTGCGACACGGCGCCGTGCGTCATCAGCACCGCTTCTACCTCGCCGGGATTCACCTTGCTGCCGCCAACATTTATCCACTCCCGCTCCCGGCCGAGTATCCTAAACCGCTGTGGACTTTCCGGATCGACTTCAACGACATCGCCCGTCGGGTACCACTCATTCTCTTGGCAACCACTGCCTTCGTGCAGTAGTCCCGTCAGCGATCGATGGACCTCCAATTGCCCGTCGGTGATTCGGACAAGCCGCCGCACGTCGTCGGGCACACGGAAGTACTCGCCATCGGAGATAAGCAACGTGCCTGCCTCGGTCGATGCATAGATGTTGCGAATCCGCGCATCGGGAAAATGACTCCTGAGCCTGTTCAGCAACCCCTCATCTGACCGCTCACCGCCGAGCGTCACCGACCGCACGAACGGAATCGGTGCCGGATCCTCCATCAACAGACGATAAAACGTCGGTGTCGCGGAAAGATGCGTGATGGCGTGATCGATAATGCGGGATCGCACTTGTGCTGCGGGCAGCTTGAACAAGTCGACGATCGTGTTGCCGTTGGCTACGGCCTGCAAGAAGACCTGGATTCCGGCGATGTGGGTGGGACTGTAGGCGAATCCCCACACGTCACGTGCATGCTTGGCATGGACGCGCACGCCCCTTGCGATTGACTCCAGGCGGTGCGTCACTCGCTTTGGTCTGCCGGTCGTCCCCGACGTAAACAGGGATATTTTGCATCCCGATGAGGCGCGACCTGGAGCCAGCGCCTGGCGAAGATCCTCCGCGCTCGGTGCGGCGAGCGGACCCACGAGGTCATGTGTATCCCAGTCGGGCTCGATACCCAAGGCCCGCAGTTCGGTTGCAGTGAAGTCGCCATCGTACAGGGTTATCGCCTGCCCAAAAGCAATCGCCTTGCTTAACTCGAGCAAGGTGGCCCCGAAGCCCGCCGCGACGTAGTGCCTCCGAAAGGGCACGGGCGTTGCGGCCCAGCTGCGTGCGACCTGCTCGTAAGTGACCGACGCATTGCGTGCATCGATCCAGAAAATACCGCCCATCAGGACCGCGCCCCGTTCGCCAACTCCGCTTCGATTTCGCCAAGGGTTCGGACCAGTCGATTCGCAAAAATATCAACACCGGACGCCGCCTCGATGCGCACCGTCAACTCCGCGAGGTCGAGTGAATCAAGGCCTATGTCCTCGCGGAGACGTGCGGTGGGATCGAATTGATTCAGCGGTGGCAAGCCGTTCTTTGTGCGCACATGGTTGACCGCATCGAGGATAGTCTCTTTCATCGGTTAGTCTCGTCGAGTGAGTCGCTCAAGGTTTCACGGAGCAGAGAGGGGGCGTAATAGTCCGGAGGCACACCCTCTTTTGTCGCAAACTCCAGATCGATGGTCAATGTATCTCCCACCGCACGCGACGGCGGCATGGTCAGAATCGTACGGTCAGGCACATTGCCAGAGACGACGGCGTTCGGCCCGATGATGACGCCATCGCCGATCGTCGCGCCGGGCAAAATGATTGCTCCGGATCCAACAAACGTGAATCTGCCAATCGTCACTGATGCCCGCGTGTACCCAGCCCTCTCCGCCTCGGGGATATTCACGTATTCGGAACCTAGCAGCCGGATGGCGTTTTGGCTCCCGTGCGTGTAGATGCAAACGCCAACCCCGATCTGAACGCCTTCCCCGATGCTTAGGCCCGCGCTGGCGTCGAGCACTGAGTGATGCCCGATCCAAACGTTGGCCCCAATCTGCAGGCGCTCCCGATGAAGGATCGTGGCTGTACTGCTAATGCGCGTGTATTTGCGAAACGCTCCGCTGTGCGGGTCTTTGAACCCATAAATCATAAATGGGCGTTGGAATCGCGCGACCAGATGGGCGACAGCGGAAATAGCTCGCCCTGCCGGCGACCGGTACAGGTACTCAGCCGCTCGACGGATCATGCGGGACACTTGAGGCCAAATAGGAGTTCGACCGGCGGACGGGGAAGGTCAGGAAACACACGCCACACCAACGTTGACGACGGAAAAAGAACCACCCAGATAGTCAGGGCAATCACCTTGAAATAGGTCGCCATGGTCTGATGCTTCACATACCAAGCCTCCACTTGTGCTTTGTAGGGCGCTATCACACGATCGTAAAAAGCTAAGGAGTCATGCCTTCCCGCCAACAGTTCCTCCTCGTCCCTGAACACTATCGGGCCAAGGCCGGACAAGCCGGGCTTCACCTGGGTGATGATGTTGCGGAACTCAGGAGGAAACGCGGCGAAGCATCGTGGGGTCTGGGGCCGTGGCCCGACGATACTCATGTCACCGCGCACGATGTTCCAGAGTTGCGGCAACTCGTTGAACTTAGTTTTGCGTAGAATTCGGCCGACCGGCAGGACCCGGGGATCATCCTTGAGGGTCACCGTTCCAGTGCCGATGTTCGGACTATTCCTCAGCATGGTCGCAAACTTGAGCAGTTGAAAAAGCTTGCCGTGCCTGCCAACTCGCTCCTGAAGGAAAAAAACGTCGCCCTCGCCGGTTAGCCGTAAGACGAGCGCTATCGGGATAAGCAACGGAGACAGAATGAGGAGCGCCAGGCCTGCCAAGAGGATGTCGCAAAGTCGCTGCATGCATGTACCGAGCGTTGGATGCGGAAGCGTTGTGGATCGCGACAAAACCTTCCGCGATCACATTCGCTGATCGAGATACTTCCCGGTCTCTTTGTGGGCAAAGTCGGGCAACAGCAGCCGAAACAATTCGAGGATGTCAGCTTTCGACCAGGAGTTGTTGGCCCGCATGGAAGATATGGCGGTCTCGAAGTGATCCAGTTGGTTGGATGACAACGACACAGGATTTCGAATCACCCCCACGGCTTGGAACCGGCCCATGTCGAGACTCTCGTTGTCTGTGTAAAATTCCTCGAAATCCTTCTCCCCTGTCGTATCGCTTTTGAAAAAGAAACAGGGCCACTGACGACCGGATATGAGTTCCTCGGCGCGGGCTCGCGCCTCGTCCTCGGTCTCGCACAGATAGGGGTCGTATCCCAGGTGGCGCAGATACCGTTCGGCTATTTCTGAAAAGCTCACCAGATGAAGTGATTCGCTTAACTTGGGAAAGAATACATCGCGATTCTCCCCCAGTAGGCAAGAGAGCAGACACAATTCGCCCGACTCCTGGGGCGTGATGAAGTAGCGGCGAACGTCGTTCGGTGCCGAGAGTGGCTGGCGCTTCGCGAATCGTTGATTGAATCCATGCAGCAACGATCCGTCCGAGAAGGCGACGTTCGCAAACCGGGCCATCGAGACCGCCTGCCTCGTGCTTTCCCGCATCAGAAACATCTCCATGATGCGTTTGCTCGCGCCCATCATGTTGACAGGGTTGGCCGCTTTGTCTGTTGAAACGCAGAAATACTTGCGGCTCCCGCTTCGCAGTGCGAACCGAGCCGTGCTCACTGTATTGAGCACGTTAACGACCACCATCCGCATCAGCGTATAGGGATCTTTCTCGCTTCGGACATGCTTGAGCGCTGAAAGATTCAGGACATAGTCGTACGGTCCCTCATGGCACGTGAGCGCGGTAAACTCGGGCGAGCCGCAGTCGATGGCAAATGTGCGGAAGTCTCCGGATCCGTAGCCGAGCGTACTGCGGATATCGCGAACCAGCTCGACCATGCTGTTTTCGTTGAGGTCGACCACGTGGAGCACGGCCGGGTCGCGTTTGAAAATTTCCCGGGTGACTGCCTGGCCGATCGACCCAGCGCCACCGATCACAAGAAACCGCGCACCCTTAACCAGATGCCCCAACCGCTCCTCCAGCCGCCGCATGTCGGAGCTGAACAGCGGCTCATGCCGACCGATCAGGTCGAGCATCGCCGTGTCGGCCGACATTACCGAAACGGCTTTACGGGAAGGCGAAGTCATGCCGGTTTAGTAATTATTTAGTTGAGGGAAAGCAGCGACGCGGCTACGAAATCCACGTCCATGTCTGTCATCGTCGGATAAAGCGGGAGCGTCAACTCCCGAGTCGCAATCTCAGCGACAATTGGCGCATCTTCTTGCGACAGACGATCGCCATAGGCCGAGAATCCCCAGAATGGCGGATAGTGAATGCTCGTCTGGATTCCTTGGCTTTTCAGCGATTCAATGATTGCAGCGCGATTAGAACCTACGGGCAAGAGAACCGGTGCGATGTGATACGCCGAATGATAATCAGCAGGCAGATTGGCGAATGGCATCAAAATCCCCGAACCGACAAAAGCTGCCCGATACCGATCAAAGAGCTGCTTGCGGCGGGCGTTTCCTGCAGGCAGTTTCTCCAACTGCACCAAGCCGATCGCGGCACGCATCTCATCCATGCGGTAATTTAGGCCTGGCTGCACGACGTCATAGGTGATCGCCCGTCCCTTGTGGCGGTCGAGCGTGAGCGTCGTCATGCCATGGGACCGGAGATAGCGGATTTGCTGGTGGAGCGCGGGGTTGCAAGTGGCCACCATGCCGCCCTCTCCGATCGAGAGATTCTTGTTGGTGAAGAACGAGAAGCAGGCAATATCGCCCCAGGTGCCACATGGGCGGCCAGCCACGCTCGCGCCTGGTGCGTGAGCGACATCTTCAACGAGGTGGATGCCGCGGTCTCGGCAAAGCTCAACAATCGCAGGCATGTCGCACGGAAACCCGGCATAGTGGACCACTACCACAGCCTTCGTTTTATCACTGATTTTCTGGGCGATTGAATCGGCTGTCACATTCCAGTTATCAGGCGAGCCGCAGTCGGCTAGCACTGGGCGGGCTCCGGACAATGCCACGACATTCGCATCGGCGACGAACGTGAGGGCAGGAATCACTACTTCATCGCCCGGCCCGATCTCGAGGGCGAGCATGGCCAGATGAAGTGCGGCAGTTCCATTGGCGACGGCCGTGCAATGGGAATCCGAGCCAAGAAAGCCCGCAAAAGCTTCCTCGAACCCAGCGATCCGATCTCCCATCGTGAGCCACCCACCCTCTAGAACCTGCCGCACGGCTTCAGGCTCCCGATGGTCGAAATTGAGCTTAAAAAGCTGAATCTTCCACATAACAGACCTAGGAGGGCTTCCGAAGAACAATCACTCTATGAAGGCCGCGGTGCCCCGAATTGGGTGCTGCATGCCTGGTGCCAAGCACACCAACCTAAGCCATACCCGATTTTCGGCTGCGTGCCTTAATCTTGATTTCAGATTCTACCAAAGGTACTGCCCATAGAGAAACCAACGGCCCTTCGTCTGTGGATTGCCTGGGCGTCGTTGGGTTCGCCCGGCGGTACAACCGTTTATGAGATAGATCGCTTCTCGCCATCGACACCGGCTCGGAAGCAGATGGACGACGATTAGTGTCGCACCACGATCAGTGTATTCGCGCAAGGCTGCCGCATGGCCGTGGGAACCACGGCACGCACAAGCTCACAGCCGATGCCTTTGTCTTCGAAGAAGCAGACGTACTTTGCCCAGTCGGGATCGGCCACGTCTTCGATGACATACACACCACCCTTCCGAAGCCGATGGGCTGAGTGCTCATAAAAACATGTGCCCGCGCGAAACTCATGCAAGCCGTCGTCGATGATCAGATCGAAGTCTTCGACACCCACCTCGGCCCACATGCGATTGATTGCAGTGGGATCGGTTTGATCCACCTGAAATGTCCGGATTCGCTCCTCCTGAAACAGTGCACTGCGATCGATATCAGCGCCGTAAATGGAGGCGTTGGGAAACCAGTCGCGCCAGACACGCAGCGACGCACCCGGGCGGCCACTGGGACCCATGTTGTTGGCGATCGAGCCATCGGGACTACCGAGGCCGCATTCAAACACCTTGGTAATGGACATTCGGCAATGCCCGAAGAGTTGCTGATAGTAGGCCGCATACGTGTGAGGAGGCCAGCGGTAGACATGACCGTCAGCCCGAGTCGACCCCTTGTCGGAGCCGTGACGATCGCATAGCTCGGCTAGGTGATCACCTGCGGACGGTCGATAGTGCGTGACCTGGGAGTGTGTCAAAACGGGCAACATAGCGGCTACTCGTTGCCTCAGGAACTCCGCAGCGCTCCTGGTGGCATATCGCTGCACGAGAGCGCCCCCTAGCAACTTCCGATCAACCGCTGCGATCGCTGTTTTTTATCGTCCCCATAGTGATGGAGGCTCCCGGACTTACCGAACGACTTACGAGCAGGGCGCTCGGAAGCCACGCTGCAGAAACTGCCGAAACTCGGCTGCGAGTGGCCATGCGACCAGGGCGAACGCGAGGATCGCGCTGGTCACGGTGGCCATCCCGGTCAGCAGGGGCCCCGCCTTGGCAATCGGGCACGCTTGACGCATCGTAAAGCAGACACCCGCCATCACAATCGTCGCGATCATCAGGCGGCCAAAGGATTGGAGCCAGATCGCGGGAGACAGGCGAACCTTGCGGTACAAGATCCAAAGAAACGCGGGCAATTGAACAATCCAAATTATGGCGAGCACGATCGATACCGTCAACGGCGGGGCGCGATAACTCGCCAGCAACAACAAGCACGGCAAGGTGGCCAACACCCTAAACGCGGTGAAGAAGAACGCATGATGAATCTGGTTCAGTGCCAGCAGCGGCGCACTGGCAAGGGTGGAGAAGGTCCGGGCGAAACAAATCACGGCGAAGACGCGGAATAGCGGCACTGCCGGGAGCCATTGCCCACCGAAAACCAGCGGAACGATCAAGTCCGCCAGACCGATGAGCAGCACATATCCGGGAAAGCTAATTAAGCCGAGGTAACTGGTTCCGCGAATGTAGGCAGCCCGTATTCGCTCCATGTCGTTGTCCAGTCGACTGAACGCCGGCAACACAGCACCACCGATCTGTCCAGCCAAAATCTCGAAAGGCTGCCGCGATCGGGTGTATGCAAAGTAGTAGTTTCCGAATACCTCCTTGGGCCACACACGCCCCATGATGAGATAGTCGCTATTGTCGCTGATGTAGTTGAGCAAGGTGCATCCCGCCATGGAAATACCGCACTTGAATACGGCCGAGAGTTCCGCGAGCGAGAACCTCCAAGCCGGGCGAAACCCGGCCAGCGCGAACGCCCCGGCTGCAGAAACCGCAGCGGCGGCGGCGGGAGGCACCACCAAGGCCCAGTAGCCGAGGCCCAAGGTCGCCATCGATACAGCTAATACGGCACTCACCACCGCACTAAGAATCGCCACCACGTTCCGCTGGCGATACTTCATTTCCCGTATAAGAAGCGAGTCTGGCATCGACGCCAGCAACGTGAGGCTCGTCGAGAGCCCGAGGATCGGGAGCACCCGTGTCAGCATCGGAGCGCCGTAGAAACTGGCGATAGATCTACTGAAAGCCAAGATCGTGAGGTACACAACGACGCTGACGCCGGCGAGAAGCCAAAAAACAGTACTGCTCTTGGCCGCAGAGAGTTCAGGCTCCCGCACCAGGGACGTGGCGAATCCGAGGCCCGAGATCGCATTGACGAGTGCCAGAACGGCCCCGGCAATCGCCACGATGGCGTAATCGTCAGGAACCAGCATTCGGGCAACTGCAATGCCGCTCGCTATCGTGACCCCTTGGGATGCTAGCGAGGTCGCCGCATTTCCCATAACGCCATGCAGGACCCGCTGAGTGAGGGGCGGCTCACTCAGTGCCATGGCGGCGTTCAAAGCGGGTGCGGTTGGCCTGGCGAGTCATACGCGGTGGAGACCCGTCGGATCGACTCGATTAGCGGAAATCGCGATCGAAAAGGATTTGGTGGGTACGGAGGGGAACGAGCAGTCGCGGGCCATGGGAGGCGAAGGCAGATACGCTGCACACATGGTGTTTGAGATGTGGTAGAGATGCTGACGGCAGGCAACTGGACATCCGTCGAGAATCGCTGCCAGCACCTCCCATCGCACGGTTTCCGGACTATACCCGTAGTCATGCCACACGATAATTGCCCGCTCATCCTTTAGTATCTGAAAGACATTGCGGGTGTCGGAGAGTACGCCGTCGTAGGAATGGTCGCCATCGACGAACACAAGATCAAACCGATGCGGCAGGCGCTGAAAGTCGTACGTCCGTGAATCGTGGCCGATGAAGCTGACGTTTGGATAACGCTGGGCGTCGGCAAAAAATCCATGAATCCGGATGAACTCGTCCGTGAATCCACGGTCCTTCATCTCAGCCGGTGAAAGACTGAGCGAAACGCATACTTCGGCGACCTGCGCGACGTTGGCAAGACTTTCCCCTCTCCAACTGCCAATCTCCAGGTAGTGGCAGTGCGGCCGCGAACGCGCGAAAGCTCGCAGAACTGCAATATCCGCCGGCGTGGCAGTGCCGTCTAGAAAGCTGTAGGGGCTGACCGTCTCCTGGAAATCCGGAAACAAGTCGAGGAGGTCGATCGTCGGCAGCCCGTTCGGCAGTCCATAGCGATCTGCGACCGCGCGGCGTCGCTCCTGATCGACGTCGATTACCCGTCCGAGGCTCGCCGGCCGGCGGACTATCTGCGCAAGGATGCGGAAGAAGGTACGTGGATGCATATGTTTATGACGATCCTCTGGGGGCTTGCTAATGAGTTATTTTTGCCGTGGGGAAGGCACTGCGTCATGATCCCCGGTACGGCGAGAAGTAGTCGGCGAAAGTGTTTGTCTGAACAATCGCGGACCTCGAATTGAAGCGTACTGGATCCTGGCTTTGGCAGAGCCGGCAGATGAGTGTTTTCCACCGACTTTACCATCCAAGATTCATCAGGACCGGAGACTGGAACTCGCGTTTTCGGTTCGCCGCCGGACGTCCCGCGTGGCCGGGGGGTAGCTTAGTTGATGTCTCGACCGAGTGCCGCCAGACGGTTCGCGAATTGTGAATAGACGAGCGCGGCATTCGAGTATTGCGACCATGTCAGCCGTGTTTGCTGGCGTTTCAACGACCATCTCTCAGGATCCTCAACCGCGGTCCTGATGGCTTCGGCCACATCCTCAACCGTGGGATCCGCCGGAAGCAGCACGCCGTTGCGGTCATTCACGAGCTCAGGCGTGCCGCAGACGGCCGTGGCAATCACTGGGATGCCAGCGCACTGCGCCTCCATGATCGAGACCGGCACACCTTCGGAGGAGCTTGTGTTTACGAACACGTTGATCGGCGTGGAGCGATAGAACGACAGGATAACTTTGTTGTCCACCCGGCCGTGAAAAACTGCGGCTACGTTCGCCGGCAAAATATCCCTCGCCCGCTCCTCCAAGGCTGTGCCGAGCGGCCCGTCTCCGAAATGATGCCACTGTACCTCAAGGTTTGGGTGTTGCCTCGCAACAATTGCCAAGGCTTCAAGTAGAAGATGAACCCGCTTGACAGGGTTGAGGTAGGCGCATGACGCCAACACGAATTTCGACCCTTTCGCCGGAGCCGGTGCTTCTCCACGATCCTCAACGGCCAGCCTTTCCACCTCGACTTTCGGAGCCATCCAAGGAAACAGAGAAACAATGTAGTCTCTGCCATGCTTTGAGGCGACAAACGCTCTGTCTATTGCCCGCAGCACCTCTGGATAGAAGGGCCAGCTTGCGCCGTACCCGTCGTCGATATAAAGGTCGTATCGCTGGGGGCGCGAGATGATGAACACGCGCCGTCGCGCCTTCCGCGCTGCGATACGCACCGCTAGCACTTGGGTTGTCATCCACCAACAAAACACGACGGCCGTCTCGTTTGGCCGAAGGGTTCGGATGAGGGCTTCCGCAAACCAGTCGGCGTCCGTCGCCACTCGCCACGCCGCTGCCATCGCCCGTTTGAAGGCTCGTGGCCGCAGCACCGCCCGCGACAAGGCCCTGCCCAAGAGCCCCGGGTATCTCGCCAAGGTCGTGGCCTTTTGCACAATCGTTTGCCGAGGCCGTCGTGCGTATCCAACGTCGACCGTGACTGCGTCGGGAACTGGCCGAATGGCGTCCGCGGTGCACGACGGAACGACGATCAAGCGATGAAAGTTCTTTGCCAGGTACGGAACTTCGGTTTCAAGAAATTCCTCATATGGCAGATATGGAAACCGGGTTGTGACGAGGAGCAACGTCTGGACGGCATCATCTCCGCGGCCACTGGCCTGACTGGGTGCGTTCATGGTTAGATGCAAGTCTACGCGTGCCAATCGTGTGTGCGAGTCAGCCGGCAAGATGCGATCAGTCGGGGTCAACGCACGAAACCTAGCTGGCGCATCCAGCGTTTGCCAGCCATCATGATCGGCCTGAGCATGAGTTCTTGGGGGTATTCGCCGTGGGCGTGCACCGGCTTTGCTAACAGATCGTCCCACTCATTCTGCGACATGCCGAGCTTCTTCAAAACGAGGTCGAGATCCTCGCGCATCAGCGACTCCGTGTATCGCTGGAGGTCCAGTTCGGCGAGTGCCTCCGCACGGGTGATCTGCCCGCTAAGGATTAGGCTGGATAAATGGGCGAGCCGCTTGTCGTATCCAAAGCGGGCGGGCAGCCACCACGCTTGGAAAAAGCGGGTCCAACGTGATTCGAAGTGCTTTCCGCCGTAATACTGCCAGCCAAATTCCTTCTCCAGGGTGCGAATCGCGTCGGCTTTCGAATAGGGCAGCAAATCCAATGGCTTGAGAATCCGCATTCCTCGCAGCATTTGATACACGATGCCATAGCGAAGCTTGCTCATAAGCGGAAAGCCACGGAGCGAGCGACTACCAAACCGGGAGTGGATGGCGCGGATGTGTCGCGTGTCGAGCGCATCGTAGCCCCACGCCGCGGGTAGAATCGATTCGCACGCGATATTATGGCCACTGAGGACGTAACGTATGCCGTTCTTAGCTGCGAGCCCGTAGAAGGCTGCGAAGATGGCATGATCCTGCGGTATATCTTGGTTTGGCACGCCGGATCGCAAGAAGGCTCGCTGGACGTCCGCCAACGCATCCCAGTCGATGACGACCGTAAAAAGATCAAAGCCGCACTTGGTGACGATGTTTTCGATGTTTCTTACGGCAGCTTCGGAGTTCCACCCGGCGTCGGTGTGGATCACAAGTGGCCGTAGCCCCTCCCGCTTCACGAGATAGGCGAGGTAGGAGCTATCCACGCCGCCGCTAAGCCCGATCGCGCAGTCATACTGCTTATTGCGACCCTCGCTCCTGATGCGGCCCATGAGCCGCTGAAAAGCAGCCGGGTCGCCCTTGGGTTTCCAACGGGAAGCGAATGTGTCCTCAAAGTACTTCACCCAGTTGGACCTTCCCTGCTCGTCGAAAGTGATGTCCGGATCAGTCGTATCCATGACCGTCACGGAGCAGCGGCGGTAGCCAGGTTCACCAGGGCGGATAATGGGCTTCATGATGCGGAAATACCGGCGAGTATGGTTTCGGGACGGGGATATGAGATGAGTACTGCCCGGTGGGGGCCATTGAAGACGAACATGCTGCCCGCGGCTGCGGCCGCGGCTCCGCCCCCCGACAACGCCGCACGAAGGTCGGCTGCCGAACCTGCTCCCCCGCAGGCGATCACGGGAACCGTCACGGCCCCAGTGACGGACCGAAGCAGATCCAGATCATACCCTGTCATTTCGCCGTCGCGATCGATGGAAGTGACAAGGATTTCGCCCGCTCCCAGTTCCTCGGCCCGCTTCGCTGCTGTGACCGGATCCAATGTCGTCGACTGCCGGCCACCGTGCGTCACCGCGCGGTTTCCTCCCCAGAGCCCGCGCCGCACGTCAATCGCTACGATCACGCTCTGCGAACCGAACTCCCGCGCTGCCTCCCGAACCAAGTCCGGCTGTAATACGGCCGCCGTGTTGAGGGAGACCTTTTCGATCCCAATCGCGAACAGCCGCCGCATGTCGGCGACTGTCGTCACTCCCCCACCATAGGCAAGCGGCATGAAGCACTCGCTTGCGAGATTCTGCAGGAAGTCGAACCGCGGTGACCGCCGCTCCGGCGTCGCATCGATATCTAGGATCAGGAGTTCGTCGGCCTCCTTCTCGTTGAACAGTCGCACCGTGTTGAAGCAATCTCCCAGATAGACGGGGTTTTTGAACCGTCGAGTCTTGACGAAGCCGGAGCCCCGCAACAGCAGGCAGGGGATGATCCGCGGCACGATCATACGCGGCCGCCTTTGGGATCCGGAGCCCACTGCAGAAACCTGCCGAGGAATCCAAGCCCGTAGCGATGGCTCTTCTCCGGATGGAACTGCGCGCCCAGGATATTCCCGCGGCACAAGCTGCTGGTGAACGACACGCCATGACTAGTTCGTGCGAGCACGTCCTGCTCGTCATGGCAGACGACATGATACGAGTGCACGAAATAGAATCGTTGCACCTCCATGCCGGCGGGAAAAAGCGGGCTCGGCCGGACGGGCTCGGCAATGTTCCAGCCCATGTGCGGTAGTCGGACGGGTTGGTCTGCTGGAGCCTGGATCCGCACGGTATCTGCGACGATCCACCCCAGGCCAGGCAACTGCCCTTCCGCGCTACTCTTCGAGAACAACTGCATGCCAAGACAGATGCCGAGGATGGGGATTCCATCCTCGAGTACCCGCTGGCAAAGAACGTCGTAGCCGGGCATGGCTGCGAGGTTCCGCATACCTGCATCAAAGGATCCAACGCCGGGCAGGATGAATCGATCCGCTGCGGCCAAATCCGCAGAGCTTGCCGATAGCCGGGCCTCCGCCCCGAGTTTTCGGAGCATGTTCAGCACGGAGCCGACGTTGCCCATTCCGTAGTCGATCACCAAAACCATACGTGTAACGAAAGCCTGGCTAGGACCGCGACGGCGTCGTGAACGAGGATCGAATCAAGCCGGCGACGGACGCCACGAACGCCGGGTAGTTCACGTCTGCAGAGAACTTTCGCTCCCACGAAGCACGCGCACGGCGGCAGAGCGCGTCATACTGCCTCGGTGCCATGTCGATGAGCGTCTGGATTGCGGACGCCAGGATTTCGGGAGTCAGCGGCGGATCGAGCATGGTGCCGTTGATGCCCGAATCGACGATCTCACCGACGCCACCCACGTTTGGCCCGATCACCGGGATCCCGCTGCAGTGGGCCTCCATCATGCTCACGGGTATCCCCTCTGACGTGCTCGCATTGACGAGCACGTTGATGTTGGTCTGCTCGAGCAGGGCAATCGTGCGGTCGTGCGGCAGGCTGCCGACCAACTCGTACGTGAGGTTTGCCTTTCCGCCCAGGAATGATTCACAGCGCGTGCGAAGCGTCGCTTCGCCGCTGCCTCCGCCGACATGGATCCAGTGCACTCGCGTCGCTTGGAGCCGCGACACGGCCTCAGCGATCATGTCAACTCGCTTGAGATCGCTGATATAAGAGCAGCTGAAAACGGTGAAGGTGTCGCGCCGCTCAGGATACCGGCCCTTGAAGTGATCCGGGATACCCAGGCGGGCGATGTGCACCTTGGCGGCGTCGCATGCCCAGTGGCGAACGATGTAGTCAGCGCCGCTGCGGGAAATCGGATAAGCCGCGTCGATGTGCGTTAATGCGTACCTGCGGGAGGGAAGGTAGTTTTCTGGGTGTGCGTACTCGTACAGGTCGGATCCGTGGGCGCGAGTGACTCGCACCACCTTGGGGGTCCGCAAATGACGGGTAAGCGACACACCTGCTTTCGTTGCTGCGCCCAGCCAGTAACTGTAAAGCACGATGGCTTCATCCGGTGCGAGCGGCTCTCTGGCAAGGACACGCAGAAGGCCAAGTCGATATCGACCAGCGGCCTGCAAGTCCGTAGCCAGAGCCAACAGCCGCCGCCCAAACAGCCGAGGGCCGGCCCGCAGGATCCGGCCCATTTCGCTCAGCCACGGCACATGGATTGCCGCGGAGGCCGCATATCGCAACTTTGCCAGTACGGATCGAGCCGGCGCGACTGCATGCGCCGTGCAGTTGGGCGTCAACCGGTTCGACCGCTCTTGGCTCTCGGCCAAGCTGATCACGAGCACTCGCTTGGCGTTACGCCAGGCTGGCCACTCATCCTCGACGAACTCCGGCACCTCGCTAAACGGCGTACGGTGGGTAAAAATCACGACAGTCGTGTTGGCGAGAGCCGACCCAGCCGCGACTTCAGCACCGGTCAAGGCGGACTTGGTGGCCGTCATGCGGGAACGCCGCTTTGGAGCTTCGGGCTTTGTGCCACCGCGGCCTCGACGGCCGTAGCAAACCGCCGTCCTAGAAGCGGCCACGTGAAAGACTGCCAGCACTCCGAGGATGGCCGCCGCGGCGACACGGCCGCAATTTCCGCGAGCCAGTCGGCAATCGCCTGAACCTCTCCCCCGTGGAAATGCCTGACATGCGGCATCCCTGCCGTCAGGGCACGCACATCGCTGTCGATCGGACTGATGACGAGAACCCAGGGTGCCAGCGCGATGGCTTCGAAAAGTTTGCCGGTGACGATGCCTCGATCCGCGAGGCAGCAGGTCTTTTCGATGCTCGTAACGACGATGGTGCACAGGCTGCCAGCCTGCGCGAGAAGGGATTCCCGGCGCGACACAGCGCCGGTCGTCTGCACTGCATCGCCAAGCTCATGTCGTTCCGCGACCTCCTGCACGTAGTCGGTGCTGGGCCCGAGGTAGGAGCACGCGACCCGATGACGACTGGCGTTCCGGCCTTGCAGCGTCGCAAGAGCCGCTGCGATCGGCTCGAAGGAACGTTTCGGCGGATAAAAGGCTCCGGCATAGACCAGACGGCGCCCCTCTGGCGGTGGCAGGTTGCCGGCCAACTGAATCACGTCTTCGCTGATGCCATTCGTGACGACCATGCGAGGAACAGCGACGTTGCCGACGATCGACTCCAGGCAAGACGGTGAAATGCTGACTACCAGGGCTGAGCGTCGGAGAATCATCCGTTCCAGCCAGCGCGTGCTACAGCGCAGCGCAGTGTGGGGCGTGTCATTCCAAACGTCGCGATAGTCGAGGATCAACGGGATGCCCATGCCACGGGCCGCCGCGAGCCCGGCAAAGAGCGTGGAGAATGGCCCTGCTGATACCAGCACACAGTCATATCTCGCATCACACCCGACTTTCGTCCGCGCAGCCATCGCCCAGGGAGCCACCGAATCGAAGCCCGCGAGTTCCAGTAATCGGGCCACGACACGGGTCCAGAATGCCCAAGTCTTTCCCAGGAGTCCCTGCGCTTTGCGGAAGCCCGGGCCGTCGTGGAGGTCATGCCACCATGAGCGGACGCGGGTGATGCGAAGCCGACCGGCAGGGGTTGCGTCCCCCAGGAGGCGGTCGTTGGCGAAATCCGCCGACTGCGACCGGTCCTCACTCGTCAGCACATGCACGGCGTGGCCCGCTTCGAGGAGTGCCTTGCACAACGCCGCCGTCCGGACACAAGCAATCGCCTTTCGTGGCGGGAAGAAAAATGTAATGAAAAGAATTCGCATTAGAGCCGCGGGATTCGCAACGGCGGTGTTGGCACGCGATCGTCGATTCCGGTTCGTCGGCGCGTCTTATTGGCTGAGCAGCAAGGCGATGATCTTCTGGCTCGAGGTTCCGTCGCCAAACGCCGCGGGCCGCGGCCGGGCTCGAACGGCATCTACTTGATCAATGGCTGCGGCAGCCTTGTCGGCATTGGCACCCACCAGCACGTTCCAGCCCGCCTCGACTGTTTCGACCCATTCCGTTTCATCGCGCATCGTGATGCACGGTATGCCGAGAATGTAAGCCTCCTTCTGCACGCCGCCGGAGTCGGTGAGGATCATCGCCGAGTGGCGCTGCAGGTCGAGCATGTCAAGATAGCCGACCGGGTCCAACTGCGTGACGGCGTTGGAAAGCCGCAGGCCGTGGTCGGCGAGCTTCGCGCGGGTGCGCGGGTGCAGAGGCAGCACCAAAGGCAACCGTTCAGCGGCCTGATTGATGCAGGCGACGATCGCGGCCAGCCGGGCAGGTACGTCCGTGTTCTCGGCGCGGTGACAGGTGGCCGTGATGAACTCTCCCCGGCGAAGTCCAAGTTGGTCAAGGATGCACCGTGGCCGTGGAAGGTCGCGATAGTGCATGGCAATGTCAAACATCACGTCGCCGACCAGGTGCACGCCTTTGTGGATGCCCTCGGCATGGAGATTCTCCACCGCCCGCCCGGTCGGGCACAGTAGGAGATTCGAGGCATGATCGGTGAGCACCCGGTTGATTTCCTCCGGCATCCGCCGGTTGAAGCTCCGAAGCCCTGCTTCGACGTGTGCCACCGGGATGTGAAGCTTCACCGCGGCCAGGCATCCGGCGAGCGTCGAGTTCGTGTCGCCATAGACAAGCACCCAGTCGGGCCGCTGCGCGAGCAGCACCTGCTCGACGCCGGAGAGCATGGCACCCGTCATTGCCCCGTGCGATCCAGTCGCGACTCCGAGGTTGATGTCGGCTGGCGGGATGCCGAGTTCCTCGAAGAACACATCGGACATGTTGGCGTCGTAGTGCTGGCCGGTATGCACGAGCACATGCCGCACGTCTCCACGAAGGATCGCCGGCTCGAGTGCTCGGCTCATCGCCGCCGCCTTGATGAACTGCGGCCGTGCGCCAACCACCGTCAGGATCGTCTTCAAGTTTCTTGCTCCTTCGTGGCCCGCCGGAAAGGACGGCAGACCGGCATGACGTTGCGCATCGCTCCAATGAGCGGCTCGCATTCGAACTCCCAGTTGTGGCGGTCGAGAAACGCCTCCCGGGCCCGGGCGCCGAGTCCGCGGGCGAGCACGGGATTGCCCCGGAGCGCCGACAACGCGTCGGCAAGAGCCTGCGGATCCTCGCAGTCCACGACCACTCCGCACCGCTCGGCATCCACGACGTGCCGCATGGCCAACGCATATATGGGGGCGATGATCGGCAGTCCGGCCGCCATGTATTCAAATAGGCGGTTGGGCAGACCGAAGGTGCCCCAGTCGCGGTCATATGCCAGGAGTCCCGCGTCGCAACGGGCCAGGAGGCTCGCCATTTCCGCGTGCGGCATCAGCGGCCGAAGGTCGATCGAGTCGGCGACGTCGTGCTGCTCGACGAGGGCCATGAATCGCTGCCTATCCAACCCCTCGGGGCCGTCGAAGTACTCGAAGCAGACGGCACGAAACCCCGTCTCGCCCCGGGCCTTGAGGATGCCGAGCGCCGCGATCAGGCACGCCGTTCCATGGCCGGCGGTGCTCTTCCCGTGCATCACCGTGAACGCGGCCCGCCCGTCGCCGCAGACGTCGGCCGCTGGGCCGTTCGCCATCGCGAGCGACGCACAGTTGCGGACGACGATCTCGCGACGGCCGTCGGTGTGGTAGGCCTCCAGGATTTCGTCGCTCACGCCCACCACGAGGTCGCTCCGGCGGCAGAGGCTGCGGATCCATGACCGCACCACCGCCCCAATTGCCGGGAGCAGCCAGCGGGGCACCCAGCGGAGCAGCATCTCGCGATGGTAGAACTCGTGGATGTCGAAGACGACACGGGCGCCTGTTCGCCGCGCCAAGGCGATCGCCACGGCAGCCGAGTCGGGCTCCACGGCGAAGTAGAGGTCCACGTTGTCCAGCGCTCTCGCGGCCCGCGCGGCCAGGCGCCGCCGGGCCAGCCGGTCGAGCCGCGTGTATCGGGCCGGAAACAGATGAAA
>Ga0315900_10002539_pt1 | contig 27691 bp, 25 predicted proteins | sample LakEriMetagenome_FD_203521 | JGI IMG/M metagenome (GOLD analysis project Ga0315900, IMG submission 203521) | Freshwater fungal communities from buoy surface, Lake Erie, Ohio, United States - Buoy 12 MA114 | ecosystem: Environmental > Aquatic > Freshwater > Lake > Lake biofilm | place: USA: Lake...
AGTGAACCTCCGCGAGCGTGCGCACGGCGAGGAGCTTTACTGGGACATCATGAAGTGGGTCTCCGACATGCGCGAGAAGTGCGAGCACGACGGCTCCCAGATGGAACGCCTCGACACCATCCTCACCGATTACTACTACGGGAACTTCAGCGTCTTCCAGAGCCTGCCGGACCTTTGGGCCATCGATCAAATCTTCCCCGTGATGCCGATTCATCGCCTCAAGGAGAAGCCCACCCGAAATGCCGTGCTCTCCGACATCACCTGCGACAGCGACGGCAAGATCGACAAATTCGCCCTGGCCGACGGCATCAGCCGCAGCCTGCCGCTGCACGATCCCGAGATCGAAAAAGGCCACGAATACATGCTCGGCATCTTCCTCGTCGGCGCGTATCAGGAAACCCTCGGTGACCTGCACAATCTCCTCGGCGATACCAACGTTGTCTCTGTGCACATCGAAAACGGCAAGGTGAAATACAGCGAACTCGAAGGCGACAGCGTTTCCGAAGTGCTGACCTACGTCGAATACGAGCCGAAGGACATGGTCACCCGCTTCCGCCACCTCGCCGAGAACGCCGTGCTCACCAAACGCATCACCGCCAACGAGCGCCGCGAGATCATGGACGTTTTCGAGGCCGGCCTGCGCGGCTACACGTATTTCGAGAGCTGATTGGCTCAGATAAACGATACCTTTCGCGGAATCGCACGCTGGAGCAGCTCCAGATACCTCGCGCATGGGATCTCATGCCCGCCGAACATCGCGAGATGCGGTGTGGTCCACTGCGTGTCATGCAGCAGGTAGCCGCGCTCCTTCAGCCGCCATTGCAGATGCGTCAGCGCTACTTTCGATGCCTGCGGCTCGCGGCTGAACATCGACTCGCCGAAAAAAGCGCCGCCGATGCTCACGCCATAGACGCCGCCCATCAGTTTGCCCTCACGCCACACCTCCACGCAGTGCGCGAAGCCGAGGCGGTGCAGCTCCTCGTAGGTGTCGAGGATCGTGTCGGTGATCCATGTGCTCTCACGGTCGGCACAACCGCGCATCACATCGCCAAAGGCCGTGTTCCAGCGCACCTCGAAGGGATGCTGCTTCAAATATCGTGCAAACCGCCGCGGCACATGAAACTCCGCCACCGGCAGGATGCCGCGCATCTTTGGCCTGTACCAGGAGATGGAGCCGTCATCCTCCCCCATCGGGAAGGCCCCCTCGCAGTAGGCGTTTAACAAATCCACAGGCTCGATTCGCGGCATGGAGGCGAGTTTAAAGTTCCAGGTTCAAAGTTCAAAGTTTGAATCACTTGAAACTTGGAACCTGAAACTTGAAGCTGCGAACGATGACACTCGCCACGCAGATCACCATCTTCCGCATCCTGCTCATCCCGGTTTTCATCGGGCTGGTGATCTACTACGGCGAAAGCGTGCAGGCCGGGAAGGCCGATGAATCGCTCCGCCTGTGGGCCGCGGCCGTCTTCGGCATCGCGGCGCTCAGCGACGCGGTGGACGGCTGGATCGCCCGCCATTTCAACCAGCGCTCGCGCCTTGGAGCCATTCTCGACCCGCTTGCTGACAAGCTGCTGCTGCTCTCCGCCATCATCACACTCAGTTTCACCGCCTGGAGGCAGCATTTCCCGCTGTGGTTCCCCACCCTGGTCATTTTCAAGGACCTCGCCTGCATCGGCGCGGCCTTCCTGATCGACCACGTCGCCGGATTCTGCCGCATTCAGCCGCACTGGACCGGGAAAGCCACCACCTTCACGCAAATCATCGCCATTCTGTGGATCCTGCTCGATGTGACATGGATTCCCCTCATCTGGCCTGTGGCGGCGGCGGGAGTCTTCACCGTCTGGTCCGGCATGTTTTACCTCGTGGACGGCACAAAGCAGATCCGGGCCGCCGGGCATTGATTGACGCGGCGGGGGCTTCGTGCTCCTTGAGCAATGCTCAAAACCGTCGCCATCGTCGGAAGGCCCAATGTGGGCAAGTCCGCGCTCTTCAACCGCCTCGCAGGCAAAAACATCTCCATCGTCCATGACATGGCCGGGGTGACGCGCGACCGCATCACGGCGCAATGCCGCAAAGGTCCCGCCTGGTTCGAGATCATGGACACCGGCGGCATCGGCGCGAACACCGATGACGTTCTGACCGACCAGGTGCAGACCGAGGCCAGCATCGCGCTCGACGTGGCCGATCTGCTGCTTTTTGTCGTCGATGTGGTCGATGGCGTGACGCCGATCGACCAGACGCTCGCCCGCGAGCTGCGCAAAACGAGCAAACCAGTCATCCTTGTGTGCAACAAGGCCGATTCGCCGAAGCGCAAGCTCAACGCCGGCGAGTTCGCCCGCTTTGGCTTCGCAGACATGATCGAAGTCAGCGCCGCGCATGGCAAAGGCATCGACGAACTCGTCGCCACCATCTCCGAGCGACTCGATTTGAAGGAAACGACCGAAACCGAGGACGCCAAGGCCGGCCAAAACGTCAAGCCGCTCAAGCTCGCCATCGTCGGTCGCCCGAACGCGGGCAAATCCTCGCTCGTGAACGCCATTCTCGGCCAGGAACGTGCCATCGTCAGCCCCGTCGCCGGAACCACACGTGACGCGCTCGACATCCAGGCCCGGTGGAACAACAAATCATACCAGCTCATCGACACCGCTGGCATCCGCCGCCGTGCGAACCTCGACACCTATGTCGAAATCTCCAGCGTCGAACGCAGCATCCAGAGCATCAAGCGCGCCGACCTCGTGCTGCTCGTCGTCGATTGCGCCGATGGTGCGAAGATGCAGGACCGCAAAATCGCCCAGATCATCCTGGAGGAGCGCAAGCCCTGCATCCTCGTGATGAACAAGTGGGATCTCTTCCATCCCGATGGCAAGCAGAAGGACCGCATCGAGCACCTGGAGGAAATCATGCGCCGCGAGTTCTTCTTCCTGCACTACGCGCCGCTCGTCGCCATCTCGGCGAAGAACAAGGACCACATCGGCAAGCTCTTCGTGCAGATCGAAAAAGTGCGCACCGGTTCGCAGAACCGCATCAGCACCGGCTCGCTGAACCGCCTGCTGCACACCGCCATCGAAAACACGCCCGGCGCGCTCGGCCGCAGCACGCACAGCTTCAAGCTGCTCTACGCCACGCAGGTCAACGAGGCCGCAGAGTTCGAGATTCCGGTGCCGCACTTCGTCCTCTTTGCCAATCGCGCCTCCAAGCTCACCGAAAGCTACACGCGCTACCTCGAAAAAGTCATCCGCGAGGAATGGCCCGCCCCCGGCGTGCCCTTCCGCATGAGCGTTCGGGGCAAGGGCCCGAAAAAAGAGCGCTGAGGCGCATGGCGGAAGCCTCCGCGCCTTTGGACAATCGCAGCGTGGTATTCCCATGTGGTGCCTCGCATTGGACAATCGGCGCATGAGCATCCAAACCACCACTGTCGGCTCTTATCCTGTCCCCGACTGGCTTTCCGCGCTGCCGAGCGAACAAGCGGTGACCGACGCCACACGCGTCGTCTTCGATACCCAACGCCAGGCGGGCATCGATCTGCCGACCGATGGTGAGTTGTACCGCTTCGACGTCAATCATCCCGACACCAACGGCATGATCGAGTACTTCGTCCACAAGCTCGGCGGCATCGACAGCCGTGTCGGTCGTGCGGACACCGCTGCATTCCGTGCGAAGCATGAAATGGCCTTCCGCAGCAAGCCTGCGGCCGTGGTGCGTGGCCCGATCACCGAAGGCGTGCTCAATCTGGCCGAGGATTGCACCCGTGCAGGCAAAGTCGCCGGCGGACCGTTCAAATTCACGCTCACCAGCCCCTACATGCTCGCCCGCACGCTGCTGGACACGCACTATCACGACTTCGAAGCGCTGAACATGGCCATCGCCGATGCTTTGGCCGCGCAGGCCGCCGATTTGCAGTGTGACTGTGTCCAAGTCGATGAAGCAAACATTCCCGGCAATCCCGCCGATGCACCGATCGCCGCCGCAGGCATCAATCGCGTGCTCGCCGCCGTCAAAGGCCGCAAAGCCGTGCATTTCTGCTTCGGCAACTACGGCGGCCAGACGATTCAAAAGGGCGAATGGGCCGCGCTCATCACCTTCTTGAACTCCCTGCATGCCGATCACCTCGTGCTCGAACTCGCGCACCGTCCCGCCGCCGATCTGGATGCCTTGAAGGAGCTTGATCCGAAAATCGGCGTCGGCCTTGGCGTCGTGGACATTAAGGTGAACCATGTCGAAACCGCCGACGAGATCGCCCGCCGCATTGAGGCAGCCGAGAAAATTCTCGGAGCAGGCCGCGTGAAGTTCATCCATCCCGACTGCGGCTTCTGGATGCTCAAGCGCAGCATCGCCGACCGCAAAATCGCCGCCCTCGCCAAAGGCCGTGACAGATTCGAGGGCCGGTGATTGAATCGACGCATTCATGAAACGACTTCTTGTCATCCTCTCTGCTTTCAGTCTGGCCTCCTGTGCGATGATGAATATCAACAGCCACTGCATGAAGGCCGCGCAGCGGAAGATGCTCGACACGCGCAAGCTGCAGCAGGCCGGCCAGTGGGACGAATCCCTCGCAATGGCCGAGCGCATGCGCTCCAGCGTCTCCAAATCGGTCGCGAGCGCGCCCAACCAAAAATCGGCCGCCGGAATGCTGGTGGACACGCGGCCGCTGCTCGCCGCGTGGGAAAACGGCCCGTTTGCCGAGTTAAAAACCGCGCTTCAAAAAAGGGATGCCAGTCGCTCCACCGCCGCCTTTGCCTCGCTACGCCAGCAATGCGTGAACTGCCACACCGTGCTGGGGAAGCCCCAGGCGCAGGTGAGCGAGATTCCGTGAAACAAGGTCACGCCTGCCCGAACAGCCTTTTGAGCACCGCCTCGTCCGCAGTTGTCGCGAGCATGAATGCATGTGAGCCGTGGCTCCAGGAGGCGTAGTGCCAGTTTTTCGCTGCCTTGAAGCAGGGCGCGTCGGCGGCGGGGCAGTCGCAGAGGTTGGTGTTGTCGAGCACGAGCAGATGCGCCTCGCGGCCTGGCTGGAGTTCGAAGCAGATGATCGTGGCAGGACGGCCTTCGATTTTGACGCGTTTGCAACCGTAGGTCTTGAGTCCTGCGAGGCCTGGCGGCAGGGCGCTTGGACAGGGGCATTCGTTCTGGGTGAGATGCTGCTTCACCGCCTCGAACGTGGCGGCTTTTTGATCGAGCCTCACCACGCCGTACTCGACCTTGGCGATGGCATTCAGCGAATCACTCTCCCACGCGGCCATGGCGCTGCTGGCAGGCCAAAGCAGCGTCCAGCCAAAGACCGCGCAAGCCGCGGCGGCGATAGCGGCGGGCGTGATCCACGTCACCGGGCGTTTAGCGGGCGCTTGCGCACCTCGGAGGATGTTCTCTCGCAAGCCGTCTGCCACCGGCATGTTTTGCAGAACCGCGGCCACGGTTTCATCGAAAGCGGCGCGTTTTTCGACCCACGCGGCCAGTCCGGCTTCCTTTTCAGCGAAGGCGAGCGCCTCCGGCGACGCATCCTGCGGGCGGAGCGTCGTGGCGTCGAGTTCGAGTCTGGCTTCTTCGCGGTTCACGAGGTGAATGAGGCTGGGATGGTGTTTTGTTCGAGGCGGAGCAGGATGGCGCGCAGTTGATCCTTCGCACGCGAGAGGCGTGACATGACGGTGCCGATCGGGATGCCGAGAGATTCGGCGATTTCACGATAGGACAGCTCCTTGAGGTAAAAAAGCACCAGCGGAGCACGGTAGTTCGGGTCGAGCTGTTCGAGCGCTTTTTGCAGCGTGACACCGTCCACACGCGGATTTTCATCGGCGTTTTCGCTCTCGGCAGCGCCATGCAGATCCAGCTCAAACTCGACCTGCTCGTGCTTTTTCTCCCTGCGCGCAATGCTCAGCCATTCGCGATAAATGGTCGTGTAGAGCCAGGTTTTTACTTTTGAGGCGTCACGCAGCATGTGGCCCTTCTTCGCCCACTGCAGGAAGGTCTGCTGCACAAGATCCTGCGCCGTGGCCTCGCTGCGGCACATGCTGAGCGCGAAGCGGTGGAGTCCCTGGTAATGGGCGTCCACGATCTGCTCGAAGCTGGGCGGGGAGTCGGTCACGCGGCGAGCTATCGGGCGTTCTGCGGGCCATTCAAAGCCGAAATCGAGGGCGAGTTCCATGAGGGCATGCGAGCCATTGGCCTGTGGGAGCGCCGGTCGGCGGGATTATTCCCCCTGAAAGCCAACTTTTTTGCGGACGGACAGGCAAAGTCCGGCTTAATTTCCAGGCGTTTATTTTCATGGCATCCACCACCAAGCATATTCATCTCATCGGCATCTGCGGCACGGCCATGGGCTCCACCGCTGTGGCGCTGAGAGCCCTGGGACACCAGATCAGCGGTTCTGATTCCCAGGTTTACCCGCCGATGAGCGATGTGCTGCGCAACGCTGGCATCACCGTCACCGAAGGCTACAAGCCGGAGAATCTGCCTCTCAACGCCGATGTCTATGTCGTCGGCAACGCGATCTCCCGCGGCAATCCCGAGCTGGAGGCCCTGCTGGAGAAAAAGCTGCCCTATGTCTCGATGGCGGAGATGCTGAAGCAGCAAGTCATCCAAGGAAAACGCAGCTTCGTGGTGAGCGGCACGCATGGGAAGACGACGACAACAACGATGCTGGCATGGCTCTTCGAGCACGCGGGGAAGAATCCCGGCTTCATGATCGGCGGTGTGCCGGAAAACTTCGAATCCGGGGCGCGCTTCACGCATTCGGACATCTTCGTCATCGAGGGCGACGAGTACGACACGGCCTACTTCGACAAGCGCAGCAAGTTTCTGCATTACCTGCCGGAATGCGCGATCGTGAACAACATCGAGTTCGATCACGCGGACATTTTCCCGGACCTGGACGCCATTCTTCTCTCCTTCCAGCGCTTCCTGAACACCGTGCCGCGCAACGGTCTCGTGCTGATCAACGGCGATGATCCGAACTGCCTGACGCTGCGTGCCAAATGCCCCGCGCCGCTGAAAACAGTCGGCCTGGGACCGACGTGCGACTACCGCATCGAGATCACCGGCACCACGCCGGAGAGCACGAAATTCACGATTAACGGCGACGCCTTCGAGGTGCCGATGATCGGTGAGTTCAACGCCCGCAACGCCGCGATGTGCGTGTGCGTCGGCCGTTTCGGCGGTTTGAGCGATGATGATATCCGCAGCGGGTTACTGAGCTTCCGCGGCATCCGCCGCCGCCAGCAGGAACGCGGCACGGCTCACGGCATCACGGTGATCGACGACTTTGGCCACCACCCGACGGCGATCCGCGAGACGCTGCGCGGCCTGCGGCAGCGTTATAACGGCCGCCGCTTGTGGGCCTTGTTCGAGCCGCGCTCAAACACAAGCCGCCGCAATGTTTTGCAGAACGAATTGATCGACGCTTTGACCGAGGCGGATGCCTCCGTCATCGCCGCCGTGGCGAATCCAGAGAAAGTGGCAGCCGACCAGCGTCTCAACACCGCGAAAGTCGCCGCGTCCGTGACCGCACGCGGCAAACCGTGCTGGTTCGAGGTGAGCACGGACGCGATCGTGAGCCGTTTGAAGAGCGAAAGCCGCAGCGGGGATGTGATCGTCGTCTTCAGCAACGGAGGCTTCGACGGCATCCACGACAAGCTGCTGAAGTCTCTTTAATAGACGATCTGCACCTCGTCGCCCACTCGCACCTGGTGGAAGAACTCCTTCGCCTTCTCGTAAGGAAGACGGATGCAGCCATGCGAGGCCGGACGGCCTGTGACATAGCCGCTGTGCAGGCCGATGGCGCCGCAGTTCAAGCGCATGAACCAAGGCATGTTCACATGGTAGAGCGTGGAGACATGCGAGGTGTGCTTGTCAGTGATGACATAACGTCCCGCCGGCGTGCCGTAGCCTTCGCGTCCGGTGGAAACCAGGGTGTGATTGATGATACGGCCCTGCTTCGTCACCCAAGCGCGTTGGCTGGAGAGATCGACTGTGACGAGCGTGTCCGGCTCGGACTCGGGATCGCGGCCCAACAGCACGCGCATGAGGAAGAGATAGCCCTGCGTGGCGGCGAAATTGATCGGGTAACGATGGTAACGTGTGGTGCCGAGGCCGGGGCGCGCTCCCGCACGCATCAGGGTCACCGCGCCCTCGACATCGCCACGGGCGGCGCAGCAGATCAGGGGCGTGATACCGCGGTCGCTTTCGAGCGCGTTGCGCAGATCCTTGATCTGGCAGCGGTCGATGACGGATTTAAGGACGGGCGTTTTGAAGCGTGTGTTGGGATCGACACCGGCATCAAGCAGCGCCTGGAGAACATTCGTATTGCGGCGCAGTGACGCGATGGCAATGGGCGGCTGCTTTTCGTGCGCGGGCTCGTTCATGTCCACGCCTGAAAGGGCCAGCACACGCACACATTCGGCGCGGCCCATGCGCACGGCGGCGCAGAGAGGCGTGTCGCCACCGAGAGTCGCCTCACGCGGCGAGATGCCGAGCGCGATAAGACGGGCAAGGTGCGCGGGATCGTCATTGAGGACAGCTTGATACGCCTGAGGCAGCGCATCCGTCCGCGGCATCAGCTTCGTCCAATGCTCGGTGATGGGATCGACCAACGGCCGCCATGGTCGCGGCTGGATGACCACAGCGGGAGTTTTTTTCGCGGGGAGCACCTTCTGCACGACCGGCTGTTCGATGTTCGCAGGCTTCGGCGGCGGTGATTTGGCGGCAGCCGCCTCAGTGGCGCGACGAATGGCATCCTTCTCCGCGTTCGACGGCATACGCGGCGGCACCACGGGAGTGAATGTGGTGTCCACTGGCAGCGCGGCACGGATTTCCGCCGCAGTTTCACTCAACCTGCCCTGGCGGGTCTTGCCAACCGAGGCGGAGGGCGGGACGACCGCGCCGGGACGAAACATCTCATGATTTTTCAGAAGATGGATGATGCCGCCGCAGACTCCCACACCGACAAGCGGCGGGAGCACGCACGCACCCATCATGCTAAGCCATTTGTTTTTCATTTCTGCGTCACGGAAGCGATTCCCATAACAAAAATGAACGATGTGTCGAGTTTCGATTTACGTGGAACGCATAGCATGCCGAATCATCCTGCCCGCATGATTAAGAACGCGGTATGATTTTGCAGAGTCACCGCAAGATTTTATGGCAATTAAAAATCAGGGTGGGAAAGTACTTCATGTCTTCACGCATCGCCGCAGCTGTGACCACGCGCACGGGCTTTATGCCCGTGCTCGTCACACTATGGATGGTGTGCGTGACAAACTGCGGAGCGATCTTGTTTTACGGCACGGGAGACTCCAATCATAACATCTCCGCACCCGGAGGCATCTTCGCGGACTCCGGCTGGCAGTATCAGGGCCTGTATGGCGCTTATCTCGGCACCATCATCGCGCCGCAGTATTTCATCACGGCGCAGCATTTTGGAACGCAGGGGGGCACGTTTACTCACAGCGGTATCTTCAACGGCGGCTCCGACGTGACCTACAACATCGACGGAACGGCCAACGGCGGAGCGGGCTACTGGGACATCGCGGGCACGGACCTGCGCATCTTCAAGGTGCAGGAGTATTTTCCCACCTATGCGCCGCTCTACACAGGCTCCCTGGAGGTCGGTATGACTATGGTGACCATGGGACGCGGGGGCCCGCGTGGCGCGGAGGTGCTCGTCAGCAGCGTGCTGCATGGCTGGGAAAGCGGCTCGCCCGACGGCATCGCGCGCTGGGGCAGCAACACAGTCGGCGGCATCTACTCCAGCGCGCTCGGGGACCTTCTCACGGCCACCTTCAGCGCCAGCGGCACTGCGGAGGAGGCCACGCTCAGTAACGGTGACTCCGGCGGAGGCGTCTTTGTGAACGACGAAGGCGTGTGGAAGCTCGCGGGCATCAACTACAGCATCGACGGCCGATTCGACACGAACAACATCACCGGTGACGGCTCCGACTTCGACGCCGCTTTGTTTGATCGTGGAGGCCTTTATCAAGGCTCGGACGCGTTTGGCTGGTCTTACATCCCCGACCTGCCGCCGGACAATCCCTCCAGCATGTATGCCTCACGCATCTCGACGAACGCGGCGGCCATCTCCAGCATCGCGGTGGTGCCGGAGGCGAGTTCGGCTGTGATGGTGATGTTTGCCGCGGTCGGAACCGTTTTGCGCCGAAAACGCCTCACGGCGTTGGCTTGATCTCCGCGAAGATCAAACGGCCCGCGCTTGTCGGCAGCGTGCCGGAGACGACCACATCCACCGTCTGGCCAATCTGAGAAGCGGCATTGTTCACCACGATCATCGTGCCGTCCGGCAGGTAACCCACGGCCTGATGCTTGTCCTTGCCGGGTTTGGCAAGCGACAGCTTCAGTTCATCCCCCGCGCTCAGTTCAGGGTGCAGCGCGACGGCGAGCTCGTGAAAACTCAGCACCGTGATGCCACGCAGCCGCGCGACCTTGACGAGGTTGTCATCGTTGGTGAGCAGGCGCGCGTTCAGCTCCCGTGCGAGCGTGACGAGGCGTGTGTCCACCGCGGCGCCGGAGGGACCGCCGCCCTCCTCGTGGATGGAAACCGTCATTCCCGGGATGGCGCGCAGCTTTTCCATCATCTCCAAGCCGCGCTTTCCTCGCATGACCTTCGCCGGCTCGGCGGAGTCAGACAGGCGCTGAAGCTCATCCAGCACGAAACGCGGCACCACCACCGCGCCGCTGAGGAAACCCGTGGCAAACACGCCCGGCAGGCGTCCGTCGATGATCACATTCGTGTCCAGCAGCATCGGCTCGCCTTCCGAACCATCACGGCGGAAGCGTACATAGGGAATCAAGAAGGCGAACTGGTCGCGGTCGCTGCGCAGCGCGAATGTCACCCCAAAGAAAGCCAGCGTGCCGTAGATGCAGATCTCCACGATGTTTTGCAGAGTGTCGCCGTTCGCGTGATTTTGGAAGTAGGCGAGTTGAAACACGCCGATGCGCGTGATCAGCCACGCGCAGAACAATCCCACCGCCAGGCCCAGCGTCGCGTGCGAAAAATCACGCAGCGTGAAGCGCGCCAGGATCGCATCCAGCAGCATGAGCAGACCCATGAACAACGCCCCGCTCACCGCGCCCGTCCACGCCTCCTGCTGCAAGCCGGTGGCGATCGCCATGCCGATGAAGACCGAAAACGCGAAAAACAGCGCGCGCACGAGGCGGATGGGCCAGGAGGTCTTCATTCAGGATGGGCAGGGATTAAGGGCAAAACAGGGGCCGGGCAAAAGGATTCTCTCCCGCCTCAAACGTCACGGTTTGAACACCGCGCCGCCGCGCCGTGTGAAATGCAGTTCGATTCCAGCGCTGCCATACAATCGCCCCATTTCCTCCTCGAATTCCCCCACGCTCCGCCCCGCAAGGATGAACTCATTCACCGCGCGTGACAGTGGCATCCGCTGCTCCAGCGCCTGGAGGAACGCCCGGATGCCCGCACCGTCCCCGCCACGGTCGAGATGATAAAGATAAAAGGTCAGCAGCAGCGCCGAGGCCTCGTTCTCGCTCGCCGCGGAGGTCGCCATGCTCGCGCTCCATGTCTTGTCTGTCATCCCGAGCAGCTCGCCCACCGTCAGCATGGCAAAGCGAACCGTTTGCCCCATCTGCCGAGCGCCACGGTCACGCAAAATTTGCCGCAGCCGCTCCGCCGAGCTCGCTCCGTCCGCCACCAGCCAGACTGGCATCTGAACGGTTGCGGATGGGGGGGGCTCGACAAGAAACATGGATGACGCCGGCTCGACCGCGTTCTTCTGCATCGCATAAGGGGCGAGTTGTGAAGGGCTCGCCGTCTCCAGCAGCGGTTGCAGGCTCCGCGCCTCCACCAGCGGCGACTCGCGGCGGGCCTCCACGGCGACAGGATGCGGACTCTCCTGTTTCAGCCACGTCACGCCCAGCGAAACACCCCCAACCGCCGATCCCAAAACCAACAGCCGGGTCAGCAACAAGGCACGCCCCACTCGCCGACGCCGGTGGCGAACGACCTCGGTCTGGTCCACAAGCGCGACAGGCGCGCAACTGGGGGCGATGGGATGCATAACACACAGTACTGACCGGGTAAAACCTCCGGTCGTCAAGCATTCTTAACTAAACGATGCCTCAAGCCGGTGGCGGCTCATTGCATCATCGCCTGGGCTTTTTCAGCAATGACCGGCTCGTCACAGAAGGCGGCAAGGGAGGGGCGTTGCAGGTGCGGATCTTCATCCAGCGTGCGTTCCGCAAGCTGCCGCGCCAAACGCACCAGACGCGTGTCAGCCAGCAGTTCACCAAACAGCAACGGTGCCTGCCCGCTTTGCGCATGCCCCAAAACATCGCCCGGACCACGGCGGCGCAGGTCTTCCTCGGCGATTTGGAAGCCGTCGCTCGTCTCCTCCATGATCGCGAGGCGCTGGCGGTTCTCCTCGTCCTTGTCGTCAACAAACAGCACGCAGTAACTCGAGTGTGCCCCGCGGCCGATGCGCCCGCGGAGCTGATGAAGCTGCGCCAGCCCGAAACGACCCGCGTCGTGAATGAACATCACCGTCGCGTTCGGCACGTCGATGCCGACTTCGATGACCGTCGTCGAGACCAGCGCGTCCAGCTTGCCCGCACGGAATCGTTTCATCACATCCTCCTTCTCCTCCGCGCTCATCCGGCCATGCAGCAGCCCGACTTCGCACGGCGCGAGCAGTTTGGACCACTCCTCGTGTCCCTTCGTTGCCGCACCGGCCTCCAGCTTCTCCGATTCATCGATCAGCGCATACACGATATAACCCTGGCGGCCTTCCTCGATCTGCTCCCGCAAAAACTTCGCCGCCTCCTTCAGTTTCTTCTTCGGTCGCACCTTCGTGATGATCTTCACGCCATCACGCGGCTTCTGGTCGATCGTCGAGACCTCCAGATCGCCGTAAATCGTCAGCGTCAGCGTGCGCGGGATCGGCGTGGCCGTCATCACCAGCACATCCGGGGTGTCGCCCTTGCGGATCAGCTTCGCACGCTGGGCCACGCCAAACTTGTGCTGCTCATCGATGACCACAATCCCCGTGTTGTGCATCAGTTCCGCGTCATGGAGCAGCGCATGCGTACCTATGACGATGTCCGGTTTATCCGAGCTGCTCTTTCCGCGCATCAATTCCAAACCATCACCGTCGTCGCGCTTCGATCCCGTCCGCAACGCCACGCGCAGGCCCAGCGGCTCCAGCCACTTGCGCGCATTGCGGGCATGCTGTTCAGCCAGAATCTGCGTGGGAGCCATCAAGACCGCCTGCCGTCCCGATTCGACCGCCCTCAGCATCGCCGCGAAGGCCACCACCGTTTTGCCGCTGCCCACATCGCCATGCAGCAGACGGTTCATCGGCGCACCGGAGGCCATGTCGCGATGAATCTCCTCCAGGCAGCGCTGCTGCGCTGACGTAAGCTGGAAAGGCAGCTCGTTGAAAAAATCACGCAGCAGCTCGCCCGTGCCGATTTGTTTGCGACCGCCGGATTCGATCACCCGCCGCTTCCGCCGCGCCACGCGGAGCTGGTAGCCGTAGAACTCCTCCAGCGCTAGATAGCGCCGCGCCTGCTCCAGTTTCTCCATGCTCGAAGGAAAATGCACCTCCCGCAGCGCCAGCGACCGCGTCAGGCCCGCGAACTCGCCTTCCGCGCTCGGCGTCGGCAGCAGATCCTCGCAAAACGCCCCCGGCAGAGCCTGACACACATGCCACGCCGCCACACGCAGCGCCTTCTGGGTCATCGCGCCCTTCAGACGGTAGATCGGCGTGATGCGCCCGGTGTGAATCTGCTCCGCATCGTCATCCGCGCCGCCTTTGACGATCTCATACTCCGGGTGCGACATGCTCAGACGGCCCTTCGAGTCCTTGATCACTCCATAAACGATCAATTCCTGCCCCTCAGCCAGCACCCGGCTCATGAACGGCATGTTCCACCACTTCAGCGTGAGCTGCTGGCCCAGCAGCCCCGTCGCATGCCGCACCACCGCCTCAAACACCCCGGATCGGCCGCCAAAGAACTTGTTCCCAGTCTTCGTGATCAACACATGATGACACGACGGCAGCGGCCCCGCCTGAAACGCCAGCGCCTGCATCTGCCGCCGGTCCTCATGCCGGAACGGCAGATGCCACACCACATCCGCCACCGTTTTGACGCCTTCCTTCGCCAACAACCGCGCCGCATGCGCAGGCAGGCTGGGAACATCGGCGAGAGACAGATCGAGTGGAATCACCGCGTGAGATGGAATGCGTGAGTAAGTGTGTCAAAGGCGAACTCAGTGCACCGCCTTCTCCATCACATAATCATCCATGACAAAGCCGCTGCCGATGTCGCTGCAGACGTCTTCGGTGAAGTGGAAGCCGTGGCGGAGGTAGGCGCGGATGGCGGGGGCGTTGCGTTTGTTGACGCGGAGGCGCACGAGTTTGCAGCGCAGGTCGCGGGCGCGGTCTTCGGCCCAGCGCAGGGTGAGACCGCCGAGGCCGTGACCATGCACCTCGGGCAGGAGGTAGAGCTTGTTGATGAACAGCACGGGCTCCAGCGCGAGCTTCTCAAACGAGATGTAACCCACCGCGCCACGCTCCTCGACCTCGACGAGCGCATACCACACGTCCCGCGCCTGCATCTCATGCGCCATGTTGCCGGGCTGATACCAGATGGAGAGCATGTAGCGAATTTGAGCATCGCTGATGATGCCGGGATAGCACGCGAACCAGATGGCATGCCCGAGCTTCTGCACCGTGACCAGTTCCTCCGGCCCGATGCGGCGGATGCGTACGGATAGCGGCTGCGTGGCATCTCGAATGGTCTGCAACGTCTGCTGCCACACCTCCAGGTCGTTCGTCGGCGAGAGGCGCTGCAAGTTGGCGACGATCTGATCCCGGGTGGGCTCCACAACCTGCTCCTCGCGGACTTGCTTGTCATCGGCGGGGAATTGCATCTCAGGTAGGATCGTCTTCGCCAGATACCAGCAGGCCCAGGCACGCCAGGTGCGCAGTTCCTTGTTTGGCTCGACCATGCGCGTGGCCAGATGCTGCCAGTGACGGCGCGGATTGCCGATGAACTGGCCCTCCACACGGTTCTGCATGATCCACACGAGCGCCTGATACGGCAGCGGCCATTTCGCCAGAATGGATTCGCCCGCCTCCAACGGCAGCGAGAGCGCACGGTTGATGAGCAGGATGCTTCTGGCCGGAAAACCTTCGCGCCACAGGCTCTGAGCATAATGCAACGCCGTTTCATAGAACAGCGGCCCGCGTTCGTGATTCACAGCCTCAATGTCCGTATGATCGTAATGACGCGCCACATCTGGTAGATGCGGACAGGTCGCATTCACCCATTCGTCATTCGTCATTCCTACATTCGTCATGACTCCCTCTCCTCCCAGCCCTTCGCTCGGCCAAGCGCGCGATTCCAGCCCTGCGTGATTTTGGCGCGTGCCGCCGCTTTCATAGTGGGTTTGAATTGGTGATCCATCTGCCAGTGCTTGGCAATGTCGGCCACGTTCTTCCAGAAGCCGACGGCAAGCCCCGCGAGGCAGGCAGCGCCGAGCGCGGTGGTTTCATTCACCTTGGGACGCACCACGGGCACGCCGAGCAGATCGCACTGCATCTGCATGAGCAGGTTGTTCACACAGGCTCCGCCATCGACGCGGAGTTCCTTCAGCTTGATGCCCGCGTCGGCCTCCATGGCCTTCAGGATGTCCATGACCTGCAAGGCAATGCCTTCCAGCGCCGCACGCGCGATGTGAGCCGCCGTGGTGCCTCGTGTCATTCCCACCAGCGTGCCACGCGCATAGGCATCCCAATGCGGCGCGCCCAAACCGGCGAAGGCTGGCACGAGATAAACGCCGCAGGTATCCGGCACGCTCGCGGCGAGGGCCTCGACCTCGGCGGATTTTTTGATGATGCCCAAACCATCTCGCAGCCACTGAATCGCCGCGCCGGCGATGAACACGCTGCCTTCCAAGGCGTACTCCGTGCGCCCGCCGATGCGCCAGGCCACGGTGGTGAGGAGTTTGTTCTTCGACGCGATCGGTTTGGTGCCGGTGTTCATCAGCATGAAGCAACCGGTGCCATAAGTGTTCTTCACCATGCCCGGCTTCGTGCAAACCTGACCAAACAAGGCAGACTGCTGATCCCCCGCGATGCCCGCGACAGGAATGCTGCCACCGAGCAGCGACGTCTCGCCAAACACGCCGCTCGAATCCTTCACCTCCGGCAGCATCGAGCGCGGCACACCGAAGATTTTCAGCAGTTCGTCGTCCCAGTCGCCTTTGCGGATGTCGTAGAGCATCGTGCGCGAGGCATTGCTGACATCGGTGGCATGCACTTTGCCGCCGGTGAGATTCCACAGCAGCCAGGTGTCGATGGTGCCAAAAGCGAGCTCACCCCTCGCGGCACGGGCTTTGAGTCCCTTCACGTTTTGCAGCATCCACTGGACCTTCGTGGCGGAGAAGTAGGCATCGACGACGAGGCCGGTCTTCTTTTGAATCACGCGATCCAGCTTCTGCGCGCGCAATTTGTCACAGATCGACGCCGTGCGGCGGTCCTGCCACACGATGGCGTTGCAAACGGGCTTCCCGGTCTTCCGATCCCACACCACGGTCGTCTCACGCTGATTTGTAATGCCGATCGCGGCCACATCCGCAGCCTTGGCGCGTGCGGTTTGCAGCACTTCCGAGGCCACTCCAGCCTGTGTGGCCCAGATTTCCTGCGCATCATGCTCCACCCATCCAGGCTTCGGGAATATCTGCCGGAATTCCTTCTGCGCGACGGCCACGATGCCGCCGTCGTGGTTGAAAAGGATCGCGCGTGAGCTGGTGGTGCCCTGGTCGAGTGCGAGGATGTATTTCATGGTTAATTGCGATGTTCCCAAGAGCGCGGAGCGGAGTCAATGGCTTACAAACAGCCGGAGAACATGTAGATGGCCTTTTTTAGCGCGGATGAATACAATCGGCCCGAACCCGACAAAACAACGTCATGCAAACCACACCTGAATCTGCCGCCCCTGCCGCATCGCAGGCCCGTCCGAAGAAAAACCCCGTTCTCATCACCCTCGCCGTCATTCTAGGCTGTGCGGGCATCGCCGCCGCCGCTGGCGGTCTCTGGGTGAAGCACACCTTTTATCCCTCCGCCATCACTCCGGTGAGCCTCACTGCCTCCGAGCAGGCGGCCTTTGACGGCAAACTGCAAGCGCTCAACGATCCCGCCGCCGTGGAGGATGCCAGCCGCACCATCGTGATCAACGAGCGCGAAGTGAACGCCTATCTCGCCAAGCAGGAACTCGGCGAGAGCGTGCAGGTGAAATTCGGCGAGGGCAATGTCTCCGCTGCCATCATCCTGACCGCGCCGGAGGACTTCCCGGTGTTCCCGAACCAAAAGATCCGCCTGCGCCTCACCTTCGGCACGAGTTTGTCACCAGAGCACAAGCTGTCGCTGAAACTCGACGATCTAAGCCTCGGCGGCATCTCCCTGCCGAACAGTTGGATCGGCGACATCAAGGGCGTCGATCTCGTGGCCGAAAACGTGGAGAGCGATCCTGCGCTGCAAAAATTCCTCGCCGGCATCAAGTCGATGGAAATCCACAACGGCACGCTGCGCCTCGTCCTGAACAAGTGATCCCCGCCAAGCTCACGCTGCCGCCGATTTGACCGGCACCGTGAAGCTTGGGATACCCGCGACCGAAATTCACGCCTTCGATAGAGGGATGGTGGCTGTGGCCCGAAACACGTCGGGTGACAGGTTTGCATGGCTTCCCCGCGGCTGTGCGCGAGACACGGCCCGTACAGGCCCTATTGCGCCCTTGCGCATGGCGCGAAACTTGCGATGGATAGCGCCCCTCACCCCAAAAAAGCCATGCCCAAGCAGACCATTCGTGACCTCGACCTCGCCGGAAAACGCGTCTTTGTGCGCGTCGATTTCAATGTGCCGCTGGAGGAAAAGGACGGCCAGATGGTCATCACGGATGCCACACGCATCCAGGAGACGCTGCCGACCATCAAATTCCTGATCGAAAAGGGTGCCCGCATCCTTTTGGCTAGCCATCTCGGCCGTCCGAAAGGTCAGCGTGATCCGAAACAGAGTCTCGCGCCCGTCGCCCCGGCGCTCAGCGCCCTGATCGGCAAGCCGGTGGCCTTTGCGAGCGATTGCGTCGGCGACGAGGCGAAGGCCAAGGCGCTCGCGCTCGGCAATGGCGACGTGCTTTTGCTCGAAAACACCCGTTTCCACGCCGGTGAGGAAAAGAACGACGCCACCCTCGCGAAGGGCATGGCGGACCTCGCGGAGATCTTCGTGAACGACGCCTTCGGCTCCGCGCATCGTGCGCACAGTTCCACGGCGGGCATCGCGGACTACCTCCCGGCCGTTTCCGGCCTGTTGATGGAAAAAGAGCTCACCTGGCTGCACGACGAGCTTGAGAACCCCGAGCGTCCCTTCGTCGTCATCCTCGGCGGAGCGAAGGTCAGCGATAAAATCGGCGTCATCAACCGCCTGCTCGAAAAGGCGAACACCATCATCATCGGCGGCGGCATGGCCTACACCTTCCGCAAGATCGTGCAGGGCATCTCCATCGGCAAAAGCCTCTACAAAGCCGAGTGGGAACCCATCGCGCAGGCCGCTCTCGACAAAGCCAAGGAGCGCGGCGTGAAGATCCTCATCCCCGTCGATGCGATGATCACCGACGCCTTCGATTTCGACGCCAAAAAGCTCGGTGCGACGAAGTACACCGGCGTCAACGAAAGCATCCCGGATGGCTGGGAAGGCGTCGATATCGGCCCTGAGTCCGTGAAGCTCTTCGCGGAAGAAATTTCCAAGGCGAAGACCGTCATCTGGAACGGCCCGATGGGCGTGTTCGAGATCAAAGAGGCCTCCAAAGGCACCTTCGACATCGCCGAGGCCATGGCGGCCAATGCGAGCGCGAAAAACATCATCGGCGGCGGCGACAGCGTGAAGGCCGTCAAGAAAGCCAAGCTCGGCGACAAGATGACCTTCATCTCCACCGGTGGCGGCGCGTCCCTCGAACTCCTCGAAGGCAAAATCCTCCCCGGCGTTGCCTGCCTCAAAGACAAATAATTCGTCCTTCGTCATTCTTAATTCGTCATTTCCCCCGCCATGCCCATCGCTCACTTCCGCAAGCCCATCATCGCCGCCAATTGGAAAATGCACATGACTCCCCAGGAGTCCGATGACTTTCTCCGCTCCTTCGCCCGCCTCGTGCCGGACAAGTGCCCGATCCAGATCGTTGTCGCGCCGCCTTTCGTGAGCCTCGAGCGTTCCATGAACGCCCTGCAAAACGCCCGCGAGCAAAGCGTCGAACTGGCCGCGCAAAACATGAGCGCGCAGCCTGCCGGTGCCTTCACTGGAGAAATCAGCGCCCGCATGATCAAAGAGTGCGGCTGCAAGCATGTCATCCTCGGCCACAGCGAGCGCCGCAGCCTTTACGGCGAAACGAACGCCATCGTGAACGCCAAGGTGCTCGCCGCCCTCGAAGCCCGCCTTCACCCGATCCTCTGCATCGGCGAAACGCTCGAAGAACGCGACAGCGGCAAGATCGAGCAGGTGCTCGAAAGCCAGCTCCGCGAATCCCTCGCTGAAGTCGGCCCGCGCCGCATCACCGATGTCGTGATCGCCTACGAACCCGTTTGGGCCATCGGCACCGGCCGCACCGCCACCTCCCAGCAGGCGCAGGACGCCCACGCCTTCTGCCGCAAGGTGCTCGGCGATATGTTTGGAGCCGATGTGGCCGTGAAAATCCGCATCCAATACGGCGGCAGCGTGAAGCCGAACAACATGGCCGAGCTCATCGCCCAGCCGGACGTGGACGGAGCCCTCGTCGGCGGTGCCAGCCTGGAGCATGGCTCCTTCTGGGAGATCTGCCGCGCCGCCATCGAGTGGGCCAACGCGAACGCGTAGCGGAAAGCGCCACGGTTTCATTCCTGCAAACTCCAGCCTTGCCAGGCTGGAGTTTTTTTTTGCATGCTAAATCAATGTTCAAATTAAGCTGCCTGTTACTGCTGTTCGCCCTGTTGGGCACCTTCCTGCCCGCACAGGAGTCAGCGTCCACCGGCTGGAAGGCCGGAGCCGCCGACATTGACATCACGCCGGATTACCCCGTCAGACTCAGCGGTTACGGCAGCCGGACCACGGAGTTTGAAAAGGTATCCCAACGCCTGCATGCAAACGCCCTGGCCTTGCAGTGGAAAGACGACAAGCCTGCGATCATCGTCACCGTGGACAACTGCGGTGTGCCTGCGGCCGTGAGGTCTGAGATCATCAAACGCCTCGTCGCCAGTGGCAAGCCGGTCGCCGATGAGCGCTTCTCCCTGCATTCCACCCACACGCACTGCGCACCCATGCTCAAAGGCGTGCTGCCCTTCCTTTTTGGCGAAGACTTGCCCGCTGATCAGCAGCAGCGCGTCGAACGCTACACAGAGGAGCTCACCTCGAAAATCGTGGCGGCAGTGACCGAAGCGCTGGGAAAGATGGAGACCGCCAGGCTCGACTGGGGTAGCGGCAAAGTTTATTTCGCCTTCAACCGTCGCCTGAAAACCGACGTCGGCTTCCAAAACGCGCAGAATTTCAACGGACCCACCGATCGTTCGCTGCCGGTGCTCCGCGTGAAGAGTGCCGACGGCAAAAAACTCATCGCCACACATGTCAGCTATGCCTGCCATTGCACGACACTCGGCATCAATGAGATCCATGGCGACTGGGCGGGGCTAGCTCATGAGGAGATGGAGCTGCGCTTCCCCGATTCGGTCTGCCTGATCTCCATCGGCTGCGGGGCGGATCAGAATCCTTACCCACGTCGCGAAAACCGCTTTGCCGTCGAGCATGCCGTCAGCCTTGCCAAGGAAATCGTCAGGCTCATCAACCAGCCCATGCAGCCGGTCTCGGGTCCGCTCGAGTGCGTCTCGAAGGAGGTCATGCTCCCCTTCGACCATCTTCCCACCAAGGAGGAGTGGCAGGCACGACTCTCAGACAAGAACAAGCACATCGCGTATCATGCGAAAAAGCATCTTGAGATGCTCGAACGCGGCGAAAAAATCCCGCCTGCGCTGCCCTACCTGGTTCAGGTGTGGAGCTACAGCGACGACCTGCTCGCGATCAACCTACCTGGCGAAGTCGTGGTGGACTACAGCCTGCGATTCAAGAAGGAATTCGATCCCAAACGCACCTGGGTGAACGGCTACACCAACGACGTGCCCTGCTACATCCCCTCCCAGCGTGTGTGGGAGGAAGGCGGCTACGAAGGCGGTGGCGCGATGATCTACTACGGCAGGCCCACGCGGTTTGCCTCGGGCATCGAGAACATCATTTCCAGCGCGGTTGATGCGCTGGTTCCGCCTGCGTTCAAGGTGCAGCGGAGGCCTTGAGCTTCATCACGCGCAGCAACTCACGCCCTTCACGTCCAGGATAGGCGGTGCTTGGCGTGCAGCTTTCGACGATGTCGAATCCTGGCGTGAACAACGTGCTAAGCTCATCCGGCGAAATGCCGAAGGGCGGACCTGTCTCACCTGGGTCCATCTCGGGATTCACGAACCAGATGCCGATCAGAAGGCCTCCAGGCTTGAGCAACGAAACCACCGCGTCGCGGTAGCGATTCCGCCACTCGGGCGGAAGGGCGCAAAGGCAGGTATGCTCAAGCACCGCATCAAACTTACCTTTTAACTCGAACAAGTCTCCAAGCACAAACCGCTCCGCTAGCTCCGGATACCTCGCCTTGGCCCGCTCAATCGCCGTGGGCGCGATGTCGAGGCCGATGGCATCGATCCCCATCGACACGAGGCGCGCCACGTCGTGCCCCACACCGCAGCCTGGAACGAGCACACGCCCTGCGACATGATTGCGTGAAACCCACTCCATCAGAGGCGGCGAAGGTTCGCCCTTGTCCCACGGCGTGAAGTTCTCCTGATAGGCTTGATCCCAGTTAGTGATGTTCACGGCTTCTTTTGCTTCTCGTGTTTGATGGTGCCTTCCAAGGTGGTTTGGCCCGCGTCGCCTGTGAAGACCACTTTGCTCAGGATCACCTCCTTTGCCTCTCCTTCGAAGGATTCGTTGACGGTGATGCCGCTCTGCCCGCTTCCCGTGACGGCCTTGAGCTCCAGTGTGAGGTTCACCGTCGAGACATTTCCCTCAAACCGCAACGTTTGAGCCCCGTCCGCGCCACCAAGCACCGCATCGAAGCTGTCAGCGCCCGCATTGTAAGTGATCGTCCACTTAAACGGCTGCGTGTCATCGTTGATCGTGCGTGTGCCCTCAATGAGAAAGCCCGTCTCGCCGTCCGCCTTGCCCGTCCATTCCTCAACGACCTTTGTGATCTGGCCGTTCTCACCCTTCAACTCGCCCGACGCCTTCCACGTGCCGACGTAGTGCTTGAACACCGGATGCGTGGACAAATCCGCCCACACCGACGTGGTGATGAGGCAAAGGAAGGCGAGAAGCGTTTTCACGGTGGTAAGCGTAACTCAAACAACGCGCATCTTGGCGCACTTTCGGCACCTTACCAGCACTTGCACGGCCTGTGACGGCATTGTATCCGCACGAATGCCTCAACTCCCCGCCCCCACCGGTTTCAAAGAATGGTCCTTCGTCTGCGATGCGCTGACGCAGGGCAAGCTGAGCCTCATTTTGCGCAAAGGCGGCATCCACGAGGGCCGCGGCGGCTTTGAGTGGAAGCACAAGCAGTTCTTCCTGTTTCCGACCTGGTTCCACAATCAGGCCGCCGACCTGAACTGGACGCCGGAAAACACCCAACGCGCCTTTCCGCCGGAAGAAGAACGCCAGACGGTGGACATCGACGGCTGCGCCACGCTCGAGCAGGTGTGGAAGGTCACCGATTGGGAGAAAGTCGCCGCGCTGGCCCCACTACACATCTGGAACGAAGACGTCGTCAAAGAGCGCTTCATCTACGACGACGAAAGCTGCCTCCACGTGGCCCTCGTGCGTGCCTACAAACTCCCGCAGCGCTGGCACTTCCCCTATGCGAAGAGCTACGGCGGCTGCCGCTCCTGGATCACGCTGCCAGAGGAAGGATTGCCGATGGCGGCGGCCGCGACGCCGGCGCTGAGCGATGAGGCCTTCGAAGAGATCGCCGCAAAGTTGAAGGCAGTGCTGGATTGATCTGGAGCGCCGACGATTCGTCGGCATAAAATGCTGGGCGACGATTCGTCGCCACTCCATGCAAGCCATCCGCCCAACCCACGTCGAAGTCAGCCTCGGCACGATCTCGCAGAATTATGATGCGATCCGGGCGCATGTGGGCGCTGCGGAGGTGATGCCTGTGGTAAAGGCAAACGCCTATGGCCACGGCATCGTCGAGGTCTCGCAGCATCTCGCCGCGCATGGCGCGACGTGCTTTGGCGTGGCTTTGCTCGAAGAAGCCGTCGTTTTGCGTCAGGCGGGCATCACGCAGCCGATCCTCGTCTTCGGCGGCGTGGTCGCGCGGCAGATTCCGCAGTTCATTGAGCACGATTTGATGATGGCTGCCTCGTCCATCGACAAGATGCGCCAGATCGACGAAGCCGCCGCGGCCGCGAAAAAGAAGGCTCGCGTGCATTTGAAGATCGACACCGGCATGGAGCGCATCGGCGTGCACTGGTACAGCGCGGAGAAATTGCTCGAAGCGAGCCTCACCTTCCGAAACATCGAGATCGCCGGCATCTACTCCCACTTCGCCAATGCGGACGCGGAGGACCTTTCGAGTGCCAAGGAGCAGCTCGCGAGGTTTCTCGAAGTGCTCGAATTCTATCCGAAACACGGCCTGAAGCCGCCGCAGCGCCATATCGCGAACTCCGGCGGCATTTTGCAGCTCCCGGAAAGCCATCTCGACCTCGTGCGGCCCGGCATTATGCTTTACGGCGTGTATCCCTCGCGTGAGACAAGGCAAAGCATCGCCGTGAAACCGGCGCTGAGTTGGAAATCGGAGGTCGTGTATTTCAAAGTCGTGCAGCCCGGCAATGCCGTGAGCTACGGCGGCACCTGGAAGTCCGATCATCCCGTGCGTGTCGTCACCGTGCCCGTGGGCTATGGCGATGGCTACTTCCGGGCGCTGTCGAATCGCGGCCAGGTCGTGATTCGCGGCCAGCGGCACCCAATTGTGGGCCGCGTGTGCATGGACCAGTTCATGGTGAACCTCGAATGGGGCACCGCCTACAACGGCGACGCCGTCACACTCATCGGCGACGGCATTTCGGCTCAAGAAGTGGCCGACTGGGCCGGCACGATCCCGTATGAGGTGCTGACGAACATCCACAGCCGGGTACCGCGGGTGTATGTTTGAGCATCACACCGCCCGCTCCAGCTTCTCGTCGATGCGGGCGACGAGGGTGTCGAGCACCTCGCTGTTGCCGAAGCGTTCGATCACATCCGAGAGGAAGCCTTCGATGATCAGCTTTCGGCTTTCGCCATCGGGGATGCCGCGGGCCTTCAGATAGAAGAGTTCTTCATCAGGAATCGGACCGCTGGTAGCTCCGTGGCTGCATTTGACCTGGTCGGCGTTGATTTCGAGGCCGGGGAGGCTGGTGGCTTCGGCTTCGTTGCTGTTGAGCAGGTTGCGGCAGGTCTGGTAGGCGTCGGTGTAGTGCGCACCTTCATCGACGATGATGAGGCCGCTGAAAATGGAGCGCGATTTGCCGTAGAGGGCGTTTTTGTAGAGCAGGTCGCTGGTGGCGTGCGGTGCTTTGTGACGCTGTAAAGTGCGCTGATCGACGATTTGATCGCCAATGGGCAAACTGACGCTGAGCATGTCGCTGCGGGCCCCTTGGCCGACGAGGTCGCTGACGCTCTCGCTGCGGCTGAAGGCGGCACCGAGCTGCACCTGGAAGCTTTTCACGCTGGCATCGCGTCCGGCGGTGATGCTGGAAAGATGCAGCGCCTGGGCGTCATCGGCCAGTTCCTGGCAGGCGGCGTAGGTGATCTTGCTGCCGCTGCCGCCGACGAGATCGGCGATGGCGATGCTGAGGCCGCCTTCACCTTCGAGACTGCGATAATGATCAACGACGCTGACCTCGGCGTGGTCGCCCGTGACGATCAGCGTGTGAGGAAAGATGGCCGCGTGGTCGCCGACGACCCAATGGAAGATTTCGACGGGCTTTTCGATGACGACGTTTTTCGGCACAATGATGACGGTGCCCGCTTTGACATGCGCCAGATGCAGCGCGGCGAATTTGTTCGAGCCCAGCGCTTGCTCACCCTTCATGAAGTGCTGCTGGAGGGCGGCTTCGTGGGATTTGAGGGCTTCTTCAAAGCTCACGCAGACCACACCGGCGGGAAGGCCGCTCGTGTCGGACTCGACGAGGGTGTCGTTCACGAAGACAAAGCGTGCCGCACGTTCCTTGAGGCCTTCGGTGGCTGCGAGAGCGGCTTTGGACTGATCGGCTGTCGGTGCCTTGGCCGGAGCGTGGTCGGCGAGCTCGATCTTCTTCGCGTTCGAGTAGCGCCAGTTTTCGTCTTTGAGGCCCGGAAGCGGCAAGGACTGGAATTCGGTCCAGGCTGCTTTGGAACGGGTAGTGAACCAGTTGGGGGCGACGGTGAGAGCAGTCGGGGCGATGGCGAGGAGGCCGGTGGGAGTGTCAGAGAGCATGTGAAAATGAAATGAGGAACTATGAGCTCGATTTTTGGGCGACACTTTCGAGGGCGGCGACATCCAGAATATCCTGGGGCCGACCAGCGGTGCGTTTGGCCTGAATGAGATCGTTGAGCGAGACGAAAGGCACGGAAACACCGCCTACATCCGAGATCACACGTGCTTGGTGCGCTGCGCCAAACTCCAAACCTGGAACAGACGTGAGAAAATCCACGCGGCATGGTGGCAGTCCAATTTGGAACATCGTCCGCTCAGTCGAGAAATGCTCCAGCGTCATCCCGGCCACCCAGCCGCCGAAGCGCAGCAACGCCTCGCGCAGTCTCACAGCGTTTTCTGCGCTGGGGAGGATCCATAGGTCGATATCCTTCGTGTAGCGTGGCTCGGCGTAAAAAATGACCGCGTAACCACCGACAACGAGATACTCAACCTGGCAGTCGTTCAAGATGGTGAGCAGTTCTTTGAAGTCGGAGTTCATGAGCGGGACGGCCTTTGAGAAGCCACGCGGTTTCGACGAGTTCCCACGCAGCAGTGAAGCGCGCGGCGGGAGGCTGGGATTGCCAGTAGGCGAGATCAAACTCCCGCCCGGCCTCCTCCAGAGGCACGGACCGCCACATCACGGTGCCGCGTGATGACTGGCCGGTCTGGATAGAGTAGGGAGGGGGCATGGGAAAGAATGACGAATGAAATGTCAGCCAACGCTGCCTTCCATTTCGAGATCAATGAGCCGCTTCAGCTCCACGCTGTATTCCATCGGGAACTCCTTCACGAGGTCGTTGATGAAGCCGTTGACGCTCAAACTCATGGCTTCGGCTTCGGTGAGGCCGCGCTGCATGAGGTAGAAGATTTGGTCGGCGCTGACCTGGCTGACGCTGGCTTCGTGCTGGGTGGCGTGCTGATTGCCGCGGACGCTGATGGCGGGGTAGGTGTCGGTGCGGCTGTTGGGGTTGATGAGCAGGGCGTCGCACTCGGTGTTGTTTTTGCAGCCTTTGAGGTGCTTCGGGATGTGCACGAGGCCGCGGTAGGTGGCGCGGCCTTCGCCGATGCTGATGGATTTGCTAATGACGTTGCTGGTGGTCTCGTCGGCGGCGTGGACCATCTTTGCGCCGGTGTCTTGATGCTGGCCGCTGTTCGCCAAGGCGATGCTGATGACTTCACCACGGGCGCGTTTGCCTTTCATGATGACGCCGGGGTATTTCATGGTGAGGCGGCTGCCGATGTTGCAGTCGATCCAGCGCACTTCGGCATCTTCGTGCGCGATGCCGCGCTTGGTGACGAGGTTGAAGACGTTGCTGCTCCAGTTTTGCACGGTGACATACTGGATCTTCGCACCTTTCATGGCGACGAGTTCGACGACGGCACTGTGCAGTGTGGCGGTTTCAAACTTCGGCGCGGTGCAGCCTTCCATGTACATGACCTCGGCACCTTCATCGGCGATGATGAGCGTGCGCTCGAACTGGCCGAACTGCTCGCTATTGATGCGGAAGTAGGCCTGGAGCGGATGTTTCACCTTCACGCCGGGCGGGACGTAAATGAAGGAGCCGCCGCTGAAGACGGCGCTGTTGAGCGCGGAGAATTTGTTGTCGCCCGTGGGGATGACCTTGCCGAACCATTTCTTGAAGATCTCGGGGTATTTGTGCAGGCCTTCGGTGCTGTTGACGAAGATGACGCCCTGCTCTTCGACGGCGGCTTTGATGTTCGAATAGGCGGCCTCGCTGTCGTATTGCGCTTCGACGCCGGCGAGGAATTTACGTTCCTGCTCGGGGATGCCGAGGCGATCGAAGGTCTTCTTCACGTCCTCGGGCACGTCGTCCCAGGAGCGCTTCGGCTTCTGGCCGTCGCTGAGGTAGTAGCGGAACTCGTCGAAATGGATGTTTTCGAGGTCCTTCGTGGCCCAATGCGTGGGCATGGGCTTGTCCTGGAAGACTTTGAGCGCCTTGTGACGGAACTCGCGGATCCAATCGGGATCGCCCTTCACATCGCTGATGTAATCGACGGTCTTCGACGTGATGCCGAAGCCGGAGTCGAACTTGTTGCGCTCGGGGAAGGTGAAATCGCCGACGCTATCGACGCGGATGTCGGAGATGTCGTTTTCGACGGCCGGTGGGACGTCGAGGGTGGAGTCGGGGGCGGAGACCATGATGTTAAA
>Ga0315900_10002540_pt1 | contig 27688 bp, 25 predicted proteins | sample LakEriMetagenome_FD_203521 | JGI IMG/M metagenome (GOLD analysis project Ga0315900, IMG submission 203521) | Freshwater fungal communities from buoy surface, Lake Erie, Ohio, United States - Buoy 12 MA114 | ecosystem: Environmental > Aquatic > Freshwater > Lake > Lake biofilm | place: USA: Lake...
GGATCAGGGCCTGACGCTCCTCGCCGTGCGGCAGCCTTACCGAGCGCTCGTAGAGCGCGTTGTAGGCCGGCAGATCGAAACGGCTGAGGTTGGCACGTCCGGCGTTCGGGCCGTAAAGACTGGCGAGCATGCCGTCGGCATCGGGCGTGCTCGCGCTGCTGCCCACCGACCATAGCTGCAGCTTGCCGGCGCGAGCCGCCTTGAGCTGCTCGGGCCACTTCGCCCGCCGGAAGGCGAGCCGGATGCCGATCGCATCCATGCTGCGCTTCCAGAGCTCGTTGTGCTGCCGGGCAGCCTGATCGTGGCCGGTGGCGAACTCGAGCACGAGTGGCTTGCCGTCGGGGGCTTCACGGTACCCGTCGCCGTCGCGGTCGCGGTAGCCATGCAGATCGAGCAGCGCGCGCGCGCGCGCGGGGTCCCAGCGGTTCATGTCGCTGCGCAGCGCCGGGTCGTAGCCTGCGGTGCCGGGTGGGGCAAGGCCGTGCGCGATGATCGCCTGACCGCGCCGCAGGATGCGCAGGTCGTCATCGCTGTGGTAGCCGAGCGAGATCGCGCGCCGCAGGGCGACCTGCGCGGGCTTCGGTCCGCCCACCACCGGATCGGTCCAGTTGAAGTAGGTGTAGCGAAGATCGAGCCGTACATAGCGGTCCATGCGTATCGCACGCCGGGCGAGCCACGGGGCGAGCTTGCTCTCCGGAAAGGCGATCGGCGCGAACTCGTTGGGCACCCCCTCGATGAGGTCGTGCTGGCCGTTCAGAAAGGCGAGCCAGCGGGGCTGCGCCTCCTCGACGATGTCGATCTCGACCCGGTCGAGCATCGGCAGGCGCCGTCCGGCGAGTCGCTGCGCGATCGCCTGCGCCACCGGGTCGTCGGCGGCGGGGCGGGCGTCGTAGCGTTCGTCGCGGTAGTTCGGATTGCGCTCGAAGCTCATCCGCGAGGAGCGTTTCCAGGCGACCAGCCGGAAGGGGCCGGTGCCCACCGGGTGCTCCATGATCCGGTCGCCGTAGGCCTCCACCACCTCGCGCGCCAGTGCACAGGTGGCGCGGCATTCGGCCAGCGCGTGGACCAGCACGAAATTCGGTTTCACGAGCTTGATCTCGAAGCTGTAGCGATCGAGGGTGCGCAGGCCCTCGACCTCCCGGTCGTAGTCGAAGCGCCCGGTCGCCAGCGCCTGCGCCCGCAGCTCCGGCAGCCCGGCGAGGTATTCCTCGAAGGTGCCCAGGCTCGGGCTGCGCCAGCGCGGGTCGTAGTGGCGCTTGATGCTGTAGACATAGTCGGCCGCGGTGAGTTCGCGCGGCTTGCCGCCGAAGGCAGGATCGTCGGCGAAGAAGATCCCGGGGCGGATGCGCACGCGGATGCGCATGCCGTCGGGCGACACCTCGGGCAGTTCGGCAGCGGTCGAGGGCTTCAGTTGCGCCGGGCGGGCGAGGAAGTCGTACTGCAGGGGTGAATCGAAGATGTGCGCGATCACGTTGGCCGAGTAGAGATCGCTCACCTGAGCCGGGTCGAAACCGGTCTCGGCCACCGGAAACGCATAACGCAGCACCCGCAGCGCCGACTCGGGCGCGGCGCCCGCCTGGGCCGTGGGCGCGCGCGATGCCGGATCGCTCGCGGCTGCGGGCGTCGCCGCCAGCCACCCGCCTGCCAGCATTGCCAGGGCGAGCCGACGCAGGATCGCGACGCGGCGATGTCGGGCGGGAACGGTGGTTTGGCGCATCGGCGCTTCGATTCTATGCTGTGCGCATGGGCCGCTTCCTGTTGCGCCGTCTCTGGCAGGCGATTCCGACGATCGCCGGCGTCATGCTGCTGCTCTTCATCCTGTTTCATCAGGTGGGTGGCGATCCCGCCGAGCAGCTCGCCGGCCTGATCGCCGATCCTGTGCGGGTGGCCGAAATCCGGGCCTCGCTCGGGGTCGACCGGCCCTGGTGGGAGCAGCTCGGGCTGTTCGCGCGCGAGGTGCTCACCTTCGACTTCGGCCGCAGCTGGGCGACCAACGAGGAGGTGCGCAACATCTTTGCCACGCGGCTGGGCCCCACGCTCACCGTGATGCTGCCGGTGCTGGTGCTCGAGACGGTGATCGGTGCGCTGCTCGCGCTGCTGGTCGCCGCGGTGCGCGGATCGCTCACCGACCGGGCCGTGATGGTGCTGTGCACGGTGGCGATGTCCATCTCCTTTCTGGTCTACATCATCGTGTTCCAGTACCTGTTCGGTTTCCGGCTGGGCTGGTTCCCGGTGCAGGGCTGGAGCGATGATCCGCTGCGCAACCTCGCGGTCTACGCGCCGCTGCCGGTGTTGTGCGCGGTCGCGGTGTCGATCGCGCCGCAGGTCCGGCTGTACCGTTCCTTTCTGCTCGAGGAACTCGAGCAGGACTATGTACGCACCGCGCGCGCCAAGGGGCTCGCCGAGCGCACCGTGATGCTGCGCCACGTGCTGCGCAACGCCGCGATTCCGATCCTGACCAACGTGGCGATCCATTTGCCCGGGGTCTTCGTGGGGTCCTTCCTGCTGGAGAAGTTCTTTTCGATCCCGGGGCTTGGTCGCGAGGTGATCGCGGCGGTCGAGCGCAGCGACTTTCCGGTGATCAAGGCGGTCACCGTGGGGCTGGTGCTGCTCACGATGCTGATCAACCTGCTGGTCGATGTGCTCTACCGCATCGCCGACCCGCGGATGGCGGGCCGCAACGCATGACAGCCTGGTCGCGTCTGCGCGCCGATCGTGTCGCGATGCTGTCGCTGGCCGTGGTGGCTGCCTATCTGCTGCTGATGGCCGCCGCAGCAGGCGGGCTGGTCGCCCGCGACTGGGGGCGCGAGGTCGCGGTCTCGCATGCGCCGCCAAGCTGGGCGGCGGGTCCGGACGCAACCTCAGCCTCCGGGGCGTCTCCTCTCGCCGAGGCAGCCGGCAGGGCGATGGCCGAGCGCGGGTCTCCGCCGATCGACATCCGCGACATCGACCCGCTCGCCCCCGACTACGAGGCCTGGGACCGACGCGCCGCCGAGTTGCGCATCGCCGAACCCGAGCGCGCCGCCACGCTGCCGATGGGGGCCGACAAGTGGGGGCGCGATGTGCTGGCCAAGGTGATCAAGGGCACCGAGATCTCGCTCTTCGTGGGCCTGAGCGCCGCGCTGCTCGCCACGCTGATCGGCACCGTGCTCGGCGCCTTCGCGGGCTTTCTCGGCGGCGCGGTCGACGATCTGCTCGAGTGGTTCTACAACGTCTTCACGTCGATTCCCGGCATCCTGCTGATCCTCGCCTTCGCGGCGGTGCTGCGGCCGGGCATGCTGAATATCGTGCTCGTGCTCGGACTCACCGGCTGGACCGGCATCTACCGTCTGGTACGCGCCGAGTACATGCGGCACGGGGCCATGGAATACGTGGCCGCCGCCGAATCGGTGGGAGCGAGTGCCGCCTCGCGGATGTTCGTCCACATCCTGCCGAATGTCGCGCATGTGTCGCTGGTGCAGCTCTCCCAGCACGTGGTGTCGTTCATCAAGGCCGAGGTGATCCTGTCCTTTCTCGGCTTCGGCGTGCCGCTCGACCGGGTGTCGTGGGGCACGATGCTTGCCGAGGCCCAGTCGGAACTGGTGACCGGCGTCTGGTGGCAGCTGCTCGCCGCCACGGTGAGCATGGCGCTGCTGGTCACCGCCTTCTCGCTGCTCACCGATGCGCTTCGCGATGCCCTCGACCCGCGTCTGCACGGCATCGGTGGCAACGCGAACGCGGCTACTTGAGGATGCGGATCAGGTTGTGGTGGGCGTCGGTGAACACCGGCAGACCCTTGCGTTCCTCGATCGGCGTGGCGCCCGATGTGAGCGGCCGTGCGGCGAGTACCGCCGGGTTGCGGGTCACGATCACCTGATCGGTGGACGAATACCAGTAGCGGTGGTCGGTGGCGTTCTCGGGGTAATCGGAGACCAGCACCGCCTGCATGCCGAATTCCGCGGCCAGGCGCTTGATGACCGGCGGCAGATCCACGAAGCGGTTGGTCGCCTGGAACACGATCACGCCGTCATCCTTGATGTGGCGCACGTACTGCGCCATGGCCTCGCGGGTGATCAGGTGCATCGGGATCGAGTCGCCCGAGAAGGCGTCGATGCCGAGCACGTCGAAGCGGCGCGGCTGCTCGCGTTCCAGCGAGAGCCGGCCGTCGCCCATGACGATCTCGATCTTCGCGCCGCTGTCGGCCATCAGCGTGAATTCCCGGCGTGCGATGTCGACGACGCGCGGGCTGATCTCGTAGAACACCATGGTGTCGCCCTGCCGCCCATAGGCGGCGAGCACACCGGCGCCCAGACCGATCACGCCGACCGAGCGGGGCTCGGCGGGGCGGATCGCGTCGAGCGAGGCGAAGACCCGGCCGTAGCCGGAATTCGGGCTGAAGTAGTCGGCCGGCACGTTGCGGTACTTCTCGCCCAGCAGCTGGCCGCCATGCATGATGCCGCCGTGGTACATCGTTCGGTAGGGCGTGGGCGAGCTGAAGTCGCGGGTGCGTACCACCCCGTAGAAATCACGCTCCATCACCCGGATGCCCGAGCTGTAGTCGATCGCGCCGCGCACCACCAGCACCAGCGACGCGAGCGTGATGACCACCGCCGCGAGGCGCAGCAGCTTCTCGAGGCGCCAGGCCATCAGGGCCGCCAGCAGCACCAGCGCGATGCCGAGCTCGAAATAGCCCGGCAGCGTGAGCGGCGCGACGATCGCGATCAGCACCGCGCCGAGCGCCCCGCCCACCGAGATCATCAGGTAGAAGCGCGTCAGGTGCGCCGGATCGGGTTTGGTCGCCGCGAGCTCGCCGTGGCACACCATGCAGGTGACGAACAGCCCCGCGAAATAGAGCGGGGCAGCCACCTTCAGGTTGAGCGAACCGATGGCTAAGGCCATCGCCGGCACGGCGGCGGCCAGCAGGAGCAGGAACAGCCCGCGCCGGTACCACCTCGGGTGATCGAAGCACAGGATGAAGCTGAGCAGATAGAGCGCGAGCGGGATCACCCAGAGGAAGGGCACGCTCGCGATGTTCTGGGTCACGTGGTTGGTGACCGCCAGCAGCATCATCGATCCCATCGCCGACAGCGCCAGCCACATCAGCTGTCGCCCGAGGCCGGGTGCCGCGGTAGCCGCGGTGGCGGCCGCGGTGGTGCTCACTTCCACCGTGCCGCCCGACTGCGCCGCGGCCCGCGCCGAGGCGATGCCGGTGCCCGCGCAGATCAGCGCGAAGAGCGCGTAGAGCCCCGACCATGCCGTGCCGAGTTCCGGCAGCGAGAGCATGGGCTCGAAGAGCACCGGGAAGCCGAGCAGCGCGATCATCGAGGCGAGATTGGACAGCGCGAACAGCCGGTAGGGCACCGCGCTGCGAAAGCGCTGCCAGTACCAGGCCTGCAGCAGCGGCGTGGTCGAGGACAGCAGGAAGTAGGGCAGCCCGATGGTGGCGGTGAGCAGCAGCAGGATCGCCCCGATCGGCTCGACATCGCCCGTCGGTTTCCAGTGGCCGCCGGGCAGGATCGGCAGCAGCGCCAGCGATACCGCAAGCAGGCCCGCGTGCAGCATCGCCTGCCTGCGCAGCCCGAGGCGGCTGCTGAAGTCGGCGTAGGCGTAGCCCGCCAGCAGGATCGACTGGAAGAAGACCATGCAGGTTGTCCAGACCGCGGCCGATCCGCCGAACCACGGCAGGATCTGCTTGGCGACCACTGGCTGCACCAGAAACAGCAGGAAGGCTGACAGGAAGATGGTGCCCGCGTAAGGCAGGATCGCGTGGCGGGGCAGGGTGGCGGCGGGGCTCATGGGGTGGGGCACGCTCGAGGAGGTGTGGCGCGAACTGCCGCCGACGCTGGTTAACCCGCGATCATGCCATGCCCGTGCGCCGTCGTTGACATTTCCCGCCGGAAGTGCGAGTCTCTCGGGAGCACGCGTTTCAAGCGGTGTTTCTCGGCGGTCTGTCTGGTTCGTCGCCCCCCGCGGGGCGGTTCAAGTCTGGTTCCCCTGGTTGCGTTTCTTGTGCGTCGTCGCTTTGGGCGTTGCGCCCGATCTCATCAACGCTCGCACAGGAGAACTCCATGAGCACCAAGACTGGCACCGTCAAGTGGTTCAACGAGACCAAGGGCTTTGGCTTCATCGCCCCCGACGACGGTTCCGAAGACCTCTTCGCGCACTTCAGCGAAATCCAGGGTCAGGGCTTCAAGACCCTTGCCGAGAAGCAGCGCGTGCAGTTTGAAGTCACCCAGGGCCGCAAGGGCCTGCAGGCCAGCCGGATCCGCGCGATCTGAGGCCGCGGGCCGGCAAGGCGTCCGCGGCGCAAGCCGCGGGTGTCCGGCCCCACCGAGAGACCATGGCCAAAGAAGATCTCATCGAAGTCGAAGGTGTCGTCGCCGAAGTACTGCCAGACACCCGTTACCGGGTCACCCTGGACAATGGCGCCACCGTCAATGCCTACGTGTCCGGGAAGATGAAAAAGCACCGCATCCGCATTCTCGCGGGCGACCGGGTCACGCTCGAGATTTCCGTCTACGACATCACCAAGGGTCGCATCCGGTTCCGCCACAAGGATACCGATGCCATGCCCGCGGGTGGTCCGCCGCGTCGCCAGTACCGCCCCGGGCGCTGAAACCCGGCGCAGCCTGCCCGTCGGCCGCGAATCCGTGGCCGGCTTGCCTTCCTCGCATGCATCCGGCCTCGCCGCCGGCAGTCCGCCATGACCGACTTCGTCCATGCCCTGCAGCGGCGCTACGCCCAACCCGACAGCGCCACGCCGCCCGGCTGGGCGCAAGCCACCCCTGATGCCCTCGTTGCATCGCTGCTGGGGCACCGAACCGTCCGGGCCTACCTTCCGGATCCGGTTTCCGACGCACACCTTCATGCCATGCTCGCCGCCGCCCAGTCGGCGGCCACCTCGTCCAATCTGCAGGCCTGGAGCGTGGTGGCGGTGCGCGATCCGGCGCGCAAGGCCCGGCTGGCCGACCTCGCCGCCGGACAGGCGCACATTCGCGAGTGCCCGCTGCTGCTGCTCTGGATCGCCGATCTGTCGCGCTTGGATCGTGTCGGCGAGCAGGTGGGGGTCGCGGCGGGCGCCAACCGCTACCTCGAGATGTTCCTGGTGGCGGTCATCGACGCCGCGCTGGCGGCGCAGAATGCGGTCGCCGCGGCCGAGGCCCTTGGCCTGGGTACCTGTTACCTGGGCGCGATGCGCAATCACCCGGAGGCGGTCGCGCGCGAACTCGCCCTGCCGCCGCAGGCTTTCGTCACCTTCGGACTCTGTGTAGGCCGTGAAGACCCGGCCCGGCCGGCCGCGGTCAAGCCCCGTCTCGACCCCTCGCTCATCCTGCACCATGAGCAGTACCGCGCGGGCGGCCAGGCCGAGGAGGCGGGTCTGGCCGACTACAACGGCGTGATGCGCCAGTTCCAGGCCTCGCAGGGAATGCCGCTCGCCGACTGGACGCAGCAGTCAGCCACCCGCGTGCGCGGACCGGAAAGCCTCTCCGGGCGCGATCGCCTGGCCGCGGCTCTGGCAGCATTGGGGTTCCCGCTCGACTGACGCGGCGGCGGCGCCCTGCGGGGTTGCGCCGGCCGATCTCGGTCGCTCGCAGCCCTTTCTTCCAGGAGCCCCGCCCATGTCCGACTCCGCGCCCGCCTTCCAGGCGGTCTCGCTCACGATTGCCGACGGCATAGCCCAGCTCACGCTGAACCGTCCGGCCACGCTCAATGCGCTCAACACCGAGATGTTCCACGAGATCCCGCAGGCCGTGGAGCAGGCGTCGCTCGCCGGCGCGCGGGTGCTGCTGATCACCGGTGCGGGGCGCGGCTTCTGCTCGGGGGCCGACCTGGTCGGCCGAAGCTTCGCCACGCCCACCGGCGAGGCTCAGCGTATCGCCGCCAACCGCGCCGGTTTCGAGAAGGTGATCACCCTCGTGCGCGCGATCAACGAGGCGCCGATGCCGGTGGTCTGCGCCATCAATGGCGTGGCGGCCGGTGGCGGCGTGGGCATCGCGCTGTCGGGCGATGTCATCCTGATGGCCGAGAGCGCGCGCTTCGTCCTGACCTTCGTGCCCAAGCTCGGCCTCGTGCCCGATGTGGCCGCCACCTGGCTGATGAGCCGGATGGCCGGGCGTGCGCGCGTGATGGCCGCCAGCCTGCTCGGCGAGCCGATCTCGTCGCGTCAGGCCGAGAACTGGGGCCTGGTCGCCAGGGTGATCGCGGATGCCGAGCTGCAGGCCGAGGCGATGGCGATCTGCCGCCGGCTTGCCGACGGACCGCAGGCCGCCGTTGCGAGTACACGTCGTCTGGTCGATGCCGCGCCCGAGATGCCGCTGGGCGCCCACATCCTGCTCGAGCGCGACATGCAGGCACCCCTGATCGGATCGCCCGAGCACAAGGAGGGGATCGCCGCCTTCCGCGAGAAACGGCCGGCGCGATTTGCGGCCAGCTGAAGGCTGCCGTCATCCAGTGGCCCGCAGGCACCTGCGGGTGCCGACGGGGCGCTCCCGTCATCGCCCCGTCATGCGGCGGGGCGGCGGCGCCCGCCCTGGGGAGTCCCCGGTGCGCTGAGCATTGTCATGGACCTGTCATCTGGGCGGGGCACGATCGCAGCTTCTCGATCACCGCCAACAGGTCCTCGATCATGATGCGTTTCACCAAGATGCTCGCCGGCGCGGTTCTGGCCGTCGGCTGCGGCGCGGCTGCCGCCCAGATCACCGGCGCGGGCGCCACCTTCCCCGCGCCGATCTATGCCAAATGGGCGGAAGCCTACAAGGCGGCCTCAGGGATGAGCCTCAATTACCAGGCTATCGGCTCGGGAGGTGGCGTCAAGCAGATCCTCGCGAAGACCGTCGACTTCGGTGCCTCCGACGATCCGATGAGCGCTGATGACCTCGCGAAACACGGGCTGCTCCAGTTTCCGGCTGTCATCGGCGGTGTCGTGCCGGTCGTCAACCTGCAGGGCGTCAAACCCGGCGAAATGAAGCTCAACGGCACGGTACTGGCCGACATCTACCGCGGCCAGATCAAGGTCTGGAACGATCCGGCGATCGTCCAGCTCAACCCCGGTGTCAAGCTGCCCGCGTCCGCGATCACGCTGGTCTACCGCTCCGACTCCTCGGGCACGACCTTCGCGTTCACCGACTACCTCGCCCAGGTGTCGCCTGCGTTCAAGGCTTCGCCGGGTTTCGGCAAGACCGTGAACTGGCCCGCGGGGGTGGGCGGTCGAGGCAATGCCGGCGTGGCGGCCAACGTGACCAAGATCGACGGTGCGATCGGTTACGTCGAGTATGCCTATGCGAAGCAGAACAAGATGATCCACGCGGCCATGGTCAACCGTGACGGCCGGACCGTGCAGCCCGACGACACCACCTTCGCGGCAGCCGCGGCGCGGGCCGACTGGAAGTCGGTGCCTGGCTTCGGTGTGAACCTGAACAACCAGTCCGGCGCCGAAGCCTGGCCGATCACGTCGGCCTCGTTCATCATGATGTACCGCGCAGCTTCCGATCCCAAGCGTTCGTCCGAGGCCCTGAAGTTCTTCAGGTGGGCGCTCGAGAACGGGCAGAAGCTGGCGGTCGACCTGGACTACGTGCCGTTGCCTGCCGATGTGGTGAAACTGGTCAAGGCTTCGTGGAACGAGATTCGCGACACCGCGGGCAAGCCGGTACTCTGACGCCGGTCCCCTGGCTGTCTGCCTGATTCTCCCGGCGGGCCCGCCTTGCGGGCCCGCCGTGTTGCTTACCCACGTGGCACGCCATGAGCAGCACCCCGAAAACGCTCGATTCGCACCTGGAGAGGCCTGTGGGCGCATCCGCCACGACGACCAACAGCGAACAGCAACGGCAACTCGCCCGGCGTGTCGCGCGGTTTGCGCAGCAGGACAGCGCCTTCCGGTGGGTGACCTTTGCCTTCGCGCTGCTGGTGCTGCTCGCGATGGCGGGCATCCTGATTTCCCTCCTTCTCGAGGCGTGGCCGGCGCTGCGGGAGTGGGGACCAGGCTTTCTGGTGGGCACCACCTGGAGTCCGACCGATGATGTCTACGGCGCCGTCATCGCGATCTACGGCACCCTGGCCACCTCGGCAATCGCGCTGCTGTTCGCCGTGCCGATCAGCTTCGGCATCGCGATGTTTCTCACCGAAAGCTGCCCGGTGCCGTTGCGCCGGCCGCTGGGTACCGCGATCGAACTGCTCGCGGGCATTCCCTCGATCATCTACGGGATCTGGGGGCTGTTTGTCCTCGCGCCCATTTTGCAGAAATACATCCAGCCCCTGCTGATGGCGACAGGTCTGCCGATCTTTACCGGTCCGCCGCTGGGCATCGGCATCTTCACGGCGGGTCTGGTGCTCGCGCTGATGGTGATCCCCTTCACCGCCTCGGTGATGCGTGATGTCTTCGAGACCGTGCCCCCGGTGCTCAAGGAGTCTGCCTACGGCATTGGCTGCACCACCTGGGAGGTGGTTCGCCACATCGTCCTGCCCTACACCCGGATCGGTGTGATCGGCGGCATCATGCTCGGGCTGGGTCGTGCGCTCGGCGAAACCATGGCGGTCACGTTCGTGATCGGTAATGCCAACCGGCTCGCGTCGAGCCTGTTCGCCCCCGGCAATTCGATCGCCTCCACGCTCGCCAACGAGTTCGCCGAGGCGTCGCCCGAAAAGCACATTCCGGCGCTGTTCGCGCTCGGCCTGCTCCTGTTCGTGATCACGGTCGTCGTGCTCGCGCTGGCCAAGTGGCTGACGCGCCCGCGCGACGGCGTTCGTTGAGAGCCTCCGCCCATGGACAACTCCCTCTATCGCCGGCGGCTTGCGACCAATCTCATCGGCCTGGCCCTCTCCACCCTGTCGATGGTCGCCGGTCTGGTCGGTCTGCTGTGGATTCTCTGGACGCTGTTCTACAACGGGCTCGCGGCGCTCGGGCCGGATTTCTTCCTGAACAGCACCCCCGCCCCCGGCACGCCCGGCGGCGGGATGGCCAATGCCATCGTCGGCAGCCTGATGATGGTGGGCTGCGCCACGCTGGTGTCGACGCCGCTGGGCATCCTTGCCGGCATCTACCTCGCCGAGTTCGGCAAGGAGTCGCGCTTCGCATCGGCCACCCGTTTCGTCGTCGACGTGATGCTCTCGGCGCCCTCGATCGTGGTCGGCCTGTTCGTCTATGCGATCGCCGTGGCCACCGTGAAGCATTTTTCGGGGTGGGCCGGCACGCTCGCGCTGTCGCTGATCGCGGTGCCTGTGGTGGTTCGCACCACCGAGAACATGCTCAATCTGGTACCCGGCAGCTTGCGCGAGGCCGCGTTTGCGCTGGGTGCGCCGCGCTGGAAGGTGAGCCTCGCGGTCACGCTGCGCGCGGTGCGCGGCGGCGTGATCACCGGCGTGCTGCTCGCGGTGGCCCGCATGATCGGCGAAACCGCACCGTTGCTGTTCACCGCGCTCAACAACCAGTTCTTCAGTCTCGACATGGGCCAGCCGATGGCCAACCTGCCGGTGGTCATCTACAACTTCGCGATGAGCCCCTACGAAGACTGGCAGCGGCTTGCGTGGGGCGGTGCGGCCCTGATCGCCCTGATCGTGCTGGCCATCAACATCACGGCGCGCGTGGCCTTCCGCGACCGCCTCGGCAACTGAGCGTGTCGTGAGCAGGCGCAAGACGCCCGCGTCCCAATCTCCAGGAAAGCCTCCATGAGCGATGTTCAGGAAAAGTCCCGGGAAAGCTACCGGCCGCCCATGATCGACGACAGCGTGATCCAGGTTCGCGACCTCGATTTCTACTACGGCAAGTTCCAGGGTTTGCGCAAGGTGAATCTCGACGTGGCTCGGCGCAAGGTCACCGCCTTCATCGGCCCGTCGGGCTGCGGCAAGTCCACGCTGCTGCGCACGCTGAACCGGATGTTCGATCTCTACCCCGGCCAGCGCGCCGAAGGCAGCATCGTCTTCAACGGCAAGAACGTCCTCGACAAGGATCAGGACGTCAACCTGCTGCGCGCGAAGGTCGGCATGGTGTTCCAGAAGCCCACGCCGTTTCCGATGACGATCTACGAGAACATCGCCTTTGGCGTGCGCCTCTACGAAAAGCTGTCGCAGGCCGACATGGATCAGCGCGTCGAGTGGGCGCTGCGCAAGGCAGCGCTCTGGGAAGAGGTCAAGGACAAGCTCTCGCAGAACGGCCTGTCGCTGTCGGGCGGCCAGCAGCAGCGCCTGTGCATCGCGCGTACCGTGGCGGTCAAGCCCGACGTGCTGCTGCTCGACGAGCCCACCAGCGCGCTCGACCCGATTTCGACCGCCAAGGTCGAGGAACTCGTCAACGAGCTCAAGGTCGACTATTCGATCGCGATCGTCACCCACAACATGCAGCAGGCCGCGCGGATTTCCGATTACACCGCCTACATGTATCTTGGCGAACTGGTCGAGTTCGGCGAGACGAATCGCCTGTTCATCAAGCCCTCGAAGAAGGCCACCGAGGATTACATCACCGGCCGCTTCGGCTGAAGGAACGCGGGATGCCCACCGAACATACCTACAAGGCCTTCGACACCGACATCGACACCCTGCGCAGCTCGGTCACGACCATGGGCGGGCTGGTCGAGCGGCAGTTCATCCGGGCTATCGATTCGGTTCGCCATGCCGATCTGCGCCGCGTGATGGAAGTGCTCGCCGACGAGGTCGAGGTCAACCGCATGCATGTCGAGACCGACCTGCGCTGCAACCAGGTGATCGCGCGGCGCCAGCCGATTGCGGTCGATCTGCGTGAGACCATCGCGGTGCTCCACAGCATCAACGACCTCGAGCGCATCGGCGATGAGGCCAAGAAGATCGCGCTGAAGGCCAAGGACTTCAACGGCCGTGTGCTGCCGATCGACCTCGACCGCATCCAGCAGATGGCCGACCTTGTGGTCGCGATGCTTGCGCAGGCGATCGACGCCTTCGTGCGTCACGACACCGCGGTCTCGCCGCTGCTCATCGAGCGCGATCGCGAGGTCGATGAGTTGCGCGACGGTCTGATCAGCGAGCTGATCGCGCGCATGCAGGCCGATCCGCAGTGCGTCACCGACGCGCTCGCGGTGGTCTTCATCGTGCAGTCGATCGAGAGGGTCGGCGACCACGCGAAGAACATTGCCGAGTACGTGGTTCAGATCGTCGAGGGCATCGATCCTCGCCATGGCCTGGCCGCGGCCGCGCGCGGCGCCTGAGGACACGAACCCTCGCGCGCGCGGTGGCAATCCCTGCGCGGTGCAGGGGTTGCGGCGCGCCCGATTGGCTATGCTTCGCGTAACCGGGCGAGCCTCTGGTGCGAACTCCCCGGACACGACTCGATCCGGAGCCTTGCCATGCGTCGCCGATTCGGCCTGTCCCTGCTGCTCGGACTGCCCCTGCTCTCCCGCCTTGCCAATGCCCAACCCGGGAGCGCGCCGGTCTCCGGCGCTGCGGCGCCGCTGCGCCTCACCGACGCCCAGTGGCGCGCGCGGCTGACGCCCGAGCAGTACCGGGTGCTGCGCGAGGAAGGTACCGAGCGGCCCTTCACCAGCCCGCTCAATGACGAGAAGCGCAGCGGGCGCTACCACTGCGCAGGCTGCGATCTGCCGCTTTTCTCATCGTCGGCCAAGTACGACAGCGGTACCGGCTGGCCGAGTTTCCACAGCGCGCTGCCCGGGGTGCTCGGCACGAAGCGTGACTTCAAGCTGCTGGTACCCCGCACCGAATACCACTGCGCGCGATGCGGCGGTCATCACGGCCATGTCTTCGACGACGGTCCGCCGCCCACCGGCAAGCGCTACTGCAACAACGGGGTCGCGTTGCGCTTCGTCGAGGGGTCGGCATGAGCATCGCGCGCGGTCTTCGTCGATGGATGCTCGGCGCCCTTCTGTGGCTCGGGCTGGCGGCGATGAGTGCGGCGCAGCCGGCCGCCGTCCAGAAGGCGATCTTCGCCGGCGGCTGTTTCTGGTGCGTCGAGGCCGACTTCGACAAGGTGCCGGGCGTGCTCTCCACGGTCTCGGGCTACATCGGTGGCACCGTGGCCAATCCCACCTACGAGCAGGTCAGCCGTCATCGCACCGGGCACGCGGAGGCGGTCGAGATCAGCTTCGATCCCGCTCGCGTGAGCTACCCGCAGCTGCTCGAGTATTTCTGGCGCACGATCGACCCCACGGTGCGCGATCGGCAGTTCTGCGATACCGGTTCGGCCTACCGCACCGCGATCTTCGCCGTCGGCGACGAGCAGCTGCGGCAGGCTCGGGCTTCGCTCGCCGCGCTCGAGAAGTCGCGCCCCTTCCGCGACCCGATCGTCACGACCGTGCAGCCCGCAGGCATCTTCTATCCCGCCGAGGACTACCACCAGGACTACTACCGCCGCAACCCGGCGCGCTACGAGTACTACCGCACCGCCTGTGGCCGTGATGCGCGTCTGCGCAAGCTGTGGGGCGAGGAAGCGGGCAAGTGGCCGCCGAAGTGAACGGGCCGCGCGGGCCGCTGCCGCGCCCCGAGCCGGTGGAGCCGCCGGCCCCGGACAGCCTGCTGCTGGTGATCAGCAACGCGCCCGATGAGGATACCGCGCAGCGCATCGCCGAAACCCTGGTCCACGAGCGGCTGGCCGCCTGCGTGAACATCACGGGGCCCGTGCAGTCGGTCTACCGCTGGCAGGGCGCGATCGAGCGCGCGCAGGAATTCGGCCTGCTCATCAAGACCTCGGCCTCGCGCTTTGCCGAGATGGCCGCTCGCCTGCAGGCGCTGCACCCCCACGAGGTGCCCGAGATCGTGGCCCTGCGCCCGCCCATGGTGCTGCCGGCCTACGCCGCCTGGGCCATCGCCGAGACCCGCAAGCCGCTGGCTGGCGGCTGAGCGGCGCCCGGAGCCTTCGTGCGGCCGCTTCGGGTGCGGCGCCGCTGCCCCTGTCGGTGCCGGCTCAGACGAAGCCTGCGTTCAGCCACTCCGCCACGATCGCCGGCTTGTCGCCGCCCTCGATCTCGATGGCGACATCCCAGGTGGCGTTCCAGCGGTCGGCCTTGAGCTCGAAGTCCTTGAGGCGAAAGCGGCCGCGCACTCGCGAGCCGGCGCGCACCGGCGCCACGAAGCGCAGCCGGTTGAAGCCGTAATTGACGCCCGACTTCGTGCCTTCGATCGCCGGGCAGACCTGGTAGCCCATCTGCGCGAGCAACGACAACGTGAGAAACCCGTGGGCGATGGTGCCGCCGTAGGGTGTCTCGCGCGCCGCGCGCGCCGGGTCGGTGTGGATGAAGTAAAGATCGTCGGTCAGCTCGGCAAAGGCGCTGATGCGCGGCTGGTCGAGCAGCATCCAGTCCGAGTTGCCGAAGTCGCTGCCGATGCGCGCGCGCATCTCGTCGATCGTGGCGCGCGAGCGGGTGTTGACGCCGTCCATGACTGTCTCCGGTCGGGGTTGGCGGGCGCGGTGGCGGCGCCCTGCGGTGGCGCGATGGTATCGCCCCGGGTCCGCATCCGTCAGCGCGGCGTTTCACCGCCGCAGCCTGCGTTGCGGCGATGATTTTCGGCCGCTTCCGCGATCGCCGCGCGGCGCGCCGGCGACAGCCGCTGCAGGTTGCGCAATTGCATCGTCATGCGGGGATTGGTGGCGAGCCGGGTCTCGTGCCGCGCGAGAAAGTCCCAGTACAGGGTGGTGAAGGGGCAGGCCCGCTCGCCGAGCGCTTCGCCGGGATCGAAACGACAGCCCCGGCAGTGGTTGCTCATGCGCTCGATGTAGCGCCCGGTGGCCACGTAGGGTTTGCTCGCCATCAGGCCGTCGTCGGCATGCTGACTCATGCCCAGCGTGTTCGGCAGTTCGACCCATTCGACCGCATCCACGTAGACCGCGAGGTACCAGGCATGGACCTCCGCCGGCCGCACCCCGAGCAGCAGCGCGTACAGGCCCGTGACCATCAGGCGCTGGATGTGATGCGCATAGCCCAGGCGCAGCGTCTGGCCGATGGCCTCGCGCAGGCAGGCCATGTCGGTCTCGCCGTGCCAGTAGAACGCCGGTAGCGGTGCCCGGGCATCGAGCGCATTGCGCGCCGCGTAGTCGGGCATCTGTGTCCAGTAGATGCCGCGCACGTACTCGCGCCAGCCCAGGATCTGCCGCACGAAGCCCTCGACCGAGGCCAGCGGTGCATGCCCCTCCCGCCAGGCGAGCACCGCCGCATCGACCGCTTCGCGCGGGTCGAGCAGCTTGAGGTTCATCGCCGCGGCAAGATGGGCGTGGTAGAGCCAGGGCTCGCCGGCCCACATCGCGTCCTGCCAGCGACCGAATTCGGGCAGGCGTTCCCGGACGAAGCGTGCCAGCGCCTCGCGCGCCTGCGCCTGCGTGACCGGCCAGGCGAAGTCGGCGAGCCTGCCCGGGTGATCGGCAAAGCGCCTATCGACCAGCGTCATCACCTCGCGGGTGATCGCGTCGGGCTCGAAGCGCGACGGAGACGGTACCCGGCCTGGGCCTTCGCGTCCGAAGGACTCGCGGTTATCGGCGTCGAAGTTCCACTGCCCGCCCTCGGGCTGGTCGCCGTCCATCAGGATGCCGGTGCGCCGGCGCAGCAACCGGTACCAGTGCTCCAGGCGCAACTGGCGACGTCCGCGCAGGTGCTCCGCAAAGTCGCTCACCCGGCTGTAGAAATGCCGGTCTTCACGAATCTCGAGCGGCAGGCCGAGTTCGGCGGCGCTGCCGCGCAGCGCCTCGAGCACACGCCAGTCGCCCGGTGCGGTCATCCGCAGACCGGCGGGTTTCAGGGTTGCGACCGCACGCCGGAGTTCACCCGCCAGCGTGCCGGTGTTGTCGGGGGCGTCGAGTGGCACATAGCGCACCTGGCGGCCCGCGGCACGCAGCGTATCGGCAAAGTGCCGCATCGCCGACAGGAAAAGCGTGATCCGGGTTTTCGATGAGGGAACATGCGTCGATTCTTCGACAACTTCGGCCATCAGGATGTGATCGCGCTGATTGTCGAAGTCGTCGAAGACGGCGGCACCGGCGTCGAGCTGGTCGCCGAGCACCATGATGAGATGACGGGCGCGGCTCATGCCGGCCTCGGGCCGCGCGGCCCCGCGCGGCGGCAGGCCTCCGAGCACCAGCGCACCTGCGCCCAGTTGCGGGCCCAGGCCTTGCGCCAGGTCATCGGGCGCCCGCAGGCCTGGCAGGGTTTGCTCGGCAGGTGGACTTTGTTGCCCCGGAAACCGGAGCGCTCGGCGCGTGCGGGCATGACCCTCACTCTAGCAAAGCGGCTGATGCGTGCGTCGCTGCCGGCCGCGCTCGCCGACCGACCGCGCATCGGTCCGCAGGTGGAGTTCGTCCCCGCTGCTTTGACCCGGGTGCGGGGCGCGTGCGACAACCCGGGGGCCATGCTGAAGAAAATCCTCGCCTCGGAGCTCACCCCGGGCATGTTCATCCAGTCCTTCGAGGGCTCGTGGTTCTCGCATCCGTTCTGGCGCACCAAGTTCGTGCTGGAGGATCCTGCCGATCTCGATGCGATCCGGCGCAGCGGTATCTCCCACTGCTGGATCGATGTGTCCAGGGGCATCGACGCGACGGCCCGGCCGGCCGGGGCCCCGGTGAAACCGGCAAGCGTCGTCCCGAATGCGCCCGTGGCACCCGTCAAGCCGAGCGCTTCCGCGATGACGCCGGAGCCCGCCGTGGAGTTCGAGGCCGAGGTCGAGCAGGCTGCAGCCCTGGTGCGACGCTTCAAGGGCGCGATCACCGAGATCTTCGGTGAGGCACGGATGGGCAAGGCGCTGGAAATCGACCGCGTGATGCCCTTCGTCGAGGAGGTCTCGGCCTCCGTTCAGCGAAATTCCGGCGCGCTGGTCAGCCTGGCCCGCCTCAAGACCAAGGACGACTACACCTACATGCACTCGGTGTCGGTGTGCGCGCTGATGGTGTCGCTTGCGCGACAGCTCGGGCTGTCCGAGGAGGAGACCCGTCAGGCCGGCATTGGCGGCATGCTCCACGACATCGGCAAGATGGCGGTGCCCGACAGCATCCTGAACAAGCCGGGTTCTCTGACCGACTCCGAGTTCGCGGTCATCCGCACCCATCCCGAGCGCGGCTTCGACATGCTCAAGGGATGCGCCGGTCTGACCGAGGTTCCGCTCGATGTCTGTCTCCATCACCACGAGAAGATGGACGGGAGCGGCTACCCGAAGGGCCTGAAGGCCGATCAGATCACCCGCATGGCACGCATGGGCGCGATCTGCGACGTCTACGATGCGATCACCTCGAACCGGGCCTACAAGGCAGGATGGGATCCGTCGGCATCCATCCAGCGCATGTCGCAGTGGAAGGGCCATTTCGACGCCGACATCTTCCAGGCTTTCGTGCGAAGCGTGGGCATCTACCCGGTGGGCACGCTGGTGCGCATGCAATCCGAGCGCCTCGGGGTGGTGATCGATCAGAACCCCCGCAGCCTGGTCAAGCCGCGCGTGAAGATCTTCTACTCGGCGCGCAAGAACATGCCGATCCGCCTGCATGTGCTCGATCTTGCCGAGCCGGGCTGCACCGATCGTATCGTGTCCCGGGAAAATCCCGAGCAGTGGGGCTTCCAGCACATCCAGGAACTCTGGAGCGGCAGCGCGGTCACCGCCTGAACGGTGCTGAGCGCGCGCCCGGGCTGCGGCCTGGTGGCGCGCCGCGGTGGGACAATGCGGCTTTCGATGCCGCTGTGAGGCCCGCGTGTTCCGATCCTTCTTTCTGAGCCGGCGCTGGTTCGCCTGGTCGATCCTGGGCACGGCCGCCATCCTCGGTGGTACCTGGCTCAAGGTTTCGCTCGACGTGCGCATCAACGCGTGGTTCGGCGAGTTCTACAACCTCGTGCAAAAGGCGCTCGGCCAGCCGGGCAGCGTGGCGATCGAGGCCTACTGGGGCTACATCGCGACCTTCGGCGAAATCGCGGCCCTGTTCATCCTGCTGGCGGTGATGCTCGACTTTCTGGTCAAGCACTATGTCTTTCGCTGGCGCACCGCGATGAACGACTGGTACACCGCCCGGTGGGAGCGGCTGCGCCACATCGAGGGTGCTTCGCAGCGCGTGCAGGAAGACACGATGCGCTTTGCGCGGCTGATGGAGGGGCTGGGCGTCAGCCTGGTCGACAGCCTGATGACGCTCGTCGCCTTCCTGCCGATCCTCTGGACGCTGTCGGCGCAGGTGACCGAGCTGCCGCTGATCGGCAAGGCCGACCATGCGCTGGTTGGTGTCGCGCTGGTGTTCGCGCTGGCGGGCACCGTCTTGATGGCGATCATCGGCATGCGCCTGCCGGGCCTGGAGTTCCACAACCAGCGGGTCGAGGCGGCCTACCGCAAGGAGCTGGTGCACGGTGAGGACGACCCCGCCCGAGCCCGGCCCGAAACGCTCGTGACGCTCTTTGCCGACGTTCGCCGCAACTACTTCCGGCTGTTCTTCCACTACCTCTATTTCGATGTGGCCCGCTTCTCGTATCTGCAGGTGGCGGTGCTCGTACCCTACATCGCGCTCGGGCCCACGCTGATCGGCGGTGCGATCACGCTCGGGCTCATGCAGCAGATCGTGCGCGCCTTCGAGCGTGTGCAGACCTCCTTCCAGTATCTGGTCAACAGCTGGACCACGATCGTCGAACTGCTGTCGGTCTACAAGCGGCTGCGTGCCTTCGAGCAGGCACTGCGAGCGGCAGCGTGAGCGCCGGCGACAACGCCGAGGGCCCGCCGCCCGGCGACGGCCTGCGCCCGGTCGATGACACTGCGCGTGCGCTTGCGCGGCGTCTGCTCACGACCGCTGGCCATGGGGCGCTGGCGGTGATCGAGGCGGGCAGCGGGCATCCGTCGGCAAGCCGCGTTGCCTTCGCCCTCGACGAGGACGGCGCGCCGCTGATCCTCACCTCGGCGCTCGCTGCCCACACGCCGGCGCTGTCGGCCGATCCGCGCTGCGCGCTGCTGGTGGGCGAACCCGGCGGCGGCGATCCGCTTGCGCATCCGCGCATGACCCTGCAGGGGGTTGCCCGGCGGCTGGTGCGCGACAGTGCCGAGGGCCGGCGCGTGCGTGAGCGCTATCTGCGGGCGCATCCGAAGGCGGCGCTGTATGTGGATTTCGGTGACTTCGCCTTCTGGCGCATCGAGCCGCAGCGCGCAAGCCTCAATGGCGGCTTCGGCCGTGCGTGGGCCTTATCCGCCGTCGATCTCGCTGCCATCGCGTGAGTCGGGCGCGGGCAGACGCTCGTCGGAGGCGTCGTGCAACCCGGTACCGGTGCCTCCGAGCCGACGCGCCTCCCGGCATAACCACCACAGGCGCCGTGCCGCGTCATCGACAGCCATGCCGGCCTCGCGGATGTTCGACAGGCAGTTGCGCTCGGCGTCCATGCGTCCGCGCTTCGGTTCGCCGGTGAGGTAGACCCCGAGGCTGTCGGGCGAGCCCAGGCCGGGCCGCTCGCCGATCAGCACGGCGACGAAGCGCGCGCCGAATGCCTCACCGATGTCGTCGCCCAGGGCGACGCGGGCCTGGCTCGCGATCACCACCGGGCCGATGTGCCAGCCGGGTTCGGCGCGGGCGAGAATCCTGGCCACGAGTGGCGCGGCGTTGCGCTGCACGGCGAGCGATGACAAGCCATCGCCGATGACCAGCAGCAGATCCGGCGCCTCGCCCAGGCCGGGCGCCAGTTCGCGAAGCCGGCGTGCGTCGTCGGGATGCAGCCGTCGGCCGAGGTCGGGACGCAGCAGGTAGGTGGCGCGGTCGGGCACGGCACTGCGCGCGCGCAGGCATGTCACACCGAGGGCGCGCAGATCGGCCTCCAGGGCGTCGGCATCCAGCGGCAGGTGAACCGCATCACGGGCCTGGGCATGCGCCAGGCCGAAGCGCAGCACCTCCTCGGTGGGCAGACTGGCGCCACTGCGCCCGAGCGCCAGCCGGGCCGGCGTGAAGGCGCGCAATTCGGTCCAGGGGTCGCGGCGAACGATCGAGCGGCTCATCGCAGGCCCGGCAGCTGGCGAAGACGCGCGAGCGCTGGATGGTCTTCGTGAATCGGCAGCAGTCCGCCGCGTTCGTCGGTGAGGTCCATCTCGCGCAGCCAGGCTTCGAACTCGGGGGCGCGCTTCAGGCCGAGCAGCCGGCGCAGGTAGAGCGCATCGTGGAAGGAAGTGCTCTGGTAGTTGAGCATGATGTCGTCAGCGCCCGGTACGCCCATCATGAAGGTGAGGCCCGCCGTGCCCAGCAGCGTGAGCAGTGTGTCCATGTCGTCCTGATCGGCCTCGGCATGGTTCGTGTAGCAGACGTCGCAGCCTAGCGGCACGCCGAGCAGCTTGCCGCAGAAGTGGTCCTCGAGCCCGGCGCGGATGATCTGCTTGCCGTCGAAGAGGTACTCCGGTCCGATGAAGCCGACCACGGTGTTGGTGAGCAGTGGCGAGAATGCCCGTGCCACGGCGTAGGCGCGGGCCTCGAGGGTCTGCTGGTCCACGCCGTGGTGGGCGTCGGCCGAGAGCGCGCTGCCCTGGCCGGTCTCGAAGTACATGACGTTCTCGCCGACGGTGCCGCGGCGCAGCGACAGCGCGGCCTCGCGCGCTTCACGCAGCAGCGCGAGATCGATGCCGAAGCCGCGGTTGGCCTTCTCGGTGCCGGCGATCGACTGGAACACCAGATCGACCGGAGCACCGCCCTCGATCATCGCGAGCGTGCGCGTGACATGCGTGAGCACGCACGACTGCGTGGGCGCGCCCAGGCGTGCGATGGTCTCGTCGAGCACCCGCACCAGGCGGGTGAGCGAGGCCACGCTGTCGCCCACCGGATTGACCCCGATCACCGCGTCGCCCGCACCGTAGAGAAGGCCATCGACGATCGAGGCAGCGATGCCGCGCAGATCGTCGGTGGGATGGTTGGGCTGCAGCCGTACCGCGAGGTGCCCCGGCAGGCCGAGGGTATTGCGAAAACGGGTGAGCACCCGGCACTTGCTCGCCGCCAGCACGAGATCCTGGTTGCGCATCAGCTTGCTGACCGCCGCGGCCATCTCGGGTGTGATGCCGGTACGCACGCGCGTGAGCAGGGCGGTGTCGGTGTCCTCGGCGAGCAGCCAGTCGCGAAACTCGCCCACCGTCAGACCGGCGATCGGCGCGAAGGCCTGCGCATCATGGGTGTCGAGGATCAGCCGCGTGACCTCGTCATGCTCGTACGGGATCAGCGGCTCCTCGAGGAAGCGCCGCAGGGGCACCTGCGCCAGCGCAAGGCGTGCCGCCATGCGTTCCTCGGCGCTGCCTGCGCCGATGCCCGCCAGCCGGTCGCCCGAGCGTTCCGGCGAGGCGCGCGCCAGCAGCGTGGCCAGGTCGTCGAAACGCCAGTTCCGGGTGCCGATGCGTTCGACCCAGCTCATCGGCCTCTCACGCGGCGTTGCCTGCGGACACCGGGCTCCCCCTGAGCGCGCCGATGTGTTCGGTGATGCCCCGGGCGAGCTCCTGCTCGGCCAGGAAGACCGTGCCCAGACCTTCCTGGCGAAGCAGTCCGGCCTCTTCGTCGCTGTGGGCGCGCAGCACCACATGGATGTCCGGGTTCAGCGCGCGCGCGGTGGCCATGATCAGCCCGGCGTCAAGGCGGTCGTCGGTGGCGATCACCAGCACCGCCGCGCGGGCCACATGCGCCTGCACCAGAACCTCCGGGCGCTCGAGCTCGCCGCTGACCGCCGGCACGCCGCGGCGGCGAAGGTCCTCGACCGTCTCGCGGTTGGGATCGGCGACCACGAAGGCCATGCCGCGCGCCCTGAGCAGCTCGGCCACACGGGCGGCGACATCGTCGTAGCCGGCCAGCACCACCTGCCCGTTCAGCAGCGCGGGATCGGTCGCCATCGGCAACTGGGCGAGGGGGTCGTCGTCGGGCGCGCGCTCCGGGTCCAGGGCCCGGTGTCTCTGCAGGCGGGCGCGCAGTGGCTCGATCGCCGCGAACAGCGCCGAATTCGCGGCGATCGAGATCACCGCCGCCGCCAGGATGAGGCTGCGTCCCTCCTCGGGCAGCAGTCCGAGCGCCACACCCAGCCCGGCGAGGATGAACGAGAACTCGCCGATCTGCGCCAGGCTCGCCCCCACGGTGAGCGCGGTGTTCAGCGAGTAGCGAAAGATCAGCACGATCGCCACCGCGGCGATGGTCTTGCCCACCAGAATGATCGCCACCACCGCGAGCAGCCGACCGGGTTGGGTCCAGATCACGCTCGGATCGAAGAGCATGCCCACCGACACGAAGAAGAGCACCGCGAAGGCATCGCGCAGCGGCAGCGATTCATCGGCCGCGCGGCGGCTGAACTCCGACTCGCGCATCATCATGCCGGCAAAAAAGGCACCGAGCGCGAAGGACACGTCGAAGAGCTTGGCGGCACCGAAAGCGACGCCCACCGCCGCGGCGATCACGCACAGCGTGAACAGTTCGCGCGAACCACTGCGGGCGATCCACCAGAGCACCCGCGGCAGCGCCCGGTAACCCACCACCGCCATGAAGAGCACGAAGGCGCCCACCTTCAGCAGCGTGAGGCCCAGCGTGGCCCAGAGAACCGTCGGGCTGGGGCTGGCTGCCGCGCCCGCGGCCGATGAACCCGCCCCGCCGCCCGCGATCACGCCGGCCAGTGGGGGCAGCAGCACCAGCACGAGCACCATCACCAGGTCTTCGACGACCAGCCAGCCCACGGCAATGCGCCCGTCGATCGACTGCAGGGCGCCGCGCGCCTCGAGGGCGCGCAGCAGCACCACCGTGCTGGCCACCGACAGGCAAAGGCCGAAGACCAGACCCGCCCCAATGCTCCAGCCCCAGGCCATCGCGGTGCCCATGCCCATCAGCACGGCCACCATGATCTGCACCACCGCGCCCGGCAGCGCGATACGACGCACCGCGAGCAGATCGGCAAGCGAGAAGTGCAGCCCGACGCCGAACATCAGCAGCATCACGCCGATCTCGGCGAGTTGCCCGGCCAGTCCGATATCGGCCACGAAGCCGGGCGTGGCCGGGCCGATCATCACGCCGGCCACCAGATAGCCGACCAGCGGCGGCAGCCGCAGCAGCGTGGCCGCAAAACCCGTGACCAGCGCCAGCCCGAAGGCGGCGGCGATGGTGGCGATCAGCGTCACGTCGTGGGGCATCGTGAAACAGCGGGATCCGAGTGCAGTGCAAGTGGGCTCGGCGTGTCGTATCCTCGCGCCGCGCACCATGAGTGACCGACATTGTCCCCCCGTTGTGCTGCCCTGTGCCTGGATAGACCCTGATGGCACGCGCTTTCTGCTGCGCGGCATCGGCCCGGCGGATTTCGAGCGGGCGCGCACCTTTCTTGGCGAGTTGTCCTTCGGAACGCGTTACTTCCGCTTCGGGCGCGGGGATTTCCGCTATCCCGACGACGAGCTGCGCCGGCTGTGTTCGCCGGACCCCCTGCATCGGGAGCATCTGGTGGTGATCGCGGGTGAACCTGGCGTGCAGACCATGGTCGGCTCGGCGCGCTATGTGGTGAGCGATGACGGCCGTGAAGGCGAGTTCACGATCGTCGTGCTCGATGGCTGGCAGCACCACGGCCTTGGCCAGCGCCTGATGCGGGCGCTGCTTGCGCGCGCTCATCAGCGCGGCCTGCGGCGGCTGCGAGGCCAGATCCTGGGCAGCAATCGACGCATGCTCGATTTCGTCGAGCAGCTGGGTTTCACGATCGAACCGGCAAGCCGCGCGCAGCCGATCCGGCAGGTATCGCTGGCGCTGACGGGGTGAGCGTGCCGGATCAGTAGGTGTGGACCCCCTCGACCGGGAAGCTGCCGTCCTTGACCGCGCGCACGTAGGCGCCGATCGCGGCTGCCAGACCGGGCTGGCCCTCCATGAAGTTGCGCACGAACTTCGGGACATGACCGTGGGTGGCGCCGATCGCATCATGCAGAACCAGCACCTGGCCACTGGTGCGGATGCCGGCACCGATCCCGATCACCGGGATGCGCAGGCTGGCGGTGAGCTCGGCGGCCAGCGCCGACGGGGTCATCTCGAGCACCAGCAGTGCGGCGCCGGCCTCCTGCAGCGCGTGCGCATCGGCGCGCAGCGCCGCGGCCTGCGCGTCGCCGCGACCCTGCACCCGGTAGCCGCCGAGCGCATGCACCGATTGCGGCGTGAGACCGAGATGGCCGCACACCGGGATGCCGCGTTCGACCAGTGCACGCACCAGCGGCACCGCCCAGGCGCCGCCTTCGAGTTTGACCATCCGGGCGCCGGCACGCATCAGCGCGGTGGCGCTGGCCACGGCCTGCGCTGTCGATTCATGGTAGCTGCCGAAGGGCAGATCGCCGATCACCCAGGCACTGCGTGCCCCTCGGGCGACGCAGGCGGTGTGGTAGGCCATCTGCTCGAGGGTCACTGGCAGCGTGCTGTCGTGGCCCTGGACGACCATGCCCAGCGAGTCGCCGACCAGGATGATGTCCATGCCCGCCGCATCGAGCAGCGCGGCAAAGCTGCTGTCGTAGGCGGTCATCATCGCGAGCTTTTCGCCGCGATCGCGCATGGCCTGAAGTTGCACGAGGGTTACCGGCTTGCGGAGGCTGGCCGGGGGCGGGGCGGGATGGGAGCTCATGGTGGGGGCGTTGCGATGCAGCAAGGATCGGCATTCTAGGCCCTCGGTGCAACGCGCCCGCCTGTCTCCTCGTCTTCGACAGGCCACAGACATGGTCCGCTCGTTGCAGCACGTCGTCGTCGACCACCGCATCAGCAGCGCCAGCGAGGGTCTTGTGCTGGTCGAGGCATTCATCGGACCGGCGTCGGGCCCGCCAGCCCGGGCGCCGCGGAGTCTCGAGACACGTCCGAGGCTCGCCCGCGGCACCGCAGCACTGCAGCATGATTCACGCCGCCCCGATACGTCCGCAGCGAAGGTCCAGGCGCCCCGCACGCCGCGCCGCCCCTGGCCGTGCCTGTGGCCTGTCGTGTCCGCCGCAGGATTCGTGAGCCGTCACCGAGAGACGCCCGGCCTGGCGGACGCGCGCAGCGCGACCGCCCCGTCAGTCCCAGCAAGGCGGCAGCCGGGCGGCTGCCGCCGCAGCTCCGAACGCCGGGTGGCTCGAGGGAGTCCCGAAGGGGCCGGCTCGCGCCTGCGGTGGACACGACAGGCCACGGGCACGGCCCGCCCGGTGATTGACGAAGCGGCGGCGGGGCGGCGGGGCCGGGGAGGGGCCGAAGGGACAGCCTGCGGCGGATCGCGATGCATGCCTTCGGAACTTGCCAGTGCGCAGGCGCTGCGCTAGCGTGACCGGCTGCCCGGGCAACACCAGGAAATCGGCATGGACACCGTGGAAAGCCTCTTCGACCGGCTCGAGCAGCTCAACGACATCGGCGCCTCGCTCTCGGGCGAGCGCAATCTCGATCGGCTGCTCGAGAAGATCCTGGTGGCGGCGATGTCGATCACCGAGGCCGACGGCGGCACGCTCTATACCGTCGCCGAGGATCGCCGCCATCTTCAGTTTCGCATCGTGCGCACCCGTTCGATGGACATCGCTTTCGGCGGCAGTTCACCCGCGGCGTTGCCTGCATCGTTCGTCGATCTGCCGCTCTATCTCGACGATGGCACACCGAACGACCACATGGTTGCCGCGCATGTCTGTCTCAGCGGCGACACCGCCAACATCGCCGACGCCTACAGCGCCGAATCGTTCGACTTCTCGGGCACGATGCGCTTCGACCGTGCCACCGGCTACCGCTCGCGCTCCTTCCTGACCGTGCCGATGCGCGACCACGAGGGCACGATCATCGGCGTGCTGCAACTCATCAACGCCACCGATCCTGCCTCGGGGCAGGTGCATGCCTTTTCGCGTGCCGATCAGCAGCTTGCCGAGTCGCTGGCCTCGCAGGCGGCCATCGCGCTCACCAACCGTCGCCTGATCGGACAGCTCGAACATCTCTTCGAAGCCTTCATCAAGCTGATCGACACCGCGATCGACGAGAAGTCGGCCTACACCGGCGGCCACTGCGAACGCGTACCCGAACTCACGATGATGCTGGCGGAGGCGGCCAGCGCGGTCGGCGAGGGACCGCTCGCTTCCTTCGAGCTCACCGACAAGGACCGCTACGAGCTTCGGATGGCGGCGCTGCTGCACGACTGCGGCAAGGTCACTACCCCGGTGCATGTCGTCGACAAGGCAACCAAGCTGCAGACGATCTTCGACCGCATCGAACTCGTCGCCACCCGGATGCAGGTGGTGCGCCGTGACGCCGAAATCGCGGCGCTGCGAGCGATCGTCGAGGGCCAGCCGCGTGAGGCGGTAATGGCCGGGCTGCGGGCGCAGCAGTCGCGGATGGATGAGGATCTCGCCTTCCTGGAGCGGGTGAATCGCGGGGGCGAAGGTCTGGCGGATGCCGATGTGGCGCGCATCGAGGCGATCGCGAGCGGCTACCGATGGACCGATGCCCGCGGCCTCGAGCAGCCCTTTCTGAGCGATGACGAGCGACTGAATCTCTCGATTCGTGCGGGCACCCTCACGCAGCAGGAGCGCGAGGTCATCAACCACCACATCGTCTCGACGATCCACATGCTGCAGAGCCTGCCCTGGCCCAAGCACCTCGCCAACGTGCCCGAGTACGCGGGCGGCCACCATGAGCGCATGGATGGCAAGGGTTATCCGCGCGGGCTGACCCGTGAGCAGATGAGCGTGCAGGCGCGCATCATGGGCATCGCCGACATCTTCGAGGCGCTGACGGCGGGCGACCGTCCCTACAAACCGGCCATGAAGCTGTCGCAGGCGATCGCGATCATGAACCGTTTCCGCGACAGCGGGCACATCGATCCCGACCTCTACGAGGTGT